>Ga0075467_10000899_pt1 | contig 24304 bp, 21 predicted proteins | sample DEB08_DNA_9_FD_75067 | JGI IMG/M metagenome (GOLD analysis project Ga0075467, IMG submission 75067) | Aqueous microbial communities from the Delaware River and Bay under freshwater to marine salinity gradient to study organic matter... | ecosystem: Environmental > Aquatic > Marine > Coastal ... | reverse complement strand
CTGGAACTGGGTTCAATCTCTGAAGCGAGAAGATAAGCCCGCTCGCTATCCATGATTGAAGCGAAGATGGCTGCAAACCTGCGGGCGGTCATGACGAACAATCGCCGCTCTATATCAGCCGACAGGTAGAGCGCGTAGTGCCCGTACAATCGCACTTTGCTTGGCTCGAAACTGAACTGCACCATCTGCAATGTCAGGTTGCACTCGTTGGCAAAAGCAAGAGCCTCATGTTCTTTGGCACTGTCGCAGAACGGCCAGTAGGTTTGAAACTGATAGCCTTGGCCATCTGGCAAGGTCTCGATCCAGAAATTGAAATCGAATGATGTGACGTAGATCGAACCGTTATCGTGATATCGCCAGTCGATAGCTGCATCACTTAGGAACTCGCCAGCAATCGCAAGGCGTGCTTCGTAATTTGCTTCCAAACGTCGCTCCTGCCAAAGAGCAATTATAACATCAAAAGTCACGTAATAACAGAATGTTGCTTCAGGTAAGACGATGGTGAGAAGCCATGCGGTCTGTAGCGATAATGATCTGATCCACATCAGACTTTAGCGCCAGAGAAGCCTCGAAAATGTGAAGCAGCTGTTTAACAGGAACATAGTCGGCCAGCTCTTCTGGTATCCCTTCATTCATTTGGTCTGGCGACACTTCTAGACGGGTTTGTGTGATTACCTGTCGCATCACCAGATATTCTGGCCGTCGCTGCGAAAGATATCAGGCGGCCTATTCCAGTTGCTAGTCGGTTCGCTTCTGTCGGCGATAAGATCATCGACCTTTTCAAACTTGGCTTGGCGGTCAGCCAATATCTTCGGCTGAGTCAGGATGAACGTCTCCATGAGATGAACCAAGACTGCTGTTCGCGTCTTGCCACTGGCACGGCAAAGCGCATCGAAACGGTCTCTTGTCGCTATGGGTGAATTGAAGTTGATTACGGCTTTGTTTGTTATGATTGCCTCCTTTCATGTCGGGGATATTTGTTTCTCCATATTTATATGGTCCACACCGGCGACCCCACCGTGGCGACCAGTTCCAGTAGGTTCTTGATGAGTTTTTGTATAATTGCCTGCGGCAATCTTCGCTTCGCTTGAGTTTCTGAAAAACCCATCATTCCGTTAATTGTGCTTCGGATTGTTTCGTAATAACCCATCCGCATCCGGGTCTCTTTATGTCTCTTGTATTCTTCTTGGTTGGTCTCTTTGTGTTTCTTTTAGGTATACTAAAGAATCAAGGTGGCTGCAGACTACCACCTTGATTTCAATTTCCGCTAAATCTGCCCGGAGACTATGCCCTCAGTGCTTGGTTAAGATTTTTTCTTTTTCAGGGAGACGCAGGACCGACCAGTCGTGGGCCGTCATGTAATCGGCCTTGGTCTGGAGCTTTGTCATATATCTGAGCCAAAGCTTGTTGCATGGCTTCACGACGATCTGGCGATAACCCCATCTGGTCTGGGGCCAATGTTTGGCCACTAACCGTTCCAAGTAATCGATCTTCCTCTCATCTGGACACTCGACCAGTGCATGAGCGTGCAACCTTGTTTTTTGGTCACGCTCAATCACGGCGAAGAACCCTAGTCGACCCCCACATCGTCGCTGATTCCGACCGATAAGCTTGGCGTTGATGGTGTTGGAGAGGTGATTGAGATCCTGCGAAGCTGCGATTTCGTCGACCCAGACGCGGCGATGGTACGGCTCGGGCCTAATGCATTGTCGAAATGTGAGGCTAAGGGCTACGGGGTTTTGCCATGACCTGAAATCAACGAACTTCCGGACTGCGCATCCATAGTCACTTAGGTCGCTGTCTTCTAAGTCGCTGTTATCCAGGTCGCTGTTATGTAAATTGCTGTTATTCATGCTTATTGCTCCTATAGTATATATATGAAATTGGCCCGCGACCTGACGATCAGGCGCAAGAATGTCGAAAAATGTGCTGGCTGACCGGGCCAATCGGTCATTCTTGATCAGCGAGCCTCGTGTGGATTGCGCACAGCAATGGGAACCGCTTGCAGAATTGCAGCAGAGTTGCCTTTAGGCTGTGCGGAATACGTGTTGGGGGCAGGGCCCACACAACGGTATAAATATAGCACGATCTTGCTGAAAACGCTAGGAAATTCGCGTCCGAAATGCCGTGATTCGTCGAATTTTCACATTGACAAATTATCGACAAGTGTATTTATGGCCTTGTAATATCATGAAATCACACAGGAATTATTATACTCTGATGCCCTCCGAAGGCAGAGGCCACAAGTTCGAATCTTGTCGGGTGCACCATAATTTCGGCAGCTGGTGATGCCGGGTCCGGTCAGTCGGCCGGCCTGTTGGCCTTCAATACCACAATTCGCGGATCTCGCTGGGCAGGCTGGCCTTGACGTCATCCATCTCGCCTTCCGAAATATGGTCGGCGATGACATCGAGCGCGCCGCCGACGATCCTCGCGGGATCGTCTTTCGGCGCATCGTTGAACGCCGCCATCACCGCGTCGACAAACTGGTCCTTGTGGCGGATATCCGAGGCGCTTTTTGAAGGCTGGTAGCCTTCGTAGAAAATGCCGCGGATCAGGGTCGGCAATTGCGCGGCAAAATGGGCGCATTCATTGGCCTGCAGCCGGTCCCGCAGGACATGCAGGGTCGAGCGCAGCAGGGTGAAGGCGCGATGCTTGTCGGTCCAGTCCAGCTCGTCCATGACCGCATTGACCCAGCTGTTGGCGTCCTGGATCGCCTTGTCGAATATCGGTAGTCCCAATCCGGTCATGTTCATCATCCCTGTGTCGGTTCATCGGTCGCAGCGCCGGTCGCCAGATCGCGATGGCAATCGCCAAACGCCGGCAAAGCTGCAATATGCCCTGGATATTAGCGGATATCGGCGGCGGCCGCAGTCGTGGATAATACGTAGCCAGGCTCCCGCCAGCGCCGGACCGGGCGCGGGCGTCCACGTCGGCTCTGGCGAGTCCTTCTGATCGTCCAGTCGGTCGATCTGGCCGTAGCCCGGAAGCCGAACCGGCGGATCGTTTCAGGGCTGTCTTTTGTCCGCCGCGATCCCTCTCGCCAGGATGTCATTGGCGATGGCGGCGATCTCCTCGGCCGATTTTTCTTCCGACCAGATGCCGTAGCGCAGGCCGAGAAACACGTTCATGCCCATGATCGCCCAGGCGTGGGCCTCTTCCAGCGGGCCGCGGAAGTCGCCGGCGGCGCTGCCTTCCAGCAAGCGCTCGTGAATCCGCTTGGCGGCCTCCTCATAATGCGAGCGATAGCTGGCCGGATCGACAAATTCGGCCTCGTCGATGATCCGGTAGATTTCCTTGTGCTCGCGGGCAAAATTCATGAACGCCTCGAGCGCCAGTTTCTCCCGTTCCAGCGCGTCCTGCCATTCGGTCATCGCGCTCGCGGCATGGCTCTTCACCCGCGCGCTCATGTCCCTGACCAGCGCGCTGAACAGTTCGTCCTTCGAATCGAAATAGGTGTAGAAACTGCCGAGCGCGGTGCCGGCGCGCTGGGTGATCCCGGTGATCGAGGCTTCGTGAAAGCCCTTCTCGCCAAATTCCAGCGCCGCCGCATCGAGCAGCTTGCGCTTGGTTTTCAGCCCGCGCGCGGTGCGCGGTTGCTTGTCCTGCGACTCGATATGTTCGCTATATTCAGTGGCCATAATGTCACGGCTAACCGCATTTAACCGGATAAGCAAATTTCTAAGTTGAAATTTGATTCATGTTTCAATATAGCGCCCTCGACGACCCGGGAATGCCGGGCATATATTCAAGGAGGATGCTATCATGAAATTCCAGCACACCGTTAGCTATGCAGCAATCATCACCGGTCTTGCGGGCGGTCTGATCGCTCCTGCCGCCGTCCAGGCCCAGAGTGCCGAATCGGCCGATCAGGGTTCCGGCGACGACGTGATTGTAGTCACCGCCCGTCGCCGCGAAGAGCGGCTGATTGATGTTCCGATCGCGATTACCGCCTATTCGGCAGAAAAACTGGAACAGCAGGGTGCGGTAGACATTACCGATGTCGGACTGACGACGCCCAACACGACGCTGGAATCCTCTCGCGGCACCAATTCGACCCTCTCCGCCTTCATCCGCGGCATCGGCCAGCAGGATCCGGTATCGGGTTTCGAGCAGGGCGTCGGCATCTATCTCGACGACGTCTATCTCAATCGTCCGCAGGCGGCGGTTCTCGATATCTATGATGTCGAACGGATCGAAGTCTTGCGCGGTCCGCAGGGCACGCTCTACGGCCGCAACACGATCGGCGGCGCCGTCAAATATGTGACCAAGCGGCTGCCGCAGGATCCCTCGTTCAAGGCGCGGGCAACCTATGGCACCTATGACCAGGCCGAGGCAGTGGTTACCGCCAGCATGCCGATCTCCGACATTGTCCGAATCGGCGCATCGGGCGCGCGGCTGTCGCGCGGCGGCTTTGGCGACAATCTGACCAATGGTCTGGAAAATTACAACAAGGACATCTGGGCCGGTCGCGGCACGCTGGAATTCGGCGGCTATGGCGAACCCGTGCTGGTCCGGATTTCCGGCGACTATACGAAGGACAAGAGCAATCCGCGCGGCGGCCATCGCCTGATCCCGGGCGCGGTTTCCGGTGCGCCGGTCCTCGACAATGTCTTTGACACGCGCGGCGGGCTCAACGATCCGGTGCAGGATATCGAGGCCTATGGCCTGTCGATGAACATCACCGCCAATCTCAGCGATACGGTGACGCTGCGGTCGATCAGCGCCTGGCGCAAGGATGACACCGCCACGCCGATCGATTTTGACGCGCTGCCGGCGGTCGATCTCGACGTCCCCGGCCTCTATCGCAACGAGCAGATCAGCCAGGAATTCCAGCTGCTCTATGAAGGCGACAAGCTCAACGGCCTGGTCGGTTTCTATTATCTCGATGCCAAGGCGGACACGTTGTTCGATGTCCGGCTGTTCACGACCTTCGCTGGCCTCACCGCCTTTACCGAAGCCGATGTCGATACCGAGACCTATGCGGTCTTTGCCGATTTCACCTATGATTTTACCGCGCAGCTGAGCCTGTCGCTCGGCGGGCGCTATACGTGGGACGAGCGGACCGCGAGCATCCTGCGGCAAAATTATCTCGGCGGCGGTTCGCCGACATTCGGCGGCGCGGGCATTCCGTTCGGCGGCCCCGGCACCAATTTCAAGGGATCGGCCAAGTTCAAGAAATTCACGCCGCGGGCCTCGGTGAGCTTCAAGCCGACGCCCGATCACAATATCTATGCAAGCTTTTCGCAGGGCTTCAAGGGCGGCGGTTTTGACCCGCGCGGGGTTGGCGTGAACGCACCGACCACCAACGCCAGTGGCATCCCGAGCGATGCCGAGGTCGCTTCCTTTCTCAGCTTTGAGCCGGAAGAAGTCGACAGCTATGAAATCGGCTACAAGGGCAGCCTGCTCGACGGCGCGCTCAATCTCGCGATCGCCGGCTTCTATACCGATTACAAGAATGTCCAGATTCCGGGGTCCGTGGCCTGCACCGTTGGCGGCCTGCCGTCCTTCTGCGGCGTGATCAACAATGCCGGCAAGGCCACGCTGAAGGGCCTCGAGATCGAGGCGAATGCGCGGCTTGCCGAGGATATGGCGAGCAGCGGCGACCGGGTGAACCTGTCCGGCTCGCTTGGCTATATTGATGCGAAATATGACGAATATATCACCAATATCGGTGGCGTGCCGACCGATGTCGCCCAGTTCCGTTCGGTACAGAACACGCCGGAATGGACCGCCAGCGGCACATTCTCCTATTCGACGCCGGTCGGAGAGGGCGATCTCTATCTCGGGACCACCCTGTCCTATCGCAGCAAGACCAACCAGTTCGAGATTGCCAACCCCTATATCGACCAGAAGGGCTTTGCCCTGTGGGATGCCAATCTGGTCTATAATGCGCCGGACAAGCGCTGGAGCATCGGTCTGCACGGCAAGAATCTGACCAACAAGCGCTACAAGACGTCCGGCTATACCTTTGTCGCGGCTGATCCGGTCACCGGCGCGATCATTCCCGGAGCCAATGGCCTGCCGGTCGGCACGCTCGGCCCCGAAGGCACGCTGACGGCCTTCTTCGGCAACCCGCGTCAGGTCTTTGTCACCGCCGGGGTGAAATTCTGAACCTCAGCCGGGCAGGAATGATGACATTTGCCGACCATGTCTATCGCAGCGCGGACGGGCGACTGGATCTCCATGCCCGGATTTATCGCGGCAGCGGTCCGGCCTTGCTGATGATGCACGGGCTGACGCGAAACAGCGCGGACTTTGAGCCGCTGATTGCGGCGCTGGACGGCAAATATCAGGTGATTGCCGTCGACCAGCGCGGCCGCGGCCGGTCGGACCCCGACCCGGAACCGGAAAATTACAATCCCGGGGTCTATGCGGCAGACATGTTCCGGCTGCTGGACGAACTGACGGTCGAGAAAGCCGTGCTGATCGGCACCTCGATGGGCGGGCTGGTGGCCATGACCATGGCCGCCATGGCGCCGCACCGGGTAAGCGGGCTGATCCTGAACGATATCGGACCGGAGGTGGAGCGAAGCGGCCTCGACCGGATCCAGGCCTATGTCGGCGCGCTCGAACCCTTTGCCGACTGGACGGCGGCGGCGGCGCATTGCCGGCAGATCAACCGCGATGCCTTCCCCGATGTCGACGAGGGTTTCTGGATGACATTCGCCCGGCAGACCTGCACGCAGCTGCCCGACGGACGCGTCCGGCCGGCCTATGACCCGGCGATTTCCGAAGGATTTTCGGACGACAGCCCCAATATGGTGCCGCCGGATCTCTGGCCGATGTGGGACCTGCTGGCGGCGATCCCGCTGCTGTCGATCCGCGGCGCGATTTCGGATATATTGTCGGCGCGCACGGTCGCCGAGATGCGGCGTCGCCATCCGCACCATTTTACCGCGGTCGAAATTCCCAACCGCGGCCATGCGCCGATGCTCGACGAGCCGGAAGCGCTTGCCGCGATAGACGGCTTTCTCCGGTCGCTGGACGCCTGAATGGCGCATTCCGCATCTGCCCGAGTGACATCCCCCAATATCGCCTTGGGCATGCTGTTGCTCGTCTATATCTTCAACTTCGTCGACCGCCAGATCCTGGCGATCCTGGCCGGCCCGATCCAGGCCGATCTCGGCCTCAGCGATACCCAGATGGGGCTGCTCGGCGGCGTCGCCTTTGCCCTGCTCTATTCGACGCTGGCGGTGCCGCTGGCGTGGGTCGCGGACAAGACCAGCCGCAGCTGGGTGATCACCATCTCGCTGGCGGTGTGGAGCGGATTCACCGCGCTGACCGGGCTGGCCCAGGGCTTCTGGTCGATCTTCCTGACCCGGCTGGGCGTCGGTGTCGGGGAGGCCGGCGGTGTCGCCCCGTCCTATGCCCTGATCTCCGACCATTTCCCGAGCGAGCAGCGGGCACGGGCGCTGGCCATCTATTCGCTGGGCATTCCACTCGGCTCGGCGACCGGCGTGATCGCCGGCGGCTATATTGCCGCGACCGTCGACTGGCGCCTGGCCTTTTTTGTCGTCGGCCTGGCCGGCCTGCTGATCGCACCCTTTTTCAAATATTTTGTCCGCGACAAGGTCAAGACGCCAGCACCCGCCGGTCAGCCGGTGGCAGCCTACAGCTTCATGGGCACCGTGCGCCTGCTGGCCGGCAAGCGGGCCTTCTGGTTTCTTGCCTTTGGCGCTGCCTCCAGTTCGATGCTCGGCTATGGCATTGCCTTCTGGCTGCCCAGCCTGCTGCAGCGCAGCTTTGGCCTGAGCCTGATCGATACCTCTCTATTCTTCGGCGCGATCCTGCTGGTCGGCGGGGTCGCCGGGGTACTCGGTGGCGGCATTATCGGCGACCGGCTCGGCCGGTCCGACAAGGCGGCCTACGGCTTTTTGCCCGCAGCGGCCTTCCTGCTGGCGGTGCCGCTGTTTGCCGCCGGCATCATGAGCGGTTCGGCAACCCTTGCCTTCATCCTGTTCCTGATCCCGCAGGCGCTGGCCTATGTCTGGCTGGGTCCGGTATTATCGGCGGTCCAGCATCTGGTGCCGGCCGACGCCCGCGCCACCGCCTCGGCGCTGTTCCTGCTGATCAACAATCTGATCGGCATCGGTGGCGGCATCTTCTTCCTCGGTGCATTGTCCGACAGCCTGACCCCGATCTATGGCGAAGAGGGGCTGCGCTATTCGATGCTCTATTCGCTGAGCTTCTATGTCCTGGCCGCCGGGCTGATGGCGCTGGCGGCAAAGCCGCTGCGCAGCGAATGGATTGACGAAGGCTGAAATCAGCTTTCGGGCACGGCATAGCAGTCGCGATAATGGGTCAGCTTGCCATCGGCCACCCGGTAAAGGCCAACCCCCTCGATATCCCCGTCGGGCCTTTTCCAGAGCCAGCGTGACCAGGCGACGCTCTCGTCGCCGGCAATTTCCAGCAGCTCGAAATGCATCTTCTTGCCGGCCATCTCCTTCGTGAGACGATGCAGCAGCACCGTGATCGCCTCTATGCCCTCCACCCGGCCGATCGCCGGGTCCTCGAATATCGCATCGTCGGCGAACAGCGGGATCAGCCTGCCATAATCATGGCCATTCTGGAACTGCCAGAAACGCTCGATCAACTGCTGTGCCTGCGCCATCCCTGTCCCTTCAATTGCTCATGATCGCATTATGTTTCAGCGTCTGTTTCTGCAGCGCCGCTTCAAATGCCTGTTCCAGCTTCGCCATCATCGCCGGGAAGCCGGTGCGGTCGACAAAGGCCAGCGGGTCGCCCGCCTGCTGGCGTTCCCGCTTTTCCATCATCCCGGAGAATTCGGGATGGTTGGTCAGGAAGACATCGGGTTTCCAGTTTTTGGTCATGGCAAAGGTCCTGCGATAGTCGTCGACAATCCCCTCATATTGCGGCGGCCCGACCAGCCGGTTGGCGGCGACGGTGGCGGAACAGAAGAACAGCGCCTGATAGGTCTGGCTGCCCTGCTCGACCGGCATCGTCCAGGAGGTACAGCCGCGGCTGTGGCCCGGCGTGATATGGGCGGTGAGCGTGACATCGCCGAGGGTCAGCGTCTCGCCGTCGGCAATGATCCGGTCGACCTGGACCGGCGGGGCATTCACCCCGCTGTCCTCCTCCGAGCCGAGATAGAAACCGCCTTCCAGCGCCGAGCGGTCGCCTTCGCTGGCGATCATCTGCGCGCCGGTCAGCGCCTTCAGTTCGGCGAGGCCGCCGCTATGGTCGAGATGGGCATGGCTGTTGAGCAGGATCTTTATGTCTTTCGGATCAAAGCCGAGCTTGCGGATCGCGTCGGCGACATATTGGCCCTCGCCCGGCATGCCGCCGTCAATCACGATATGACCGGCGCTGGTCGGGATGAAATAGATGCCCAGCCCCTCGGTCCCGACATAATAGATGCCCGCCTTGCCGCTGCCGATGATCCGGTAGGGGGTGACAGGGGTGTACCAGCTGGGGAAAATCTTTCGCCAGTCCCGTTGCTCGGAAACCGGGTCCTCTGCCAGATTGGCGATCCGATCCAGTACATCCGTTTCCGGTGGCGCTCCTGCAGACGCCTGCCCAACCGGGGCGCACGCCGTCAGTCCTGCCAATATGATACCCGAAATCCAGCGCATCTCTCTCTCCTCCATTGCCCTCATGCTAGTTGGCGCGAGCGCAATGCGCAATGTCCGCTATTGTTCGAAGAAACGGCTGGTCTCGTCGTCCATCGGAAACATCAGCTCGATTCTTGTCTCCCCCGCCCTGGTATCCTGCACCGAGCCGAATTGCGCGATCACCGAGAAGAGCGACAGGCGATGTTCGCCGACGCGAAAGATGGTCGGGATCACCGCCTGATTGAGATTGATCGATCCCATGTCGACCTTGCGGACCCGTTCGTGCGCTGCCAGCCGACCGGCCAGCGCGGAGAGCCGATCGTCGCCGCCCAGTTCCAGTATCTCGGTGCGCAAGCGGGACAGCGAAAGGACCGCCACCTCATCCCAATTTTCGATCAGGTCGAGACCGGCGCTGTTGATCAATATGTCCATCAGATTGGCCGGCCCGCCGGGTGCGGCCAGCGCGAGGATCATCTGCGCGCCCCGGTTGCCGTTCACGATATTCCAGTGGCGGTCGATGGCATAGCCGGGGAAGGGATCATGCTGGTCGAGCATCGTCGCGATCGCCTGGTTGACCGGCGCCAGTTCCGGCGCGTCGTCCGACAGGCTGGGATAGACCGGCGCGAAACCGGCCGCATGCAGCGCCTGGTTGGCAGCGGGGCGCGGCAGCTGCAGCGCGTCGGACAGGCGCAGCACCATCGCCCGGCTGGGGTTGGCGCGGCCCGATTCGAGAAAGCTGAGATGGCGGGCCGACATCTCCGCCTCGAGGCTGAGGTCGAGCTGGCTGAACCGGCGCGTCCTGCGCCAGTCCTTCAATATCGCACCAAATTCCGACGGCATGACTCTCTCCTTGCTCTGATGTCCTGATCCATATGACAGGACGACCAACGGCATGCACTTACCCTTGAGGTAATTGTTTTCCTGCCTAGCCGCTGATCTAACCCGATCAACGATCAAAGGAGAATAGAAATGTCATCCTCTGCAGCAGCGCGCCTGATGCGTATCATCGGCTGGATCTCGGTCATCAGCGCGGTCCTGTTCGCCTGGGGCAGCGTCGGCGATCCGACCGGCGCCAATCATCTGTTCTTCACCCATGCCTCGTCCGGAGAGGCGGGCCTAGCCGGCATCGCGACCCCGGAAGCCAAGCTCGCCCTGGCGATTGCCGGTGGCCTGTTCGGCGGGCTGATGGGTTTCTATATATTCATTGCGGCACCGGGGATCGAACAGGGCCATGGCATGATCCGGCGCGGGACCATCCTTGCCTTCCTGACCTGGTTCCTGATCGACAGCAGCGCGTCGCTTGGCACCGGCAATGTCGCCAATGTTGCAATCAATATCGCGATCCTGGCGCTCTATCTGGCGCCGGTGATGCTGGTGCGGCAACCGAGCAATATTTGAAGCCTCGGTGCTCCGCGCTTGACGCGGAGCCCTGCCTGGCATGCAGCTCTCTTGCCTCCAGAGCTCCGCATCAAGTGCGGAGCCCATTCACTGCCGCCGACGCTAGGCGCGTTCGTTCACATCCTTGACCCACGGACCGAAGGGCGAATTGCCGAGCAGCGCGACCTGGGTCTGTGCACTGACCTGGTTGATCGCCTGTTGCGGCTTGGGGCCGGGGTGGACCGGCAGGCGCAGCGGCCGTTTGCCCGGCGCCATCGCGATCACCCCGGCAATCGCCCGCGGCACATCCATCGGATCGGTCGAGCCGCCGCCGTTGCGCAGCGCGCCGGCGACCAGCGCCTGATAGGCGGCCTTGCGCTCGTCATCGGCATCCTCCAGCATCGCGGCGGTATAGCGATTGCCATTTTCCCATATTTTCGTGGGATAACCGCCCGGCTGCACGATCGTCATGTCGACGCCGTGCGGGACCAGTTCATAGGCCATTTGCTCGCTCATCGATTCGACCGCGAACTTGGTCGAACTGTACATCCCCATGCCCGGCACCATCACCCGGCCGAGCTGGGAGGAGACATTGACGACCAGGCCGGATTTCTGCGCCCGCATCTTTGGCAGCGCCGCGCGGGCGACCCGCTGACAGCCCATGACATTGGTGTCGAACAAACGCTGCATCATCGCCATGTCCTGCAGCTCGACCGGCGCGCCGGTGCCGATGCCGGCATTGTTGATGATCACGTCGAGCGCGCCGCCATTCAGCCGCTCGGCCTCGGCCACCGCCTGGTTCACCGATTCATCGGACAGGACGTCGAGCTCGAGAATGTCGAACGGCGGGCCTTCGGCCATGGTCTCGCCATCCAGTTCGTCCGCCTCGCTGCGCGGCAGGTTGCGCATCGTGGCAAAGACCCGCGCGCCCAATGTCTGATAATATAGCGCGCCGAGATAACCGAAGCCGGAGGAGCAGCCGGTGATCAGGATCGACTTGCCGGTGAGATCGGGCCCGCCATTGGTTGCGGCCGAAGTCTGGAAGGCGGCGGTCAGGGCCGCGCCGGTTGCAGCGGTGGCAGCCAGCAACTGGCGGCGGTTGAGGGTCGGCTGGGTCATCGGGGGATCTCCTTGAAACAATCTTTGTCCTTACCCTAACATAAATTCCGGATATAAGGGAACGCGATAAAGAGGGAGGAAGCCATGCAGATTTCGCCAGCCAGCGAGGCGGTCGGGGCAGTGGTCGAGGGCGTGGATGTCAGGGCGCTGAGCGACGCGCAATTTGCCGAGATCCGCCGTGCCTTTTTCGATCATGGCGCCCTGTTCTTCCGCGACCAGACGCTGACCCCCGAAGAGCATATCGCCTTCGCCCGGCGCTGGGGCGCGATCGATTTCAACCGCTTTTTCAAGCGGCGCGAGGGCTATCCGGAAATTGCCGAGGTGCTCAAGGAGCCGGACCAGCAACTCAATATCGGCGGCGGCTGGCATACCGATCACAGCTATGACGAAGCACCGGCAATGGGCTCGATCCTCTACGCGCTGGAAATCCCGCCGAGCGGTGGCGATACCCTGTTTGCCGGCATGGCAGCGGCCTATGCGGCGCTCGATGATGCGATGAAGGAGCGGATCAAAGACCTGAAGGCGCGGCACGGCAATGCCCATATCTTCGGCGAGGGAAGCGCCTATCGCAAGGGGTTTGAAGGCCGCTATACCAATGCCGACCAGGCCGGGCAGACGGCGGTCCATCCGGTGGTGCTGACCCATCCGGAAACCGGCGCCCGGGGCCTTTATGTCAATCCCGGCTTCACGCTGGAAATCGTCGGCATGGAAGCGGAGGAGAGCGAGGCGCTGCTGCGGGAGCTATACGCCCATATCATGCAGGACCGCTTCCACCACCGCCACGTCTGGCGCGAAGGCGATCTGGCGATGTGGGACAATCGCGCAACCTGGCATCATGCGCTGAACGACTATCAGGGGCACCGGCGCTATCTGAACCGGATCACGATCCAGGGCGTGGCTCTGGAATAGCGCTTTCGCGAACAATCGGTAAGTCCTGGGTTGCGGGTCCGCTTTGACCGGGGGCAAAGGGCATTGTGCCGGCCACGACTGTCGTTCGGAATCGGCAGGTCTTATCGCAATTGATCTTGGCTATTCTCCCGATTGCCAGATCCGTTCCATCGTCAAATATGTAAAGGAAGCACTCCAGGCAATCAGCAGCAGGCCAGTCAATGCTTCGATACCGGCGACCAGGCGCATTGATCCTTCGGGCGTGATGTCGCCAATGCCGAGCGTGGTATAGGAGGCTACCGAAAAATAGAAATAATCAGCCGCCGTTGAAGAATGGCTCCCCGCGAGATTGCCGGTACCGGCAGCAGCCATCAGCCAGAATGCAAAGGCGAAAAGAATGATTTCCAGCAGATGCGTGGCGAAAATCAGCATCATCACGACCAATACCGGATAGCGGCTGTGGCCGCGTATCGCGGAAAGTTTCTGGGCCGCCAGACGCAGAACGTTGAAATGCAAATATAGATTGGTCGCGATCAGCAGGGCCGAAACGGACAGCGGTACAACATAGTCGTTCATATCAATGGCTCTGGTTCAATCCGCAGTTTTTTCAACTTGTTCCAATTTCCATGTCCGGGCGCTTGCCTAGACCGGCACGGTAATATGCTTGCCGCCAAACACCGCCTGCCAGCTCTCGATTTCCGCGACCACGATATCATCAGCGGCATGGATCAATTCGGTGACGCGCCTGTAATCCATTGCCCTATCCGGAGCCGACAGCAGCAATTCCACGCGATCGCAAATCGCCTTCAGCTTTTCGGCGGTGATCTCCGAAATTGCGGCAAATCGCTCGAAATCTCCGAAATAGCGAATGCCGGCAATGGCGGCACCGAAGGTCGGGAACAGGACGCCCAATACCGTGAATGTCTTCGAAAGCCTGGCGACCAGATCGGCATCCACCAGGTGCAGCGCCGATCCCCCTTTGAGCAGCAGATATATCGCCACCGACAATATCGCCAGTTTGAAGAGAAATTCCGAAAAGCGATCCAGATTGTGATGCACGGTATTCAGCCTGCGGGCCTTTCTGGCATGATAGTCGCGCTGCGGCGTGACATGCGTTTCGAGCAGCGCAGTCAGGGTTGATCGCAAATAGCCGGATGTCACCTTGGCGCAGGGCAATCCGATATCGCGCAGGGCGGACCGGACATACCATTCCGGCCAGGAGGTTTCGGTACCTTGCGGCCAGCGACCCGGTGGACGCGCAACGCCAAGCATCAACAGCAGCGGACTGTGCCGGAAATATTCGGCCACCCTGCGGGTTTCGAACCAGCGGCCATGCCAGCGATATTTCTGCCCGCGATAGGTGATTATCACGATGGCCAGCAACAGGATGAATTCGAAAAGCGCGAAACCCCATTTCTGATCCGGCGAGACCAGCGGCAGATAGAGTATGCCGCCGACAATCGCCAATGCCGAAAGCATGAAATTCACGACCATCCCGGCGCGATAATGATCCGACAGGCGAGCCGATATGCCATCCGCCCAGGCAAAATTCTGCAGCGCGATATGTTCAATCCGATCGGCAAGCTCCTGGTCGGCACCGGGCAGATCATTGGCAGTCTGCAACAGCCCGGCGCCGCTGCCTGCGGCAATCTCATCCGGCTTCTCGTAGGATTGCACCAGCGAACCAAATCGCGGCTTATCTCCGCCGAACAGCGCCTCGATGCGCCGATAGGCGTGGACAAGACGCGAACTGCGGTCATGCCATCGCTCCCCGGTCAGGGCGGCAATGCCGCGATGCGCCGGACTGTCATCCGTTGCAATGGCCTCATCCGGGCAAATCGACGTCTTGATGATGGCCGCCAATTCCGTCTCGCGATTTTTCTGTCTTGCATCATTCAGCAGCAGCGCCAGCGATTCAGGCGCGTGAAGAATGCGCCAGTTCTCGGGATCAGCCGGATCGATCCAGACCACGGGTGCGCCGAGGTCAAGGGCCGATGCCACCGTATGACCGGTGCCACCCAGATTGGCTGCGCTTTTTCCGTCCCAAACCGCGATGATGAAGTCCGACTGTTCGATCAGGATCCGGCCAGCCAGCGCCGCACGCTGGGCGCTCTCCAGCGCGAAGCTCTGCGCCCTGGAAAAATCATCCCTGGCCTCGAGATGCTCCAGATATAGCGCGCCGATGATGTCATCCTGATCGGCCAGCTCGAACAGTCGGGCCTGCCGGGCGATCGTCTGGATTGCTTCAACCCGAGATCTTGTATCCGGGTCCTTCGGGTCCTTGCCGGCGAGCAAGGCACGCGCATCTTCGGCATTGTCCGGCACTGCGTTGATCGCGAGATTCAGTCTCTGGCCGAACGGCAGCGGGCTGACCAGTTGCCACTGTCTTGCCAATGCCAATTTCGACGCGGCCTGATCGGTTCCGTCAACCAGCAATGTGTGCAATCTTGTCGGAGCCAGCGAATTTGGGCCAAGCAGCAACGGTGCGCTTGATGTCGCTCGATCTATCGCGTCGAATATCGCTGCCATCGCGGCACTGATGCGTTCGCTGTTTCCGGAATAGTCGGGATGATCGGCACGATGTCCGGTGACGCCGATGCTCAGTCTGATCCTGGGCAGCGGCGGTGCCGTTACCGCGCTCATGATTGGTGTCCGATATTGGTTCTGGCAATCCCGCCGGGCACGAAAATGGACAGCACAAATTCTGGCGCATGAAACGGTCCGGTCAAAAGCAAATCCCCAATCAACACCCATCCCCGTTACACAATGACGAACCGATCGTCATCCTAATTTGGCAACGGTCGAGATGTCGTTCCAGCGATGCCGATTATGTGCGCAAAAGATAATTTTTACATCGACTTGCGCTATGCTATGGGACCGCAAGGAGGGTGCCAATGATAGACCGGGTCTTGTGTCAACATGCACCCCTTTTCCAGGCAACATATCGACTATTGGCCGCTTGTTTCGCGGCACTGCTGCTAGCCATGTGCTGGGCATCACCCGCCTCGGCGATCGTTACCGCCACCGAAAATCCCAGCCTGACCAAAGGCAAGATCACGATCGGTTTGCGCGAAGAGCTGGGTGAGAATGCCAAAGAAATTGAACGGATATTGCTTGAAAATCCGCGCGTGCGGATCGGCTGGCCGAGCGAATATGAAGTCAGCGCCGACCCGGAGTGGCCAGACAATTTCTATCTGATCGACATGAATTTCCGCGCCGCCAGTTCGACCTACCGGCAATGGCACCAGGGACCCGATGCCGGCAATTCAGAGGCGGCCGCTCCCATTTTCGTCGGCCGGCTGGACGACGCCAGTTTCGCGCAAGGCCTTGAATCGGAATTGCGGAAAATCCAGCGACAGAAAGCGCTTCTGGGATTGAATATCATGCCGGCCTTCCGGCAGGGAGCCTATATCAATGTCAGATATGCACCCGACAGCCAGTATCTCGAGACCGGAAACTCGACAAGACTGAGAGTCCGAACGCCGCTGTCGCTCGAAATCAACGTGTTCGACGGCAACGACCAGCCGCAATTTGTCTATGTCCTGATGACCAGGCCCGACAATGAAATTGAATGGGTGTTTGTCACCGGGCGCGATCATCCGATCAATCCGGGTGACAGAATTGCCATAAATTTTGGCGAATCGGGGTTTCAGTTCGATCAGGCAGGCAGATACGAGTTTCTGACAATATCCTCGAATTCTCCCATCAAGGAAGGGCTTTTCGCTTCCGGAATAGCAGAGCAAATTGATCGCGGCAGCTGCGCAAGCCTGCTCGAAAAAATATTGTGCGAAGTCATTACGGATGTCCGTGATCCGGACCTTCCGAGAGAAATCGATGCCAATAGCATCTCCGACTGGAGCACGTCCTTCAACAGATATTACGGCGATGAAGACGCCACGGCGATGGTGGGCGGCGGAACGATTGCACCGGCAGGGTTTGCGCCGTGGCAAGTGCAGATCTATTCGACGGTAACCTATACAAGGGCGCAGATCGAGGCGGATAGCAGACTGGGTTCAAGGGGAAAATATCTCAAGGACCAGGAACCGTTCCAGCTCTATCATCGTTGTGCCGGCACGCTTATTTCCACGAACATAGTCTTGACCGCGGCCCATTGCGTGGCGAAGGCCCCGGTTCTCGGCAAAAGGGTGTTGAAAGCGCGCGAAGTGCTGGTTGGTACCCAGGATCTGGAGCGAGGCGGTGCCAAATATCGGATTGTGTCCGTCATTGCCCACGCAGGATATCGGCCGGGCAATCCCAAGGATGATATCGCGCTGGTTCGCATCACACCGAAATCCAGGAAATTGCCGCCAAAGACAATCTTGCTGCCCGGTGACGTGAGCGGATTCCGGCCAACGCTTCCCCGCGATCGGGTACAGTTACTGGGATGGGGCTATACCGGCATGGTCGAGCGGGGACAAAGAACCGAAGTGCTGGCCCCGGGTCGCCCGCAATTGACCGAAGCAAAGCTTCGAATGGCAGAAATGGAAATTCTGGACCCGGGAAAGTGCCGGCAGCGGGAGGGCTATGGCAATGTTGTCGTCAAGAAACTCTGCGCCGAGACGCCAAAGTCATTCGGAGACGACAAGGCGACTTTCAGTTGCACCCGGGATAGCGGCGGGCCGGTGATCCGCTGGCAGGGAAGCAAGAAAGTTCAGGTCGGAATAATTGTCTGGGGCGTCGGCTGCGGTGCCAGCGAGGATGGCGAGCAGAATCCGTCGCTATTCGTGGACGTAGCCCAATATAGCGAATGGATCGAAAGAGCCAAGCAGCGCATCAGCAAACTGGAATGGGATGTTGAGCGGCTACCGTGAGGAATCGCTGGAGCAGCGAGCGGGCCCGCTGATCCAGCAAATTGGTCTCGGCTAGAAACTGCCCAAGCTACTGGGCATCATCGCTTTGGTCACCGCCGGTCTGGTCGCCGCCGGTCTGATCGCCGCCGGTCTGGTCGCCGCCGGTCTGGTCGCCGCCGGTCTGGTCGCCGCCGGTCGTATCGCCAGCAGGTTCACTTTCGACCGTTGCAGCGTCATCCATTGCCGGGGTCGCTTCATCAGCAACCACTTCATCTGCGGCGGCATTTTCCTCTGTCCCGCCGGCACAAGCCGTCAATCCCGCTGTCAACAGAACCGCGACTGATCCTAGAATTAATTTTCGCACCTGACCCTCCTTTTGTTATTTGCCGAAATCATAGGAAACCCAGTTCCAATAGCAAGCTTTTAAAGCGCGCATCGTCGCGCAGCGGATCCAGGAACGGATCGTTCAGCATATAGGGGATTCCTGCGTCTCTGGCCGCTCGAGCCTTGTCCAGTGCGGCCAGCGCCGCATCAAGGTCACCCCATTGGGCCAGGATCTCTGCCTGCTGATACAGGCCGCTGTCGCCAATTTTCGCGACATGTTCGTCATAATATTCTTGTGCCCGCGCCTTGTCGCCCGCGAGATTTTCCGAGATCGCCAGTCCCGCCAGCCTGAACGAATCACTCGATTCGAGCGCATAGGATTCTTTCGCCTTGTCCAGCTGTCCGAGCATCAGAAACGAGTCGCCGATGGTACTGTGAACCACGCTTCGTTCGGGATTTATTTCCAGGGCGCGCTGGCTGAGCGTGATGGCTTCGGGATATTGTCGCGCCGCATATTTGATGGAACCGGCTGATTTGAAAACCGAGGAGCTCAGAGGGTCCAGCTCGGTCGCCCGTTTGATGGCCAGTCCTGCCTCGTCAAATCGTCCAACCCGGGCGCAGAAAATGGCATAGCGGGTGATCACGTCGACATCGCCTCGGGTCAGGGAATAGGCTTTCTCAAACGGTGCCCGGGCACCCTTTATGTCGAGCTTTCCGTAAAAAAGCGAATATCCCAAAGCACTATAGCCAGGCGCGAATCCAGGAGCGATCCGGGTCGCACGCTCCGCCTCAACCACCGCATCGTCAAGCAATGCGAACCGCGCAGCGTCTTTTACATATTGGCTGGCGATGACCGCGAGCACCCGGGATCGCGAAGCGCGTGCGGCCGCATATTCGGGATCATTTTCGATGGCTTCATCAAATCTGGCAAGCGCCATGCGCTGGCTGGCTTCATCGACATGCAGTTCAAACAGGTCCTTTCCGCGCAGATAGGCATCAAATGCTGCCACGCTCCTGGTACCACCCGTTTGCTTATGGTCATTCGCCATGCTCTCGCTATCAATCGCCAGGGAGAGCGCGGAAGCAACGGCGGATGCGATTTCGGACTGGAGTGAAAAAATATCCACCAGCGGCCGTTCGAACGTTTCCGACCATTTGCTCAGCCCTGTCGCGCCGTCGGTCAGGTCGGTGATGATCTTTACCATGTCGCCGGATTTTTGGACATTGCCATCCAGCAGGAAGGACACGCCCAGCTGATCGGCAATCGCCTTTGCATCGGTTTTTCGGTCGCGAAATATGTCGGACGATGCCTGACCGACGATCTGCAGCAATTTGTTGCGCGACAGAACGGCCCGGATTTCCGAGGCCAGTCCGTCAGAAAAATAGGCTTGCTTGGGATCACCGCTCAAATTGAGAAATGGCAATACGGCTATGCTGCTCGGCAACGGATCACCGGCAAACAGGCCAGTCTTCCAGACCGCCAGGCCGCCGACCGATGCGGCAATCACGGTGCCGCCCATCAACAATGCCCGTCGTCCGACAACGGGAGATGCGGCGGTTGCCAATTTCTCCGGTCGACTCTGGTCCTTGTGCAGCGCGCCAACCGCACGCAACATTTTCTGCATTTCCGGGCTGTCGGGCCTTGCCTTGGCTTGCGACACATCAATGCATTGAAACTGGCCAAATCCGAGCGGCGGTTCGCTGCCGTCCAGGGACAGGGGCACCAGCCTGCCCGTATCTCGACCGCGCGTGGCTTCGTCGTGAACCCAATGGGAATCAGTGGATGTTTTGGACCAGAGGACCACCACCGCCCTTGCATTTGCCAAAGCGGCCTCGGTGATATTGGCAAATCGCTCGCCGCCGCCGAGCAATCCATCCCACCAGACCGAGAAGCCCGCCTCTTCCAGCGCGCTGACAATCAGGAGGGCCCTTTTTTGGTCGGCCCGGGAATAACTCAGAAAAACAGTATGTTGAATGTCGGGTCTGTCCGGTGGATCATTCTGACCGGTAGTCGATTGCTCCACGTCACTCCCCCGAATTGCTGCCGTTGCCCAATGGTCGCCCATATCGCAAATTTCTGTATTGCGGACATATTCCGAACCTGCCCTTGTCACAAGTGATTTGCGCCGGAATCTGGCCTATGAGCCAATTGGGCAAGGCGCCACGCCAGGAAAAGACACGGTCAAACGCGATCACGGCCGAGCTGCTACTCAAAATGCTAATTGTCGCCAACGGCAGGAACCATAAGCCATTTCCTCCTCTCCCTCTTTGTCAGGAGCCCGACCATCGCTATCCAGAACCGCAGAGTCTTTATCAAGCAACGCCCCAAGGGCATGCCGGTCATCGATGACTTCGGCATCGAGGATCAGACCATTGCCGATATTCCCCCGGGTCATGTTGTCGCGAGGGTCGATACCTTGTCGATGGATGCCTGGATCCGGACGACGCTGAACGAGGAGGGGATGCACCGGACCGGTGATATCGGATCGACGATCCGGGCGCTGGGAGTCGGCCAGATTGTCGAAAGCCGGGGCGACAGGCTGGCGGTGGGCGACTGGGTCTATGGCCTGATGTCGGCGCAGACCCACGCTTTGCTGCCCGAGGAGGCCGCGACCCGGATCATGCCCGAGGACGGCATTGCCCCCGGCGCCTTTGCCGGACCGCTGGGCATCACCACCGGGCTGACCGCCTGGGTCGGGCTGGTAAGGGTCGGGGAAGTGCGGAAGAAAGACGTCGTGGTGGTTTCCGGTGCCGCCGGGGCCGTCGGGTCGGTGGTCGTCCAGCTGGCCAGGCAGCGCGGCGCCTTTGTCATCGGCATCGCCGGGGGACCGGAAAAATGCGCCTATCTGACCGACACGCTCGGCGCCGATGTGGCGATCGACTACAAGAATGACGATGTCGGCGCGGCGCTGGCCAGGGCGGCGGCGGACGGTGTCGATGTGTTTTTCGACAATGTCGGCGGCGAAATCCTCGACCATGTGCTCAGCAATCTTGCCCAGGCGGAGGCGCGCGTGGTGATCTGCGGGGCGATTTCGCAATATCAGAATCTCGCGGATGTGCGGGGACCGAAACTCTATCTGCGGCTGGCCGAGCGCAATGCCTCGATGCGGGGCTTTGTCGTCAGCCACCACGCGGCCCATTATCCCGAAGCAATGGCGGAAATATCGGAGCTGCTGCGCAGCGGCAAGCTGGTGCTGCCGGAACATGTGGTCGAAGGCATCGACCGGTTTCCCGAAGCGCTGTTCATGCTGTTCGACGGATCGCATCTCGGCAATCTGGTCGTCCGCCCCTGATTTCGGCTGCCGCGACGGGACAGCTCGGGCCGCCCCCGTCGTTCACCCAGTCCCTTGTCCAACGGCCCGCTTCGCTCTAGAGAGACAGGCCGACACGCCCTCTCGCCAACGGAATCTCCATGACCCTGATCGGCCCCGCCTCGCACAGCTATTTTTCCCAGCGGCTGCGGCTGCATTATGCCGACTGGGGCAATGAGGACAAGCCGCCGCTGATCCTGCTGCACGGCGGTCGTGACCATTGCCGCAACTGGGACTGGGTCGCACAGGAATTGCGCGAGGAATGGCATATTATCGCGCCCGACGTGCGCGGCCATGGCGACAGCCAGTGGAGCACCGACGGCAATTATGCGATCATGCCGATGGTGACCGATCTGGCGCAGCTGATCCACCAGCTCGACCTGTCTCCGGTGACGATTGTGGCGCACAGCATGGGCGGCAATATCGCATTGCGCTATACCGGCCTCTATCCCGACACGGTGCGCAAGCTGGTCGCGATCGAGGGGCTTGGACCAAGTCCGGACATGCTTGCCGAACGCAACAAGACCGGCCCGCTGCAGCGGGTGCGTGACTCGATCGAGGAAAAACGCAAATCCGCCGGCCGGCAGGTGAAACGCTATCCGACCTTCGAGGATGCGCTGAAACGGATGCAGGATGCCAACCAGCATCTGTCCGACGAACAGGCCCGCCATCTGACCACCCATGCGGTGATCCGCAACGAGGATGGCAGCTACAGCTGGAAGTTCGATCCCTATGTCCAGCACTGGGACAGCATCGACCTGAGCGAGGAGGCGATCCACGAGCTGTGGGGCAATATCAGCTGCCCGACCCAGCTCCATTATGGCGCCGACAGCTGGGCCAGCAATCCGGAGAAGGACGGCCGGATGCAATATTTCGGCGACAATGTGGAGGTACGGGAATTCAGGCAGGCCGGCCACTGGCTGCACCATGACCAGTTCGAGGAATTTGTCGGCACGCTCAGAGCGTTTCTCTAGCGCTGCGATCCGTTGCGCCGCGCCTTCGCCGGCCGTCCATGGCTGGTAAAATTGCTACTGCCCTGACCACGGCCAAAGGCCTATCCTGACCAAAAGAAACGTGAGGAGACGGTGCCATGATCAAGGCTGCAGAAGTGACTTCCGTGCCGATTGATGGCGACCGCTATCACGATCCGCGCCATGCGCGCGTCGAGAGCGACCAGATCTGGCGCAAGGCGTGGCTGCTGGCAGCGCTGGCCAGCGACCTCGAGCAGCCCAAGAGCACCGTCACCTTCGATATCGGCCATGACAGCATCATCATCGCCCGCGCCGGCGACGGAGAGCTTCACGCCTATCACAACGCCTGCACCCATCGCGGCACCCGGCTGCTCGAAGAGGGCGTCGGCAGCAGGCCGCTGATCACCTGCCCCTATCACGCCTGGTGCTTCAACCTGGACGGCAAGCTCCGCGGCGCACCCGATCCGGACAGTTTTGCCGAGGGCCTTCCCGCCGACCGCCTGCGGCTCAAGCCGGTGCGGCTGGAGACCTGGCAGGGCTTTGTCTTCGTCAACATGGACCCGGAGGCGGAGCCGCTGGCCGACTTTCTCGGCAAGATGGTCGAACGGGCCGCGCCCTACCAGATCGCCAGGATGGAGCTGATCGAGGACCAGACGGTCAGCGTCGACTGCAACTGGAAGGCGATGATCGACAATTTCTCCGAACTCTATCATGTCGACCATATCCACCCGCAGCACAAACGCTTCGTCGACTGCCCGCATGCCACCAACGAGCTGTTCGAGCACGGCCATACCGGGCTGCACGTGCCGGGTTTTGTCACCGACAGCCGCTATCCGGTGCCGGAGAGGCCGACCGATTATCAGGAGATGCAGCTGACCGCGCTCGGCATCGATGCCAGCGAATTTGTCGGCCGGGTCGCGGAGATTCCGGCGGCAATCACCCGAGCCAAGCGCGAGCAGAGCGGCAAGAACGGCTATGATTATTCGGCCCTGTCCGACGAGCAGCTGACCACCGTGTTTCAATATAATCTATTCCCGAACATCATCCTGTCCGGTTCGCCGGAGGGCCTGTGGATGATGCGCTCGCGCCCCCACCCCGATGATCCGTCGAAATCCTTTCTCGACAAGTGGACGCTGCAGCTCAATCCCGATCCGGCGCTGGGCGGCGGCTCGGAGCACAAGCAGACGATGCACGCGGCGAGCAGGGAACACCAGCCGGCAGAGGGGCGCGTGCCCCGGGACTGTTTCGGCCATGAGGAAATATTGTCCGGCGACAAGAGCATGACCGAGACTATCGACCAGGACATCAGCCTGCTCGCCCGCGTCCAGGCCGGCGCCCGGTCGAGCGGCTTCGACCACGCCTGGCTCAGCGACCAGGAGATTCGCGTGGCGCATTTCCATGATGCGCTGAACGAGACCTACCGGGAGGCCGGGTTGTTGGAGAACTAAACCCTTCTCCCTTGAGGGAGAAGGATACGTAATCTTGCTGCCGGAGCGTCAGCGGAGGCGGCTAGATGGAGTTGGATGAGGGTGTTCCGCTGCCAGATTGGTGCGCGAACCCGCCGGCAGTACACCCTCACCCAGCTACGCCTAGGCAGCAAGCTGCCAAGTCTACGCAACCCTCTCCCTGAAGGGAGAGGGGACTACGAAATCATCCCGCGCAAGGTCGCGATCCGGTCGGCTTCTTCCGCTGGCTTGTCCTTGCGGATGCGGTGAATGCGGGGGAAGCGCATGGCGAGACCGGACTTGTGGCGCTTGCTCTCGTGGATCGAATCGAACGCGACTTCCAGCACCAGCGACTTTGCCACCTCGCGCACCGGGCCAAAACGGTTCAGCGTATTCTGCCGGACAAAACGGTCGAGCCACTTGAGCTCTTCATCAGTAAAACCGGAATAGGCCTTGCCGACCGGCAGCAGCTCGCCATCCTCGGTCCAGCAGCCGAATGTATAG
>Ga0075467_10000897_pt1 | contig 24347 bp, 10 predicted proteins | sample DEB08_DNA_9_FD_75067 | JGI IMG/M metagenome (GOLD analysis project Ga0075467, IMG submission 75067) | Aqueous microbial communities from the Delaware River and Bay under freshwater to marine salinity gradient to study organic matter... | ecosystem: Environmental > Aquatic > Marine > Coastal ... | reverse complement strand
CTGCTACCAGAAAAGCGACAAGCCTTGCTGGCTCACCCTGCACACTGACAATCGCCTGGCGCACACCGCTGATCGAGGTTAATGCCGCTTGAATCTCTCCTAATTCGATGCGAAAGCCCCTAATCTTTACTTGATCGTCCCGACGCCCAATAAATTCTAAACTTCCATCCGCCAACCAACGAACTAAATCGCCGCTGCGGTAGAGTCGAGAGCCTTGTTCATCGCTAAACGGATTTGCAATAAACCGTTCTTGAGTCAACTCTGGTCGGTTCAAATAGCCCCGTGCCAAACCGGCACCGCCGATAAACAATTCACCGATCACACCTGCTGGAAGCAATTTATTATCACCGCTTAGAACATAAAACTGGGTGTTCGAGATTGGCCGACCCAAGGTTGTTTTGGTATCAACAAGCACATTAGAATATGAAGACCAGACGGTGGTTTCCGTTGGGCCGTACATATTCAACAAGTTAATGTTGCTATTAGCTAACAGGCCTAACTTAAGCGATTGTGGCAATGATTCACCACCGCACAAGCAGGTAACTTCGGCACTAGGAGACCAATCAGCGTTTAGCAAGAGCTGCCAGCTTGATGGCGTTGCTTGTATAAAATCAACACCAAAGTCTTCTATTAAGCGCTTAAGCGCGTCACCTGAGATAGTGTCTTGCTGCGACGCGAGCACTATTTTTGCGCCAACTGCCAATGGCAAAAAAAGCTCTAGGGTGTGTATATCAAAAGAAATAGAGGTGAGTAGCAAGCCTGTATTGTCATTTGAGAGGCCTAGCGTAGAGGCCATTGAGCCAAGAAAGTTTATTTGACTGTGGTGCTCAATCATCACGCCCTTTGGCTGACCGCTTGATCCGGAGGTATAAATCACATAGGCGAGGTTGTTGGAGCGTAAACCCAAGGCTTGTATGGGTAAATTTTGCTGGTCATAACCTTGGCTATCAGGGCACGTAAATAGCGATTGATCATCAAGCAATACCGGCTGGCAGTCGCCAAGCTCTAAGAGGTTGCTTAAATGCGCTTGTGTTAGCACAACTCTGGCACCAGAGTCTTGCAACATAAAGTTCAAGCGTACCGCCGGGTAACTTGGGTCCAAGGGCAAGTAAGCCCCACCGGATTTCAGTATCCCGAGAATGCCGATTATCATGGCAAACGAACGCTCGACACAGACAGCCACTACCGTGTCAGGCTTAACACCCAAGGAGACTAGGTAATGAGCCAATTTATTCGACTCGGCATTCAACTCAGAGTAACTAATCTGTTTGCCATCGTGCACCAATGCAATAGCATCTGGGTTCAAGCGTGCCTGTAACTCAAACAATTCGTGAATACATTGATCACTGCTAATCTCGGCCTCAGTCGAGTTTAATGTGCTTAGTAAATATGAACGCTCAGAACTAGGCAGAAACGGCAGCTGGCTGACAGCGCGCGCGTTGCCATCTAGGCTTGTCTTCGATACCTCAGCTTGCAATTCATCAACTAATTCACCAACTAAGGCAAACAGCACAGTTTGCAGATAAGTTACAAGGCGTTCAGCGCTCACCGCAGCGTCGACTTGAATCTCTAGATTAAAGCCATCAGCCGTATCATCGACCGATAGGGTTAATGGATAATTGCTTCGCTCATGACTGACGATATGATTAAAAGCGTCAGGCTCATTATTGCTTGCATGACGAAAGTTCAATAGTGAGCTGAACAGTGGCGCTCCGGCTTCGAGACCACTGCAACGCTGTGCCAGCACCAGAGAGGCCTGCTCGACACTCAGTAATTGGCTTAATTTAGTTTGTAACTCGCCAACTAAAACAGCTGAATCTTGATCTCTGATATAGACACGCAGCGGCAATGTATTGAGAAATAAGCCAACGCCATTTTGCGCGCTCTGAGAACCATCAGTGCGCCCCGACAATACGGTGCCGAACACCACATCATCTTGGCCGGTACAGGCCGATATAACCACCGCCCAGGCGGCATGAAATAAGGCCGCTGGGGTTGTTTTTAGAGAGCGTGTGACCGATCTGATTTGCGCCGAGAGTTGCTCTGGCAACGGCGTCGAAAACTGGTCTACGTTTAGTCCATCGTTGCGAATATTGTCTAAGCCAAATGGCAGACTTGGGTCTACCACATCCGATAACATTTGGCTGAAAAAAAGTTCGGCTTCATTACTTTCAGCGCTAGCCAATGAATGGGCAACGAAATCGCGATAGCGAGGCGGCTGGCATAAGTCGTCTTGCTTACCATTGCCACTTTCTTTAGCGTTCTCAAGCTGCGCCAGCTCATTAAAGATAAGCTCTAAACCGACATGATCCAATATGCTGTGGTGCAGCTTTACCAATACAAAATGTTGTTCGCTGCGATTGTCTTTAGCGACCTCTATGGTCATTAAAGGGGGCTGCTCAAGATCAAGCCAGTGGCCTGCAGGTTGACAACGTTGCATCATTTTCGCTTCAACATCGTCTGCATCGGCAAACTCCAGCCATTCGATTGGCAACGCTACATCGCGACAAACAACTTGAACCGGCACCGCCAAATCACGCCAAATAATCGCTGTACGTAACACATCATGTCGCTCGATGATCAAACGTAGGTTTGAGATCATCGAGTCGAAATGGTTCGCGCTCTTGACTGAAAACAGATTGGGCAGAACGTAGATATCTTGGCTTTCGCTCAAGGTGTGGTGCAAAAATATACCCATCTGATTGCTGGCTAAGGGATAAATATCTTGAATATTCTTTGCGCCCCCCGCAACTCTGTCGACAATTTTGTTCAGGGTCTCCTGAGTTAAATTTAGTCCAGCGAGCAATGGCAACATGTCTAAACTGATGTTTTTACACTCACGTGGAATCGAGTACGAAAGGTGCTGATCTGATTCACTATTTCCAAGCTCGGTAGTAAGCAATGCCAGCGCGGCTAGGCTTTCAGCACTAAATAGATCAGACACCGAGACAAATAAATTCTCTTGTTGTAAACGAGACTTAAGCTGCATCGCCAATAGCGAATCGCCGCCCAATGCAAAAAAGTTATCCGTCACGCCGACGCGGTCTACTTCTAGCAACTGCGCCCAGATATCGCCGAGCAGCGCCTCTACTCGGCTGGTAGGAGCAACGAACTGCTGCAACGATTGGCTGGCGTCGGTCTGCGGTAACTTTGACCTATCGACTTTGCCATTTGAAGTTAACGGAATAACTGGCAGCGTCATGATCACCGCAGGAACCATAAAACTTGGTAATTGTGACTCTAAATGAGCCCGCAGCGCAGCAATCAAACCGGTCTCATCGCTCTCGGCCTCATCGCTCTCAGCAACGCTGTCTGCTACGACATAGGCGACTAATCGTTTAGGCTCATCACGTGCAACCACCAAAACATCACGCAATAGCTTACTACTGCGACAGGCCGCCTCTACCTCACCTAATTCAATTCGATGTCCCTGAATTTTTACTTGAGAATCTACTCGACCTAAAAACTCGATACTGCCGCATGGCCTCAACCGCCCTTTATCGCCGGTTTTGTATAGCCGCTCACCGGTTGCGGGGTGAAAAACGAAGCTGGCCTCGGTTTTCTCTTGGTCTTGCCAGTACCCCTGCGCCAGCCCTATGCCGGAAATATAGATATCGCCCATCACCCATACCGGGCAATAGTTAAAGTCTTCGCGCAGCACGGTCACTTTTTGATTGGCTAAGGCTTTACCATAGGGAATACTGACCCAGTCTGGGCTTAGATCCTTAATTTCATGCGCGATAGACCAAATAGATGCCTCGGTCGCTCCCCCTAAACTGATGATGTTGGCCTGCGGCGAAAACCCGGAGATACGAACCGGCAGATCGGTAGGAATCCAATCACCGCTTAGCATGACCACCTTTAAATCTGGAAAAACCTCGCCGTGTTTTATATTATTGGCAAATAAGCTCATCAATGCTGGCGCGCTGTTCCAAAATGTCACGCCGTGTTCGGCTAAGTACGCGCCCCAAGCTCGTGGATCTTTACTCTCGTCGGGGCTAGGCAAAATTAACTTGCCACCTGCGCCCAAGACTCCAAAAATATCGTAAACCGACAGATCAAAACTCAAGCTGGACAGGCCCAAAACACTGTCATTTGCGGTAACCTTGAAGCGTCGATTTATATCGAGCACAGTATTGAGTGCTGATATGTGTTTAATTGCCACGCCCTTAGGCACGCCAGTGGTGCCAGAGGTAAAAATAATGTAGGCGGTAGCGTCGGGTGATACAGTTTCTATGCTGCTTAACTCGGATGACTGATCACTGACTCGCTCTTGAACTCGCTCTTGAACTCGCTCTGAAACTATCTCATCAACGACGTGACATCGATAAGACTCAGCAACCGTATCTCGGAAATCGGCTGTGGTGATAACGTCTTCGGCAGTGCTAATATCCAGCAGCACAGCAATTCTCTTGGCCGGTAATTGAGCGTCAATCGGCACATACGCTCTACCAGCCAGAAGCACACTCAATACCGCGACAATTTGCTCCCAGCCTTTTTGCATTACGATAGCGACAGGCGTCTCGGAGCCCTGCCTAGTTGGTAACTGCTGCGTTATTTGCTGTGCCAGCTGCCTACTGCGCACACCCAGCTCTCGATAGCTAAGCGTTCTAGACCTCGAGACGATTGCTATATTGTCAGGATAGCGTTCAATGCTGCGCATTATTTGCGAATGCAATACATCAGAGGTAATCGGAGTGTCGGTATCATTCGCGCTGGCAATCAGCTCGCGTTGCTGACGAGGAAAAAAATCAGCCGCTGTTAACGCCCATGACTGTTCGTGCGTAAGTTTTTCGTGCTTAGGTTGCTCATCAAACGACAGAGTCTGCATCAAATCAGACATGGCTTCGCACATGGCATCCAAAACACCAGAAGGAAACAATCCCTCTACGCTGTCCCAGTTGATGCACAAGCCCTGCTGGCATTCGTAAAGCTGAATATCCAACCAAACTTGCGGTGTTTGTGTGATCGCAAAGCGCGCGTCTACGCCACTCATAATTGAGTTTTGCTGAGCTTGTTTGCTAGACGTTTCTGGTTCGCTAGACGATTCAGATTCGCTAGACCCTTCTAAGCCCAATGAACTGGTGACAACAATCGGAAAACCTAAATCATATCCGTGCTCTTGTTTGAGAATTTGCTGCGCCTCTAAACCATCAAAATCTTTATGCTCTAGGTCATTCCATAGCTGGTGTTGAATACGCGAGAGGTAATCGCCAAAACTTTCAGCCACTGCAGAGTTATCGATCTCAAGCAAAGTGGTGGTGGTGAAATCGCCAACAACACGATTAATATCAGCGTGCGACTGGTCCCGATTAAACAGAGTAAGATTTAATACAAACTTAGAATTCTGACTCCATAAGTCAATTATCTTCGACAAACAGGCTATGATAACAACGGTTGGTGTAGCACGGTTTGCACTCGCTTTGTACTTAAGTGCCTGCCAATCACGGTTGTCTAAAACAAGTTGCCGCCGCTCGAATCTAGGCTCATGGATTTCCGAGGGCGCTAGTGCTAATGGCAACTCTGGTCGACCGGGGAAGTCGCTGAGTCGTGCTGACCAATACTGCTTGGCCCGTTGATATTGCGTTGACTCTGTTAAATTTTGAGAGGCTATAACATAGTCGCGAAAGCTTACCGAAATAGTCGGCAACGAGGCATCAGGGTTAGCATACAACTCCCGCATTTCGTTTTCTAAAATCAGCGCGCTCGAGGCATCCAAAATTAGCGCATCCATGCTGTAGTGCACCACTGATTGGCTGTCACTTAAATGCGAGACTCGTATGTCAAACAGCGGCCATGTGTGCCCCGAGAATACTTGGTGAGACATTTCCTCGCCAATTTCTTTGAAATGCTTCGACACATCCTGTTCAGAAGCACCAACCATCTCATATTGCTTTATAGAGTACTTGGGCGGGCTTTCTAATATTTGTTGAAAACCATCGCTATTTATCACCATCCTGAGCATCTCGTGACGCTGTATTAAGCGATCCCAAACCTTAGAAAAACAGTCATAGCTGAAATTCTCCATCGGTATTTCATAGTAACCGTGGCAGCCGACATTACCCAGCTCAAACTCGCTGTTACGCCCTAGCCAATAGGCCTGTTGCACATTGCTCAAGGCAAAGGGGGCGAAGCGGTTATCGTGATCTGCGACAATGTTAAGCTGGCTAGCGTCAGTTTCTATCGCTTTTTCAATCAGCGACGCCAAATTGGATAGGGTCGGATTTTGTAATACATCTACCAGCGAGACTTTCTTGGCAAAGACTCGTTCGATCTCGCCAACCAGTCGCGTTGCAATCAGCGAATGTCCGCCTAAATCAAACAGATTTTGCTTGGGGTCGATCTGTTCGAGGTCGAACAACTGCTTCCAAATTTCCGCTAATTGCTTCTCAGTTTGCTCAAGAGTGTCGCTATAGCTGATTTGCTCGATAAGCTCCTGATTAATGCCCTCTTTAGCTGCCTCGTCAACTGCCTCACCAATTTCCTCTTTAGCTAGCAAATAGCTAAACTCATTTTTCAAATACAACTGCTTTACCAACCGCCTTTGAATTTTGCCGCTAGAGGTAACTGGCAATTGACCCGAAGCGACAAAATTAATCTCGTCGATTAGTATTTCATGCTGGTTCAGTATTTCGGCACGAATTGATTGGCGCGCGGCAACACCATCAAAACTCTTCCTGAATTTACGACCCACCTCATGAACCACAACCACCTTGCCATCGACTTCAAACGCCGCCGAGGAAGACACCCCCGCCACAACACTAGCGCAGTCTCTCTCAAGGTCGTTAGGGTAATAATTTTTTCCTTTAACGATGATTAAGTCTTTGATTCGTCCAGTGATGTAAAGCTCGCCCCGATAGGTAAACCCTAAGTCGCCGGTGCGCAAATAGTTATATTGGTGGTGACCATCTAAACGAAAACCGAAGGATGCCGATGTTTCCTCGGGCTTACCCCAATAGCCATCAGAAACACTTGGCCCAGCAAACCAAATTTCTCCTACCTGCAACTCGTCTAGCTCTTGGTTTAGTTCTTGGTTTAGTTCTGGGTCAACAATTCGTAAGTCATGAAACTCTTGAGCTACGCCACACGCGACAAGGCAGACAGAATTGCTCTCATCAGTGCTAGGCACAACCTCATCGTGTTGCAATTCAAGCTTGTTAAATAATGCGGTTACCGGTTTGCTGTTTGCATCGCCACCAGAAACAAACACAGTGGCCTCAGCCATCCCATAAGCCGGGTACATTGTCGTATCGCTAAATCCTATTGACGAAAATTTCTCGACAAAACGGCCTATCGTCTCTGCATTTAACGGTTCAGCGCCGTTTATAGCAACTCGCCAGCGGCTCAAATCAAGATCAGCCACGCTGTCATCGGTGATCCGATCAACACACAGATCAAAGGCGAAATTCGGTGATGCCGTTAGTACCGCTTGGTGTTGGCTTATCGCTTCAAGCCACCGCCTTGGGCGCCTGATGAAACGGGTCGGAGACATAATGACGGAGTGACCACCCAAGTACAGTGGCGTCAAAATACTAACCACCATGCCCATGTCATGATGTAACGGCAGCCAACTGCAAAAGGTGTCACCAGCTTGGACATTAGTAGCAGAGGTCGCTGCGCGAATATTCGCAATGACATTTTGCTGCGAAATAATGACCCCTTTAGGGTCACCAGTCGAACCGGATGTATATTGTAAAAATGCGATTGAGCAAAGCTTGAAACTGGCATTGTAATCAACACTAGCCGAGCGCTTAGCCACCTCACTTAACGAAACAAACTTGAGCGACGCCCCGCTCCAGCTGTCGGCCAGCTCATCATCCAGTTCTTTAGCCAGCTTATCGCTAGTAAGCGCGATAGAAGCTTGGCTATCAGCCACTATTTTTGTCAACCGTTGGACCGACTTTGTATTTATTGGTGGGTACAAAGGAATGGCAATCAGGCCACCCAATAAGCAACCATAAAATGCCTTTATATAATCAAGGCCAGTGGGTAAAAGCAAACCAACCCGTTGCCCTTCGTCTAAAGTCTCTCTTAAATTGACTGCGATGGTTGTCGCTTCTTGGTATAACTCAGAAAACGTTATTGACTGTTCTACGCCTGCGTCATCAATGACGGTATAGGCAATATCCGCACTCTTTTCAGCCGCGTGAGCACACAGCTTACCAATAATTGAATCCAAAAAGTTCTCCTCGACAACAGCAGTTTATTGTGACATTCCAACGTTGATATCACTTATTATTTGCAATGATGTTATCACCAGATAGACATAATGTAGAGTTATTTAAAAGCTGGTAACGTTAGCGCGAGGATTCTCAGGTCTAACCGATTTTTATCTACAAAGCGGGCTTAAAACACCATCGATTAGTTTTTACTGGCGGCCACTGGTGCTTAAAGATCTGCAACATGAATTTGCTTCAACGGCCAAAATGTTCGATATCTCGGCGACATCTTGCTGTAATGCTCGACCACTAACTCAGCTAGTTCACTGCCTTCGATCAAGCGAAGTTTGGCTTTATTTCGTTCTAACATGCGGGCTGGGCGCGAGTATGAACCGAGGTTCACAAGCAGCGCGTATTCTCCCTCGCCCAACGTACCTAGCAATTGGCTTGCCTCAGGCTCACCATTATTGCCGTTTGTCTGTTTACATTGAACATGGCCATAGTAGAGCCAATTTCATTTACCGTACTTTGCTTAAATGCTGTTCTCGTGAAACTGTTTAATCACTTTATAGTTCTATGGTTGGGGTAACCGTTCTCATCATTCTGGACATAGTCATCATTCTCGACATAGTCATATTCACCGACAATCTGGCCAATATTTACCAGCCTGTCTGACTTAGAGGTGTATACAACGATATCCCCAAGTTCCATTTGATTAACGAACCGATATAAGACACCAGCGTGAACCGGAATCACACCCGGTTTCTCGTACTCTAATTTGGTACTTAGTTCGGCTTTAATAGAGTCGCGCGCATTCGCTATCAACGATAAATCGCATTAATTTCAGTGTTGGCGTGCTTAACACGATCCCAGCGTGTTTGGGTTTCTATGCAAAAGGCGACATAGGCAAGCACATCGTAAATATCTCTGCCACGGGCATCGATTAGGTCTTTCATAGACTCTAGCTTCTGAGCCGTCGTCTGAGAGATCTGCTAATAGTTTCTCGCGGGTAGTTGGGTCACTCCATATTTCGCGGAGTTGATCTTCATCTTTAAAAAATCTGGGTAGATCACCGAACATAAGTTCGACGAAGGCCTGGTCGGCCTCCATTTCTGCCAGTATGCCGCAGAAGCTATTGATCAACGGCTTGCTTGGCAGGCCGAAACCGCTTAACTGTTATAAGCAGAACGTAATCACTTTATTGTTCTTTGCCTTAATGGCATAACACGCCTCTTCTGGTGGTTCGTATTCGTAGGCTCCAATATCGCACTCATTGCCGATAGGTCGCCTGACTCCACGCTGATCTGGGCGGTACTCAGCTGCAAAACCGACAGATATAAATTCACCTCTACACCCTGGGGTACTGAAAAATATGAGCGGTCCGCCGGTCAACACACCTTGTAAGCCATTGTCGATTGCCGGACTATTCGCTACTAAAGCATGTGTCATTGTTTTGCCACCGTTAGCGTCTAATGGCCCGATAATTGATCGCAAGGGCGTACTATTCGAGCCTTGTGTTAGGACGATATTGTCGTTGAAGAAGAACTGTAGGATATTGACCGATTGCCCATACGTATTGGCACTGTTGCCAACAACGCTATTACGAATATCTAGTCCCGACCCAGTGCCTGGATTGACAAAATGGGCTTCGTTAGAGCTTGCTGCCGTATTGCCAGAGATAATAGTGTTGCGTATTACCACCGAGTTGCTGGTGTCGGCTGCGGCCATGAGTAATGACAAACCACCGCCGCGAACCGAAGCCGTATTTTCAGTAATAGTTGTGTTATACAAAGATAGGCTAGAATCAGGAACTGCGGCAAGTGCAATGCCGCCGCCAATATCACTTCGATTATTAGAAATAGTAGAATCAAAAACAGCCACAGTGCTACCCGAACTTAAACCAATACCACCACCTTGAAGCCCTGCTCGATTATTTCTGATTAGGCTGCTGCGTATCACTGCGCTACCCCCCTGCACCCATAATCCACCGCCAAAGTCGGCAGAACTGTCTGCTATTTCAACGTTCCCCAGAGTCAACGACCCCGCTACGCGGATCGCCCCACCTGAAAAACCGGAACTTTGACCAAAGTTCTGCAACGATAGGTTCTCCAAGGTAAGGTCACCATCAACTGAAACGGTAAACGCGCGATAAATATCACTTTGACTAAGCGGTCGAGCGATAACCAGAAGCTCAGCACCTGGACCAACAATTCGAATCTCTGAGGTTATTTCTGGCGTTCCAGAACTACCAGCCAAATTACTAAAGGCAATACTAGGTAATTCGTAACGCGTAAACCCAGCAAAAAACCGAATGGTGTCTTGGCCACTACTGCCAGCCCCGCAGCCCCCTATAGCTGAGTTGGTGTTAGCTGACTCAATTGCTTCCCTTAGGTCGCAACCGATTAGGCCAGGTCGTGCGGTAACAAAAATATTAGCCGCATGGCTGACGGAGGTTTGGCCTAGTAAAATAAGCAAAATAAGTAACACTATAAAGCAGCGTGTTGGCATAAATATCCCAAGGCTGAGCTTATTGACTGCCATAGCGACCACCCTAACCCGGCCTGCGAACAGACCAGTCCTGTTGGCTAGCCTTTATCTCACAGGTGTGAATTGTCACTAAGTCGTCCTCACTTCGATTTTTATTGCGACCAACATCAAGGCACTTTCGGGTGTGTAGATTAACGACATTGAAGTCATGATCGATCGACCATAGTTGATCGTAATGGTCGGAACAGTTAACGATACTGACAATACCGCCATCATAATTTTGACTTTTGCTCTTAACGTTTAAACAGGTGTTGTTAAGCGGTTGCCTGATTTTGAGGTAACGACCTTTTTGTTCAAAGTACCAAACTTGATAAGGTTTTTTTAGGTCGCATTGGCTAACCCGCGCCTCTCGATACGTAGCTAAAGCACCGCCAGTTAAACACATCGGAGTCTTCACTCCGACAGCTAACTTAGACGGAAATTCTCTGATTTGAAAATCAGCCGCAGCATTGATAGAGAAACGTTCAGTTACCTGTTTCATCTCTATTTTTAATGTCAGTGCTGCATGGCTTTGGCCATGTAAATTGTCATTAAACTGACCCGAGATTTTAAGATCTTGGCTGCTAAGTAGCGTCACCTTTTCTCCATCAATCACGCTGGTGATCATGACGTTTACATCCTCAACGGTAAAACGACCGTCGCTATCGACTCTTGCAGAATGACTTGTCACCGAGTAAAGACGTGCATCACGCACATCTACATCGGCGGCGAATATAGTAGGGCGAACAATAGTGAAGTCGTCAAATTTTAACGATATTTGGCGTAGCACAATGCCGCATGTTTTGTCTTCTTTACAGTTAAAGCGATCAAAATCAACCTCGCCTGTTGCGGTAGTATCGGCGTAGCGCCAATCTAGAAATTTGGCCCCAACATTCACCTTAGAATTGGTCACTACAGCCAAGGAATTAGTGAGTGAGTTCTTGGCGAGGATTTTTCCGATCTCGTCGGGTCTCAATTCAGTTGAGGCGCTATTGAGCAGCATATCGGTTCGGCTTAAAATCTCTCCGTCACCCACTTCGGTAGCAGGCGGTATAAAACAAGGCTCCGCATCCTCTTCAAAAGAAGATGATACGGGTTCAAAAAATGACACCACTGCGGAAGGCCCACGCAGCGAGGTGTAATTTCTTTGGTTCATTTGCGTCACCGCTTCGCAGCTCCGCACTTGCAATGCCTCTTCTGGCGCACCGTTACTACACACCTGTTGCATTTCGATTATGTCGTCCGTTTCTGGCACGCCATCGGCATTATCGTAATCGATGAGAACGCGGCAGCTTACCGTATGGACTTGCCCCTCAATATCCACAGGCAGTAAGCCAGTATGGTCGACACTGGCAAATAGAAAGCACCCCGATAAGAAAGGTAATATCGCTAAAGATAAGCTGAGTTTTAGTAGAGTAAGTTTCATTATTATGTCCCTTTAAGTTTTGACCATCATGTCGTCGACATCGCATAGCCGTTGCAGACTTGAATAATTTCTATCGTTGAACACGATCTTAGAGTTGCTGCCAAAGCATCTCAACGGGCCATTTGGCCATTGGGCCGCTACTAACTAAGGTTTACATTGCTAGAGCCGATTAATCAGAGACTAACCGCAGGACTAACCGGACGGGCATTAGGCAGACAGGCATTATAAGAAAGGTTGCTCTTATGCGTTCTTCAAGTTAAGCAGGGGTCTCTGTCTATTAGTCCAGTAATGTGCCACTTACTAGCACCCTGCCCCTTGACGCCCGCCAACCCTGGCTGATATCGCTATTTCTCTTGGCCTTTAATGAGGTCAACCTTTTCGGGGTCCTTGACGCGTTAGGCCCCCGAAAAGATTAACTGTGTAAGATACACATAAAACCAGATCGTTACTCAAGGCAGTTATGATACCTACAGCTACTTAGTACACGGTCATAGGTAAAAAGGTTCAACTCACTTAGTCTTTTTTTAAAATAGTCGACCTCAGCGTTACTTATTCACCGCATGGGTCAGATCATCAAACTAAGCAATCACAATTTACTAAAGCGTTAGATCAGAATAATATGGTCGCACGCTTCAAAGAATAACGAAGGTTATAATTAGTCTATAAGTTAGTTAACAGTAAAGGAGAACATCATGGCAGGTGGATGGGCGAAAGATGGAGCAGTTCAAGAGCAAATCGATATCAGCGTACAAGATGCCGTGGAACATGTGCGTAGTCGAATACCGCGCGGAGATAGCCTGTTGAATTGTGAAGAGTGCGATGCTCAAATCCCCGAAGCGCGGCGTGAGGCAATTCGTGGCGTTCGCCTATGCATAAACTGCCAAAGTGACATCGAATCAAGCGAGAAGAGCCAGAGTAACTATAACCGTCGCGGCAGCAAAGATAGTCAGCTTCGGTGATCATTCTGTAGCCCTTAAATTGCTGCGATTGATACGAATTAAATCAATTCGCCAACGATAAAGCTGACCGTCGGAAAAGATCTAGTGAATGAAACGAACGAAGCTTTTAGCGGTCGATTGCTAGCTTGGTTCGCTCCAAACACTGATTAACGATTTTATAATCGATAGACTTACGGTTCTTCTGCGTGATAGATAATAGTATCTGGCTGGACCACCGGTTTGTTTACACCAAAATCCAATAGAAAACTGAAATCAGTACCAAACGACGTTTGCGCAACACCGTGGCAACCCTTGCAGCCTCCCATACTAGAAGTCGCGCCTTGATAAAGAATATTGTCGTCGTTAGAAAATGGATTGCTGCCAAAACCAGGGCCGAAAAAGTGTCCAAGAAAGGCATCTGATTCAATCACATGGTTCGCCATAAAATGGTTTGGTCCAGCAGTTCCAGAAGCAGAATCTGCCCAACTTTCAGTGATGTTTGCCTGCACACCCATCAGAATATAATTCAACCAAATTGAATTCGGATTCACCGCTTGCAGTTGTTGGTGTACCGCAGTATTCATATTCTGAATAACGCTTGGTATCGGATAAAGCACGCTGGAGGCACTGACTGGTGCGGCATTCTGTTGTTCTCGCTGCACCGCAACTCGATTACCAATTTGAGTTCCCGCAGGCGTATTTGGCGGGGGTGTAGGTACATTGTGCGGATTAAAATCGGCTCCAGCGTACTCAGGTGGTAATGGTGACGTTAGAATGTACTGAAAATCCATATTCTTTAAATCTTTATGTTCAAACGACGTAAAAATAAAGTCCGGATAACTCTTAGTTTTATGGATTATATGAATACCTAGTAACGCAAAAGTACCGTTATGATATTTAAAATTACTGTACTCACCGGTAGTTTGGTCGATGTCAGCGGTGTAATAGATAGCAGACGTTTTGAAAAAGTTAGTAAACTGAGCTTGATTCGCATTAGTAATACGAATAAACGCTGTTTTGATCTCAATTGCCCCCTCGCCAACTGTCCCGGCGACATTATTATCACCTGCAGGCAAATTAATACCGTTTGCTGCTGGCTGTAAATTGTTCTTGATCGAGTTTTGATTAGCGGTTTGAGCCGCTTGCAAGGCACTTGGAACACTATTGGTCGGCGCATCTGTGAATTGTTCAAACTGAGTTGCGCCAAAATTGTCTTTAATATAGTCATACTCCGACTGGTTTACCTTAGCCTGATACAAGATCAAGTCTTGGCTAGATGGGTCACCGTCTCCCAAATAGATATTGGCCGAACCAATTTCACTATCTTCATCCAGATTATTAAACAAAGCAAAACTGTCACCAGTGTCTGCAGGCGTGGGGGCAACCCCAAACAAATACGTAGGTGCCTTACTGAAAGGTGTATTCAATGGCACACCAAAAGGCCTTAGCTCAGAGCGATGTGCATACGTTTCCCAAACCAACGGCTGGCCTGCAGTGTAAGGTTTGCTGTGATTCCAAGTAGTGTCTGGAGCCCCTCTGCTATGGTTAGTCGGGTTATAATCCGATTGCCAAGTAAGCGCCAAAAACTGTTGCCATGCAAACTGCGCCAATACTTCATTGCTGGCATCACTAGCAGGCAGTCGTTGCCCTCCAGGCACATCATGTGGCACATCTGGTGTAATGCTAATTGCTGTTTGTTGTGTTGGGGCTTGCTCCGCGACATCAACTAGCGTTTCGGGCTCAACTTGCGTGTCATGCTCAACCCCTGTTGCACTTGGCGATTCTGGCGAGCAGGCGCTTAACGCCAGTAGAGCAATGGTGAATGCACAGAAAAAGCTGCGTTTTAAAATGAGTATCATGGCTATTGTTTTCCAAAATGGTTCGTCTAAGGGCTAAGCAGAACATATTTAGGACAAAACTGGCATTACACTTCATTACACCGCAGTGAAACCGAATCTCGCCCCATACATGAATTTCATCAAGTAAGTTGACGTGCGGAATATAATGGCTAATTGGTAGCCCATTTAAATCCAAAGACTACTTAGAACTCGTGGGTTGGACTGTCCGAGTGATTCGAGATGAGCAGCTGCCCTCGGGGTATAAGCGTGGACACATAGACCAAGTTCAGCCGAACATATTGAACCGACTAAAGTTGAACGTTGACGCTTGGAAAGTGCTAGCGACTGAGTTTGAGTCACATTTTCAATGCTGGGTCGGTAACGAACACATTGTTAGACGAGTATGCGAAGGTATAAGCGGCTGCCCTCGACGCGTCGGCATGAACGCCTTTTTAATTCACCCTAACACTTAAGTTACAAATCAAACCTTAAGCAATCATCACCTAACCGTGAGACCGAAGCTCGCGCAGAATAATCAACTTACTCTACAAATACCGTCAGGACATTATGATTTTTTTAAATTCAGACCTTTGCCCTCAAGCCTCGCCAATAAAAATAACCTTCGATACTTAAAATTGAGCTCAAATAGAGTCTATATTGGAGATGGCTGCCCAGTATCTTCTGTCATCGTTGATATAGAACTATTCCACAGTCAAGCCACTCGATTTTTGACCGACTAGGCTAGCAATCGACTCTCTTAACTCTTGAGGGTCGACCGGTTTGTACAAAATAGTTTGAGCTACCTCACGCATCTCCGAGAGTTTTACCACACGGGTATCGCCAGTAATAATAATTGCGGGTATCTCTCGATTGTACTCTTCTCGAATAGCCTCAATCGCTTGTGCTCCAGTGGCGCTATCTCTTAGCCGGTAGTCGCTGATTATGATACTTGGCGGCATATTGACTTGAGCGAGTTGTTGCATTGCTTGGTCGAGCGACTCTGCGACGATAACGTTAGCATGCTGGGCACTGAGCACAAGCTGCATAGCCAAGCGAATATCTTGCTCGTCATCAATAATAACTATCAACTCACCATCGAAATCACCTGTCGGCTCAATGCCGTTGTTGATAACGTCTGTTTTAATGCCGGTAGCCAGCGTCAGCATAACAGTGGTGCCCTCGCCCGGCTGCGATTGCATGCTTAGGTCGATCCCAGCAAGGTCGCATAAGCGCTTAACAATCGCTAGGCCCAAGCCCAGGCCTTTAGCTCGATCACACTCTGGATTATCGAGCTGGTGAAACTCGTCAAATACTAGGTCTAGCTGGTTCTGCGGTATACCAATACCTGAATCGCGGATATAGAGTTCACACGTACTTGCGGTTTTTTTGCATTCTACAATCACCTGCCCTTGCTCTGTGTACTTAATCGCATTATCGAGCAAATTACGAATCACTCGATAAATAATAGTCTGATCACAGAACACGATAAGATCACGGTCTATGTCATTGCGCAGTTCGATATGGCTCGCCTTACTCTGATATTCAGTGACTATACTTTCAACCAAGGTATAAATTGAGAGGTGAATTGGCCGGTTTTGCACCGTGTTGGCATCAAGTTCAGCGATGTCTAACAAGCTATGAAGCATGCCGTTGAGACCTTTCAGAGAGAGCTGAACTTTGTCAATAATTTCACCACCCAACTTTTCTGATTGCAGCGGCCTCAGGGCGTCCATGAATAAGTTAATTGCGTTTAGCGGCTGTCGCAAATCATGACTTGCTGCGGCCAAGAAGCGATCCTTTGCATCTACGGCCTGTTCAACCGCTTTCTTCTCTTGCGCCAACTCATCGAGTAAGCGCGCTTTATCAAACTGAACTCTGGCTGACGCTAAAAAGAGTGACTGCATGTTGTGAGAGATGTAGATCAAAGACAAAATGTGAAAAGTAGCCACCACAGCAACCGACGTATATGGCTGCTCACCCTGATAAATCATGCTGCCAATAAACGGGAGCGCGAAGGCAAGGCCAAAGGCAATGAAACTCGGGAAATAGCTAGAGTTAACAACCAGTCCGCCTGACGTACAGCCGGTATAAAGAGAAATAACGATAGCCAGAAATAAAATATTATCAGGCTGAAAGAAAATCACCGGCACCATACCCCAAACCAAGCCTAACAAAATGCTGCATAAAATGATTAATGCATACCATCTAGGCGGGCTAAATTCTTTACGTGACCGGAATGCTACTTTAAATCCAAAAATGAATAGCGAAGCGGCCACCGCGGCGGCCAGCCATATGATTAAGCTCACATGCGGGAACATGTCCCAAAGCAGAAAAACCGTTAACGAACTAATACCTGCCTCAGATATTAATGACACTAAGGCGTTCTTTGTTATCTGCCCGCCGCGTTCTTTGGCAATATAGTAATCAAACTCTGAATCGTACTCAAACTCTGCATCCATAACCTAGGGCTCTCTGACACTTGACCGGTTGGGTTTAGTAGTAATGAATCATACCTACTCGAACTGTGCATGGGGAGCCTTAGAATTAAACTGACTGGGAATTAAACTGACTGGGAATTAAACTGACTGGGAATTAAACTGATCAAGTATTAACGGGCTTTGAGGTTGTCATAGTTTGACAGACACATACTTTGACGGACACGCTGAACACATTTAAATCGACAAAGACCATTGCAAAAAGTTAATTGTATATTTCTTGAGAGTGATATAGTGACGCCTATCTGTCATATAACACTATTTTAGGGGTACGTGTGCTAATGATAATTGAGATCGCATTTAATAGGGTAGTAAGAATACGCTTGGCTAAAACCATGACTGACTTATGTTCTATTTTTTGCCTGCCTAACTTATTTGCGCGCGTAGACTTTTTTAAATTTAAATAAGTTGAATTCAAATAAGTTGAACACAAAATTTAAGCATATTGCCGGGCTGGCAATAATTGCCCTGATTATCGCTGCTTTCACGTATTCGTCTCTTTCTTCGTCGTTTAACGGATTGGTGCTCGATACGCAGTTTAATAGCTTGCGTAATTTCTCACCAAAAGAAGCCTCTGACAATATCGTCATTATCGGTATTGATGAACAAACCTATGAGGCATTCGATCGGCCTTCAGGCATATGGCATAGCTATATTGGTGACCTCTTAATGGGGATAGTTGAGGTAAAACCAAAATTGGTAGTGATGGATTTGGTTTTCGAAAAACTCTATAGAAACCTTATTCCCAATCATTATTCGAGCTTACATCGAAGCCTGCTGAAATTTCGAAAGAGTAAAACGCCACTGGTAATGGCAATAGCCTTAAAAGACTCCACGGTGCAGAGCGAATATTCACAGGGCAACTCTTATGCCTCTCTAGAAGAAGTATTTCCTTACCCGGCGATTCAAGCAATCCTCAAGGGCGAAAAATACTTCGGCTCGGCGCTTATCCAAAAAGACGCCGATGGCGTAATGCGTCGGCAAAGTATGACCTACCCTAAATGCAATAACTGCTCGGCTAGCATGTTAGCCCGAATTTATGAGCAACTCGAAGAAACTCATTCTCCCGGCTTAATAAACTTTGCTTTAGGATCAAAATTTGACTATGTGCCCTTGCACGAGGTTGTGCAGTGGAGCCAAGACGGCAACACCAAGCAATTGGCCGACGTATTTGCCGGAAAATCTATTTTTATTGGTAGCGTGACTCGCTTTGAAGACCGCCATCTTGCGCCGTTGTCACTAACCGCGTGGGCGGGCCATGATAAAAATACGCCTGGTGTGCTATTCATGGCGCAAGCAATGAGATCAATAGACGCTGGCGGCTTAATTCAACCTGCGGCTAAATGGTTGACACTATTATTTCTGCTGATTGCATTAGGGCTTTGGTTTACAGCCAGCTCGTTGCGCATCGGTATCGCCACCTTGGCGATATTTATGATTGCTGTGATCGCGGTTTCGACTTGGATGCTCACCGTTCAACAAGAGCTGCCCACGGGCTTAATTTTACTGGCAGCCATTGTTGCTAGCGGCACACGATTTTCATTTGAAGCTTGGTATTCTTTCTTAGAACGTAAACGGTTAACGTCATCTTTTGGCGGATACGTTAGCCCCAACGTAATGAAAGAAATCTTGGATGGCAAGATAAGCCCCGATATGCAAGGCACTCGGCTGAATGTTTGTGTGATGTTTGCCGATATACGTAACTTCACCACCAGAAGTGAGTCTTCCACTCCTGAGTCGATTATTCAGCTATTGAATTTCTATTTTGATGAAATGACTGCGGCGATAGATGAGTACGGCGGCACAGTAGATAAGTTTATCGGTGATGGCCTTATGGCCTTCTTCGGTGCGCCTAGCGTCAGTGCAAACCCTTCTCAAAATGGTTTTGATGCGGCTAAGTGCATGCTGCGTAACTTGAAAGGGGTGAATGCAAAATTGATTGAACAAGGTATTGATCCAATCGAGATTGGTATTGGCTTACACACTGGCGAGGCGGTAATCGGCCACGTCGGCTCGGCTCGTCGCAATGAGTACACGGCCATCGGTGACACGGTGAATGTCGCGGCTCGCATTGAAGGTTTAACTAAGGCTCTGAAATGTGAGCTTGTGTGTAGCGAAGTTGTTTTCAATGATATTGCAGACAATCAGCAATTAACGGCATTGGGGAAGCATGAACTTAAAGGTCACACGGCTCTTCCGGTGTTTGGCCTGAATTTGGATGACCTGTCTTAGCGTTATTTGACTTATTTAACTAATTTAGGCATATGGTGACTCTGGCAATACAGTCGCTCGGTTTTAATTTACAATGCACTGGGTTAAACGCGTTAGGGCGCGTAAGAGAGATAAATGAAGTACAAAAATAAACAAAGGGGATTTAACAATGAAGAATGATCGGGTTTCATCGTACAAAGGTTTTTTAACGCCGGCCGCAATTGCGGTTGGGATATTGTTTTCACAAACCGCTCTGGCACAGGTTGTGAACCCATCAAAATCAGGGGCACAAAACAACTTGGTTGGTGATATTCAAGTTGGCCAAACCAGCCCTGAAGCGGCTATAGGTATCGCTATTGAGAATCTGTGCCCACAACTTGCGGCAAGAGAAAACGCAGGGCTCAACTCGGCGATCCAATCAGATCTTCGTTTTCGCTGTGGCAACTTAATTGCAGACACAACACCACAAACCGGTAGCTTGAGACAAGTGGCGCCAGAAGAGATGGCTACTCAAGAAACTGACATTGTTGAGCTGTCGTCAAATCAACTTAATAGCATTGGCTCGAGATTAGCTGGCTTGCGAAGCAGCATGCAAACGTCTTCGCAACAATCTTCGCTGGATAGCACTCAACCCGGATTAGTCGCATTTAATTTAAACGGCTATGGCGCCGGTGCCGGTGACGGGATTGCTGATTCTGGCCGAATTGGCGTTTATGTTCATGCCACTATCGGCACCGGTGATAAAGATCAAACGGCGAAAGAATCGGGCTTTGATATTGATTCCACAGCACTGACTATTGGCGCCGACTATCGACTTAATGGCGGTGCCTTTATTGGTGCGGCGTTAGGCATAAACAGCTCTGAGTCGGAGATGAATAATAATGGTGGTGACGTGGATTCAGACGGCGTCAGTTTGATGGTCTATGGCACTAAGAGTTTAAGTGATCGTTCGTATCTCGAGGGAACAGTTGGCTTAGGACAATACGATTACGATACCAGTCGTAATCTCAATTACACAGCGTCAGGCGTAGCGGTTGCGCAAACGGCGTTAGCGAGCACTGAGGCGGATATGACCTTCGCCAGTATTGGCTTTGGATTTAATCCAAATTACAACCAAGGTGAAGGCGTACAAATTTCTTACACTGGCCGCTTAAACTACCTTGATGCCGATGTTGATGGATTTACCGAGCGTATGTCGAATCAGGGTGTTTCCGGTTTTGGTATGAATCTCGAGATAGCGGGTCAAGAGATCGAGTCTCTAACGTCGGTATTAAGCGTGCAGGCATCTAAAGTAATTGGTACTGCGTCGGGCGTTGTTATCCCCTTTGTCGAACTGTCTTACGTACACGAATTCGAGGATGATGCTCGAACAATTCGCGCGCGATTTGCCAACGATCCGTTTAGTACTGGTTTTAATCAAGACAGTGGTACTAACCCAACAATAATCTCAATCGTGACCGACGCTCCAGATACAGACTATTTTCGTTTTGCCTTTGGCACTTCGGGTGTTTTGCCAAGAGGCAAAAACTGGTTTATCTCGGCGGATACAACATTGGGCTTGGAAGGCACTTCTTATTATTCATTAACGGGTGGTCTTAGAGGGGAGTTTTGAACTCTTTGAAGAATTTCTAACCATACTTTGCCCCAGCAGCAGTTGTGATCGAATTCGTCATAGACGATTGTTTCTGCACTCTGTCTGCTGGATAAGTAAGCCTCAAAGAGATTAACGTTGACCACTTTGTCGCTTTTGCCAAATAAGTGCAGCGTAACTATCGACGAGGGTAACTCTGGCAACAAAGCTGGGTTGAGAGACCCTTGCAAAGGTAAGTAACCGTGACTAGCGGCCCACGCATCGGTATCAATGTTTGACGCGAGGGTAACAACGGTGGTCACTTTAGATGTGGATTTAGGTGTCGTTTTAGATGTGGCTTGGTTCAACGAGTTTGCGATCAACAGCGACAACACACCACCGCCACTGTGCCCGAATAAAGCGATTTTTGAAAACCCCAATTGTTGTTGTAATGCTTTAATGGCCAGTACCATAGATGCGACAACCTTCGGCGAATATCGGCCCATGGTCCAGTCATTGGCATGACAATTACTGTTCTGTGTCTTATCGTGATAACAGGGCCGACCAAGTAAAATGGCTGGAGAATGGTCAAGTCTCATGAGTTCCAACATCACCGCTTTTCTGGGGGTCGGGTCGCTGGCAATCCATTTTCCGTTAATCCAGGGTGTTCCATCCCCTTCTAGGTAAATATGCAATGTTTGGTCACTGTCTATATGATTGACCGCATCATTTGAATAATAAACGTGGTTAAACAGCTCCGTTTTCACTTTAGATTGTACGAACGCAAAATCACTGGCTGCCTTGTTATACTGATTTAGCGGCGTAGTACAAGAACACAATAGGCTAATTGCAATGATAAAAATTATGCGCGTCTTTAGTAAAAGTGTCGTTAGGTATCTTTTGGTACTTAACCTGTTAAACCGAAAATTACGTAACAGTTTTAAACAGGGGGTGCTCGAAGCGGGTACTTTCATGGCCACGATTATAGTAGCTATCGCGCCATATAGCATAAGCGCTCAAGAAATTTCTGTTGAAAGTTTAATTGTGGTCGATTGCCTGTTGCCCGGCCAAGTTCGCCAGCTAGGCCCTAGAAACAAGTTTATAACACCCCGTAGACCGATCAAAACCTCGGCAAGAAACTGTGCAATTCGAGGTGGTGAATACGTTTCCTTTGATCGATCCGATTATCAATCAGCGTTAAAAGTGTGGATGACTGATGCACAAACCGGTGATGCGAAAGCGCAAACCTATGTTGCCGAGATTTATGAGCGCGGCCTCGGAACAGATCCAAATTTCGCCGAGGCGGCTAAGTGGTATAAATTAGCGGCAGACCAAGGTTATAAGCCGGCTCAGTTGAGTCTCGGGCGTTTATACGAGCAAGGGCTTGGTGTTGATAAAGATATATTGTCTGCGCTGGATTTATATCGATCTGCAAATGGCTTAGAAAAAGACAAGCTTAGTTTTGTCTCTGACATGCAAAGTGCCGCTAAATCCGGTACCGCTGAAGAACTCAATTCACTGCGAAAGCAAGTAAAGAAACTAGAGAAAAACAATCTAGAGCTACGCCGCCAGTTTGATCAAAGTAGCAAAAAAGCGCAAGGCTCCACTGATCGCTTACAACAATTAGAAATAGATATAGCCAACAAGCAAAGGCTACTCGATGATGCAAATCGGCAAGATGATCTTAAATCCGTAGTGTCAAACCTAAATACTCAAATTGAAAAACTGCAACAGCAGCTGTCCAATAGAGATAATCAGGCTAAGTCCGAAGCAGACGCGCTAAAACAACAAATAATTGCCGCTAAGCAAGCCGTGAGTAAGGCCAAGTCTAGTAATAATTCAGACAACCTAATTGCGCTAATGAAGCAGCAGTTGGCAGAGCAGCAGCAACAAATTAGTCAGGCGCAAACGGTCGCGGACGCTCAACTAAAGCAATCAGCTACGATAATCTCTGGCTTGTCACAAGAACTGAGTGACGCGAGAACTAATAATGATTCGAGCGTGATCATTGAACGTCTAAATGCTGAACTTAAGACACAACAATTGCAGTACGATCAACAAAGCCAAAGACAGCAGGCGGCTGTTGCTGCGGTTGAAGATGAGTTGTCGATTCAACGCGACAAGCTTGCGCTTGCGCAAGAGCAAAATGACTCGAAAGCCGTTATCAACATACTTGAAGAGCAGATAGCCAGACAACAAACTGACCTTGAAGCCGCTTCGACGCAATACGATTCGTTACAGGCGTCGCTGCTTGAAGAAATAAAGGTGCGTGAAAGTCAGGCTGAACTGCTTAAGGATCAAGCGGGTGCAAAAAAGGTAGTCGCCAGCCTGAAGACACAAATAAAGGAACAGACCAAATTACTAAATACCGAGTCTAAGCGAAATAAAGAACTGATTGAAAAGGTCCAGCTGCAAGCTCAGCAGCTCGCGGCAAATGAAAACAACCGAAGCCTAGCAACGTCGGACGGACCTACGATAATACTCAAAGTTCCCCCATTGATTGCGAGTCGAGGTCTTGATGAAGTTGTGGTCGAACCAGGTAAACAAGTCTATCTGGCCGGTGGTGTTGTTGTTCCCTCTGGCGTTAAGTCATTTACCGTAAACGGCGAACCTGCTGAGTTAGATGTTAACAACCTGTTCATGGTCAAGGTTGATGTCAAAAATCAAGATCTACCGATGGAACTCAAAATTGTTGATAATCAAGATAGAGCGTCGATTAAAAGCTTGGTACTAAAGCCAACAGCCAATCAACAAGCAGTCGAGTCGACAAAGAAGCCGTCGCGAAAAATGAAGTGGGGTAAGTATCACGCCCTTGTTATTGGTAACAATGAATACACCGACCCGAAATGGACAAATTTAAGTAATGCGGTTAATGATGCGAAGACTGTGGCCTCTGTTTTGGAGAAAAAATATGGTTTTGAAACAAGCTTGATTCTCAATGCGACGCGAGTGCAAATGCTTGAGGCGATAGAGTCAATGCGCAACAAGTTAACTGAGGATGACAACCTTTTGATCTATTACGCTGGCCACGGGCAGCGCGACGATGCCAATAATCGGGCCTATTGGGTGCCAGTTGATTCCTCTGCCGAAAGTTCAACTAATTGGATCCCTAGTTACCAGGTTACCGATCATGTAAATGCCATGAACGCCCGCCATGTATTACTGGTTGTTGATTCTTGTTATG
>Ga0075467_10000895_pt1 | contig 24366 bp, 17 predicted proteins | sample DEB08_DNA_9_FD_75067 | JGI IMG/M metagenome (GOLD analysis project Ga0075467, IMG submission 75067) | Aqueous microbial communities from the Delaware River and Bay under freshwater to marine salinity gradient to study organic matter... | ecosystem: Environmental > Aquatic > Marine > Coastal ... | reverse complement strand
TATTCATAATTTGTCGGCAAAAAAGTCCCAGGATTATCAGGTATCGGCTGTGGCTTCTCGCCAAATTTTACCACAGGAGATGCCTTTTCCTCACCGATAATCACCCAATGATTCGCCCCAGGTGCCAGTTCATTATCCTTTTCATTAATCGAAAACTTAAACTGCACCAACCTCGAAAACGTCGTACTCGCAGGACTTTGATAATTCGATTTCATCTGTGTCGGCGACACGACTTCCGCCACATTCTCACCTTGCACGACCTTATCCTTATAAATCGTAAAAGTCTCCGATTCATACAATACATTCGGGTCTTTCTCCTCCTGACCGCAAGCCGCAACCATCAATAATATCATTGATAAATAGATATATTTCATGTTTTTGTAATTTATATAATTTCTTAGCATTGCAATACGATTTCTTAGCATTACAATACGATTTCTTTCACTTACAATATGATTTCTTTCACTTGCAATATGATTCCGTTGGCTTACAATATAATTTCTTTTCAAAAACACCCAATCCTTACTTGCGGTAAGAATGCTCAATTACTCACAAGCTATCATTTGGCGAAAGCCATTTTAAAGTACAAAGGGGTTTTCTTGCGTCAAACGTATAAAATCTAAAAAATAGTCAGTTAGAGCTTGTCTTTTTGATACACCCGAACATAATCTACTTCCATTCTTTGTGGAAATGCGGCATCATCAATGCCATACATTTCGCCCCAGAAACCACCGATTGCGATATTCATAATAAAATAGAATCGTTGGTCATAAGGCCATTCAGCTGACGTCTGATTTGGATTGCCTAATGCAAAATACACTTCATTATCAACCGACCATTTTAGAGAATCGGGTGTCCATTCTAAGCCATAAACATGAAATTCGGTTTCGCTATCTTTGACGGCGATGCTATCGCCAATATGTGTTTTTTTCCAGTGATTATAGGCTTCGGTGTGAATGGTGCCGAAGACCCAGTCCGACTCGTGTCCGACGTGTTCCATGATGTCAATTTCACCGCTTTTGGGCCAATAGCCATATTTATTCTCAGAAGGCAACATCCAAAGGGCTGACCAAGTCCCTGTGCCGCCTTGTAGTTTGGCACGAGTTTCAAACTTACCGTAGAGCCAATCTTGTTTTCCTTTCGTTTCTAATTTGGCAGACGTATAATCGCTTGAATCAACGGTTTCTTTCCTCGCTTCGATAATTAACACACCGTTTTCGACACGAGCGTTTTCTTTTTGATTGGTATAATATTGCTTTTCGCCATTTCCCCAACCGCATAACTCCGGACAACCGTCCCCGATGGCGTATGTCCATTTTGTGGTATCTGGCATGCCGTCTTTATCGAATTCATCTGACCAAACTAATTGGTAGTCAGATTCGTTTTGTGTTGTTTCGGTTTGTTTCTCCGTATTTTCACAGCTGGTGATGATTAATAAAATAATCAATGTCAACAATTGTAGGGATTTCATCTTTAAATAGTGTTTTAATAAAAAAAATAGGTAAGCTAAAAATAAATTCAGCTTACCCAATTATGTTATATTAAATAACAAATTATGAGTTCTTTATCAACAGTTGGTAGCGGTGAGGAGCTACCAACAAGATTTTATCATATTATTGCTGATGTACACGGATATAATCCACGATCATACGCTGTGGAAATACCGTTGTCGCATCAGGGCTTCCTGGCCAGTTTCCACCGACAGCAACATTCATAATAAAGAAGAAATTTTCACGAAACTCATCTAATGATGCTGGTGAAGTATCTATTACGTGATACTGTACGTCATTTAACAACCATCTAATTTGAGTCTCATCCCAGACGATAGAGAAGACGTTAAACTCCTCTGATAAATCGGTCTGGCTGTTTTTGTAGCCACCATAATTCGCCCAGTTGTTATTGTCATCCGCCCAGTGAACTGTACCGTGTACTCGATTTGGTTCATGGCCAACGATTTCCATAATATCAATTTCGCCACAAGCTGGCCAACCTACCTGATTAAAATTCCCGCCTAACATCCATAATGCTGGCCATATTCCTTGGCCTTCAGGTAATGCTGCACGAATATCAATGCGTCCATATCGAAAAGTTTTAGCCCCTTGGGTAACGATTCGAGAAGAGGTATAGTTTGCACCACTAAAGCTCTCTTGTTTTGCTTCGATGATACAATAGCCGTTTGCTACGGTTGTGTTCTCCGCTTTATAATATTGTAATTCCCAATTTCCCCAGCCGTTGCTACCTCTACCAATTTCGTGTGTCCAATGACTTCCTAAAGCAGTTCCATCAAAATTATCTTCCCAAACTAAGGTATAACCTGGGTAAGATAAAGGTGCATCATATCCAGTTGTGGGAATCGCAACGCCACCGTCAACATCATCATCAGAAATCGTTACCGTGATTTTAGAGTTTACTAAAGTCCCTCCGACAGGATTTAAAAATGCGATTTCAAAAGTTTCATCGCCTTCTTCTACGTTATCTCCTTTGATAACAAATTCGAAATTAGCGGTTGTTTCGCCTGCGTTGATTGTAAATAACTCGTCAGAGATTGGCTCAAAGTCGATACCTGATAGTGCCGTTCCTTCAATGGTAGAAAAATTAAAGACAATATTGCTTTCAGAAACCTTGTTTAGAGTAACCGTAACTCCAACTGTTTGGTCAACGTCTGTTTCAATTACAGTAGCATCTTGAATAATAATAGATGGCTGGTCAGTAGGCGGTTCTGTATCTGGATCACAGCCAATGATAAAAACCGAAAGCGTAAGTAGTAATAATAAAAACGTATTTTTCATTTGAATTTATTTTGTTTTAATTTAATGGTACTTAAATATAACTTGACAAACTCTTATCACCCAATCGAAGATGATATTACTGATTAAATTGTTTATTATCAATCGTTTACAAAAGTTACCCTAAAAAAACAATAAAGCAATTTAACAGTAAAACGATCTTCTCTGATTAATTACATCGCTACAAAGTACAACTCAAACCAACCATTATTACTATTCAGTGTTCCATCGGCATTCACAATTGGAGCTCGTACTACCAATTCTGTATCTGAAATCGTAATAATATCACATACGTTAGACGCATCTCGAACACCTAAGAATAAACCTACTGGCAAAATAATTTGGTCAACTCCATTTAATCCTGTTCCTGGGCTATATGTCCATGTAGGATTAGCAGGTCCATTAAATGGCTCTACTGCGTAACCATTAAATGGATTGACTGTTCCGCCATTATTATTGTATTGAAATTCATTACCATCAAATAAGAAACAGAAAGAATCGTCATACTGCTCTGGTGCCAAATTTCCTGCTTGTGATGAGAACCAACTACCATCGCCAGGAGCAGGACCAACAGTGATTGCACCTGCTGCTTGAGAGAACGTCCAGCATTTTCCGTTCGGTAAACAATTACCAGTCAATAGTGCGATAGTACCCGTGCAGCCTATAACTGCATCATTGGTAATTGTAATTGTTTTAGAACTTTGATTTGTTCCACCGCCACTTTCCGCAGAAACATGTAATGTAATGGTATATGTCCCAGCTTTGAGGTAATTAACGGTATCTTTTACAGCGGTAGAAGTGCGTTTCAAAGGTCTCTGTCCATCTGCATTTTCACCAAAATCCCAAACTCTGGTGAAGTTGTCTGCTGATAAATCCGTTACGATAATTGTATTAGAATCGCCCTGCATATATTCTATCGTGAACATAGGTTCGATAGGTGCTGCACCTAATGGAATGTCCGCCTCTTGATAAGGCTCACATGCTGTTAATGCAAATATTGATATGATAAATAAATATGTTAGTTTTTTCATTATTTGGTGTTTGAATCTTTGAGTGTTTGAATGTTTAAGTGTTGTATAACCACCGAGATGGGCGAGATAAACACTTAAACATTTGAACATTCAAACAATAGAACATTTAACATTAATAACCAGGATTTTGTGTAATCGCTCCGTTAGTCGCTTGAATTTGAGATTGTGGAATTGGGAATACATTGTGTGTTCCTTCCACATATCCTAAGCCACCTAATACATTTGCAGCACGACCAGTTCTGACTAAATCAAAAAAGCGATGCCCTTCTAAACCTAACTCAATTCGGCGTTCTCTATAAATTGCGTCAATCAAGGCTTGACCATTTGCCGTGATAGCAGGTACAGTTACTGAACCGCTGGCGTTTGCTCTTGCTCTGACTTCATTAAGAGAATTTTTGGCTGCTGCTTCGTTACCGTTTTTGGCTGCTGCCTCTGCGTGCATCAACAATACATCTGCATAACGAATCACACGGTCATTTGAGCCGCCATTTGGATTCGGGTCGCCGAAAGGTGCTTCCTCTCCTTTGCTATTAAAATACTTTTTTGGATAAAAATCAAATGGCATTCCTGTCGCTTCTTTTGTAAATGTTCCACGGTCGCCCATTTGTTCGCCTTCACGGAAAACAGTAGATGATAAACGAGGATCTTCAAACCCTTCTGCAAAAAATTCATCTACAAAATCTTGTGTTGGAATATTAAAACCATAGCCCTCAAATGCTCCACGAGGACGCTGAAATACATTGGTAAATGTACCTTCGTTGGCGTTGTTTTTCCCCCAGTTTCCACCTGATGCGTTCATATATTGAATCTCAAAAACAGATTCCATATTGTTTTCGCCAGCTGATGTGAAAATATCGGCATAGTTTGGAGTTAACTGATATTCGTTAGAGTTGATAATTGCTTCTGCTGTTGCTTCTGCTGCTGACCAGTTCTCTTGCCACAAGTAAGCTTTTGTCAATAATGCTTGTGCTGCTCCTTTTGTGATTCTCCCTAAATCTCCTGCTGAATATTCACTTTTTAATGGTAAAACCGCTGCGGCTTCTGTCAAATCTTGAATAATTAAATCCCAAATTTCATTTGCTGAAGAGCGAGGCATATTGTACTCACTTGCTGACAATAATCTATCGACTTTTGGAACATCACCAAAAATCGTTACTAAATTATAAAAGAACCATGCCCGAATAAATTTCGCTTCTGCAACGACTTGATTTTTAGTAGCATCGCTAATTTCCATTGGTGGAACGTATTCTAAAACAGTGTTCGCACGATAAATACCTTCGTAACACGCCGACCATTCACCTTCTAACATATCTGTATTCACAGGCCCTTGAAAAGTTTCTAATAAGGTCAGTTCAAAAACATCATTATCACCCGAACCACCTTTTTCAGAATCATCAGACATAATATCGCCCCAAAACCAGCGGAAGTGTCCACCTGGCGAAAGCTCAAATTGTAAGGCAGCATAAGCAGCATTTACGGCTGCAATTGCGTCCTCTTCTGTTTCATAAAAATTATCTTGTGTAATTCCGATAATCGGACTGCGCTCCAAGAAATTATTTTCACAAGACGCTAAAACGAATATGATTAATATGATTGAAAATCTTTTCATTTGTTGTTTGTTTGAATATTCAAATGCTTGAATGTTCGAGTTTTGGTTTCACATTTTGAATATGTTACTTAACAGTCGAACATTCAAACAATGAAACATTGGAACAATAAATATTAAAATGCTAATTGAATACCACCTAAGAAGGTTCTTGCTTGAGGATAAAAACCCCTGTCAATTCCGATTTCTAAAGCATTTAATGCTCCAATTTCTGGATCTAAACCTGAATAATTCGTAATGGTAAATAAGTTTTGAGAAGACACGTAAACACGTAATTTCTCAATCTTCGCACGCATTGAAATATCTCTTGGTAAAGTGTATCCTAACTGAACGTTTTTGATTCGCATGAACGACCCGTCTTCTACAAAACGATCAGACACTCTGGCATTTTGGTTAGGATCTGTTAAACTTACACGAGGGTTTTCATTAGTAGAACCTTCGCCTGTCCAACGATTCAATTGCGACACTGGACGATTTACGTAAGTGAAATCATAACGAGTTGTCGCATTGTAAATATCATTACCGTAAGAGCCTAAGATAAACAAATTGAAATCGAAGTTTTTATAATCTAAGCGGATATTTCCACCATAAGTAAAGTCTGGTGTCGGATTACCGATATAGGTTTGATCTTCTTCTGTAATCTCTCCATCTCCATTCAAATCTTTGAAACGAATATCTCCAGGTTGAGTTTGTTCACTTTGGAAAGCGTGTGCGGCTACTTCTTCGGTATTTTGGAAGATACCATCTGTAACGTAACCATAAAACCCTGCAATCGGTTGTCCGACTTCTGTACGAGATACGTTAGCATTAGATGATTGAACACGACCTGTCGAGATAGGTTCACCACCTTCCCCTAAGTACAATACCTCTGTATTCACAAAAGCGATGTTACCGCCAATTTCGTATTTTAATCCACCAACGATATTACGATGATTCAAGGCTAACTCTACCCCATTATTTCTTACTTCACCAATATTTTGTGTCGGTGGAAATGCTGCTCCAACGTGTAATGGAATTGGGGCGGCGTACAACATATCAGAAGTATTTTTAATGTAATAATCTCCCGTGAATGCTACTTTACCATCTAAAAACTCTACATCGACCCCAAGGTTTGTTTGAGTACTGGTTTCCCACTGCAAATCTTCATTACCTGGTGACAATGCAATCGCACCATTTGTAATCATTTCTCCTGCACCAAACGTATAGTTTTGACCATTATTCACGATGGAAGTAAATCCATAATTACTAATTCTATCATTACCATTTTGCCCCCAACTTGTACGAACTTTTAAGAAAGTAATCGCATCATAATTCCAAAAATCTTCATAAGAAGCAATCCACGCAAAAGACGCTGAAGGGAAGTAACCAAATCGTTTGTTGGCACCGAATCGAGAAGAACCATCTGCACGGAAAGTTACCGAAGCCAAGTATTTATCTGAATATTCGTAATTGATACGAGTAAAGAAAGACAATAAGGAAGATTCATCCGCACCACTATAACTTGACATAGAAGCAATCGGGTCAATGGTGTTACCGATATAAGCATCTTCCCATCTATTCGATGGTAAATTTGTATTTGCTCCACCATTATAATCATGACGGTTTTTCAGGACTGTATTACCTAAATTAGCCAAAATTACATGGTCACCCATTTCCTTACTGTAAGTCAATAGATTTTCTAATTGCCAATTTGTCCAAATATTATTATTAATAGAAACGGAATTGATTAAGTTACGTTCACCTGCTGGAGCGTCTGCTAAAGTAGTATCATTACTTAGGTCAAAACGAGGCACAAAACCTTTTTGCTCTGCAAAAGTAATATCCATACTGAAGGTTGACTTAAAAGTCAGATTCTCCATAATTTCTGCTTCTGCAAAAGCGGACCCCACCAAACGGTTAGAGTTCCATTCGTTATACGTTTGCTCTATTGCATTTACAGGATTCACAATATCCGTATCGGCATAGCGAGAATAAGCATATGTTCCATCTGATTTAAAAATCGGTGTAATCGGATCCATATTTAATGCTCGAACCAAAGGCGTTGTAAATTCATTATTTTCTGGTAAGAAGTTTCTTGTCAAATTTGTAAAACTGATGTTGTTACCAATTTTCAACCATGACTTTACATCTCTATCGGAGTTAAAACGAACCGTAACCCGCTCAAACCCTGACTTCGCTCCACCAACAATACCTTCTTGTAAGAAATAATTGGCAGACAAAGCATAAGACGAACGTTCTGAACCACCTGTGATTCCGATTTGGTGACTGGTCATCGGTGCATCTTGAAATATAGCCCCTAACCAATCTGTTCCTTCTCCTAATCCTGCTGGATTTGCAAACTCCGGCAGCGGTATTAAACCTGCGTTGATATGTGCTTCGTTTGATAAAATCGCATATTCCTCTGCATTTAATAAATTGATGGTTTTCCATGGACTCTGAACACCATAGTAAGATTCATAAGAAATCCGACCATCTTGATTGCGTTTGCCACCTTTTGTAGTGATAAGGACAACTCCATTGGCACCTCTCGCACCATAAATCGCCGCAGACGCAGCATCTTTTAAGACATTGATAGATTCTATATCATTAGGGTTCAAATAGTCAATTCCACCAACGGGAACGCCATCTACAATATAAAGTGGGTCACTGTTATTAATCGTACCGATACCACGAATACGAACCGTTAAAGCACTACCGGGAGAACCTGAGTTTTGAGCGACTTGAACACCTGCCGTACGTCCTTGTAAGGCTTGTTCAACACGAAGCACAGGCGCTTCTGTAATTTCTTGAGCAGTCACGACACCTACTGAACCACCGATTTTACTACGTTTTTGTGTACCATAACCGACAACGACAACTTCGTCTAAAACCGAAGTATTTTCCTTTAAAATTACGTTAATAGAAGTCTGATCACCTACTAATATTTCTTGTGACTCTAAACCAATATAAGAGAATATCAATACGGTTTCTCCATTGGGTACTTGAATAGAATACCTGCCGTCAAAATCAGTCGCAACCCCTCTTCCAGTTCCTTTTACTTGAACCGTCGCTCCGATAAGTGGCTCTCTCTCATCAGAAACCGTCCCTGTAATGACCTGTTGTGCTGCCCCAAAATTGTAAGCACTTAATATCGTTAATAAGATAAATAGAATTTTCTTCATAATTGGCTACTTGTTTAATGGACTTTTAATAATTTAATAAGATAACCTGTAATGCTTCACCTTTCTTTGTTCAAAAACAAAAAATCATTTTACCACTACTCTTCTAATAGGATATAGGATACAGATAGACATGGATGACTCCATGAAATTACGTTTATTATATCATGCATAAATGTCTAAAAATTGAATCTAAGAATGTGTAAGGACAGAGTTTCCTAAAATAAATTATCTGCTGGAGTACCGAGCGATACTACTGTTATTAAACACAAATAATATGTATGAACCATCATGTTCGGTAACTACAATTTATAATTTAGTCCGTGCATACGACATTAATTTACTTTCTATTGCGAACTATTTTATCTTTCTACTCTGAAGGTAGTCGCATATCAAAGTAAATTAAATCCCATTTTTTGATGATTCTCTACGAAATTGAAAAGCCAATCTTAGGATATTGTAATTCATAGATTGGCTTTCAATTTTACTTCTTCGAAAAGATATTCAAATCATCAATTACTTTACAACTGATAATTTATGAGTATAACTTTTCTCACCATTATCAACACGGATAATGTAAAGACCTGTTCTCAAATCATCAGTAGAAATAACAGTTTGCTGATTTGTTAACAACTCTTGCTTAACTAATTTACCTTGAAAATCGTAAATGTTCAAGTTAGCAGATGTAGAGATCGCCTCATCAAAGTTGATAGTAAATTGATCTGCTGCTGGATTAGGGAATACTTCGAAGATATTCTCATTTTTTACAACATTAGTGCTTGAAGTGAAATCAACAAACTCTAATTCATAATGCCAGTAACCTGTTGTACCAAAAGCAATATCAATTGCCATGTAGTCATCTGCATTTGTAACAGTTGAGAAAGTTACAGGATATACAATAGAATCTACAGAAGATCCTGCAGTAGCAAGCTCTCCATCATTGTTTACTTTAGGAAGACCGATGTAAGCACCAGCACCATAAATAGTAACTGTACCTGCCGCTGCGTCGTAAGACCAAGTTGCAGCCGCTGAACCATCATGAGGAGCAACAGGAGCAGCACATCCGTCTGCAGCAGCGCCTTGCCAAGCTTCTATCCAAGTTTCTGTACCTAATACATTCTCAAATGTACCATCTGCATTGAATACATAAGTATCATCATAGTAACAAGGTCTGTCAGCAGGACCGTTAGGACCGATTGACCACCATCCGAAATCTCCTTGTGCAGGACCTACTGCTAATGCTGTAGGCGATCCAGGTGCTATTTGCCAAATTGTACCAGCTAATTGAGCTTGTGCTGCAACAGCACTTAAAACGAAAACGAAAGCTAATAAGTAATTTTTAATCATTGTAATTTGATTTTAAGTAAAAAAATATTGTTTATTAAAATTCAATTTCAAATTTATATATTAAAATTTTATCTGCATAAGATTTTAACAAACAAATAAATATTGAGGTTTTAAGGTTTGACAAATTTAGCATTATAATTACCTAATAATGTGATATGCTTCTACTTCTACAATACAACATCCATAAATTTGATTACATCATTACTACATCATCTACTAAAATCAACTCATAAATTGTCATCATTACATTAAACAGACCTACTTTCTCACTTAAAGAAGATCTAAATATTTTTTTGTTCACAACCTGTCTATTTTTTATCCCCTTAACATTTTGATAACTTTTTTTAGATAAAAAGTCAAGCCGTTCAAAACAGAAAATAGAAAACATAACATTTATGAAAAGTCAATTTCCGTATTATCACCGATATTTAGGCTTTGATTAGTGCCTTTAATAGAGGCATCACTACCGATAATCGACCGATTGAGAATAACCGTTTCGATGGTAGAAAAATCACCAATAATGGAATCATTAATAATCGACTGTCTGATTTTTGCCTGATGACCAATCGTTACATAAGGGCCGATAATTGAATCTTTAATCGTGCAATTTTCACCAATACTCACTGGCGGAATGATAATCGTATTCGGATAATTGTGTTGTGTCTTATTTTGAACGGCGTATTTTTTAAGTAAAGTTTCATTGGTCAATAACAGAATTTCTCGTTTACCACAATCAAACCAATTTTTAATTGGAATCGCTGTGAACTGATGCTGATTTTCAATCATTCGCATAATTGCATCCGTCAGTTGATATTCGCCATAGGTTGTAATTTTATTTTCAATATTATATTGAATTGCGGATAACAAAGCCTTCACATCTGTAACTTTGTACCAACCGACTAGAGCCATATTAGAAATAGGAATTTGTGGTTTTTCGACCACACGAACGACTTCTTTTACCTCATTAAACTCTACAATTCCAAATTCTCTCGGATCATTTACCTTTTTGACGCCAAAACAAGAATTTGAAGCCGTAATAAACGGTTTGATATTATCATCAATAATTGTATCTCCTAATACAATCAAAACTTCATCGCTATTAACAAAAGTTTCTCTTGCGACCCAAATCGCATGTGCAATCCCCGAACGATGATTTTGAACAATAAAAGTTTTATCCAAGTCGGGATAAGCCTCTGTCACTTCCACCTCAATTTTATCTCCCAAATGCCCAATAATAAATACAAACTCCGTGACACCAACTTCGACTAATTGATCAATAATAAAAAATATTATTGGCTTCCCAGCGACAGGAATCAACGGTTTCGGTTGTGTGTAAGTATGTGGACGAAGCCGTGTTCCGACTCCCGCAACTGGAATGATTACTTTCATTTTATAATTAGTTGTGACGATTTTCAGCGGTTAGTTCTCATCAAAGTTAACAATTCTTCTGTGCCTTCATAAATCATTTTATACTTTGATTGATCAACCGTTTTTTGCCATGCTTCAAGCTGTGCAATCGTCTTTTGTGTCAATGCTTGATCCTTCTCTTTCAGCATCGGATAAACACAACCTTTCAGCCTACGCACCAACGCATATTCACGCACCTCGTAGTTCAACGTTTCAAAACAATAATCCAAGGCTTGTTCGTATTCTTTCGCAAAACGCATCATATAGGTCGCATTTTGCAGGCCGATTCTGACCAGCCGACTGTCTCCATCTTTTTTTGCGTAAGCGATAGATTGATCTAAAAAAGGCTTGATGTGCGTATAAATTTCTCTATCAAAAAAATAACGAGCGATTCTTCTCGCCGTAAAACATAAAGTTTCATTGTTTACAAACTTCGCTTTAGACTTCAGCCATTGTTCGCCAATCTTATTCGCCAAATTCGTTTGTTTATTTTCCAGTGCGTTCACTAATTCTGCACTGAAATAACTATCCAAATTTCCTGTACCGAAATCCTTACCATAGATTTTTTGACCACTTTCCACCATCAACTCAAAATACTTCGCCCCTTTTCGTAAGTTCAATTCTCGGTCGGTACGTCTGCTTTTTCCATGTTGATAATAATCCGCCAACGCTTGCAAAATCGTAAACTCTCGGTACGAACCTTTCTCCGAACTTTTTAATGCTTTTCTAAAATAACATTCCGTCTTTCGGTCATGCTCTTGTGATTTATAGAACCTCGCCATGCCGATAGTCGCCCAATTGATTTGCTCCTCGCTACCGTATTTTTTACGGAGTTTATACCATTTTTTATAGGTTTTTTCGGCAGTTTTAAGTTCACCTTTTAGATTATAGGCTTCCGCCAAATAAAAGTATCCGACCGCTAAACCATCGTAATACGCTAAATCCTCAGCAATTTCTATAGCTTTTTGAGCATAAATTTTAGCTAAAAATGGCTCAGAATCAAAGGTGTAATATTCTGCGATTTGATTATATAAATCGACTTTATTCTTACCTTTTCCCGTTTCTGCTTGTTCCATCCATTGTTCGACTTGCCCAAAAGCTATCATTGACAAACAAGCAAATAATATTGTAAAAGTATATTTCATATTGATATTTTTAAGTTTGGGCAAATTTAAAGTTTTAACCACAAAAGCATCAAAAGATAACAAAAAACTCGCCACACACCGAAGTGCATGACGAGTTAGTGGTTTTATAAACTATCTTTATACGGTTGACGATTGCTGCGCTTGTTTGACAATTCGCTATTTTACATCCACCGTTTGCTGTTTTACAAACTAAACTTAATTCCTTGTGCTAAAGGTAATTTTGTACCATAATTAATCGTATTTGTTTGGCGACGCATATAAGCTTTCCAAGCATCTGAACCAGATTCACGACCACCGCCAGTTTCTTTTTCGCCACCGAATGCACCACCGATTTCAGCACCCGAAGTTCCGATATTGACGTTAGCAATACCACAGTCCGACCCTAAAACAGATAAAAACTGCTCTGCTTCACGCAATGAATCGGTCATAATCGCCGATGATAAACCTTGCGGTACACCATTTTGCATGGCAATCGCTTCATCCAAATCACTGTATTTCATAATGTATAAAATCGGTGCAAATGTTTCGTGCTGAACAATTTCGAAATGATTTTGTGCTTCCGCAATACACGGTTTGACGTAGCAACCAGATTCATAACCTTCACCCTCCAAAACACCACCTTCAACGACCATATTTCCACCTTCAGCTTCTACCCTTTCGATGGCTTTCAAGTACATTTTTACAGCATCTTTATCGATCAAAGGCCCGACGTGATTCGCTGAATCTAAAGGATCACCAATCTTCAATTGTGCGTAAGCACCGGCTAATTGTTCCTTTACCTTATCATAAATAGAATCGTGAATAATCAAACGACGAGTCGAAGTACAACGCTGTCCGCAGGTACCGACTGCTCCGAAAACAGCACCAACTAACACCATTTCCAAGTTTGCATTTGGTGTAACGATAATCGCATTGTTGCCACCTAATTCTAAAATTGTCCGACCCAAACGACCAGCGACAGTTGCCGAAACGATTTTACCCATTCTTGTACTTCCTGTAGCAGAAATTAACGGCACACGGTTATCATTTGTCATCCATTCGCCAACTTTATAATCACCGTTGATTAAACAAGAAATTCCTTCAGGCAAATCGTTGGCTTTCAATACTTTTTGTAATAATAACTGACAAGCAACACCACAAAGCGGTGATTTTTCAGATGGTTTCCACACACAAACATCACCACAAACCATCGCAATCATCGCATTCCATGACCAAACGGCCACGGGGAAATTAAAAGCGGAAATAATTCCGACTATTCCTAACGGATGCCATTGCTCGTACATTCTGTGATTTGGACGCTCCGAGTGCATCGTCAAGCCATATAACTGACGAGAAAGCCCAACTGCAAAGTCACAAATATCAATCATTTCTTGTACTTCGCCATAACCTTCTTGCAGTGATTTTCCCATTTCGTAAGATACCAATTGACCTAACGGTTCTTTGTATTCACGCAAGATTTCACCGTATTGACGAACGATGTCGCCACGTTGCGGAGCCGGCATTTTTGCCCATACTTTATAGGATTTTTTTGCTTCCGCAATAACGGTTTCGTACTCCTCCTTCGTAGTTACGGTTACTTCGCCGATGAGTTCTCCATCAACAGGAGAGTAAGATTTTATAATGTCGCTGTTTTCGTTTCCAAGCCAGTTTAAGCCGGTGCTTGTTCCCAAATTTGACGCTTGAAGTCCTAACTTTTTTAAAAATTCCATAGTTTTTTTGTTCGTTTTTAAAATTTGGACGCTTTGAAAACGCCCGAACTTTTTTGTATTAAAGCACAAATTTCGCTTTTTATGTTGGATTATTAACAATTGTATGGTGTGAATTTTGGGAAATGTCGGTTTTGGTAAAATATTATTTATTGACGAATTGTAAATGATTCCTCCTTTCTAATCGTATCACCTTGATGAATAAAATAAAAATTATCATAAACCGTGTATGTTCGTGTGCTTGTTCCTCCATCACAAAGTATTTCTCCATCACAAGTACAACTCACGACGAACAAACAGGCAATAAACAAACTCAATAAGTATTTTTCATAATAATAGATTTTGATTAGAAATCAAAAGTAACAAAACGATCAGAGGAAACAGATTTAAAAATGTTAAACCTCAATAAGATAATATTATACACAACAAAGCCTTAAAAATCGTTAGCAGATTGATAAAGCAAAGTCGATTTGGAAAGATTGTTAAAAAACATCTTACTTTTGCAAAAGTCATCAAAAACAATTTAATCGCCGAGATTTCGGGAGGCTGATTACTCAGCACGATAAGCCGATAGGCGACAACAGTTCAACAATTTTAACAGTTTTTAAGTGATGAAGAATTTTCTAACTATCATTGACCGATACATTATCAAAAAGTTTTTGAGTACGTTTTTCTTTGCCGTGCTTATCTTTACGATGGTGGCGATGGTGATTGATTTTAGTGAGCGAATTGATGACTTTTTGGAGGAGAACGTGCCAGTTAATGAGATTATTTTTGATTATTACCTCAACTTTATCCCTCAGATTAATGCGATGCTTTGGCCTTTGTTTACGTTGTTGGCCGTTATCTTTTTCACTTCTCGTTTGGCTGCCAATTCAGAAATTTTATCTATTCTAAATAGCGGAGCGAGTTTCAAACGAATCATGCGACCTTACTTGATTGCCGCATCTTTTTTGGCGTTGATTCACTTGGTGAGTAATCACTTTTTAATTCCAAATGCCAATCGTGTAAAGGTTACTTTTGAGAACAAATATGTTTCTAAAATCGATTTAGAATCTAAAAATGACCATATTCATTTATTCTTAGATGAATACTCCAAAGTTTATGTCAAATATAATAGTAAATCAGATTCTGTCGCACATGGTTTCGGATTAGAACAGTTTGACTCCAGCGGTCAGCTAATCAGCGAAACGGTGGCAGATTTGGCTCGATGGAAAACGAAAACCCAAAGTTGGCAAATGGAAAATGTTCGTATTCGGCACTTTGATGGTCTGAATGAACGCCTCGAACGACACACTCGATTAGATACCGTTATTAATTTACACCCAAAAGATTTTATACGACGAGATAATTATAAAACGACCATGACGACGCCCGACCTTTTGAAATTCATTCGTAAAGAAGAATCTAAAGGCGTTCGAGCATTTACGTCCTTTAAAGTCGAGGTTCATCGACGCAGTAGTGACCCCTTTACGATCATTATTTTGACTTGTATCGGTATGGCGGTGGCTTCTCGCAAAATTCGTGGCGGCGTTGGTTTGAACTTGGCTAAAGGTGCGGTGATTGGTGCGTTATTCATCGTGATGACTCGTTTTTCGGCTACGCTTTCAACCAATTCTGGCTTACACCCTTTTTTGGGGGCTTGGCTTCCGAATATTCTATTTATCGGAGTTGTGATTTATTTGATACGAAATGCACAGCAATAGTTTTGTTGAAGTAGTTTTAGCAGTTTCCACAAAAAGTAAGATGTTGAAACTACTAAAACTACTGAACTAAAAACTACTGAACTACTATTTTAAACCATTGCGTTTCTTCGTCAATCGTCATTTTGATAAAATATACACCATTTGACAAATTGTAATCTTTTAGATTAAAGACCACTTGTTGGTTCCTGCTCCTTGTTTTTCTGATTGTAACAAAGCAACCTGACGACCTTGTATGTCATGTAAAGCAATGCTCACCTCTGAATTTTGCGAAAGCATATATTCTAAAGTCAATACGTCCGAAGTCGGATTTGGATAGAGTTGAAAGTTGTTGGTTTTTACCAAATTGATCGTGTTTACAGGCCACGAAACCGTGATATAATCTAAGGTTGTCGTATCGTCTGTTCCGAAAAAGTTTGTGACGGTAAGCGAGACATCATAAACGCCTGCTGCATCAAATGTTACATCAGGGTTTTGAGAAGTACTACTTGTGCCATTGACGTAAGTCACTGTATTTGGATTAAATGACCAGTTGTGTTGTGCCAAAAACGAATTACTGGTAAACTCGACGGTATCAGTTGTAAATGGTAAAATATTGTTAGCTTCAAAAGACGCTGTCGGTGCTAAAGGAGAAATCGGTGTCGTGCGGAAACTGTCCCGATAAGTCACCGCATTTGGTATAAAAGTGCCAAAAGTCACTGGACCAGCTACTTGAAAAACAGGATAACCTTGACCTGTCGCCAACCATTTTACTTCCCGTTGATGATTGTCAAAACCGAAGTTTAACAAACCAAATGAAATCGAATCACGAGAGACAATATCCGTCGTCACTCGCAAGGCATTAAACGTGCCGTAAGGTGTCGTGATTTGTCCCCAACCATCAACCGTATTGATACGGTAGCCAGTTGTTGTTAAAGACCCAAATGCTAACAAACTCAACGTGTAATCGAATGTTGTACTATCAACATCATTATAATCTAATGGAAATAAATAAATTTCGTCATTATCCGAATAATACGACGGAATTGGAAAGCCTGAATACTTCAGACCGACGCCTTCAATTTCAAATTTTGTCGATGTATTTTTATAAAAACGATATACATCTTCAAATTGAAACTGACCAAAGCCGATGCTGTCCGCTTCTAATTTTCCGTAACGGTTTGCCCCAAAAAAGAAACCTGCATAAGGGGTTTGTAAAGACGGCTTGTATTCCTCTAAATCTTGGCCATCTGCTTCCAAATAAGAAAAATCCCAAGTCATGTTTGCTCCAGTCTGACTGTAGATAGAGTCAATCGTTCCATCAAAACCGACATTACTGTAACGCAAAGTATCACCATTTCCGGGTAAATCGGTGTTGATGATGGTAATTTGAGCATTTACGACCAATGAAAATATCATTAATAGTAATAAAGTTGTAAAATTCTTAATCATGTTTTTGATTTATTTTGTAATCAAATAAATGTTATTATTTAGCGATAGAAACACTTTTTTGCTTATTTTTAATAAATAATTAGCCTGTTTGTCAGAATCATTTTAATAAATATTAAGCTTAAAAAATACTTTTGAATGTTAAAGATTATAAAGAACAAAACATTTTTCCATAAAATGGAGAAAAACAGTATTTTTGCCAACCTTTTGGTATTTTACTGTAAAAATCCGAAAAAATAACTGACTTTTACAGTATTAAAAAGGAATATAAAGGATTAATACCATTAAACAACACGAATAACAACGGCAATTCGTTGGCTGTTCGATTTTATTTTTACTAAAAGTTTAATACAACAATGGCACTTATAGGTGAGATTCGTTCGAGAAGCTGGATTTTGATTGTTTTCATTGGTCTTGGTATGGGAGGTTTCCTATTAATGGATATGATCGGAAATAATAGCAATATTTTCGGTAACTCTACGACAGTTGGAGAAATTGCGGGTAAGAACATTTCTATTACAGACTTTCAACGCAGACAAGAGCAATTATACGGACAATCAACAGCTGACCCTTTTTCAGTAAGAGAAGGTACTTGGCAGTATTATGTTAGAGAAGCAATCATTCAGAAAGAAGCAGCGGCTTTAGGGCTTGGAGTTAGCGAAGAAGAATTGACTGAGTTACTATACGGGCCTAATCCGCAAACGATAAGCCCTGTGATTCGTCAGCAACTGGGTGATCCTCAAACCGGTCAAGTTGATATGCAACGTTTGGCGAGTATTCGTCAAGCAGTAGAAGGTGGTCAAATTGTCGGAGCAGAGTTAGCAAGCTGGAATAGCTTAGTCGATCAAGTTAAATTAGATCGATTAGAATCTAAAATTAATACTATTGCTGCTGCCGCTATTTATACACCGAGTTGGATGGCAGAGATGGATTATAACGAGAAAACTCAAAAAGCAGACTTCCGTTTTGTATCTATTCCTTATGCAACAATCGATGATAAAGAGGTGAAAGTAACTGACAGCGAGTTGAAATCTTATATCAAAGAGAATAGCGGTAAATTCACAATTACGGAGGAAACTCGTAAATTCAATTATGTTTTATTTGATGTACAACCGACTAAAGAGGATTCTACTAAAATTGAACAATCACTTGCAGGACAAATTGTGGATTGGGCAAATACGGACGATGATTCTTCATTTGTTGCCAATAACATCAATGGAATTTACAGCGAAACTTATGTAAAAAAAGATGAATTAGCGCCTCAAGTTGCAGATACCTTGACGCAAATCGCTACTGGAACTATCATCGGGCCTTATATTGATGGTAGCAAATATAAAATCGCTAAGTTATTAGATAAAAAAATCGTTCCTGACTCGGTCAACGCAAGACATATCTTACGTGGTATACAAGCAAACGACCCGAATGCATTCGAAACCGCTCAAAAGGAAAGAAAACTATTGGATAGTTTGATTGTAGAATTAGAAGCAGGTAGAGCAAGTTTCGATTCTTTAGCGGCTCAATACAGCACCGATCCCGGTAGCAAAGACAAAGGTGGTCTTTATGAGGCTGTTGTTCCAGGTCAAATGGTTCAACAATTTAATGACTACATTTTCTATGAAGGTGAAGTTGGAGAATATAAAATCGTAGGAACTCAATTTGGTTTGCACTTAATCGAAGTAACTCGCAAATATACAAGCTCAAATACGACTGGCTATCAAGTCGCTTATATTCAAGAAAGTATTATACCGAGTCAAGAAACGGAAAAAGCTGTTTTGCGTGATGCTTCTAAATTTGCAGCTTCTTTAAAGAACTTAGAGGATTTGCAGGCTAAAGCTAAAAAAGAAGGATACGAAGTACAAACAACGACTATCGGAGCAAAACAAAACGATTATCGTTTAATTGGAATCGGTAACGGTCAAGCAGCTCGTGATATCATCAAATGGGGTTACGATGCAAATAAAGGCGATGCTTCTCGTGAAGTTTATACTTTCGAAAATGCCGGTGAAGATTTATACATCGATAAATATGCCGTAGTCGGATTACAATCTGTTGCAGCAGCTGGCTTAGCCTCTTTAGATGACGAAGCAATTCGTTTAGAGGCAGAAACAGCGATTAAAAATCGTAAAAAAGCGGAATTGATTAAAGCAAAAATCAAAAAAGAAAAATCTTTAGACGCTATCGCTACCGCAAATAACTCACAAGTTCAGACAGCAAGTCAAGTAAGTTTCGGTACAACAAATGTCCCTGGTATGGGTCAAGAACCGAAAGTAGTCGGTAAAGTATTTCATTCAGCAACTAAAATAAATGAAGTATCGGCACCGATTGCAGGTAACACAGCTGTTTATGTGATCGAAGTGACTTTCAAGCCGGAGCCAACTACTCCGACTGATTTACCTTCTGCTAAACAACAGGCCTCTAATGCACTTAAAGGACAAGTTAGAAGTCGTTTGTATCAATCATTATTAGAACAGTCAGAAGTAAATGATTATCGTTACCGCTTTTTCTAAGCTGTTCGATTTTTAAATAAAAAAGCCTTCTACGAATTAACGTAGAAGGCTTTTTTGGTATAACAACCGTGATGCTGACCTCTGCCAGAGTCACAGGCTCTTTTCAAACTACTTTTTCAAAGTCAACAACGCCTCAAATATTTTCCCGTCAGAGATTGCTCCGCCATTTTCTAACATTGAGAAAATCTCTTTTTTCGGATTATTATCCTTGTAGGCTTTTTCGGCACTATACATTTGCACACTTCCTGCAGGTGCATATTTTAAGTAAGCCAGCATATTTTCGAGGGTTTGACTTTGCGTAAAATCGATACCAGCAACGCTGCTAACTTTTAGACCTAACAGCTCAATTTTATCCTCCAAACAACGAAACGTCTTAATATCATATCGGCTGCGATGCTCAATGTACTTGACCTTTTCTAAGACCTTATCGAATACAATATCACTGAATATTTCAATCAATCCTTCCGCCCGTTCAGGATTTTCTTTTTTGATTTTTTCCCAATCATCGGCCGTCACTGTATTTGATACCAAGAAACGAACAAACTCCGTTTCCATATCATTCAATTCCTCTAGTGTTAATCTACGATATTTCATTTTATGATAATTTTAAGTCGCAAATTTAATGGATAAATATAGGTTTTTGTACTTTTATGAAGCATTTAGAATAAAGTGCATTTGTTAAAAAACAATGAATTTTTAAACAGAAAGTATGATTTTTGTAATTTTATACCATAAAAATCATACTAATTTATAGATTCTAAATATTATTTGACCATACCGCTTTAAATTTGATACAAGTTAGAAATAACAAATCACTAATTTTGTTTTTAACGATTATCAATCATATTAAATAAAAATACTTAAAACATTTATTGACAATTTTGATTGTTGTTAGTGTGACTACAAACAACTAATACTAATTATCAATAAGAAACAATTTAAATTTTAACAATTACACCCTCTTCGTATTCAGCCGACGTTCATTCCAAATCACAATTATCAAAATTACATTATTAGGTATCAATGAGGATATCCTCGTTGATAACCATTCATATTACATTAAATTATTACAAACTATGTTACCAATAGTTAAGTTTGAAGCTAAAGAGAAAGCGGAGTTTTTTAACACGCTACGACAAAGGGTCAATGACTACTTTGAAACGAAAAACATTGCACGTACAGGAAACAGCACGATGGTTATAAAAACCTTTGCGATGTTCGCTATTTATTTTGTGCCTTATTTTTTAATTATGAGTAACACGTTGCCACTTTGGGCCATGTGGATTATGTGTGCAATTATGGGATTAGGTGCTGCCGGAATTGGCTTTTCAGTTATGCACGATGCAAATCACGGTGCGTATACTCGAAACAAAACCCTGAACGAGATTATCGGTTTGAGTATTAATGTTGTTGGCGGAAGTTCTTTCACATGGAAAGTTCAGCACAACTTTCTGCATCATACTTACACGAATATTTATGAGTTAGATGAAGATATTGCAGATAAGCCAATCTTGCGTTTGTCACCTCATGGAAAATTATTAAAAATCCATCGTTACCAACATATTTATGCTGTATTTTTATACACTTTAGCAACAGTTGGCTGGGTCACTAAAAAGGATTTTGCACAATTAATAAAATATAATAGAGAAGGTTTAACACAAAAATTAGGCTTCAATCCGAACAAAGAATTAATCATTCTAATCGTCTCTAAAGTCGTTTACTTTGGTTACATGGTGGTTTTGCCGTTGTTATTATTAGAGGTTACTTTTTGGCAATGGCTGTTAGGTTTCTTTACCTTACACGCTGTATTAGGATTGATTATGACGATGGTTTTTCAGTTGGCACATGTTGTCGAAGGGCCTACACATCACGAGCCGACTTTTTCCGGAAAAATGGATAATACTTGGGCAATTCATCAATTAGAAACAACAGCAGATTTTGCAAGAAATAGCAAACTTTTGGGTTGGTATATTGGTGGCTTAAACTTTCAGGTAGAACATCACTTGTTCCCTACGATTTGTCATGTCCACTATAAGGATATTTCAGAGATTGTAAAGAAAACAGCCAGCGAGTTCGGTTTACCTTATCACGACCAAAAGTCGTTTTTCAGTGCTTTCCGTTCACATTTGCGAGTCTTGAAAGCCTTTGGTAGAAACGAAGCCGTCCCAGCTTAATTCATTGATAGTCAAATGGCTATATTGTTAGACTGTTTTCAGAAAGCAATTCAACAATATAGCCATTTGACTATCAATTCACTAATCCACTAAACCTCGACCTTCTTTTCTTATCTTTCCTTCTTTTTTCAGCTGCTTCGTCAATCTATCAATCACACCGTTGACGAAATCCTTACTCTTTGGTGTGCTATATAATTTTGCTAATTCCACGTACTCGTTAATCGTTACTTTTGGTGGAATCGTAGGAAAATACATCAACTCGCACAGTGCTAATTTCAACAAAATCATATCAATAATAGCGACACGTTCTGCATCCCAATTTTTCAAAACAGGCTTAATAATTTCCTCCAACTCCTCATTGAAAAATAAAGCTTTGTGCAACAGTTCTAAGCCATATTCGATACAAGTTTCGTCTGGCGGCTCGTGTTCTTGAAAGAAACGTTCCTTCTCGGGCAGTGACTTCAAAGTCTTTTTGATTGCACCAACGACCAATGATTTATCATCAATCCATGATACAAATTGATCATCTACCATTTCACTGAAAACCTCATCTTTCAACGACGTTTTATACAATTCTAACAGCACATTAACGTGGTCTTCGTTTGTACTCTCTTCTTGTTTTAGATAATCTTTATAAATGTCTTTTTGTGCAAAAGCTTGATAGTAACGGCGAGTGAAATCCGAGTCTGTACGGAAACGAATTTTGCGTTGTTTTAGGACAGACGCAAATTCTGTACTTTCTGCAATGGCAAGGGTTACAGGATTATTATAGAGTTTGGTAGAGAAGTTTTTATCTTCTTCTGTTGGTCGGTATTTTTCGGCACGAATAGCCGCATCAGTATTCGCATACTCAGCGATTTTACGGAGTTGATGCAAATTAAATAAGTAAGCATCATAAGCCATTTCAATACTTTTCTTATAGTAACTTTTCACACTATTATCTGTCAACGCTTGATCTCTGTTGCCAGCATACAATGCTTTCATCACCTTAATTCGGACATTTCTCCTACTTACCATTTTTGTAAAACAACTTTTAAAAATTCAACTTTTTTAGATTGTTGTATTGTTAGATTGCTTTATTGTTGAACGACTTTTTTAAACAACATCACCATCTACAATTGTTGAATTTCAGATTTCTTAAATTTTTTAATAAAAATCAACACAAAGAACGGCAATTTTTATAAAAATAGGTAGGAAATTTAAGGAATTTTGATTTTGAGTAAAAATAGGTTGAAGAGGTGTCAAGCATTTTGAAAATGTTTGACACCTTTTACAATAAATCATATCGATTTTTAATTTTTCATGTACTGACTAAAATAATTTTCAGTAAAAAATTATTCCGTTAAGTAGAACAGCTGCTCGTCCCGATTTCTTAGTGATCAACCGTTCATTACTTCTCTGCATAAACCGTAATACTGTAAATACCTTGTGCTTTATTGAATGCCGCCAAGCCATCTGTATCTAAATATGTTTCCAAAATTTCGGTCGGAAGCACAATTGGCTTTTTCTTTTGAACCTCCATATTTTTAAACCCGCTTTTGGTAATAATACTTAAATAATCATCTTTCTGAATCGCTCCCGAAACACAACCAGCGTACATTTCTGCCGCTTTTTTTAATTCCTCCGGCAATTCGCCTTCGATGACAATATCCGAAATACTGAAGTGTCCCCCTGGTTTCAAAATACGATACGTTTCGGCATACGCTTTTTCTTTACTCGGCACCAAATTCATCACACAGTTGCTCACAACAACATCCGCCACATTGTCTTCCAAAGGAATGGCTTCAATATCGCCATAAATAAACCTTACATTAGAAAAGCCTAATTTTTTCGCATTTGTACGAGCTTTATCAATCATTTCAGGCGTAAAATCCAAGCCAATAACTTGCCCCGTCTCGCCAGTTTCTGCTCTTGCTACAAAGCAGTCGTTTCCTGCCCCCGAGCCTAAATCTACAACCGTTTGCCCTTTTTGAATCTTCGCAAATTCGGTCGGCAAACCACAACCTAACCCCAAATCTGCCGCTTCGTTGTAGCCCTTAAGATTAGAATAATCGTCCGCAAAAACAGAAAATTCAATCATTTTTTCTGTATCACCTGGTTCATAACAACTCGCTCCTACGCCACAACAAGACGTTTGATTTTGTAATTTACTCTGCTTCGCAATCTGTCCGTATTTTTCTCGAACAATCGTTTTTAATTCCTTCATTTTTGATTTATTTGCCATAGGTTCTCCCTACGGATTAACAACAACTACTTATTTTTCGAATATTACCGAAATAAGTATTAAATGCACTCAATGCTTTATTTAAGTTATCCCAATTGATACAATAGCAAGAACGCACCCCTTCAACTTCCCCCTGAATAATTC
>Ga0075467_10000893_pt1 | contig 24399 bp, 15 predicted proteins | sample DEB08_DNA_9_FD_75067 | JGI IMG/M metagenome (GOLD analysis project Ga0075467, IMG submission 75067) | Aqueous microbial communities from the Delaware River and Bay under freshwater to marine salinity gradient to study organic matter... | ecosystem: Environmental > Aquatic > Marine > Coastal ... | reverse complement strand
TAATCTTCAGTGAAAATATCTAATGCTAAATCAACAACCTCAACAACATTAAGGGTTTCATTTTTCTGAGCTGGCATTTTTGCAAAATTTGAAAATGCTGAAGCGATAGAACTCATGGTATCAATTTGTTGAATAAGCGTTTTGCAATATTCGTCTATTTTTTTAAGAGCATTTGGATCGTTTGGATCAAATTTTCGCTGGAAACTTTGCACACTCAAACGCATTGGAGTTAACGGGTTTTTAATTTCATGAGCTACTTGTTTTGCCATTTCTCGCCATGCTTGCTCTCGTTCACCTCTTGCTAATTTTACTGCAGATTCTTCAAGTTCATCAATCATACTATTGTAAGATTCAACTAATATTGAAACTTCTTGACTCGCACCTTTCAATTCAATTTTCTGGTTACGCTTTTCCAAACGCGTTTCATTCATTTTATCACTTATGGTTTTAAGTGATCTCGTAATATATCTAGACACAAAGTAAGCGAATGCAATTGCAACTAAAAGCATCACAAAATATGCATAACCTAACCTAATTAAGAACTCTTTAAGTTCTTCCTCATTAAATTTGTCGTCCTCAAAATAAGGCACATTTAATATGCCTAAAGGCTTCGATTTAAAGTCTGTGAAAATAGTATATGATGTTCTGTAATCACCACCCAATACTTCATTAGTTTCAACATAACGTTTGTCAACACTATTCATCAAGTTATTAAGAATATCTGTTGACATACAAGTAACCAATGTGTCAGTTTCAAAACTTGGTTTGGAGCTTTTTATTAAAGTACCACCTAAATCGTAGATATTAAATTCGACGCTAAGATTATCAGCAATTTCATAAATTTTGTCTTTGAAAATTCGATCTAAATATTCCGTTTCTCTTGGCCAAGTAGTACCTCTTATAAGATAATCTATACTGGAAAGTAATTGATCTTCTTTTCGCTCTAAACGTTGCTTGTGATAATCTTTTGATTGCTCATTATACTGATACAAAGTTACAGCAGCTATAAGTACTGATGCTACTAATACCAGCAAAATCATATACAAAAAAATACGTGAACGTAAAGACAATCTATTTGAAGCCATTCATGAAATTTATCAAATAAACACAGCAATTATCAAGCCATATTTAACTAAGCCCTCTTATAGTATGGTTATAAGAGCGCTTGCTAATATTATAATTCTTATTTAATTTCTAATCTCTTTAAGTGGTCTTTTCAAATCACTTTTCAGAACATTATTATTTGATTAATTTAATCTTCTATAATCAAATAATTTAATTTTTTGGCATTAAACGATGCGTTAAAAGCTTTTATTTCGTCATCAACCAATGTGTTGAAAGTAGATAACTGTGCATTAATAGCCTTAGTTAACTCGTTTTTAACTGCAACATCTTGATCAGTTGGTCCAAAGTCTCCTCTACCAACTAATGAATTTAAGTGCGCTAGCTTATTATTGAGTCTGATAGGGAAATTCAATGGATCTTGCCCACTTTTATTTTTAGTTTGATAAAGTGTTTTCTCAATTTCAGAGAATTGTTCTTTTAATGTTTTTGCTTTTTCTACCAAATCTTTAACATTGTCATCTCCTTTATATTGTTTCATAAAAGCATCTAGCTTACCATTAATACTTCTAATTTTTTTGATAGATTTATGAGTATTATCAAGTGTTTTATTAATGTCCTTTATGAAAACAAATTGTTTTACCATATCGCCTAAAGTACTCTCAGCTCTAGGATCTGCCAATATGGTAAATGGCTGACTTAATGCTTCGCCGTTTACATTTAAACTTACTTTATAATTTCCTGGAATAGCTCTAGGACCTCTTAAACTACCTGACCACATAATCAACCCTGGAAAACTATCTGCACCATCATAAACCATATTCCAAACAAATTGGTTAGTTCCTTTTTCAACAGATAATTTATTCTCTTTAGATTTCGTGCTAAAGGTTTTTATGGTATCTCCTTTGGTGTCAAAATAAGTTAGAGACACTTCATCCTTTTCATCATATTTGTTCAAATTAAAGTAAGTAATTACACCACTTGGAAGGTTTGTTCCTTCTGTTTTGCTTCCAGTTCTACTTCCTCCACCCATTCTATAAGTATCTTTAGGCTTAAATAAAATATTTGCTGATTTATCTGCATTGTATAATTGATGAATTACTGTTAAGTCATCAATCATCCAAAGACTTCTTCCTTGAGTTGCAACAATTAAACTATTCTCTTTTATTGTTAAATCTGTAATTGGGACTATAGGTAAGTTTAATTGAAATGGCTTCCAATTTTTACCATCATCAAATGAAATATACATTCCTGTTTCTGTTCCTGCATACAATAGTCCTTTTCTTTTAGGATCTTCACGAACAACTCTAGTAAAGTGTTCTGGGTTTATTCCATTTGTGATTTTAGTCCACGTTTTTCCAAAATCTGTAGTCTTGTATAAATAAGGTGCAAAATCACCTGTTTTATATTTTGTTCCTGCTATATAGCAAGTTCCTGCATCAAAAGCACTTGGTTCAACACTATTAATCATCATCCATTCAGGCATTCCTTTTGGAGTTACATTTTCCCAAGATTCTCCTCCATTTCTAGTTACATGTACCAATCCGTCATCACTACCAACCCAAAGTAATCCTTCTTGTAAGGCAGATTCTTGAGCCGCAAAAATGGTACAATAATATTCAACAGCTGTATTATCTTGAGTAATTGGCCCTCCTGATGATTTTAACTTTTCAGGATCATTACGTGTTAAATCTGGACTTATTATTTTCCAAGATTGGCCTTCATTTTCAGTAACATGAACGTTTTGAGAAAATGTATATAATTTATTAGGATTGTGTTTTGAAAATATAATTGGAAAATTCCATTGAAAACGGTATTTCATGCCTTCAGCACCATAACCCATAGGATTATCTGGCCAAACATTAATAGCTCTTGATGTACCTCGTTCATGATTAACACGAGTTAAATAACCTCCATAACTTCCTCCATACACAATATTATCATTCTCAGGGTCAATTGCAATATGTGCCGATTCTCCTCCAGCTGTTTCTTCCCAGTCATCTTCTGTAATAGACCTGCCGTCTGTTCTGTGCTGAATTCTTACTGTTGAATTATCTTGCTGCGCAGCATAAATTCTATAAGGAAAATGATTATCAGTTGTTACACGATAAAATTGTGCAGTTGGTTGGTTGTGATATGTACTCCAGGTTTCGCCACCATCATACGTCACTTGTGCTCCTCCATCATCTCCAATAATCATTCGGTTTGAATTTTCTGGTGCAATCCATAAATCATGATGATCTCCATGAGGTGCTCCATGTGTACTAAATGTTCTTCCTCCATCTGTACTTTTATGATACTGAACATTTAATACATACACCTTATCTACATCTTCGGTGTCTGCATAAACTCTTGTATAATACCAAGCGCGTTGACGTAATTTTCTCTCGTCATTAACTTGTGTCCAATTGTCTCCACCGTCATCGCTTCTATATAAACCTCCATTATCTTTATTTTCAACAATTGCCCAAACACGTTGGTTGTTAACTGAGGATACAGTAACACCAATAATTCCTAGTGTATCTTTTGCGAAACCTTTGTTTTTTGAAATTTCCTTCCACGTTTCTCCACTATCTGTGCTTTTCCATAAAGCAGAACCATCTCCTCCAGAATTTAAACTGTAAGGTGTTCTGTTAATTCGCCAAGTTGAAGCATATAAAATTCTTGGGTTTGTAGGATCCATTTGTAAATCGACAACGCCTGCATGTTCATTTGCAAACAATGTTTTTTTCCATGTTTTTCCGCCATCAGTACTTTTATACACACCACGTTCTTGTGTCGGTTTATATAAGTTTCCCATTACTCCTGCATAAACAATATCAGAATTTGTCGGGTGAACAGCTATTCTTGGAATATGTCTAGATTTTTCTAATCCTAACGACTTCCATGTTTTTCCTGCATCTTCAGTTTTCCACATACCATATCCAGATGATACATTTCCTCTAACAGTTTTTTCACCACCTCCTACGTAAATGACATTAGGATCACTTTTAGATACTGTTATAGCTCCAATACTTCCACCAAAATAGCCGTCAGAAATATTTTCCCATGCTCTTCCACCATCAGTAGTTTTCCATATACCTCCACCAGTTGCTCCAAAATAGAACAAGTTTGGTTGGTTAGGAACTCCAGTTACTGCTGCACTTCTTCCTCCTCTAAAAGGACCAACCAACCTGTACTCTAAGGCATCATATTGGTCTTCATTAATAGTTTGTGCATTAATTTGTGTGTGACTTAACAGCAATAGAAATACTGCCGAAATAATAGTTGATAATCGCATTATTTTGTTGGTTTGGTTATGAACTACTAAAAGTAATAATAATTTCTTATTACTTATTATTACTTCTGAATTTTAACTAATAATATTTATGTATAAAACTTTATACATTATTCAAAATGTAAATGAAAGGCGTTGAATTAATTGCCGTTGTTTTTTGTTTAGTCAATCACTTTTAAATCAGAATAGATGAACTATTAACACAAAAAACTCCTAACTTTGAAAAATTTTAAAACACAAAAAATGTGTTATTTAATCACTTTTTTTGTGTTTTAACATTTATTCATAAATCTCATTTATAAGAACTCATAAGGCATGCCTAAAATTATAAAAATTGGTACAAACGATAGTCAATTAGCGCTTTGGCAGGCGAATGCTGTACAACAAATGCTAGAAAAATTAGGTCATAAAGCTGAGATTATTTTAGTGAAATCAACTGATAATTTTGGTCAAAACAAACCATTTTCTGAAATAGAAATAGCTAACTCCTTTGCTAGATCAATTGATAATATGATGTTAAATCATGATATAGATATTGTTGTACATTCATTTCAAGATGTACCAATGATTTTGCCAAAAAAAATTGTACAAGCAGCAATAATAAAACGTGGGAACTTTAAAGACTTATTGGTTTTCAAAAACAATGAAGAGTTTTTATCTCAAAGAGACGCGATAATTGCAACCGGAAATTTAAGACATCGTGCGCAATGGCTCAATAGATACCCAACCCATAACATTGTAAGTTTACAAGGCGATCTAAATACACAATTACAACAATTTGAAGAAAATGAAGACTGGAACGCAGCTATTTTTGCAGCTGCTGATTTAGGAAGGCTTGGATTAAAACCAGAAAACTCAATCAATTTAGATTGGATGATTCCTGCTCCTGCTCAAGGTGCAATTATAATTACAGCTTTAGAAGAAAACGCAGAAATTATTGAGATTTGTAAAGAACTCAATCATGAAGACACCCAAATTTGCACAAGCATAGAGCGTGAGTTTTTAAATTTACTCGGCGGAGATTCTACAGATCCAATTGGTGCTTTAGCATTTATTAAAGGTGAGGAAGAAGAAAAAGAAGTTCACTTTAAATGTGTTTTATTTAGTCCAGATGGAACTAAAAAAATTGAAGTTAGTCGTGCTGAAAGTTTAAGTGAATATGAGACTATAGCTCCTTATTGTGCTAACTTTATTATTGAACGTGGTGGTAAAAGTATAATGGATATTAATACCAATTCATTGCAACAAACCAATATATATTCTACAAAAACCTTAACAACAGATCAACGCTTGTTGTTTAATGATAAAGTAGTTGCTGAAAGTTCTGATGTTGTAAAAATTAGTTTAAACAGAATTAAACCTCAAATAATCCGAAACCCAATAGAAAATGTCATCATTACAGACAAAAATTCAGTTGAGGCATTACTTCATAATTTTTCGGCTGTTGAACTTCAATTCAAAAATATATATTGTATCGGTCGTCGCACAAAACGTTTGATAGAAAAAAGAATTGGTGCGGTTAAGCACGTTGAAAAAAACGCAAAAGCTTTAGCTGAATATTTAGTTGAATATATTGAAGGAAATGACGTCACTAACTTTTGTAGTGATGCGCAAGTAGATGATTTATCAATTATTTTGACCGAAAACAATATAAAGGTTAACAAGGTTGAAGCCTATCAAACAAAATATGATGCTGCAAAAGTTGAGGATTCTGTAGAGGGTATTATGTTTTTTAATCCTTCAACAATTCAATGTTATTTAAGAAAAAACGACTCAGATAAAATCGCATTTTGTATTAATGAAACAACTGCTCTTGAAGCAAAAAAAAGCTTTGAGGATATTAGAGTTGCTAAAGCTCCAACGGTAGAAAATCTTGTAGAATTAGTAAACCTCCATTATGCTTAAAAAATGATTAAAAACATTTTCATAGGAATAAAAGCTTACGCTGGAGCTTTTGAGTTAATCTCAAAACTTAAACTATGGAAGTATTTCGTAATTCCTATTCTTATTAGTATCATAACTGCTGTTTTTATTGGACTTTCAGCTTATGGTTTTTCAGATAATATTGGTCAATTTATTTCAAGCATTTGGAAATGGGAATGGGGAAAAGAAACCTTTACAACCATTAGTGAAATATTTGGTGGCTTAATAATTATTGTCATTGGACTAGTGTTATACAAGCATATCATTATGGCTTTATCTGCGCCTTTTATGAGTCCTGTTTCTGAAAAAATTGAGGCTCATTTATTAGGAGAAGATTCTAAGCTAAAACACCAACATAGAAACACTTCGTTTCAAGAGCAACTTTGGCGAGGTATTAGAATAAATATTAGGAACTTATTTATGGAACTTTGGCTTACTGCTATTATTCTTATTATTAGTTTAATTCCTGTAATAGGTTGGTTCACGTCATTATTCCTGTTTTTCATTCAAGCTTATTATGCTGGATTTGGTAATATGGATTATACCTTAGAACGTCATTATAAGTACTCTGAAAGTTTGACTTTCGTGAGAAAAAATCGAGGAATTGCTGTTGGGAATGGCATTGTATTTATGCTGTTTTTATTAATTCCAGTAATTGGTGTAATTTTAGTTTTACCTTTGTCTGTAACTGCAGCTAGTATTAAAACTGTTGAAGTATTAAATTCTGAAAATGATTAAAAAGAACTTCATATTAATTCTTTTTCTATTTTTATATCATTCCATTTCAGCTCAATTAACTCATGACACTCCAGAGTCTGTTGGTTTAAATTCAACATACATTAATACCAACGTTGATTCCATCATGCATGATGCTATTACACAAAAAGCATTTCCTGGAGCGCAATTATTAGTAGCTAAACAAGGTAAAATCATTTTTCATAAAGCTTATGGTTTTCAAACTTATGATAGTATTCAAAGCGTAAATCTTGATGATGTTTATGACTTAGCTTCAGTTACTAAAATTACAGGACCGCTTCCAGCGCTAATGAAGCTTTATGAAGAAGATAAACTAAATCTGGATGTACCTTTTAGCACTTACTGGCCATCTTGGAAACATCGAAAAGACAAAAAAGAAATAACCCTACGTGAACTCCTAGCTCATCAAGCAGGAATGAATCCTTACATTGTTTTTTTAAGTGATGTTTTAAAAAAGGGAAAACCTAAAAATCGTTTCCTAAAAAATCAAAACCAAAAGCGTTATTCTAAAAAGGTTTATGATAATATTTATGTAAAGAATCGTTTTAAAAATAAGGTGTTCAGAAAAATAAAGCACTCTAAAGTTAGTGATGATAAAACTTATAAATATTCTGGATTGGCTTCATTAATTTATCCAACATTAATAGAAAATATTACTGGTGAAAATTACGAAGATTACCTCAGTAATAACTTTTATAAACTATTAGGCTGTGAAGTACTTGGATATAATCCAATCAATAAAAAATTTAAAAACAATATTATCCCAACTGAATTGGACACCCTTTTCAGAAAAGATTACGTAAAAGGTTATGTTCATGATGAAAATGCCGCACTTTTAGGAGGTGTCTCAGGCAATGCAGGATTGTTTGCGACAGCTAAAGATATGGCTATTTATATGCAAATGTTACTTCAAAAAGGGAGCTATAATGGCATACAATTTTTTAAACTAACAACTGTTAATGAGTTTATAAGAATTCAATATCCTGAAAACAACAATAGAAGGGGTTTAGGATTTGATAAACCAATTATTGGCAATGATACTTTAAGCATCAAAGAGGCCTATCCTGCACCTCAAGTAAGTGCAGAAAGTTTTGGGCATTCAGGATTTACAGGAACGTTTGTTTGGGCAGACCCAGAACATGAATTGGTTTTTATCTTTTTATCCAATCGTGTATATCCTAGTAGAGAAAATCGCAATATTTACAATTTAAACATTCGTCCAAAATTACAACGCGTGTTTTATACAAGCCAAATTCAGAAGATAAATTGACAAATAATTAGTACTTTGTACCACCTAAAGGCGCTTTATGAGTTTACTTATTTTTTACGCAGCAATCTCAATCTTTTTTTCATTTTTATGCTCAATACTAGAAGCTGTGCTTTTAAGTATAACACCAACGTTTCTAAACATTAAAAAGAAAGAAGGGAAAGCCTATGCCTTAAATCTCGAAGCTTTTAAAAAGGACGTAGATAAACCTCTTATTGCAATACTAACATTAAATACAATTGCACACACAGTTGGTGCCATTTTAGTAGGTGTTCAAGCAAAAGTTGCATATGCCGATTTATACGGAAATACAACTCGCTCCATATTTGGAATCACAATTACTGAAGATCTAATGGTTGGTATTGTATCATCAATTATGACTATTTTAATTTTGGTGGCTTCAGAGATTATTCCAAAAACAATTGGTGCTACCTATTGGAGACAACTTGCTAATTTCACATCTAAAGCGCTTAATGTTTTAATATTTCCTTTAAAATGGACAGGAATTTTATGGCTACTCCAACTAACGACACGACTTATTGGAGGCAAAGGACATGGCAGTGTTTTAAGTAGGGAAGGGTTTATTGCAATGACAGATATTGCCCATGAAGAAGGTGTTTTTCATGAATCGGAAAGTAAGGTTATTAAAAATTTATTGAATTTCAAGGATATTCAAGCTAAAGATGTAATGACACCGCGAACAGTTATGACAACTGCGATGGAAACCATGACAATTGAAGCGTTTTTTAATCAGTATCATAGTATTCGTTTCTCAAGAATTCCCGTTTTCACTGCTACTCCTGACAATATCACAGGATTAGTTTTAAAAGACGATGTGTTTAAAGAAATGGCTTTTGATAATGGTCATAAAAAACTATCAGATGTCAAACGAAGCATTATCATTGTTAATAGAGATATGCCAATTCCAAAACTTTTTGAAGAATTAGTTGAAAACAAAAATCACATGGCTTTGGTGGTTGATGAATATGGCACAGTGAGTGGTTTAGTAACCATGGAAGATGTTATTGAAACGCTTTTAGGTCTTGAGATTATGGATGAAAGCGACAATGTTGCCGACTTACAATTATTGGCTAGAAAAAGCTGGGAATCGAGAGCGAAACGCTTAGGTTTAATTGAAGATACCACAGAAGAATAGCATGGAATCTTGCATCATAAATACACCTTTAGGGTTTGCTAAAATAGAAGGTGACAACCATGGAATATCGTCCTTAATAGTACTTAATAACGACGTTGCTGTATCTGATATTATTCCCGATTCTTTAGAAGATGCTGTTCGTCAATTGAATGAATATTTTAAAGGCGAACGTTCACAGTTCAGCTTAAAGTTAAATCCACAAGGCACAGAATTTCAAAAACGCGTTTGGAATAAATTACTTAGCATTCCTTACGGCAAAACCACTTCTTATCTTCAGTTATCAAAAAATCTTGGAGATGTAAAAGCCATTCGAGCCGTTGCAAATGCGAATGGTAAAAACCCGCTTTGGATCATTATTCCTTGTCATCGCGTTATTGGAAGCGATGGTAGTTTAACAGGTTATGCTGGAGGACTTAGCAGAAAACAATGGCTTTTAGAACATGAAAGCCCTTATAAGCAACAATCTCTATTTTAATTCTTATCTTTAGTCTAATCAAATAGTTACAATATGATTAGCAAGCTTAATTTAGAGAACATACTTTTTCTTGACATTGAAACAGTTCCAGAAACACAACATTTTTCAGAATTAGATGATACAAAGCAAGCGCTTTGGGAACATAAATCTCAGTACCAACGCAAAGACGAATTTACAGCTGAAGAGTTTTACGAACGTGCTGGAATTTGGGCGGAATTTGGAAAAATAGTCTGCATTTCAGTTGGTTATTTTGCTAATCAAGGCGATCTTAGAAAATTTAGAGTGACTTCTTTTTATGGTGACGAAATTAAAATTCTTAAAGATTTTAAAAACCTCCTCATCTCCCATTTTAGTCAAACAAAACATTTGTTGTGCGCTCATAATGGAAAGGAATTTGATTTTCCATATATAGCCAGACGTATGATAATTCATAATATAGAATTACCATATAAATTAAATCTCTTTGGAAAAAAACCTTGGGAAGTACCACATTTAGATACGCTTGAACTTTGGAAATTTGGCGATTATAAAACTTATACCTCCTTAAAATTATTAACCAATGTATTAGGCATTCCTTCGCCAAAAGATGATATTGACGGCAGTGAAGTATATCGTGTATATTATGAAGAAAAGGAGATAGACAGAATTATTACTTACTGTGAAAAAGATACCATTGCTGTAGCACAAATATTTTTACGCTTACGTGGTGATGATTTGTTAGCTGATGATGAAATAGTTCATATATAAAAAAGCCCTAGTTAAAAAAACCAGGACTTTTATTTTTAAATTTATAAAAGTGCTTATTCTTTTATAAATCGTTTGATATATACTTTAGATTCGGCAGTAAATTTAACTTGATAAACAGCAGATTCTAAATCACTTACATCTACTTTATTATTAGTCACTTTCCCTTTAGAAACTATTTGTCCAAGCATATTATAAACTTCATAAGATACATCTTTAAGAGAGGTTATTACATTCAAATTATTGCCCTTCACTGGATTAGGATATAATTTAATTGAACTGTCATCACCACTTTTAGAAGTTTTTGCAGTACTGCTTCTAGCTAAGGATGTTGCATTTAAGCTTACATTATCTATGGCAATATCTGCCTGCCAAGTACCTCCTGTTACTCTATTAAATCGTAACTGGACGCTTCCTCCAACATAATCTACAAGATTAACGTTTGCCGTTAACCAAGTGTTTCCTTTGTTTCCGGATTCACTCCAAATACTTTCCCAAGTAACCCCATTATCAACACTAGCCTCTAATACAATGCTTCCCATATCTGATGATCCATACATATGGTATCCAAAACTAAATGTCGCAGAAGATTGTCCGCTTAAATCAAAACAAGGCGAATTAATAATGGCTTGCTTACTTGGCGTCGCATTACCAGAAGCTTCAACATAAATATAATAACTACCTTGAACTGCACTAGAAGGACCAGTGTTATTAGAAGGCGTGCCATTTGCATCTACTGTCCAGTTAATATCATCATCTGTTGATTGTGTCCATGCGCCTAATGTGTTCTCAAAGCCTTCTGTATAAGGATACGATGTAATCCCTCCTGAACATGGTGTTAATACAACACCTCCTTCAACCAAGCTAACATCATCAACAGCTATATCTGCTTTCCAAGTGCCACCTACAAATCTGTTAAGTCTCAGTTGAACACCTCCTCCAGTGTAGGCAGAAATATCAACATTTGCAGTTTGCCATGAGTTTCCTTTATTTCCAGATGCACTCCAAATGCTTGTCCAAGTACTTCCTTCGTCATTACTTATTTCAAGATTAATAGTTCCCATATCTGCATCACCAAACATATGATATTTAAAGCTAAACGTTGCTTCTGTTAATGCACTTAAATCAAAACAAGGTGAATTTAAAATTGCTCTTTTATTTGGATATCCTGTATTATTTCCGGAAGCTTCAACGTAAACGTAATAACTCCCTTGCACTGCACTAGAAGGCCCCGTATTATTGGAAGGTGTATTGTTTGAATATACTGTCCAATCAATATCATCAGCTGAAGATTGCGTCCATGCTCCTAATGTATTTTCAAACCCTTCGTTATAAGGAAATGTAGAAATTCCTCCAGAGCAACCAATTGTTGGTTCTGCAACTATAATTGTTCTAGTTACTTGAGTAGCTGCGTTTCCTGCTGCATCGCTCACGTTATAAGTTACTACATAGGTTCCTGCAATATTTGTGTTTACTGTTGCTCCTGCAACTATGATGTTTGCTGTTATATCTCCATCAACATTATCAGTCGCTGTAGCTCCTTGTTCTGTATAGGTATCACCAACATTAAGGTTAACTGTAGAAGAACCATTTAATATAATTACTGGCACAGTTGTATCTGGTGCTACAATAACAGTTCTTGTCACTTCAGCTGCGGCATTTCCTGCTGTATCACTTACATTATAAGTCACTATATATGTACCTGCAACATTTGTGTCAACAGTGGCCCCTCCAACAACTATGTTTGCTGTAATGTCTCCATCAATATTATCGGTAGCTGTGGCGCCTTGTTCTGTATAGGTATCGTCTAAATTAAGGTTTATTGTAGAAGCTCCATTCAATGTAATTACTGGTGTCGTTGTGTCTTGTACAACATTTACTATTCGGGTTACCTCTGTTGCTGCATTTCCTGCTGCGTCACTTACATTATAGGTTATTACATAAGCTCCTGCTGTATTTATATCAACAGTATCTCCTCCTACAACTATATTTGCCGAAATATCACCGTCTATGTTATCTGTAGCTGTGGCACCTTGTTCTGTGTAAACATCACCTACATTCAAATCAACTGGTGACGACCCTACTAAAGTAATTACTGGTGCCGTAGTGTCTGGTATAACATTAACTGTTCGCGTTACTTCTACTGCTGCGTTTCCTGCTGCATCACTTACATTGTAAGTCACTATATATGCACCTGCAACATTTGTGTCAACAGTGGCTCCTCCAACAACTATGTTTACTGTAATGTCTCCATCAATATTATCAGTTGCTGTTGCGCCTTCCTCTGTATAAGTATCACCTACATTTAAGTTAACTGGTGATGATCCTACTAAAGTAATCACTGGTGCTGTAGTATCTGGTATAACGTTTACTGTTCGCGTTACTTCTGCTGCTAAATTGCCTGCAGCGTCACTTACATTATAGGTTATTACATAAGCTCCTGCTGTATTTATATCAACAGTATCTCCTCCAACAACTATGTTTGCTGTAATGTCTCCATCAATATTATCAGTTGCTGTTGCACCTTGTTCTGTATATGCATCTCCTACATTTAAGTTAATTGGTGATGACCCTACTAAAGTAATTACTGGTGCCGTAGTGTCTGGTATAACATTAACTGTTCGCGTTACTTCTACTGCTGCGTTTCCTGCTGTATCACTTACATTATAATTCACTATATATGCACCTGCAACATTTGTGTCAACAGTGGCCCCTCCAACAACTATGTTTGCTGTAATGTCTCCATATATATTGTCAGATGCTGTAACGCCTTGTTCTGTATAAGAATCTCCAACATTTAAGTTAATTGTTGATGCTCCATTTAAAGTAATTACTGGTGCAATAGTGTCTGGACCATTACCTTCAATAATAATCGAATAATCTTCAACCTCACCATAATTAAATGTTTCGCATTCCGTTGGAATACCATTATACTTCATGGACACTCTCATAGTTGTTGAATTTTCAACTGCACTTGTTGGAACTGTAAAACTTCCACTTACAGGCGATGTTGTCGCTGCTGCTTGAGTCCAAACTTGTTCGCCAGCATCACCAAAATCACCATCCCTGTTATAATCAATCCAAACTGAATATGCCTCAGGATAAACAGTTCCTGTCCAAGTTGGTGTCACTGTTATTGTATATTGGGTATCTTTTGTTAAAGTCGTTGAAACGCTTGTAAAGTCAGTATAAAATTGCCCTCCAGATGAATTATCAATAGTATTTAATTGGACACGTCCTATAAATTCATCATTAATATTAGTACTGGCTGAAGTGCAGTAGTTTAATTGAACGTCTGTAGTTGTGAAATTAATTGATGCACTATACGCTGAAGTATTTCCTCCGCTACAATTGCTTCTTACCTGAGCTTCATAATCAGTTAACTCTGTTAAACCACCTAAATTTGTAGAAGCGCTAGATAAACCATTAACATCTATCCAATTTGATGCACCAACTTCTCGATATCTAAAATCATAAGTTGCTCCTGATGTATCATCCCAACTTAAAGATGCAGATGTAGCTCCTATATTAAATGCAATTAATCCGGTTGGAGCTGTTGCTCCAATAGGTGTTAAATTTACATCTGGCAAATTAACTGTTTGATAATCAGAAATTGTTTGACCAGTAAGCGTGAAAGATTGATAACAAGGAGCTTCAAAAACAATATCGTAAGTTCCTGCCTTTATTGGTCTATAATAATCGCCATGCGGTAATGTCGTTTTCGTCCAAGACCCTAAAGCATCATGATTAACTATTTTAACAGTTGCTTCAATTGGATTACCACTTACAGCATCTTTAACAGTTCCTGAAAAACCATAAGTGCCTTGTACTAAATAATCTATTAAAGCTTCTCTATTATAATTCCAATAGTTTACTAATTGACTTGCCGCTGGCAATTTTACATTAGAAAGTTCTATTGTTACTTCTTTTGTTTGTTGATAAAAGTTCATATAATCTTGGCGTCCACCATAAACTAAATACCAATCTGCACCATGTGTAATACCATTATTTAAATCATCCATATAGCCAGAAGGACTATTGTTTTGAGCATTGGTTGCATACTCTCTACTCACATGCATAAACCAATCATCATCCGGATGCCTAGCATATGTATTATCCCAAGGATAATTAACCACTTCAATACCTCCATGGAAATTTGCAGATAATACAAAATGATTATTGTCTGCAAGATTCATAAAAGCTAAAGTTTCTACTTGATATGCTTGACCATCATCATGAGGGCCAGCTACATTATCTGGGTAATTTCTATTTAAATCTAATCCATTTGCATTCGCTCTTCTAGCATTTGCAACAGAGGTGTTTGACGAACTACCATAATATGTTCCATCTGGATTAGCCATAGGATTAATCCAAATTTCTGAATTATCTATTAAATTTTTAACCCTTGCATGATCTGAATGAGATACATCATTATAAGCATTAATAAAATAATCTATCAAATTTAACATCATTGGGAATCCCGCAATTTCATCACCATGCATAGAAGATGTATACATTAATTTTGGTTCATTTTCTGAAACTCCAATATTATCTGATAGTTTTATAAATAATAACCTTTTATCACCTCCTGAAGCACCTTCGCCTGTGCCTCCAATATCAACTAATTGACATATTGAAGGATTATCTGCAGCAAAATTTGCCATTTGCAGTGCATAATCTGCATAAGTAGGATAGGCGGTTAACGGAAATGTTAAGTTTGAAGCTCTATTGTTACCAGAGCTTGTCATTTGCAATTCTTCAGCTATCGCAGTATTATCTAAAGCATCAACTTTAAAAGGTATATTTTGACTTAAAAAATTTGTAAACTGACTCTCATTAGCCCAAGCCTTAACTGTTTTTGTTTCTTTATCAAAATTAACAATTGATAATTGCCTTGTAATATCATTTAAGTCATTTAAGTTGTCAATCTCAAATGTAAATGTGATTTCGCCTTTAGTTTCTAGATAAAGTTGAGCTTTTTCGCTATCGCTAGTTTGAGAAAAAGTAAAACTGAACCAAAATAGAGAAGTAATTAAGAGTAGTTTTGATTTCATTGTTAGGGAATTGTATGTTTATACTAGGTCATGAAATTAAAAAAATTGTCGGCTATTATAGCGATTTATTAATAAATTTTTTCACATTTACGGTATCTCCGTAAATTTTTTGACGAAATATCCTACATTTATTAAAATTAAGCCTCATTGGTTATTTTACTTGGCTAAATTTTGTCATAATTATGAGAAAAGAACCTTTATCAAAAGTTGACAGCCTTTCTATTTCGTTTATATCAAACAAAACATTTGTTGTGTACTCATAATGGAAAGGAATTTGATTTTCCATATATAGCAAGGCGTCTGATACTTTTTTGGTAATGAATAAGGATGTTTTTGAAGAGGATAGAGAAGTAGATTCTATTTATGCTAATCCTAAAAAGGATATACCCAAAAATTAATTGATGCTATGCCGAAAGGGCTATAGCATCAATAGTTTTTTTGTAAATAACATGATGTCTTTTACAAGTTTCATCGTGTTTTCTAGACTTGAGAATATTTTCTTAAATCTATAAGTAGGTTCTGGTAGATTTGTTGATACATTCATAAGTTAAATTCATGGTAGATTTGGGGCAAATCTGTTAATATGTATTTGGTTGTTTTGGGGACTGCTAATATGATACTTATTTTAAAATAATCAGCTTAAAAGCATAATTATTCGATGAAATACATGTTTTTTTAACATTTTAAGCTTTAAACATCCATCTCTGGTATATCTCCTTCAACAATTAAAGTGCCTTCCGTTGCTTTTTGTATCTCTTCAACAGTAACTCCTGGAGCTCGCTCCAAAAGTTTAAAGCCTAGGTCTGTAATTTCTAAAACTGCTAGATTAGTAACTACCTTCTTTACACAACCAACTCCAGTTAAAGGAAGCGAACATTCTTTTAGGAGTTTTGATTCTCCAATTTTATTAGTATGCATCATGGCGACTATTATGTTTTCAGCACTTGCCACTAAATCCATCGCGCCTCCCATTCCTTTTACCATTCTTCCGGGAATTTTCCAATTTGCGATATCACCATGTTCTGAAACTTCCATTGCACCAAGTATTGTAAGATCTACATGTTTTCCTCGTATCATTGCAAAACTCATGGCTGAATCAAAAAAACTTGCTCCAGGCAAAGTTGTAATCGTTTGCTTACCAGCATTTATAATATCCGCATCTTCTTGGCCTTCAAATGGAAATGGACCCATTCCTAAAACACCATTTTCACTCTGAAATTCTACTTCAATATCATTTCTAACATAATTTGCAACCAAAGTTGGAATACCTATTCCAAGGTTCACATAATAGCCGTCTTTAACTTCTTTTGCAATACGTTTTGCTATTCCGTTTTTATCTAACATATTAATTTCTTTGTCTAACTGTTCGTTGTTCTATACGTTTCTCAAAAACCTCACCTTGAAAAATTCTTTGTACAAATATTCCTGGAATATGAATTTGATTTGGATCTAGTTCTCCTACTGGGACTAATTCTTCAACCTCAGCAACTGTTATTTTTGCAGCTCCACACATATTAGGATTGAAATTTCGGGCTGTTCCTTTAAATATCAAATTACCAGCAGCATCACCTTTCCATGCTTTCACAAAGCCGAAGTCTGCCTTAAAAGCATGTTCTAGTACATACATTTTTCCATCAAACTCTCTCGTTTCTTTTCCTTCTGCTACTTCTGTGCCAAATCCAGCAGGTGTATATATGGCTGGAAAACCTGCTTGGGCTGCTCTGCAACGTTCCGCTAGGGTTCCTTGTGGAATCAATTCAACATCTAGTTCGCCACTAAGCATTTGACGTTCAAACTCGTCATTCTCTCCTACATAAGAGGATATCATTTTCTTAATTTGCTTTTGTTGTAATAACAAACCCAATCCAAAATCATCTACGCCTGCATTATTTGAAATACATGTTAAGTCACTAACGCCTAATTCAACAAGTTTTGCTATTGAATTCTCTGGAATTCCGCTTAATCCAAAACCGCCAAACATCATTGTCATTTTGCTTTTTACGCCTTTTAATGCCACTGCAACATTATCTACTTTTTTATTTATCATGCATACAAATTTTATAATTTAAAAATACGAAATAAAAAAGCCATTCTAAAAAGAATGGCTTGAGATTTTAGAAATCTAATTCTAGATTATCGTCTAGTGGATTTTTGTTTTTGTTCTTGTTCCCTTCGTTGTATTTATCACAATCAATTTCTATTGATAAATTTTCCGGCCGTTCAAATTCGCCTTTTGACACATTGAGTGATTCATCAGCATAACAGCTTTTCATAAATAAACCCCATATAGGTAATGCCATTGCCGCTCCTTGTCCATAAGTTATAGATGGGAAATGGATAGATCTTTCATCGCCTCCAACCCAAACACCTGCTACTAAGTTTGGTACCATTCCCATAAACCAGCCATCACTTTGATTTTGTGTAGTTCCTGTTTTTCCAGCAATAGGATTATCAAACTCGTAAGGATAACCTGTAATTATTTCTTTATATACTGCATCTGTCGCGTAAGAATGACGTAACCTTGTTCCAGAACCACCTTGAGTAACACCTTGTAATAAGTTAACCGTGACATAAGCAGCTTCTTCACTTAGCACATCTTTTGTTTCAGGAACTGTTTGGTAAAGAATTGTACCGTTTTTATCTGCAATGGTTGTTATCATAACAGGCTTGGTGTAAACTCCTTTATTTGCAAAACTAGAATATGCGGCAACCATTTCATAAACACTTAAATCTGGAGTTCCTAAAGCAATTGCTGGTACAGGAAGAATATCTTGCTCTATTCCTAAGTTTTTAGCTAAATCAATTACAGGTTGTGGCCCTATTTTATCCATTAACCTTGCCGTAACCGTATTTACAGAACTTGCTAATGCCGCTTTTAATGTTAAAAATCCTTGGTAATTACCATCATCATTTTGAGGAGCCCAAGGTTCTGGGTTTCCATATTTATTTGCTTCAATTGTAATTTGTGAGCGTGGTAAACTGTCACAAGGTGATAAATGTAATTGGTCTATTGCAGCTGCATAAACAAAAGGCTTAAAGGTAGAGCCAACTTGGCGTTTCCCTTGTTTTACCATGTCATACTGAAAATGTTTATAATTCATGCCACCAACCCACGCTTTTACGTGTCCTGTTTGAGGTTCCATTGCCATCATAGCGGGACGTAAAAAAGATTTGTAATAACGCATACTATCCATTGGCGTCATGACTGTATCAATTTCAGCGTACCTACCATCTTGCCATGAAAAGACTCCCATTTGAACTGGTTTTTCAAAAGAAGCTATAATTTCATCATCAGATTTTCCTAAATCATATTTCATTTTTCGCCAACGTTCAGAGCGTCGCATTCCAGTGTTCATCAAGCTTTTAATTTCTTCTTTATCAAGGTCTAAAAAGGGAGCTGTTGGGTTTCTTTTAGGTGTGTTTTGATTAAAAAACTCTGCTTGAAGTCTTGGCATGTGTTGTGCAACAGCATCTTCTGCATATTTTTGCATTCTGGAGTCAATAGTTGTGTAAATCTTTAAACCATCTAGATAAATGTTATAATTTGATCCATCAGGTTTTTTGTTTTCATCTTTAGACGTCCAATCTTTCATGAATGCTCTTAAATATTCCCTGAAATAGGTTGCCAATCCCTCTCTATGAGTTTCTGGAGAGAAATTCAAATCTAATTCTGTTTTTTGAAGAGAGTCCTTTATAGTTTCAGAAACATAACCATATTTTTCCATTTGAGCCAATACAACATTCCTTCGGTTTTTTACGCCTATAGGATTTCTTCTTGGTATTGGATTGTATAACGATGAATTTTTAAACATGCCTACTAACATCGCAGATTCTTTTAAATCTAAATCAATAGGTTCTTTGCCAAAATATATTCTTGACGCACTGCGTATTCCATCTGCATTGTTTCCAAAATCATAGATATTAAAGTATTGCGCTATAATTTCTTCTTTGGTGTATTGACGTTCCAATTTAATTGCAATAACCCATTCTTTCAACTTTTGAGTCAACCTTCCAATTGTGCTTGTTGAAGCCACACCAACAAATAATTGTCTAGCTAACTGCTGAGAAATTGTACTAGCACCTCCCTTACTTCCAAGATTTGCAATTGCTCTTAATGTCCCTCTTGCGTCTATTCCTGAATGTTCATGAAAACGAACATCTTCTGTCGCTATTAAAGCATCAACTAAGTGCTGCGATAACTCTTTATATTCTACAGGTGTTCTATTGTCATCCAAATAATATTTGGCAATTAATTGCCCATCTGCAGAAATGATTTCAGTTGCTAAATTAGTTTTTGGATTTTCTAATTGCGTGTAGTCTGGTAGTTTTCCAAAAGCTCCCCAAGAAGCTAGTAAAAAAAGTAAGATAATTAATAAAAAACCTGCTGTGAATAATTTCCAAAACCATTTGATGTATTTTGAAAAATCTTGACTAGCTGTTGCTTTTTTCTTTTTTGCCATATTTTAAAACTTCACAATAATTATCAACTGTGAACACTAATTATTAATTGTATTCTCTATTCTAAACCCAATATCTATTACACCTTGCAGAGCGTTAACGCCAGAAACATTTCCGTTTTCTCTCATTGCTTGCTGTAATTTTATTTTATAAGTTCCTGATTCGTTGAACTTAAAATTCTCCTTATACCAAAGTTTGTTTTCTTTTACATCTGTAAAACCCGTTCCTAATAATTCGCCATTTGGTTTTGCCATTTTATACTCTAAAGTATCAACAACACTTTTCCCATTTGGATAATCAATTTCTGCAATAAGAAATAAATTATTGAATTTATAATCGTTATTATTTCTTAAATTGATAAACAAATTATACGATTTTAACGTGTCTGATGGTGTAAAATCAAACTTAACAATGTCATCTTTTTGCCATTCACTTGAAACCGATTTATATTGATCATAAACTCGATTAGAATCACATGAAACAATCATAAAAACAAAAACAACAAATAACAATTGAAACTTACTTTGCATTATTTTGTGACTTTCTTTTGTTACGGTTCCTATTGTTTTTACGTTTATTATTGCGTTTTGGACTATCAAAACGAGTTAAACTATCTTGACCTACAACGTTTTCAAACTCAACTTTAGTCTCTTCTTTTAGATCTTCTGCATATTCTTCAAGGCTTTGCGCCTTTTTCTTCTGAGCATTTAATGCAATTATTTCGTTGGCTTGATCTACTGTTAATTTATACCAATTCATCCATTCACCTTCATAAGCAAACCACATGTGTCTTTTAAAAATATCTGTTTTTTGACAAACTGCTTTTCCTTTTTCGGTCATTAGTTTAACGTCAGATTTTGGAAAATCTTTTAACGCATCCAAATAAGTATCCAACTCATAATTTAAACAGCACTTTAATTTTCCACATTGTCCAGCTAATTTTTGAGGATTAAGTGATAGTTGTTGATATCTCGCTGCAGAAGTGCTTACCGAACGAAAATCTGTTAACCAAGTTGAACAACACAGCTCACGACCACAAGAACCAATACCTCCTAATCGAGCTGCTTCTTGACGGAAACCTACTTGCTTCATTTCAATTCTGGTTCTGAATTCTTTGGCGAAAACTTTTATAAGCTCTCTAAAATCTACACGATCTTCAGCTGTATAATAAAAGGTTGCTTTACTGGCATCTCCCTGAAATTCTATATCAGAAATTTTCATCTGGAGGTTAAGATTAATTGCAAATTGTCTAGCTCTAACCTTCATAGGTTCTTCCTTGTCCCTTGCTGTAGACCAAATATCTATATCTTTTTGTGAAGCTTTTCGGTAAACTTTTTGTGCTTCAGGATCATCTTCTGAAACATTTTTCCGTTTCATTTGAATACGAACTAATTCTCCTGTCAAAGTCACCATGCCAATATCATGACCAGATTGTGCTTGAGTTGCAACAATGTCGCCAATGCTTAACGTTAAGTTTTCTGAATTTTTATAGTAAACTTTTCGGCCGTTTTTAAAACGAACCTCAACCCAATTAAAGGGTTTTTCTCCGTTGGGAAGTGACATATTTGAAAGCCAATCAAAAACCGTTAATTTATTACAACTATCAGTTCCGCATGTGCCATTATTCTTGCATCCTTTTGGCTGACCATCTTTACCAGTTGTACAACTGTTACAAGCCATATGTTTTATATATTGAATTCACTAACAACTAAGTTGTTGCGAATAAGAGTTTATAATTTATTTAAAACGTAAAGATAAGATTATTATGCTGACTTTAAAATATGAATAACTTAATTAAAATCAATCTCATAATTTAGGCGATTAGACAATGTTTTTAATTCGGTTTTAGATTTAAAAACATTAGAAAACAATTGCTTACTCCAACCTATTTCATCTGAAAATTCTTCGAATGTTTGTGATTTCCAGTTAAAGTTTGGTTTCCAGAATTTGTTTGGTGATATATAACAAAATGTATAATCAAAAATAAAACTTGATGAATTTGTTTCCGAAGCTTTTGGGATTTCATTTGGCGCTAACAATATGATGTTATTTTGTTTACACTTTTTTCTAATATCTGTTATTAGTTTTGGGTATTTATCTCTTATGGTTTCTAAATCAAAATCATTGTACTCAGTATTTCCGATTTTCTGGATTGGTCTAATTTGCAGTATATCAAAACTTTCTCCATTAAAATGATTGAAAAATTCACTCAATTCGTAAAAATTATCTTTATTAAATGTGTAATTAATTCGAACTTTAAAATCATATTTTACTTTTAATTTTTCAAAGGCTTTAAAAGCATTATGAAATTTTTCATAACTAGCTTTTTTCATGAAGTTTTCATAAGACTCCTTATTTACACCATGTAATGAAATTGTAAATTCATTAAGTCCTGCTTTTAATAATGCTTCTATTTTTTCTTCATTCAATAAATTAGCATTGGTTGTTATTGAAATATATGGAACTTTATATACTTTTCCCAGCTCAACAACTTTTACAAGATTTTTATAAAGTGTTGGCTCCGTACCACAACCTATTTGAAGTTTTAATGCACGTTTAAAAATGGTTTTTGCAACTTGATTAAGCTCTTCATCTTTAAATTGACCTTTGAGTGTTTTTACATAATCTACATCTGTAAAATAACACATTTTACAACGCAAATTACATGCCATTACAGGGTCTAAGTTAACAGCCAAATAGCGCAATTTTAACTTATGTAAAATGTAAAGACCAAGGAACTTTATTCTATGGTTTTTTATAATTCTGTTAAGCTTAAGAAGTTTGTAAACGTTCATTTATTTTTTTGTCGCAAATACATTAAAGATGTTTCTTAAATCTTTTTTATATGGCAGATGGTCTGCGCGACCTTTTTTAAATATATCATTACTATTTCCTTGTCCTTTTCTAAGGGCTTTTTGCTCTTCAAAAGGTAAGGCATGTATATCTTTACAATTTGTTGAGCAACAATTATTCATTTCTCCTTTACAAGAATCACATTGTAAAAATAATAAGTGACAAGCATCATTTGCGCAATTGGTATGAATATCAAAAGGATTTCCACATTGGTGGCATCTAGCAATAACATCTTCACTAATTTTTTCAGCACGTCGATCATCAAACACAAAATTTTTACCTATAAACTTGTTCTCTAATCCCTTGTCGTTTACTTGACGTGTATATTCAATAATTCCGCCTTCTAATTGATACACATTTTTAAAGCCTTTATGTTTAAAATAAGCGCTAGCTTTTTCACACCTAATACCTCCAGTACAATACATCACAAGGTTTTTATCTTCTTTGTGCGCTTTTAAATCGTCTTCAATAATATCTAACGATTCTCTAAAGGTATCAACATCTGGAGTGATTGCGTTTTTAAAATGACCAATTTCACTTTCATAATGATTTCGCATATCTACCAACACTGTTTTTTCATCTTCTATGAGCGTGTTGAATTTTTTTGCATCAACATGAACCCCTTTATTTCTAACATCAAAAGTCTCATCATTTAAACCATCGGCTACAATTTTTTCACGCACTTTAACCTTCAATTTTAAAAATGACATGTTATCTTGTTCAATGGCAATATTCAGACGAATTCCTTTTAAAAAATCAATAGTATCTAAATGTTTTTTAAAAGCTTTAAACTGATCGGCAGGAAGTGATAATTGACCATTAATACCTTCATGGGCAACATAAATTCTACCTAGAACATCTAATGCATTCCAAGTAATAAACAAATGGTCTCTAAATTCTTGAGGATTTTCAATTTTAGCGTACTGATAAAAAGAAAGTGTTAATCGATCTTTACCTGCTTTTTCGATTAATGTAGTTCTTTCTTTAGCGCTTAATGTATTGTACAGTTGCATGCTATACTAATATTTTAAGGTTAAAAAATAGTTTTTACAAAGGTACACTTTTAATTTATGGCATAAAAAAACACCTTAAAATTTAATTTAAAGTGTTCTTTAATTTTAATAATGGTTCTTTTTATATTTTACCTAAATGTTTTGATAAAATTGCACTTAAAAATCTTCATAGAAGATTAAAAAGCGTTTTTCATAGCATAAAATTTCCCAGTACTATCTATTAGATGCAAAAACTTTAAAAAGGTTGCGTCATAATATTGTTTGATGCTTTAAGATGTATTATTTTAGCAAGAATTTAGTAACGAAAATTAGAAGCAATGAGCAACGAAAAAGACGCAAAATTAAAAGCATTAAAACTCAC
>Ga0075467_10000892_pt1 | contig 24426 bp, 22 predicted proteins | sample DEB08_DNA_9_FD_75067 | JGI IMG/M metagenome (GOLD analysis project Ga0075467, IMG submission 75067) | Aqueous microbial communities from the Delaware River and Bay under freshwater to marine salinity gradient to study organic matter... | ecosystem: Environmental > Aquatic > Marine > Coastal ... | reverse complement strand
CGAATGTCGGATAGGATCCAGTCAAGGTCTGGCAATTCGGCAAGTGTCAACGCCTCGTCAGCCGTTTCCGCTTCGATTACTTGATGGCCGAGATCGGTCAGCATTTCGCGGACATTGGTCCGAATGTCGGCCGTATCATCCACCAACAAGATCAACAGGGGCCGCGTATTGGCCACGGCGAGCTTCAACGGCAGTCTCAGGGCGACCCGCGCCCCGGTTGGATCATTTGCCAAAAGAACCTGCCCGCCTAGCAATTTTGTCTGATCATAGACCATCGAAAGCCCAAGCCCTGATCCGCCATCCCCCTTTGTTGTAAAGAACGGGTCAAGCGCGGCATGAAGCGCGGCATCGGAAAATCCCGGCCCGGTGTCGGTGACAACAAATTCAAGCCAGGTTCCCTGAACTTCGCGGACCGACAGCGCAATCTTGCCAGTCGCGCCGATGGCGTCGCGCGCGTTCAGGACAAGGTTCAGCAAACTGTCCTGAAGCGATCCGGCATCCAGCATCACAAGATTTGCCTCGGCCTGATTGTCGATCTGCAGTAAGATTCCGTCCGGAAGAGGTGCACGGGCCAAGGGCGTGAAGTTTCCAAGGAATTCGACAAGGTCGGTCGGGACGGGATGCAGTTCTTGGGGGCCAGACATGCGGGCGATCTTGTCCAGCAATACGCCGCCGCGCCGTGCGGCCGCCTTGGTCGCGCCAGTCAGTTCTTGCGCTGCAACGGGCAGGGGCATCTTTTCCAGCCGCCCCTGCAGGCCCAGAATGATGGTCAGCAAGTTGGCAAAATCATGGGCAAGCCCGCTTGTCAGTTGCGCCGCCAGTTCGCGCTTGTGGGTCTGCGCCAAGGCAGCGCGGGCCTGTGCCTCCTCGGTGACGTCTGTTGACAGCAGATAGACCCCGTTGATCGGTGCGTTCGGTTCTGCCTGATCGGGTGTAAACGCGGTGCGGATGCGCCTGCCACTTGCCGTATCGGTGAATTCCAGCACGCTTGCCTCGCCGACCATCGCACCATCCAGATAAGGACGCAGCCGTGTTGCGGTGGGGACGCCAAGTGCCTCGGCAAATCCAAGCCCGACGATATCACTGGGCCTACCGGGAAGGACTGCGGAAAGGCGGCGGTTGGTATAGGTGTACACGCCATCCCGATCGACGTGGGCAATATGGGCGGGCGCCATTTCGGTTGTCAGGCGGATACGGGCCTCGGCTTCGGTCAATTCGCGCTTGGCCTCCTCCAGTTGGCCAACCGTGGCTTCCAGCGCGCGGTTTGTCTGAGCCAGACGTTCCGCATGTGTCAGCAGTTGGTCAGACAATTCTTCGGATCGGGCACGCAGCAATGTTTCTTGCTGCTTGATCGCGGTGATGTCGGTGTAGACCGTGACCCACCCGCCCTCGGCCAAGGGGGAGCCTTCGACACTGATCACGCGGCCATTGGCGCGGGTACGCTCCATGTAATGCGGGACAAAGGCGCGTGCGGCCTCCAGCCGGTCCCGCACAAACCCCTCGGGGTCGTCGACATGGCCGTATTCGCCGGTTTCAACAAGATAGCGTATCGTATCCGCGAACGATGCCCCGGGCGTTACCAGCCATTGCGGAAGTCCGAACATCTGGCGGAACGGCCGGTTGCAAACCGCAAGCCGCAGATCGGCGTCATAGATCGTCAGCGCCTGCTGGATCAGGTTCAGCCCCGCGCGCGTCAGATGATCGGTCCCGATACGATGCGGCATGCCATGTCCTCCCCCGCTTATGGCTAACACCGGGGGCGCGTCGGGCCAAGGCGCACGGCGGCTTGTTACAATTCGAAAGGATTGGGCAATAGTCAGGAAAAATTTGACGGCCACAAATTTTATGTCACGGTAAAGGCAACGAGTCTGGCCCACCATATGAGGCCGCCGTGGACGTCGGTGATTCAACCGGCGAAGGGAGGAAGAAGTTTGTCCACTGTGATGGCGCCCAAGGGTGCACCCCAATCCGTTCCCGCGCTCTTGCTGCGCAATGTGGGTCAATTCGGCTCCAAGCCGGCGTATCGCGAAAAGGAATTCGGGATTTGGCAAACCTGGTCCTGGGCCGAGGCGGCGGACGAAATCGAGGCGATGGCCCTTGGCTTGTTGGCGCTTGGGATTGAGCGGGGAGACCATGTCGCCGTGATCGGCCGTAACCGGCCGGCGCTATACTGGTCGATGGTCGCCGCGCAAAAGGTCGGGGCCATTCCCGTGCCGCTTTATCAAGACGCGGTCGCAGAAGAGATGTCCTATGTGCTGGAACACTGTGGCGCGCGGTTCATCATCGCCGGAGATCAGGAGCAGGTGGACAAGGTCATCGAGGTGCAGGAACGGATCCAGCACATTGATCACATCATCTATCATGAATCCCGTGGCCTGCGGAAATACGACCACACCAAGCTTCATTCTCTGGCCAGCGTGCAGTCCGAAGGTCGTGCTGCGCGGGAGCGGTTCGAGAATGAGTTGGCCACGCGTGAGGCCGAGCTGGACTACGACAGCACCTGCGTGATGCTTTACACCTCCGGGACCACGGGCAAGCCCAAGGGTGTCGTGCTTTCCAACCGCAACATTATCGAAACCTCCAAGGCTTCGTCCGAGTTTGATCGGCTGGACCCCCATGATGAAGTGCTGGCCTATCTGCCGATGGCATGGGTGGGCGATTTCATCTTTTCCATCGGTCAGGCCTATTGGACAGGGTTTTGCGTGAACTGCCCTGAATCCGCCGACACCATGATGACCGATCTGCGTGAGATCGGACCGACCTACTATTTCGCCCCGCCGCGTGTGTTCGAAAACCTGCTGACATCCGTGATGATCCGGATGGAGGATGCGAGCCCCTTCAAGAGACGCATGTTCCACTACTTCATGGATCACGCGAAAAAGGTCGGGCCCCGCATGTTGGATGGCAAACCGGTGGGCATGCTGGACTGGCTTAAATACCAGCTTGGTGACCTGTTGGTGATTGGCCCGCTGAAAAACACGCTTGGCATGAGCCGTGTACGCGTTGGCTATACTGCGGGTGAGGCGATCGGCCCTGAAATCTTTGATTTCTATCGCGCTTTGGGGATCAACCTGAAACAGCTTTATGGCCAGACAGAGGCCAGCGTGTTCATCACACAGCACCCCGATCACGAGGTGCGGCCCGATACTGTTGGGGTGCCGTCGCCGGGGGTCGAGATCAAGATCGCGGAAAGCGGCGAAGTCTTTTACCGTTCGCCGGGTGTGTTCGTCGAATACTACAAGAACGCCGAAAGCACCGCCGACACCAAAGATGCCGAAGGCTGGGTCGCCACCGGCGACGCCGGTTTCATCGAGGAGGGCTCAGGCCACCTGCGCATCATCGACCGGGCCAAGGATGTGGGCAAGATGGCCGACGGGCGGCTCTTTGCACCGAAATATGTTGAAAACAAACTCAAGTTTTTCCCGAATATTCTGGAGGCGGTCGTGTTCGGCAACGGGCGCGAATTCTGCACCGCCTTCATCAATATCGATCTGACGGCAGTGGGAAATTGGGCCGAGCGCAACAACATCGCCTACGCCTCGTATCAGGAACTGGCGAGCCATCCGATGGTGCTGGAAACGATCAAGAGCCACGTCGAAGAGGTCAATCGCAGCGTTGCCGAGGATGCGATGTTGTCGGGCTGCCAGGTTCACCGGTTCCTTGTGTTGCATAAGGAACTGGACGCAGATGATGGCGAGTTGACGCGGACCCGCAAGGTGCGCCGCCGCATCATCGAGGAGAAGTTCGCTGATCTGATTGAGGCACTTTATAGTGGAAAATCAGAACAGTACACCGAAACCGAGGTCACCTATGAGGATGGTCGCAAAGGCAAGATCACGGCCACGCTGAAACTGTGCGATGCGGCCGTTGCGGCCGAGGTGGATCATCACAAAGTGGCTGCGGAATGAGCTTGATCGCGGTGATGCTGTTCTTGCTTGGGTTCGCGGCCAGTTGGGTCGCGGGGCGCTATGTGATCAAGGGCGCTGCGGTCTTGCAGGGGGGGGCGATTGGCATCTGCGGTGTCGCGGCACTGGTGTTTGGCTTGCCTGATGTCTGGGCCAACAGTTTTGTCTGGGCGGTGATTGCATTGGCGATTTACGGACTGGTTGGAGCGTTGATTTTCCGCTCGGCCCAAGGGGTGCGGGAGAGGGCGGAATGAACGATCTGAGCCACGATGGATATGTCACTGCGGACGGGCGTCAGATTGGTGGCGTTGTGATGGAGATGCGCAATATTACCCTTCGTTTCGGGGGGGTTGTGGCGATCAAGGATATCTCGTTCGACATTCGCGAGGGTGAGATCCGTGCGATCATCGGGCCGAACGGGGCCGGAAAATCATCGATGCTGAACGTCATCTCGGGGTTCTATAACCCGCAAGAGGGCGAGGTGATCTACAAGGGCACCAAACGCCCACCGATGCGGCCCTATAAGGTGGCGCGTCAGGGCATAGCGCGGACGTTTCAGAATATTGCCCTGTTCGAGGGAATGACGGTTCTGGACAACGTCATGACCGGGCGGTTGAACCACATGAACGCCAGCATTCTGGATCAGGCATTCTGGTGGGGGAAAGCGCAGCGCGAAGAGGTTGCGAACCGGCAGAAAGCAGAAGAAATCATTGATTTCCTTGAGATTCAAGCCATTCGCAAGACGCCGGTTGGCCGGCTTCCCTATGGCTTGAAAAAGCGGGTGGAACTGGCCCGCGCGCTGGTTGCCGAACCCAAGATACTGCTGCTGGACGAACCCATGGCGGGCATGAACGTGGAGGAGAAGGAGGACATGTCCCGCTTCGTTCTGGACGTGAATGATGAATTCGGCACGACCATCGTTCTGATTGAGCACGACATGGGCGTGGTGATGGACCTTTCGGACCGCGTGGTGGTCATGGACTACGGCAAGAAGATCGGTGACGGCACGCCCGAAGAGGTGCGCAACAATCAGGAAGTCATCGACGCCTATCTGGGGGTGTCCCATGACTGAGCACAGCGTGAAAACGACCATGCACAATCGATGCACAGCCCATGCACACCTGATGCATACGCCCCTTATTCACATCGACGGAGGCACCCATGCCTGATCAACTGATTTTCGCGATGGAGGTCACGCTCAACGGTCTGATGACCGGGGTGATGTATGCGCTGGTGGCGCTGGGCTTTGTGTTGATCTTCAAGGCGTCGGGCATTTTCAACTATGCGCAGGGCGTGATGGCCTTGTTCGCGGCGATGACGCTGGTCGGCATTCAGGAAGGCCGTGTTCCGTTCGCGCATCTGATCAACGAGATTTTTGGGACAGACCTGCACTACTTCGGCTGGGAGGTGCCTGCGTTTTTCGCGATCTTGCTGACCGTGGTGGTGATGATCGGCTTTGCCTTGTTCGTGCAAAAGTTCATCTTCCGGCATCTGGTCGGGCAGGAGCCGATCATCTTGTTCATGGCGACCATTGGCCTTGCTTATTTTCTGGAGGGGATTTCGGACCTGATGTGGGGGTCGGAGATCAGAAACCTTGATGTCGGCCTGCCGCAGGGCATCAACGATGCGATTGACGAGGCGACCTTCAATATCTTCGGCTACGGGTTCTTCATCGACAATCTGGATATCTGGGCGGCGATGATTGCCGCCGTGCTGGTTGCGGGCCTGATTGCCTATTCGCAATACACCAAGAACGGGCGCGCGATGCGGGCGGTGGCGGATGACCATCAGGCGGCGCTGTCGGTAGGGATATCGTTGAATTACGTCTGGGTTCTGGTGTGGTCGCTGGCCGGGATCGTCGCGCTTGTGGCGGGGATCATGTGGGGCTCGAAATCGGGCGTGCAGTTCTCGCTGTCGCTGATTGCGCTGAAGGCGCTGCCGGTGCTGATGCTGGGCGGGTTCACGTCGATCCCCGGTGCCATCGTGGGCGGCCTGATCATCGGGGTCGGCGAGGCGTTGTTCGAATTTGCGATCGGGCCGATGATCGGTGGAGCGACGGAGAACTGGTTCGCCTATGTTCTGGCGCTGGTGTTCCTTGTGTTCCGTCCGCAGGGCCTGTTCGGCGAAAAAATCATCGAGAGGGTATGAGGCATGGCACAACTTGACCCGCGCAATTTGTTCACCAATGTCGGTCGCCCGGCGTTTTCCAAAGGGGGCAGCACCGCCAAGAAGAGCTGGGCGCTGATCACCACGATCGGTTTTGGCATCTTCTGGTTCGCGGGCTTGTTCGCGGCGGCAGAGCTGTTTGGGCAGCGCGACATGACCGTATGGCCGATGATACTGACGCCCGTTGGCCTGATTGTGGGGATGGTGGGCCGCGTGATGATGGTAAGGGAGCAGGCCTGATGTTTTATCGTGAAGCGGGTGATTTCAAGACCACCTACGCCGAGGATAACCAGACGTTTCCGATCGCGTTCGATCGGTATCGGTATTACGCGGTTCTGCTGATCGGGGTGGGTGTCGTGCCCTTTGTGATCAACGATTACTGGGCAAGCGCCATTCTGATCCCGTTCCTGATTTATGCGATCGCGGCAATGGGGTTGAATATTCTGACGGGATATTGCGGTCAGGTCAGCCTTGGAACCGGCGGGTTCATGGCAGTGGGGGCCTATACCTCGTATAAGCTGATGACGGCGTTCCCGTGGTTGGACATGATCAGCATCACCCTGTTGTCGGGGTTCATGACCGCGATGGTGGGGTTGGCGTTTGGCCTGCCCAGTTTGCGGATCAAGGGCTTTTATCTGGCGGTTGCGACGTTGGCCGCGCAGTTCTTCTTGATCTGGATGTTCAACAAGGTGCCGTGGTTCTTCAACTATTCGGCGTCTGGCCAGATATCGGCACCGGAACGCAGCCTGTTCGGTATCGCGGTGACCGGGCCGAATGCAGAGGCGTGGGTGAAATACCTGTTCTGTTTCGGGTTCGTCTTCGTGCTGGCCTGGATCGCGCGGAACCTGACGCGCGGGTCCATCGGACGGCAATGGATGGCCATTCGGGACATGGATATTGCGGCTGAGATCATCGGGGTGAACCCGCTGAAGGCCAAATTGACGGCCTTTGCGGTTTCAAGCTTTTACGTCGGGATCGCCGGGGCGCTTTTGTTCACCGTCTATCTGGGCGCGGTCGAGGTGGGATCGGCCTATGGAATCGTCAAGTCGTTCCTGGTGTTGTTCATGATCATCATCGGGGGGCTTGGCAGCATTTTCGGAAGCTTCGCCGGTGCCGCGTTCATGGTGTTGTTGCCGGTCTTGTTGCGCAACATCCTGACCGGGGTCATGGGATGGGATACGGCGCTGGCGACCCATTTCGAGTTCGTGATCGTCGGGGCGCTGATCATGTTCTTCTTGATTGTCGAACCGCACGGATTGGCGCGCCTGTGGGCGCTGCTGAAGGATAAACTAAGGTTGTGGCCGTTCCCGCATTGAGGCGGGAGGGCCGCAGAAAACAAGACCGGGGGATACCCCGGCGGAGACGCAATATCGGATAAACCTAAAGGGAGGATCCCCGATGAAGAGACTTTTGACCGTGGCAACCGCCAGCTTGATGGCCGCAAGCCCCGCCTTGGCGGACCTTGTGTTCCCCGACCTGTCATACAGGACTGGCGCCTATGCCGCCGGCGGCATCCCGTTTTCGGACGGGTATCAGGATTATTTTACGCTTTTGAACCAGCGTGATGGCGGCATCGGCGGTGTGATGACCCGCGTGATCGAGTGCGAAACCGCCTATGACACTGAGCGTGGGGTGGAGTGCTACGAGAGCACGAAGGGCGAAGGCGCGTTGGTCTATCAGCCGCTGTCGACCGGCATCACCTATCAGTTGATCCCGCGCGCGACGGCCGATGGCATCCCTCTGCACACGATGGGTTATGGCCGCACATCCGCCGCGAACGGCGACGTGTTCAGCCATGTGTTCAACTACCCCGCGAACTACTGGGACGCGGCGTCGGTGATCATCAATTACCTGTTGGAGGAAAACGACGGCAGCCTTGAGGGGCGCGATATCACGCTACTTTATCATAACTCCGCCTATGGCCGAGAGCCGATCCGCACGCTGGAAACGCTGGCGGAAATGCATGGCTTCAACCTGGAACAGCTTGCGGTCGACCACCCCGGTCAGGAACAGGGAAACCAGTGGTTGCAGATCCGCCGTAGTCAGCCCGATTACGTGATCATGTGGGGCTGGGGCGTGATGAACCAGGTCGCCGTCCAGGAAGCCGCCAACATCCGTTTCCCGATGGAGAATTTCATCGGTAACTGGTGGGCCGGGGCCGAGCATGACGTGACCCCCGCAGGCATGGACGCGAACGGATACCGGGCGCTGAACATGAACGTTCTGGGTGACTTGCCTGTGTTCGACGAGATCCAGACCCTTGTGATTGACGCGGGTTTGGCCGCCGGCGACGGCAGCAACCTGGGGTCGGTTCTGTATACCCGTGGCATGTATGCCGCGATGCTGGCCGCAGAAGCTGCCCGCACCGCGCAGGAAATCCACGGCGTGGCGCAGATTGACGCCGCAATGATGCGGGACGGGATGGAAGCGCTGAACATGACCAATGCGCGGATGGATGCGTTGGGCATGCCGGGGATCGGGCCGGAGTTCGCCGTCTCGTGCGAAGACCACGGCGGCACCGGCATGGCGCGTATGCAGCAGTGGAACGCGGAGGCCGCCGAATGGGTGACCCTGACCGATTTCATCGCACCCGACGACAGCGTGACCACACCGCTGATCATGGAAGATTCGGCACAGTATGCTGCTGAAAACAACATCGGCAGCCAATGTAACCCAAGCTGATGCGATCTTTCCGGCGGCGGCACGCGTGCCGCCGCCGGAACCTTTATCGAGTATTTTTGCCAAGAAAAAGTCAGGGCCGGGATTGTGCGGGGACTGCTGCGCGCCGGGCTTGATCTGGGGGAATGTGGGGCGGCCCGAAAACAGGCGCCGGGGCACGTTAACCTTAACGAGATGTGAACGGGAGACCGGGGATGCTGGATCAGCCGACGAAGACCGAAAGCGCAGGCGCCGCACGTGCGACCGAGACGCTGTTGGAGGTCAACAATATCGAGGTGATCTACAATCATGTGATCCTTGTTTTGAAGGGCGTGAGCCTGTCGGTGCCAAAGGGCGGCATTACCGCGCTGCTGGGTGGCAATGGCGCGGGGAAGACCACGACCCTGAAGGCGATTTCGAACCTGCTGCATTCGGAGCGCGGAGAGGTGACCAAGGGCACCATTCATTACCGTGGCGAGCGGGTGCAGGATTTGAGCCCATCGGATCTGGTGGAGCGGGGCGTCATTCAGGTGATGGAGGGGCGGCATTGCTTTGAGCATCTGACCGTCGAGGAAAACCTGCTGACCGGATCTTACACAAGAAAAGACGGTCGCAGCGCGATCGAGGCGGACCTTGAGAAGGTCTATGCCTATTTCCCGCGTCTGAGGGAGCGCCGCAAAAGCCAGGCGGGATATACCAGTGGCGGTGAACAGCAGATGACGGCGATTGGCCGGGCGTTGATGTCCAAGCCCGAGACGATCTTGCTGGATGAGCCGAGCATGGGGTTGGCCCCGCAGTTGGTGGAGGAGATTTTCGGGATCGTGAAGGACCTGAACGAGAAGGAAGGCGTGAGCTTCTTGCTGGCGGAACAGAACACCAACGTGGCGCTGCGCTTTGCACATCAGGGGTATATTCTGGAGAGCGGGCGGGTCGTCATGGAAGGCCCGGCGGCGGAGCTGCGGGAAAATCCGGATGTGAAGGAATTCTATCTGGGCATGTCCGACGACGGGCGCAAATCGTTCCGCGAGGTCCGGTCTTATCGTCGTCGCAAGCGGTGGTTGAGCTGATGAAAGATGCGATGATGATCCATTTTGACGATCTGGAGACACGCAGCGCGGATCAGCGGGCGGCGGAGCAGTTGGCGGGTTTGCAGGCGCAGATTGCGCGCGTGATGGCGGCACCCGATACCTGCCTGCCCGGCATCGCCGCGATCGGGGATCTGGCCGATCTGGCGCGGCTGCCGGTGTTGCGGAAATCGCAGCTGGGTGAATGGCAGGCCGCGGCACCGCCGTTTGGCGGCATTCCCGTGCAGAACGTGGCGCATGTGTTTCAAAGCCCCGGCCCGATCTACGAGCCGGGTGGCGTTACCCATGACTGGTGGCGGATGGGGCGGTTCTTGCATGCTGCGGGGTTTGGCCCCGGCGATGTGGTGCAGAACTGTTTCGGATATCACCTGACGCCTGCGGGCATGATTTTCGAGTCCGGTGCGCGGGCTGTGGGCGCAACGGTTTTGCCTGCGGGCGTGGGGCAGACCGAATTGCAGGTTCGGGCGGCAAGGGATGTGGGGTCGACCGGGTATGCGGGGACGCCGGATTATCTGAAGGTGATTCTGGACAAGGCCCGCGAGATGGGTGTGCAGCTGCGCATTACCAAGGCGGCCGTCGGTGGCGGCGCGTTGTTTCCCAGCCTGCGGGCGGAATACGCGGAGCGTGGCATTGCGTGCCTGCAGTGCTATGCCACTGCCGATCTGGGCAATATTGCGTACGAGTCCCCCGCGATGGAGGGGATGATCATCGACGAGGGCGTGATCGTGGAGATCGTGCGCCCCGGCACCGGCGACCCGGTCGCGGTGGGCGAGGTGGGCGAGGTTCTGGTGACGACGTTGAACCCCGATTACCCGTTGATACGGTTCGCCACCGGCGATCTTTCGGCGATGCTGCCGGGGCAGAGCCCCTGCGGGAGGACCAACATGCGCATCAAGGGATGGATGGGGCGTGCCGACCAGACCACCAAGATCAAGGGCATGTTCGTGCGCCCCGAACAGGTGGCGGATTTCGTGGCCAAGCACCCGGAAGTTGCTCGCGCCCGTGTGATCGTCACGCGTGACGGTGAGATGGACGCGATGACGGTGCAAGTGGAGGCGGCTGGTGGCGACGCGGCGGCCTATGCCGCCAGTGCGGCCGAAAGCCTGAAGCTGAAAGGCAATATCGAGATCGTGGCGCCGGGCAGCCTACCCAATGATGGCAAGGTGATCGACGACCAACGCGTCTACGATTGAAATCTGGCCGACTGCGGCACGGGATGATCGGTGCGCGGACTTGCGGCCGGAGTTGGCGGCGATGAACGGGCACGCGCCCAACCTTCAGATACAAAAAAGCCGCCCCTGAGGGCGGCCTTTTTCGCTCTCAACCAGCGTTCAGCCCTGACGGGCTTTGAACCGGCGCTGCGTCTTGTTGATCACATAGACGCGGCCCTTGCGGCGCACGACGCGGCAATCGCGGTGGCGCGCTTTGAGCGAGCGGAGTGAGTTCTTGACCTTCATGGCCTATCTCCTTCGTCGCGGCGCGGCGATGCGCCTTGGGTTGGTGGCCTTGCGGACAAGGCCGGAATGGTGGGCGATACAAGGTTCGAACTTGTGACCCCTTCGATGTCAACGAAGTGCTCTACCGCTGAGCTAATCGCCCGATACACCTGGATTTTGCCGATACACAAGGCCGTTGGCCCGATGGGCGGCATAGGCCCGGGTGAGGCTGGTCTATAAAAGGAGTCGATCAGGGGTTCAAGGGCTTTTGGCAACCAGAGAAAACCGACTATATCTTTATGCGAACGGGATTGGAAACCACCTTGATGCGAACGCCCTACCGGTTGGAGTTGCCCAGTGAGATCAGCACCCCCGTGGTTGTGGCCTCGCCGCATTCGGGGCGTCACTATCCTTGGGCGTTCACGCGCCGGACCGTTCTGGACGAACGCACGATCAGATCATCGGAAGATGCGTTCATGGATATGCTGGTGAGCGAGGCGCCGATGCTGGGTGCGCCGATGCTGGCTGCCGAGTTTCCCCGCGCCTATGTGGACCTCAACCGTGCCGCCGAGGAAATGGACCCGGCGGTGGTGGATGGTGTGACGCGCACGGTACAGAATCCGCGGATCAGCAGCGGGCTGGGCGTGATCCCGCGCGTCGTTGCGAATGGCCGCATGATCTATCGCGGCAAGCTGACGCTGGATGAGGCGGAAACGCGGATCGAAGAGGTGTGGCGCCCCTATCACGCCTGCCTGCGCGGCCTGATGCAGGAGGCGCATGTCCGATTCGGGGAAGCGGTGCTGCTTGATTTCCATTCCATGCCGCATGAAGCGCTGGAAAACGTTGCACGGCCGGGCAGCGGCGACCCGAGGTGGTGTTGGGTGACAGGTTCGGTGCGTCGGCAAGCACGGAACTGGTCGAGGAGCTGGAGGCCGCCTTTGGCGCCGCAGGTCTTGTGGTCAGCCGCAATGCGCCGTTTGCGGGTGCCTATGTGACACAGACCTATGGCCGGCCTGCGCGGTGCCAGCATGCGGTGCAGATCGAGATTGATCGCGCGCTTTACATGAACGAGCGGCAAGTCAGGCCCAATGCGAATTTCCAAGACGTTAAAGCGATTATCACCGCCGTTCTGGGGCAGGTGATCGCCTCGCGGTCGGGGCAGATGCCGTTGGCGGCGGAGTAGCACGGCGCGGCGGCAAGGCCCGAAGCCCATACGATTGTGGGTTTGGTGGGGGCGGCATGCCACCGGCGCGGCGCTATCGCAGGGCGCGCCCCTTGCGGATGGCATCGGCGCCAAAACGGGTGCGGATGGCATCGGCGGCGCGTTCGGCGGCAAGGCGTTTGGATTGCGCAGGGTCGAGCAGGTCGCCCGATCGATCCGCGAGCACGGCAGGGATGAGGTCGGACAGACCCACACCAAGCAGGCGATAGGGCAGGCGGTGATCGACCTGATCAAAGAGCGCGCGGGCGATGCGATACAGGCTATCGGCCATCTGTGTGCCGTCTGACAGGCTGGTGCGGCGGGTGATCGCGGAGAAATCCGCGCGCTTGAGTTTGAGGGTGACGACGCGCCCGGCCAGATTTCGCGCCTTGGCCCGGTCAGCGACCTTTTCGGACAAGCGCCAGATATGGCCGTCGAGGATATCGGGATTGCCGATATCGTCGGAAAACGTGGTTTCGTTCGAGATGCTTTTGACGGCCCGGTCGCGTTTGACGCGGCGGGCATCTTCGCCGCGCGCCAATTGGTGCAGGCGCAGACCGGTTTGGCCAAATCGCGTTATCAGGGATTTTTCATCCCACCGGCGCAGATCGGCGAAGGTGCGGATGCCGACCTTGTCGAGGCTGGCCTGTGCCGCCGGACCGATACCCCAGATCATACGCACGGGTTTGTCGGTGAGGAAATCGACGGTTTCAGCCTTGCCGATCACCGAAAAACCGCGGGGTTTGTCGAGGTCTGAAGCGAGTTTGGCGAGGAACTTGTTGTGGCTGAGGCCGACCGAGCCAGTGATGCCAAGTTCGGACTGCATGCGCTTTACAAGGCCGGCCATCAGCGCTGCGGGGGGTTTTCCATGCAACCGTGCGGTGCCGGACAGATCCAGAAACGCCTCATCCAGCGACAGCGGCTCGATTGCGGGGGTCAGATCCTCCATCATGGCGCGGATCTGACGGCTGACATGGGCATAGACATCCATGCGGCCACGCACGACCACTGCTTCGGGGCAGAGCTTAAGCGCCTGAAACATCGGCATGGCGGACCGCACGCCCTTGATGCGCGCGATATAGCAGGCGGTGGAGACCACGCCGCGCCGCCCACCGCCGATGATCACGGGCTTGTCGCGCAGGTCGGGGTTATCGCGTTTTTCGACAGACGCGTAGAAAGCATCGCAATCCATATGGGCGATGGAAAGATCCCAGAGTTCGGGGTGCGACATGATCCGGGGCCTGCCGCACGCGGGGCAGCGGCGACCGGTGTCGAACATGTGCAGGCAATCGCGGCAAAGGGCGGGCATGATGAAGGAACGATACGGCCGAACGGCGCAGGCTGAAAGCGGGCGATTTGAAAATCGGGTGACGGTGCCGTGTGGTTCGGGGGCGCGGGCGACGGAGATGCGGTGCCATGCTGCAACGCATCAACGCCGTCGTGCGCCAAAGGGTTTGCGCATGGGCGAAAACTCCTCATATTCCAGCCATGAAAAATGAGGATTCTTTCATGGATTTGGAACAGCTGATTGCCGATATCGTCGGCGGCAACCTTGTGGTGCTGTTGTTGGCGCTTTTCATCATTCTGTGCATCTACATGTCGATCCGCATCGTGCCGCAGAGCGAGCAGCATGTGGTGGAGCGGTTCGGGCGGCTGAAGTCGGTGCTGGGGCCGGGCATCAACTTCATCGTGCCGTTTCTGGACCGGATCGCGCATCGTGTGTCTATTCTGGAGCGGCAATTGCCCAATGCGGAACAAGACGCCATCACCAAGGACAACGTTCTGGTCAAGATCGATACCAGCGTGTTCTACCGCATCTTGCAGCCGGAGCGGACGGTTTACCGGATCCGCGATGTTGACGGCGCCATTGCGACGACTGTCGCGGGCATCGTGCGGGCCGAAATTGGCAAGATGGATCTGGACGAGGTGCAATCGAACCGCAACCAGTTGATCGCCGAAATCAAGACGATGGTCGAAAGTGCGGTCGACGACTGGGGCATCGAGGTGACACGGGCAGAGTTGCTGGATGTGAATCTGGACCAAGCCACGCGGGACGCAATGCTGCAGCAGTTGAACGCCGAGCGGGAACGCCGCGCGGCCGTGACACGCGCAGAAGGGCAGAAGCGGGCGGTGGAACTGCAGGCGGATGGTGAGCTTTATGCCGCCAAGCAGGAGGCTGAAGCGCGCCGAATCGAGGCGGACGCCGAGGCATATGCGACCGGAGTGGTGGCCGAGGCGATCGCCAAGGGCGGGCTGGAAGCCGTGCAATACAACATTGCGTTGGAGCAGGTGAAGGCGATTGGCAAGGTCGCGCAGGGTGCGGGGACGCAGACGATCATCGTGCCAGCGGATGCCGTGGATGCATTTGGAAAGGCATTCCAGATGCTGAAAGGGCGCTGATCATGTGGGATCAATGGTGGCTTTGGGGGGCAGCGGCGTTGGTATTGGCAATCGGCGAGGTGCTGTTGCCAAGCTTTGTCCTGTTGGGGTTCGCGATTGGCGCTGGATTGGTGGGGATCATCTTGTTCGTCGGTGGGCCGCTGGCACTTTGGCTGGGCGCGTCGTTGCCGATGATGCTGCTGGTATTTGCAGTGATGTCCCTGATTGCGTGGGGCGGATTGCGGCAATGGCTGGGCGTGCGGCGCGGGCAGGTCAAAACCTTCGATCACGATATCAACGACAATTGACGCCATGCCCCTGACGAGGGCGTGGCGGCGTGGCGCGCCGCAGTCAGGCCCGCGCGGACATCAGGGAAGTTCGGCCAGAACGGCTTGGGCTGCCGCGCGCGGGTCGGCGGCCTGCCAAATCGGACGACCGACGACGATATGATCGGCCCCGCCGCCGATAGCGCTGGCAGGGGTTGCCACCCGTTTTTGATCACCAAAGGCGGCACCTGCCGGACGCACGCCCGGTGTCACGATCAGTTTTTCAAAAGATTCGGGCAGGGCGCGGATGGCCGCGGCCTCTTGCGGCGAGGAGACGACGCCGTGGGCCCCGGCGTCAAAGGCGCGGCCCGCGCGGTCAATCACAAGATCAGGCACCGCGCCATCGCGGATCAGACAGGCGTCAAGATCGGCGCGGTCAAGCGATGTGAGGATTGTGATCGCGAGGATTTTCAGGTTGCTGCCCGATGCGCCCTGAACGGCGGCGCGCACCACGTGGGGGTCGCCGTGCACTGTCAGGAAATCAAGGTCGAACCGCGACAGCCCGCGCACGGCCGCTTCGACCGTGGAGCCGATGTCGAACAGTTTCATGTCCAGAAAGATCCGCTTGCCGTGGTCTTGCTTGAGCTCGTTGGCCAAGGCAAGCCCGCCGCCTGTCAACATGCCAAGGCCGATCTTGTAAAAGCTCGCGGCATCGCCAATGCGTTCGGCAAGGTCCAGCCCGGTCACTGCGTCAGGCACGTCGAGGGCCACGATCAAGCGGTCATCTGTCATTTGTTTTCCCCCGGCTTGCGATATGGGCCTTGCTTAGAAGGCGGGCGTTGGCCTGTCCACTGGGCGCGGAAAAAAAGTCGGCAGGTCGCGGATTGGGTTGGCGCAGACTTGATGGAACGCAACGACGTTCCCATCTGATTACATGAGGCTTGCAAATGCCGCGTGCCGAATGTGGGCGTGGCGATGGCGGGCGCTTTGATAAGGAGAAGACACATGAACTTGGAGAAGTTCACGGACCGCGCGCGCGGGTTCTTGCAGGCCGCGCAGACAATCGCACAGCGCGAAGATCACCAGAAACTGGCACCCGAACATCTGCTCAAGGCGCTGATGGATGACGATCAGGGCATGGCCGCGAACCTGATCGGTCGCGCCGGTGGCGACGCCGCGCGGGTGCGCGAAAGCGTCGAGTTGGCGTTGGCTAAGATGCCCAAGGTCACGGGCGATGCTGGCCAGATCTATATGGATGGCCAGACGGCCAAGGTGCTGGATGAGGCACAGAAGGTTGCCCAGAAGGCGGGCGACAGTTTCGTTCCTGTCGAGCGCATTCTGACGGCACTGGCGATGGTCAAATCCAAGGCCCGCGAGGCATTGGAGGCCGGTAACGTCAACGCGCAGGCGCTGAACACCGCAATCAACGATCTGCGCAAGGGGCGCACCGCGGATACGTCGGGCGCCGAAGATAGCTATGAGGCGTTGAACAAATATGCCCGCGACCTGACCGAGGCCGCGCGGGAGGGCAAGATCGACCCGATCATCGGTCGTGACGAGGAAATTCGTCGCGCCATGCAGGTGCTGAGCCGCCGGACGAAGAACAACCCGGTGCTGATTGGTGAGCCGGGCGTAGGCAAGACCGCGATTGCGGAGGGTCTGGCGCTGCGGATTGTGAACGGTGACGTGCCCGAAAGCCTGCGCAACAAGACGCTGATGGCGCTGGATATGGGCGCGTTGATTGCCGGGGCGAAGTATCGCGGCGAATTCGAGGAGCGGCTGAAGGCCGTCTTGTCGGAAATTACCGCCGCTGCGGGCAACATCATCTTGTTCATCGATGAGATGCACACGCTGGTTGGTGCGGGCAAGGGGGACGGCGCGATGGACGCGGCTAACCTGATCAAGCCGGCGCTGGCGCGCGGGGAATTGCACTGCATCGGGGCCACGACGCTGGATGAATACCGCAAGTATGTGGAGAAGGATGCGGCGTTGGCCCGCCGGTTCCAACCGCTGATGGTGGATGAGCCAACGGTGGAAGACACCATCTCGATCTTGCGGGGCATCAAGGAAAAATACGAGTTGCACCACGGGGTTCGCATCTCGGATGCGGCTTTGGTGGCGGCGGCGACCCTTTCGGCGCGCTATATCACCGACCGGTTTCTGCCGGACAAGGCGATTGACCTGATGGACGAGGCCGCCAGCCGGTTGCGGATGGAGGTCGATTCAAAGCCCGAGGAGCTGGACGCGCTGGATCGACAGATCTTGCAGATGCAGATCGAGGCGGAGGCCCTGAAGAAAGAGGACGATGCCGCAAGCAAGGACCGTCTGGTAAAGATCGAGAAAGAGCTGGGCGACCTGCAGGAACGTTCATCCGAAATGACCGCGCAATGGCAGTCTGAACGGGATAAGCTGGAAAGTGCGCGCGGACTGAAGGAAAAGCTGGACCATGCCCGCGCGGAGTTGGAGCAGGCCAAGCGAAACGGCGATCTGGCGAAAGCCGGCGAGCTTTCCTATGGCGTGATCCCGCAGCTTGAGAAGGAGCTGGCGGTTGCAGAGGCGGCGGAAGATGACCTGATGGTCGAGGAAGCCGTGCGACCCGAACAGATTGCCGCCGTGGTTGAACGGTGGACCGGCATTCCGATGTCCAAGATGCTGGAAGGCGAGCGGGAAAAGCTGCTGCGGATGGAAGAAGAGCTGGGTCGCCGGGTCATTGGCCAGCACGCAGCCGTTACGGCGGTGTCGAACGCCGTGCGCCGAGCGCGGGCAGGGTTGCAGGATGAAAACCGCCCGCTTGGCAGCTTTCTGTTTCTGGGGCCAACCGGCGTGGGCAAGACCGAATTGACCAAGGCATTGGCCGAATACCTGTTCGATGACGATAGCGCGATGGTGCGCATCGACATGAGCGAGTTCATGGAGAAGCATTCCGTATCACGGTTGATCGGCGCGCCTCCGGGGTATGTCGGGTATGATGAGGGTGGCGTGCTGACCGAGGCGGTGCGGCGTAGGCCCTATCAGGTGATCTTGTTCGATGAGGTCGAGAAGGCGCACCCCGAGGTCTTCAACGTCCTGTTGCAGGTGCTGGATGATGGTATTCTGACAGATGGGCAGGGACACCGGGTCGATTTCAAGCAGACGCTGATCGTGTTGACGTCAAACCTTGGGTCGCAGGCCTTGAGCCAGCTTGAGGATGGGGCCGATGTGGCCACCGCCAAGCGCAATGTCATGGATGCCGTGCGCGCCCATTTCCGGCCCGAGTTCCTGAACCGGCTGGACGACATGATCGTGTTCGACCGGCTGAGCCGTGAAAACATGGACGCGATCGTGGATATTCAGATCGGGCTGCTGCAGAAGCGGTTGGCACAACGCAAGATCGCGTTGTTGCTGGATGATGCTGCGCGGACATGGCTGGCCGACGAAGGCTATGACCCGGTGTTTGGGGCAAGGCCGCTGAAGCGGGTGATCCAGAACAGTCTGCAGAACCAGTTGGCCGAGTTGATTCTGGCCGGTGACGTCAAGGATGGTGATACGCTTTCGGTCAGCGCCGGGCCGGATGGGTTGTTGGTTGGTGGCAGGGTTGCTGCCAGCAACAGGCCAAAGCCGGATGATGCGGTGGTCCACTAGATACGACAACGCCCCCGGGAAGCCGGGGGCGTTTTCCATTCGGGCCTGAGTTAAGCTCAGTGTGGGAGCAGAACGCCGTCGATGATGTGCACAACGCCGTTGGAGGCCAGCACATCGGGTGTGGTAACGTTGATGGTGCGGTTCAGGACAACGCCCGACCCGCGCCCGTCGACGGTGATGAAACTGCCCTGCACGGTCGGGACGCGCCCGAACTGACCCAGCAGGCCAGAGGCGGGATAATAGCTGCCCGATACATGGTAGGTCAGGACGTTGGTCAGCGCGGCGGTATCCGCAAGCAAGCTGTCAAGAACGCCGTGGGGCAGCGCATCGAACGCCGCGTTGGTCGGCGCGAATACGGTGAAGGTGCCGGGGGCGGACAGTGTTTCGACCAGCCCGGCGGCGGTTACGGCCGCGACAAGCGTCGACAGGTCGGGGGTGGCGACGGCCAGATCGACGATTGTTGCAGACTGACCATAGGAAATGCTTGGAGCCGACAGGGCAGCCGCGGCAACCGCGGTCCCGGAGGCGGCAAAGAATTGGCGACGGTTCATGTGTGTTCCTCCTGTTTCTTGTGGTGATGAAAAAGAAACGGGCGGGACATGTCTGCCCCGCCCGTAATGGTCTATTTACATCGGCGGCAAGATGACGGCGTCGATGACGTGGATCACGCCGTTCGATGCCACGATGTCGGCGGTGGTGACGTTTGCGTCATTCACGGTCACGCCGCCTTCGGTGCCGATGGTGATGTCCGCGCCATTGACGGTTGTAGCGGTCATGCCATCGGTCAGGTCGGTGGACATCACGGTCCCGGCAACGACGTGGTAGGTCAGGATTGCCGTCAGGGTCGGAATGTCAGCCAACAAGGCCTCGACAGTGCCTTCGGGCAGGGCTGCGAAAGCTTCATCGGTGGGTGCGAACACGGTGAAGGGGCCTTCGCCGGTCAGTGTTTCGACCAAGCCAGCGGCTTCCAGAGCGGCGGCAAGGGTGGTGAAGTTGCCGGCAGCAACGGCGGTGTCGACGATGTTCATGGAGTGGGCATCGGCGAAGGCGGGAGCGGCGAGAGCGGTGGATGCTGCAAGTGCGAGAAGCGTACGACGGATCATCATGGACAAAACTCCTAGGTGTGATGCGATCGAGGCAGTGAGCGCCCCGTCGATCAGGCAAATGACGTGGGGTCGTGGTGTTTCAAGATCGGCAGAATGGCGCTGGTGCCCTTGACCGAGCGCGTTTTCCGCCTAAGCCGCACGGTTTTTTCCGTTCCAGTCAATTTGCCGTGAAATCATGTGACCGGGCGTTATCGACTGTTTCAACCGTCACTGGACTTGGGGGCCGCATTGGCGATGATGCGGCGATCATAAAAGGACAAGACGCATGACAATGACCCCCTATTTCGAGGCGCTTGCGCTGGCATTCTGGCTGGTGATCGGGTGCGCGGTGTTGGCGCTGGTGATTATCGGGATCATCGACAGGGTGCAGACCGCCGACGCGATCCGCCGGAACTATCCTGTCATCGGGCGGTTCCGGGGGCTTTTCTCGGCGCTTGGCGAATTCTTTCGGCAGTACTTCTTTGCAATGGATCGGGAGGAGCTGCCGTTCAACCGGGCGCAACGCGATTGGGTCATGCATGCGGGAGACGGGCAGGACAATACCCGCGCCTTCGGATCGACGCGCAATATAAGTGTGGTGGGGACACCCTTGTTCACGCCCGCCCCCTTTCCGCCGCTGGATGACCAGTTTGCCAAGTCCACACCGATGGTGATCGGGCCGCAGGCTGTGACACCTTATAATGCGACCTCTTTTTTCAACATTTCCGGCATGAGTTATGGCGCGATATCCCGGCCTGCGGTTCTGGCGCTGAGCAGGGGGGCAGCGAAGGCCGGAATGTGGATGAACACCGGCGAAGGCGGCCTGTCGCCCTATCATCTGGAAGGCGGGGCCGACATCGTGTTTCAGATTGGAACGGCCAAGTATGGGGTGCGGGATGCGCAGGGCCATCTGGATGACGCCAAGCTGTGCGCCATCGCCGAGCACCCGCAGGTCAAGATGTTCGAGATCAAGCTGGCGCAGGGGGCGAAACCCGGAAAGGGCGGCATCCTGCCCGGTGCCAAGATCACGCCCGAGATTGCAAAGATCCGGGGGATCAAGGTGGGAGAGGACAGCATCTCGCCCAACCGTCACCGGGAGGTGAGCAATACGGACGAGTTGTTGGACATGATCGCCCATGTCCGCGCCGTGACGGGAAAGCCAACGGGCATCAAGACGGTCATGGGCGGGCTGGACCCGTTTCGCGACCTGTTTGATGCCATCATCAGGCGGGGGATCGAAAGCGCGCCTGATTTCATCACGCTTGATGGAGGCGAAGGCGGCACCGGGGCCGCGCCCATGCCGCTGATGGATCTGGTGGGCATGTCGATCCGTGAGGCGCTGCCGCTGTTGACGGACCTGCGCAACCGCGCCGGGCTGAAGGAACGCATCAGGCTGGTGGCCAGCGGCAAGCTGGTAAACCCCGGCGATGTGGCTTGGGCGCTGGCGGCTGGGGCTGATTTTGTAACATCCGCGCGGGGCTTCATGTTCAGCCTTGGCTGCATTCAGGCGCTCAAATGCAACAAGAACACCTGCCCGACCGGCATCACCACGCACGACCCGCGGTTTCAGAAGGGGCTGGTGGTGGAGGACAAGGACAGGCGCGTGGCGGCGTATGGCAAGGGAATTGTCAAAGAAGTTGAGACGATTGCCCATTCCGTCGGCGTGTCGGAACCACGGTTGTTGCGGCGCAGGCATGTGCGGCTGGTGCAGCCCGATGGCACCAGCAAACCCATGAACGAGATGTTTCCAAGCTGATCGACGCCATTTCGCGCGCGGCGCCTGATGGTCGTCAGAGGGCCGCAGTGCGCGATGCCTTATCCTTGCCATGGGGCGCGATTCATCGCCCCCGCACGACAGGGCAAAGGAGGGTGCGTGATGCGACAGCAATGGATTTCAATGATGTTGGTTGGCTTGGGGCTGGCCGTGGTGGCGGGGTTCGGCACCCCCGCGATGGCGCAGCTGGGCGACAACAGTTGTATCTGGGCCAATGACGGGGAATGCGACGACCCGACGGTTCCGGGGCACATGACGACGGCCTGTGCGCCGGGCACGGATGCGAACGATTGCAGCAACCCTGCGGCGCTAATTGGCGGCGGCAGCCAGCAAGGTGGCAACACCGGTGCGGGCGGATCGCCCGACACCTATGCGCCGTGGACGCGGATCACCAACGACCAACGTCATTATGCAACGCAGCCCGGCGGGGTACTGGGCTTGCTGGTCACCGGCGGCATGGCGTTCGAGGCCGGCACCTATACGATCTATCACGGGTTGACCGACGGGTCGGGGCCACAGTCGCCGATCTGGAACATCCAGTCGGAAACCGTGGTTCTGGTTCCGGGCGAACGGTATATCGCGCGCGCATCGGGTGGGGGGCTGGTGTCGTTCGCGCCGGGTGGCGGGGCGCTGACGATGTATCCGCAACCACAGCGTGGCTATGCGATGATCTATGCGCGCAATGATGACGTCACACATTGGCGCGCGATGTGCGTTGTGCCAAGCGGCTGGCCCATCGCCTATTGCGGCAACTGACGCGGCACGGGGCGGCGCCCGATCCGTCTCGGATCGGGCGCCGTGAAGGCCGTCATGCGGCACACGCGATGATGACGTGATCCTGAAATTTTCGTGAGAAGTGATGTCATCCCTTGGGAAACGCCCATGTCTTGGGGCAGGTTGCAGTCAAGCAAACCAAGGAGACCCGCATGGCATACCGCTATAATTCCGATCTGACCCGGGACGACGTGACCCCGAGGGAGGTCTATCTGAACCGTCGCCAGATCATGATGGGCAGCGGCGCGATGTTGGGTGCCGGCCTGATCGGGGGGGCGGCGCACGCGCAGGCCGTAGCGCAAACCGGCGGGGCGTGGGATTTGACGCTCAATTCGCTCGAAGAGATCACGACCTATAACAACTTCTATGAATTCGGCACCGGCAAGGACGATCCGGCGCGCTATGCCCGTGCGCTGACGACCGCGCCTTGGGAGATCGTGATTGATGGCATGGTCGACAACCCCGGCACCTATTCCTTTGACCAGATCATGGAGGGCATGACCGTCGAAGAACGCATCTATCGCCTGCGCTGTGTCGAGCGGTGGTCGATGGTGGTGCCGTGGAACGGTTTCGAGTTGGCCGACCTGCTTAATCGTGTTGGCGTGCAGGAGGGTGCGCAATACGTCGCGTTCGAAACCGCCATGCGCCCCGAAGAGATGCCGGGGCTTGCCTATCCCATTATCGATTGGCCCTACCGCGAAGGTTTGCGTCTGGACGAGGCGATGCATCCCCTGACGATCTTGGCAACGGGCATCTATGGAGAGGCAATGCCAAACCAGAACGGCGCGCCGATCCGTTTGGTGGTGCCGTGGAAGTATGGCTACAAATCAATCAAGTCGATCGTGCGCATCACCTTGACCGATGAACAGCCGCGGACGGCATGGAACACATATTCGACCCAGGAATACGGGTTCTATTCCAATGTGAACCCGAACCGAGACCACCCACGCTGGAGCCAGGCCGAAGAACGGCGGATCGGCGGCGGGTTGTTTGCGTCACGGATCCCGACGTTGATGTTCAACGGCTATGAGGACGAGGTCGCCAGCTTGTACGCGGGCATGGACCTGAACGAGTTCCACTGATCCGATGACCGATACCTCATCCATTCGCGGCGACGGGCAGACATGGGTGGCGCCTCTGAACGGGGCGCTGCGCCGTGTGCCGGTGTGGCCTCTCTACGTCATCGGGGCCGCATGGGGTGGCTGGCTGTTCTGGCTGGCGGCGACAGGCGGTCTGGGGGTGGAGCCGATCGAGGCGCTGGAACACAGGTATGGACAGTTGTCGCTGCAACTTCTGGTGGCCGGATTGGCGGTCACGCCGCTGCGCAAGTTGCTGGGCATCAATCTGATGAAGTTCCGGCGCGCGATCGGTGTGCTGACCTTCTTCTTTCTTTTGGCGCATTTCCTTGTCTGGGCCGTTCTGGACGTACAGACGGCATCGGCAATCTGGGCCGATATCCTGAAACGCCCATATGTGACCATCGGGATGGCGGGGTTCTTGATGCTGATCCCACTTGGGCTGACGTCGAACAACTGGTCCGTCCGTAAATTGGGGGGGGCGGCATGGCGCAAACTGCACAAGCTCGTTTACCCGGCGGCGGTGCTGGGGGCGTTGCACTTTGTGTGGCTGGCGAAGGGCTTTCAGATCGAACCACTGATCTATCTGGGAATCATCGTGGGGCTGTTGGCGATCCGATTCTGGCCTGCCTTGGGCTTTGGCAGGCGTTGAACCACCCGACTCGGTCGCAATTCACGCAGCGCAGATTCCACATCTGGGGACAGTTCTGGGGATAACCCAATATCTGGGGTATCTGGGTAAGATGCACCGGTTTTCAGCGCCGGTCCGATATGCCCATCGCCCTGCCAAGTGCCCTGCCGGACCGAATGTCGTCATGCGCAACACCATGAAAATATGAGAAAAAACGCCCCTGGCGCAAAAAATCTCATCTTTCTGGAAAAAAGCACTTGCGGGTCTGGTTCGGTGCTCGTAGATACGCCGTCACCGGAGGCGCAGAGATGCTGCATCCGGGGCGCCAAGGGGTTGCGGTGGAGACGCGGCGGCTTTGAGGCGGAGAAT
>Ga0075467_10000891_pt1 | contig 24452 bp, 24 predicted proteins | sample DEB08_DNA_9_FD_75067 | JGI IMG/M metagenome (GOLD analysis project Ga0075467, IMG submission 75067) | Aqueous microbial communities from the Delaware River and Bay under freshwater to marine salinity gradient to study organic matter... | ecosystem: Environmental > Aquatic > Marine > Coastal ... | reverse complement strand
GTTAAAGCTGTTAGAAGAATGAATCCTGAAACAACTCTTGAGACCCTTATTCCAGATTTCCAAGGCATTGAAAAACATATAGATAGAATTATTGATGTGGCTCCAGAAGTCGTATCACACAATATTGAAACCGTACGTCGTTTAACTCGTGAAGTTAGAATTCAAGCGCAATATGACAGAAGTATGGGGGTTTTAAAATACCTAAAACAACAAGGACAAAGACGCACGAAATCAGGAATTATGCTTGGCTTAGGAGAAACCAGAGAAGAAGTTATTGAAACACTTCACGATTTAAAAGCTAATGATGTTGATGTCGTTACTATTGGACAATACCTTCAACCAAGTAAAAAACACTTACCGGTTAAACATTTTATAAATCCAGACCAATTTAAAGAATATGAAGAAATTGGTTTAGAATTAGGATTTCGTCATGTAGAAAGTAGTGCATTAGTAAGGTCCTCTTATAAAGCACAAAAACATATAAACTAATCATGATCAATGTTGCTATCAATGGTTTTGGTAGAATAGGCAGACGTGTTTTTAGATTACTTCAAAACCATAAAAACATACAAGTTGTTGCTATCAATGATTTAGCAGATGCTAAAACTTTGAGTCATTTACTTAAATATGATAGTGTACATGGCATTTTCAATGGAGAAGTATCGCATACCGAAAATCATATTATTGCTAACAAAAGAAGTATTCAGCTTTTAAATCAAAAACATCCAAAAGATATAAACTGGACACCTTTTAACGTTGATTTTATTATTGAATCTACTGGAAAATTCAAATTATCTTCAGAATTACAACATCATATAAATAATGGAGCGAAACAAGTTATATTAAGCGTTCCTGCTCTTGAAGATGATATTAAAACGATAGTATTAGGCGTTAATGATGATAGTATCGATGGAACAGAATCTATAATTTCTAATGCGTCATGTACCACGAATAATGCGGCACCAATGATTAAAATCATTAACGAGCTTTGTGGCATTAATCAAGCATATATTACCACTGTTCACTCCTATACTACTGACCAAAGTTTGCATGACCAACCACATCGTGACTTACGAAGGTCTAGAGCAGCAAGTCAATCTATAGTGCCAACAACAACTGGGGCCGCAAAAGCACTTACTAAAATTTTTCCAGAACTTGAAGAAGTCATTGACGGTTGCGGCATTAGAGTGCCCGTTATAAACGGCTCTTTAACTGATATTACTTTAAATGTAAAAAAAACAGTTTCGATTGAAGAAATTAATAATGCGTTTAAAGAAGCTTCAAAGAGCAATTATAAAGGTATTTTAGAATATACTGAAGACCCAATTGTTTCTATAGATATTGTTGGAAACCCGCATTCTTGTATTTTCGATTCACAAATGACATCTGTAATTGGCAATATGGTTAAAATTATAGGTTGGTATGATAACGAAACAGGCTATTCACAAAGAATAATTGACTTATTGTGTTATTTGTCGGAAAAAAAGTGTCTTTTGTCGATAAAATAATTATATTTGTCAGCAAGAATAAATGACAATGCCCCAAATTAAGAACTTCATATTTATTGTTTTTATACTAATCAGTATCACTGCTTTTGCTCAGAAAGCTATTGATGAAGATCCTGAATTAGTACAAAATAATATAAACTACCGTATTGCTCAATCGCAAACGGAGTTAGAAAACTTCAATTATTATAAAGCTAAAATAAACCTTGACGAAGCTCTAGAGATTGCTTACAAGGCAGATAACAAAAAAAGTCTGGGTATTATCTATGCTAAAAAAGGAAGATTAGAGCTTATTTTTGAAGAGGAAGATAAAGCCATTAAATCTTTAAACAAAGCAATAGAAATTCAACGTATTATAAACGACAATGTTAACCTAGGAAGCTCTTATAAAACCTTTGGAGATATTTATTTAGCTAAAGAAGATTATTATTCAGCTCTAGATTCTTATACCGCAGCTAAATCTAAATTTGAAGAAGAAGATTTAAATGAAGAATTAGCTGAAACATTATTATGTGAAGGTAAAACTTATAATCAGTTAAAAAATTACAAAAAAGCAAGAGATGTTGTCGAGCAATCTCTAGCTATTGCTAAGAAATATGATTATTTAAAAATACAGAGTGATGCTTTAATAAATCATGCTAGAATTTACGATAAACTAGGAAACAAAGAAAAAGCCTTAGAAGTTGCTCTTAGTGGATTACAAATAGCAAGAACTAATAGTTTTACAAACATTCTTAATGAAGGGTATGAAGTTACTAGTAATTTATACTTTGGTTTAGAGGAACATAAACTTTCTAGAAATTATTTAAATGCTCACCTAAAGCTTTCTGATTCAATACGAGGTTTAACTCGCATTAATTCATCTAGAAATCAAGAAACTCAATTTCGATTAAATGAAGAAATTGAGAAAAACAAAGAGGTTGTTCAAAAATTAGAAAAAGCTGAAGACGATAAAAATTTAGGCACACTAATATCAATTTTAAGTGTGGCTTTAATTACTATTTTATCGCTTCTAACTTTATCACTTTACAAAAACAATAACATTAGGTTAAAGACTAATAATATGCTTCATAAAAAAAATGGAGAACTTATTATTGCCAAAGAGAAAGCAGAATTAGCATCGAAAACTAAAGCTAATTTCTTGTCAACAGTAACACACGAATTACGTACACCTCTATATGCGGTAACGGGTATAAGCAATATGTTATTAGATGAAAATCCAAAACCAGAGCAAGTTCAGCATTTAAAATCGCTTAAATTTTCAGGAGATTACCTTTTAACTTTTATAAATGATATTCTTCAAATAAATAAAATTGAAGCCAACAAAGTTGATATTGAACCAGAGTCTTTCAACTTAAAAAAGAAAATAAACAATATTGTTTTAGCACTTGCCAATTCAGCTCAAGATAACAATGTCAAAATTCACTTTGAATTTGATAAAGATTTACCACAAAATTTTATTGCTGACCAGTTGAAGATTTCTCAAATCCTTATTAATTTAATTGGTAACTCGATTAAATTTACTAAAGATGGGGATATTTGGATACGTGTTTATAAAATTGAAGAAGAAGGTAAAACATACACCTTACGCTTTGAGGTTGAAGATAATGGTATTGGTATTAGCCAAGAGAAACAAGACCACATGTTTGAAAGTTTCTCTCAAGGATCTATTCAAATTAACCGTAAATATGGCGGCACTGGTTTAGGGCTATCTATTGTAAAAGGATTAATCGATATTTTAAAAGGAAAAATTTACGTAAAAAGTGAATTAGAAAAAGGTACTACCTTCTATTTTGAAATACCTTTAGAATACACAAACATAAAAGAAGCCGAGGAGAAAAAAGTCACTTATTTCGAGGGTAATGCTAGTGATCTAGATTTATCTCAAGTTAAAATTCTGGTTGTTGAAGACAACAAAATCAACCAAATGATTACAAAAAAGATTTTAACTAAAATGGATCTTAAGTGTGATATCGTTGATAATGGCGAAGACGCTGTTGAATTGATAAAAAACAATAATTACAATATTATATTGATGGATATTCACATGCCAGGAATAAGCGGTATTGAAGCCACAAAAATAATAAGATCGTTTGATAAAGAACTGACTATTTTTGCACTTACTGCGGTAACTATTGAAGATAAAATGCATGAGTTTGAAGAGGCTGGTTTTACAGATATTATTCCAAAGCCATTCAAGCAAGAAGAGTTTGAGAAAAAACTTTATAATGCATTAGCTGGTAAAAGTCAATTGTCCTAAGCTAGCACTTAACAAAATCTTTTATGAGTTGATTCATTTTTGAAGCTTCATCAATTATTACTGTAATTGGTAAATAAAAAAGTTTACCCTTTAATGATTCGTATTGTTTCAACCTCATAAAGTCTTTTTCAGTAGTAATGATTAACTCCTTTTTTTCTAAAGTAGATATATTTTCTTCAGTAAAATCATAATGATCTTTAAAATTTAAATGTTCGAAATTTAGGTTTTCACTCCTTAAAAAATCAACCAGCGGCTTTGAGTTTGCTATTCCTGTAACTAAAGTAAACGGTTCTAATTTATTAATTGCTTTAGTTTCTTCAGAAGAAAATAAACTATCAGAATAAGCTATAGAACTAAAAAAAACATGTTGATGTTTTTCAGGATGAATTCGTTTTATATAATTACTTTTTTCATTATCACTTAAACCCTTTGGGCACTTAGTTACCACAATAATATTGGCACGATTAGCACCGCCTTTGGGCTCTCTTAAATTACCTGTTGGTAAAACCAAATCATAAAAATACGGGTTATTATAGGTAGTCAATAAAATATTAAAACCTGCTTTCACTTTTCTATGCTGATACGCATCATCCAATAGAATAACTTCTGAGTTTTCATTTAGCAAATTTTGAATGCCGTTGCACCTATTTGCATCAACGGCTACTAAAATTTCATTTCTAAATTTAGAATAGAACTGAAAAGGCTCATCCCCAATTGTTTCAGCATTAGCGTTTTTATCTGCCGACTGAAATCCTTTTGTTTTTCTTTTATAACCCCTACTTAATGTGGCCACTTTATATTCAGCTTTTAAAAGATGGATTAAATATTCAATCATAGGTGTTTTCCCAGTGCCACCCGTACTTAAGTTACCAACACAAATCACAGGGAAATCATAAGAAACAGATTTCTTAATACCCAAATCGTATAACTTATTTCGTAACCAAGTTACCAAATAATAAATGGGCATAATTGGAAATAATATGAATCTAAATATTTTCATCATAGCGAAAGTATAATATTTTATCTTTGAAGCAAACAAATATAACTATGATTGTACAAGACGTCATAAATCATTTAGAAGAACTGGCTCCTTTGGCTTATGCCGAAGATTTTGATAATGTTGGTTTGTTAGTGGGTAATAAAACTGAGAAAGTCACAGGTATTTTAGTCACTCTAGATACGCTTGAAGCTGTTGTTGATGAAGCTATTAAAGAAAACTGTAATCTAATTGTAAGCTTCCATCCTATCATTTTCAAAGGGTTAAAAAAACTAACTGGCAAAAATTATGTTGAGCGTGTGGTCATGAAAGCCATTAAACATGATATAGCTATTTTCAGTATCCATACTGCACTCGATAATGCGTTGCAAGGAGTAAACAATATGATTTTCAATCAATTAGAATTAAAGAATAAAACTATTTTAATTCCGCAAAGCGAAACCATAAAAAAGTTAACCACATATGTACCAATAAATGAAGCAAAAGCATTACGAACAGCATTATTTAAAATTGGTGCAGGTAGCATAGGTAATTATTCAGATTGTAGTTTTAATGTTGAGGGCTATGGCACCTTTAAAGGTAACGAAGATTCCAACCCAACAAAAGGTCAAAAAGGAAAAACACATACTGAAGATGAAACCAAAATTACAGTTACCTATGCTAAACATATAGAATCGCAGGTACTTAAAACACTTTTCAACACGCATTCTTACGAAGAAGTCGCTTATGAAGTGACTACCCTAGAAAACAAAAATCAAAATATTGGTTTGGGCATGGTTGGCGAATTTGAAGACGTCATGGATGAATCGAGCTTTTTAAATCACCTAAAAACCAAAATGAATACAGAATGCATCAGACACTCTTCATTTTTAAATAAAAACATAAAAAAAGTTGCTGTTTTAGGAGGTTCAGGTAGTTTTGCAATTCAGGCTGCTAAAGCTTCTGGTGCTGATGCTTTTGTTACTGCCGATTTAAAATATCACGATTTTTTCACTTCGGAAAACAGCATCCTCTTAGCAGATATTGGTCATTATGAAAGTGAGCAATTCACAAAAACCCTTTTAGTAGCATATCTTACAAAAAAAATTACTAATTTTGCAGTCATTTTATCAAAGATAAATACCAATCCTGTTAAGTATTTTTAAAATATGGCTAAAAAGAAAGAAGTAACTGTTGAAGATCGCTTAAGAGCGTTATACGATTTACAACTCATCGATTCTCGTATAGATGAAATTAGAAATGTTCGTGGAGAACTTCCTTTAGAAGTTCGTGATTTAGAAGATGAAGTTGCTGGATTAAATATAAGATTAGAAAAACTTGTTTCTAACTTAGAAGTAATTGATAACGATATTACGAGCAAAAAGAATTTGATTGAAGAATCAAAATCTTTAATGAAAAAATATGCTGAGCAACAAAAGAATGTTAGAAATAACAGAGAATTTGACTCTTTAACTAAAGAAGTTGAATTTCAAGAGTTAGAAATAGAATTAGCTGATAAGCATATCAAAGAATTTAAAGTTCAAATTGAACAGAAAAAAGAAGTGGTTGCTGAAACTAAAGAACGTTTAAAAGAACGTGAAACACATTTAAAACACAAAAAAAGTGAATTAGATGCTATTTTAGCTGAAACTGAAAAAGAAGAACAAGCTTTAATAGGGAAATCTGATGAATATAAAAAGCAAATTGAAGCTCGTTTAGTTGCTGCTTATACAAGAATTAGAACTAACGTAAAAAATGGTTTAGCGGTTGTACCAATTGAAAGAGGTGCTGCTGGTGGTTCTTTCTTTACTATCCCACCACAAGTTCAAGTTGAAATTGCTTCTCGTAAAAAAGTTATTACCGATGAGCATAGTGGTAGAATTCTAGTTGATGCTGCTTTAGCAGAGGAACAAAGAACAAAAATAGAAAAAATGTTTTCTAAACTATAGATCATTTTACAACATAAATTTAAAAGCCTTCATTTTTATGAAGGCTTTTTTTATACCAAATAATCTAAGAATTACACTTTCATGGGAACACACATCAGTTAAAAAATAAATCAAAATCGTTATCAAACTAAAACCTAGCAAAAAATCACATCCTAATTTCCGAAAGTGTCGAAGTGATCCTTCAGCAAAAATAAAAAGCGAAGGAGTGGAGTCGGAAAGCACAGCTTTAAATGAGAAATTTAGAAAGCAAATGATGCTTTAGTAATTTCTTCTCATTAATATGATCTTTTGGTTCGTTTTGCATAAAGATAAAACATGTGTTTTAATTTAAGGTTTCGTATTTTTATACGTCTATAGTAAAAAGAAAAATACAAACACATGAAACGCATCATCCCTATATTGGCATTAACCCTGTTTTTTAGTTGCCAAAATTCCGCACAAACAAAAAAAGAACAAGAAGCCGTAATAAATTCTGAACCCATTGAAATTCCATTAAAAAACGGAAAAGCAAGAGCCTATTTCGCAAGCGGTTGTTTTTGGTGTGTTGAAGCCGTTTATGAAAGTGTGAAAGGTGTAGAGGAATCTATTTCGGGATATTCTGGCGGACATACAAAAAACCCAACTTACGCATCAAGTAATACAGGTAGAACAGGTCATGCAGAAGCTGTGGAAATTATTTACGACCCTAAAATGGTAAGTTTTGAGACCTTGATTGATGTGTATTTTGCATCACAGGATGTGACACAAGTAAACGGACAAGGAAACGATAGAGGCTCGCAATACCGTTCAATTATTTTTTACCAAAATGATGAACAGAAGCAAATTATTTTAAAGAAAAAAATAACTTTAGCTAAAAAACTAGGCGTTAAAATTGCTGCTGAAGTCTATCCGTTTCAAAAATTCTGGATTGCTGAAGATTATCATCAAGATTATGAAAAATTGCACCCAAATAATAGCTACATAAGAGCAGTATCAATTCCTAGATTGAATCGATTTAAATCGAAATTCCCTACGGAATTATTGAAAGAAACGCATTAATTTATTGTGCAATCAAGATTGTTTTGTCTAAAAAATTAGCTTACCTAATTTTACCTCCAATATAAAAAATATTAAGAAAATTTATATCCCTAATAAAGATTACCCTAACCATTCCAAAACAAATAAACGCAATTAACACTAAAACTTCGATGCCTTCAATGTAAAAATCAAGGGATATAATTTATCTTTTGTTACGAACATGCCTGATTCAGTTTTTAATAAATTAGGCAATACATCATATGGGCTTTCATCAAACTCTTTAAGATACTCTATATGCAATCCAGCTTCGGTTAAAGCGTTAACAACTTCACTTAAACCATGATTCCAGCCATATTCTTTACTTAATATTTTTGATGTTTTATCAGCATAGGTGCCTTCGTACTCTTCATAAATAACTTCATCTTGCATGTAACCATATTTCATAAAAGGTTTATCGTCTAAATAATCAAACATCCATACTATAGGATGAAATTCAGCCATAAAAAATGTTCCCCCATTTTTTAATCGCTCTGCAATCATTTTACCCCACGGTTTTAAATCTGGCAACCAACCAATAACTCCGTAACTTGTAAAAATAATATCAAAAGTATCTTTAACATATTTAGACGTATCCAACACATTACAGCAAATAAACTCAGCGTCAAGTTTTAATTCGTCATTTAAATTTTGAGCGAGTTTAATCCCTTCATCACTTAAATCGATTCCGGTACATTTTGCTCCCATCCTACTCCAGCTCAACGTATCTTGTCCAAAATGACATTGTAAATGCAATAACGACTTCCCAAAAACATCTCCTAAAGCCTCTAATTCATAAGGCATTAAAGACGATTTACCAGTTTTAAACGCTTCCATATCATACATGCCGCTTTTAGCATGTACTTTTACTTTGTCGTTCCAAGTGGCTTTATTTATATCAAAATAATTATCGTTGTTAATCATCTTCAAGTTATACCTTTGTGAAAAATCTAAATTATGAAAAACTTCATTTATATCGCTTTTATAGGGTTACTTTTTATTAGCTGCAAACAAAAATCTGAAACAAAACAGCCAGAAAAAGAGATTTCCATAGGAGAAAAAATAGCCAACGCTCACGGTTTTGAAAACTGGAAACAGGTTTCTGAAATTCAATTTACTTTTAATGTTGATGAAGATAGTAGCCATTTTGAACGTTCATGGATTTGGAAACCAAAAGCCAATGAAGTTATAGCTTTAAGTAAAAAAGATACCATAAACTATAACAGAAGTGTCATAGATTCAACACTCACAAAAACTGACAGTGGTTTTATAAATGATAAATATTGGTTATTAGTTCCTTTTCAGTTAGTTTGGGATGAAAGCATAACAATTTCTGAAGGCATCAAGGAGGAAGCTCCTATTAGTAAAACTCAACTCAATAGAATCACTATAACATACCCTAATGAAGGTGGTTATACCCCTGGCGATGCTTATGATATATATTATGATGATGATTTTTTAATTAAACAATGGATTTTTAGAAAAGCAAATCAAAAAGAACCTTCAGTGATTACAACTTTTGAAAATTATCAAGATTTTAATGGTATTAAAATAGCTTTAGATCATAAAAAGGCTAAAGGAAACTGGAATTTAAATTTTACTAATGTAAAAATCAACTAAAGCATTCATTTAATAACGCAACTCAACAGACGCGCATTATTAACTTGGTTTTTAGTAGTATCTATTTTAATCCACAGTTTCAATCTGGGTCGAAATACCACTGGGAACCCTTTAGCACAAATAGCAGAAGTATACCCTTTTCAGCTTCATAAAACATCTTTATTTCTTTGTTTGAACATTCTCTTATTTCAACCATAGCCGTAACTTTATTTTAAATACACGAAAAAATAGACGCCTTTTAAACTTCTGTTCTTAGTGTTCATTACTAACTTTATAATTCTTATTTTTGTTAGAAACCGAAAACTAACTCACCTTGTCCGACTACAAAATAGGTCTAGAATATGCTTTACAAGAAGACCATAATGATGAACTAAAAGCTTACCGAAGTCAGTTTCACATTCCAAAAGACAAACAAGGAAATCCGTGGATTTATATGACTGGTAATTCACTTGGATTACAACCTAAGCAAACCAAAGCTTATGTGAATCAAGAGCTTGAAGATTGGGCAAATTTTGGTGTAGAAGGTCATTTAGAAGCAAAAAATCCTTGGTTAACTTATCATGAATTTTTAACTGAAAGCATGGCAAAAGTAGTAGGTGCAAAACCTATTGAAGTAATCGTTATGAATACGCTCACTGCAAATTTGCACTTCATGATGGTATCATTTTACAAACCTACCAAAACACGATATAAGATACTTATTGAAAGTGATGCTTTTCCATCTGACAAATATGCTGTTGAGTCCCAACTAAGACATCATGGATTTGATGATAAAGAAGGATTAATTCTTTGGAAACCAAGAAAAGGAGAAGAGTTATTGAATTATGAAGATTTAGAATCTATTCTCGAAGAACACGGCAATGACATCGCACTCATTATGCTTGGTGGTGTTAATTATTATACAGGGCAGTTTTTTGATTTAAAACGCATCACAGAATTAGGACACAAACATGGTTGTAACGTAGGTTTTGATTGTGCCCATGGTGCAGGAAATGTTGCATTGAATTTACATGATTCAGGAGCAGATTTTGCCGTTTGGTGTACCTATAAATATTTAAATTCTGGCCCTGGAAGTTTAGCTGGTTGTTTTATACATGAACGGCATGCACATAGTAAAGATTTAAACCGATTTACAGGATGGTGGAGCCATAACAAACAAACCCGCTTTAATATGCGTGATGAGTTTGATCAACTGCCAGGAGCAGAAGGTTGGCAATTAAGTAATCCACCTATTTTATCTATGGCCGCCATAAAAGCTTCTTTAGATATGTTTAATGAAGTTGGTATTGATAAACTAATCACTAAATCAAAAAAACTAACAGGCTATTTTGAGTTTTTACTAAACCAATTAGGAGAAAACTCGATTAAAATTATCACACCAATTAATCCTAATGAACGTGGTTGCCAGTTATCTATACAAGTTAAAAACGCTGATAAAACATTACACAATAAATTAACGGAAATTGGAATAATTAGTGATTGGCGCGAACCGGATGTTATACGATGCGCTCCTGTTCCACTTTATAATTCTTTTGAAGATGTATTTAGGTTAGTTGAAAAATTGAAAGCTATTTTGAATGGATAAAAAACAAAATGTACTCATTATTGGAGCAGGGCTTTGCGGGTCTTTACTAGCGTTACGATTAGGGCAAAGAGGCTACAACGTTTCGGTTTACGAAATGCGTCCAGATTTACGAAAAGTAGACATTAGTGCAGGTCGTTCTATAAACTTAGCATTCTCAAATCGAGGTAATAAAGCCATAAAATTAGTCGGTTTAGAAGACAAAGTAAAAGCACTATGCATACCTATGAATGGTAGAATGATTCATGATACACATGGCAATACTTTTCAATCAAATTATAGTGGCAGAGATCAAGAATATATTAATTCTATTTCACGTGGTGAACTCAACGCCTTACTTTTAGATGAAGCTGAGAAACACAAAAACGTAAGTCTTTATTTTAATAAAAAATGCAAATCGGTTGATTTTGAAAAAACTACTGTATTATTTAAAGATTACAACACCAAAGATGAGTTTATTGAAGATGCAGATGTTATTATAGCTACAGATGGTGCGGGTTCTGCAATGCGAAAAAGTTATTATTTAGGCAAGAAATTCTTATTTAGTTTTTCTCAAGAGTATTTAACTCATGGTTATAAAGAACTTAGTATTTTACCTAAAGAAAATGGCGATTATAAAGCATCTAAAAACGCCCTACATATTTGGCCTCGTGGTAATTTTATGTTGATAGCATTACCAAATTTAGATGGTAGTTTTACGGTAACACTTTTTTTAAGTTATGATGAAGGTAAATACAATTTTAATAATTTACAAACTGAAGATAATGTCATGGAGTTCTTCCAAAAAGAATTCCCCGATGCTTTAGTTCTTATGCCAAATCTTATAGATGACTTTTTCCAAAACCCAACAGCACCATTAGGTACGGTAAAATGTTCGCCTTGGCATTATAAAGGCAATACGCTTTTAATGGGAGACGCAGCACATGCTATTGTTCCGTTTTACGGACAAGGTATGAATGCCTCATTTGAAGATGTTGTTGAGTTCGACACCATTCTAGATCAAAACTTAGGCGATTGGGAAACTATCCTTAAGGCTTATGAAAAAACACGTAAAAAAGATACTGATGCCATAGCGGATTTGGCTATTGATAATTTTCATGAAATGAAAGGTCATGTAAATCAAACAATCTTCCAAGAAAAACGTAAATTGGAAATGGCTTTAGAAAAAGAGTTTCCAGATGACTATTCTTCAAAATATTCGTTAGTAACTTTTAATGAAAATATCGGTTATAGATCAGCCATGTTAAGAGGTCGCGCACAAGACAAAGCTATTTTAAATATGCTTACAGACAAAAAAATTGATGTAAACGGAGATTTAAAGGACATTTTAAGACAAGTAGAACAAGCAACCGAAGCTATTCTTGAAGATGACAGAATTGCTGGATTAAAATAACAATTATGAGTAACAAAGTAACACCAAGAGGCGCATACCCGCATACTAAGCGTGTTGGTGATTTTATATTCGTATCAGGAACCAGTTCTCGAAGAGCAGACAATACTATTGCTGGTGTTGATATTATTGACAACATGGGTACTAAGTATTTGAATATTGAAGTTCAAACTCGTGAAGTTATATTGAACATTGAAAAAAACTTAGCTAATGAAGGCGCTACTTTAGAGGATGTCGTAGATGTGACATCGTTTTTAGTAAACATGAATGATTTTGCAGGTTACAATAGAGCATATGCAGCGTTTTTTGATAAGGAAACAGGACCAACACGAACCACGGTAGCAGTACATCAATTACCGCACCCTGATTTGGTGGTTGAGATTAAGGTTGTAGCATTCAAGAAATTATAATTTAAACTAAATATCTCCTCGAGCGCAGTCGAGAGGTTAATAATGAAATCATATTTTGTTTATATATTAAAATGTTCAGACGGACATACATATACGGGAGTAACAAATAATATTTCTAGAAGGTTTGAAGAACATCAAAATGGGTTAAATAAAAATTGTTTTACTTTTAAACGTAGACCCCTAGAACTAATTTTTTATCAAGAATTTAATGATGTAAATCAAGCTATATATTTTGAGAAGAAAATCAAGAATTGGAGTGCAAATAAAAAATTGGCTTTAGCTAATGAAAATTTTGATATGATACAAATTTTAGCTGAATGCAGAAACGCAACACATTCAAAATATAATCCAGAAACCAAATAGGTCTCGACAGCGCTCGACCAGACAAGAGAACTAAATTATAAAATGCGGATACAAAACTTCATCAATGGTAAATTCGAAAACCCCATAAGTAATGATTGGATAGACAATTATTGCCCAGCAATTGGAGAAGTTTACGGGCAAATCCCAAACTCTTCAAAAGCGGATATAGAACACGCATATCAAGCTGCAAAAGACGCTTTTCCTAATTGGTCACAAACCACTTTAGAAGCACGAAGTAGAATCTTAATTAAAATTTCAGAATTATTAGAAGCCAACTTACTGCGCTTCGCTGAAGCCGAAAGTAACGACAATGGCAAGCCCGTTAATTTAGCAAAAGCTATAGATATACCTAGAGCAGCAAGTAATTTTAGATTCTTTGGAAGTGCCATTACCCAATTTGCTAGTGAAAGTCATGAAAGCGTTGGTCAAAATGCCATAAATTATACCTTACGACAACCTATTGGAGTTGTAGGCTGTATTTCACCTTGGAATCTCCCACTCTATTTATTTACTTGGAAAATTGCTCCGGCTATTGCAGCTGGTAATTGTGTGGTTGCTAAACCGAGTGAAGTCACACCTATGACGGCCTATTTACTTGGAGAAATTTGTAACGAGGCAGGTTTACCTAAAGGGGTTTTAAATATTGTTCACGGATTAGGTACAACAACTGGGCAAGCCATAGTTGAGCATCCTGAAATTAAAGCGATCTCATTTACAGGAGGTACATCAACAGGTGCACATATAGCTAGAGTGGCTGCGCCCATGTTTAAAAAACTATCTCTAGAATTAGGCGGGAAAAACCCAAACATCATTTTTGCAGATTGCGATTATGATGATATGTTAGAAACTACACTGCGATCATCGTTTGCAAATCAAGGACAGATTTGTTTATGTGGCAGTCGCATTTTTGTTGAAGCATCCATTTTTGAAAAGTTTAAAGTTGACTTTGTTAAGAAAGTAAAACAACTTAAAGTTGGTCATCCATCGGAGTCCACAACAGATATTGGTGCTTTAGTTTCAAAACCACATTTAGAAAAGATTACAAACTATATTAATATCGCTAAAGATGAAGGTGGAAAAATTCTTTGTGGTGGAAATCAAGTAACCGTAAAAGGCTTTGAAAATGGTTACTATTTAGAGCCTACAATTATTGAAGTTAAAACAGATGAATGCCGAGTAAATCAAGAAGAAATATTTGGCCCCGTAGTAACCATCATGCCTTTTGAAAATGAAGCTGACGTTTTAAAAATGTCAAACAAAGTTAAGTATGGTTTATCAGCAACATTATGGACTAACAACCTTAAACGCACTATGCGATTGAGTAATCAATTACAAGTAGGCATTGTTTGGGTAAACACTTGGATGTTACGCGATTTACGAACGCCTTTTGGTGGTGTAAAAGCATCAGGAGTTGGACGTGAAGGTGGTTTTGAAGCGTTACGCTTTTTTACTGAAGCTAAAAATGTATGTATAAAATATTGACCGTTTACTGTCATGCTGAACATGATTAAGCATCTCTTTAATAGAAAACGAATAATGATAGAAGTAAAAAAAGATATATTCTTTTCATCAGATTTTAATGATATGGATTTAGAACTGATTTATTCGTTTGTTAAAAACTCTTATTGGGGAAATACTAGAACTTTTGAAGAACAGAAAACAGCATCAAAGAACACTATTAATTTTGGTTTCTTTCATAACGGAAATCAAATTGCTTACGCCAGAGTGATGACAGATAAAGTTTTTTTCGCTTATCTTTTAGATGTTTTTGTTATTGAAGGTTACCAAGGCAAAGGGTATTCAAAATTATTAATTAATAACATACTAAATTTTCCGGAGTTAAAAAATATTGATAAATGGATGTTGGCAACTAAAGATGCTCAAGAGCTTTACAAAAGGTTTGGTTTTACAGCTATTAAAAGTCCTGAAAAATTGATGGAAAAATTAAGCCCTCGTGCTAAAATAATATACGAATAATATGGATTTAAAATTAAATAATAAAAACGCCTTAGTTTGTGGTAGTACACAAGGTATAGGAAGAGCAACCGCCATAGCATTGGCTGCCGAGGGTGTAAACGTAACTCTTGTTGCCAGAAACAGAGAGAAGCTTAAAGAAGTTTTAGCCGAATTACCTGAACACAGAAACCATAGTTATATAGTCGCTGATTTTTCTAAACCACGAGACTTACAAGAGCAATTGATTAAATTTATTGAAAAAGAACATGGATTTCATATTGTGGTAAACAACACGGGAGGACCAAGAAGTGGAGGGATATTAACAGCGAGTTTAGAAGCTTTTGAAAATGCTTTTACTATGCATTTAAAATGTAATCACCTGATAGCACAAGCTACAATTCCGTTTATGAAGGAAGCTGGTTTTGGCAGAATTATTAACGTTATTTCAACTTCAGTAAAAGAACCCATTCCTGGATTAGGCGTTAGTAATACTATAAGAGGCGCTGTTGGCAATTGGAGTAAAACGCTATCTATTGAAGTTGCAGAATTTGGGATAACAGTTAATAATGTGCTTCCCGGATTTACAGATACTGAACGTTTAACTGAAATTATTAAAATCAAGGCCAACATCGAGGATAGATCTATAGAAGACATGAGGGAAATTATGAAAAATTATGCCCCTGCAAAACGTTTTGCACAACCAGAAGAAACGGCCAATGTTATTACATTTTTAGCTAGTGAGGCTGCAGGTTATGTTAATGGTATTAATGTTCCGGTTGATGGTGGTCGTACCAAATCTTTATAATAATTTAACTTCGATAGTTTTAATAAAATTTAAGCTGTTTGTATATTAGTAACTAATTTGCGTTAAGGATAGAAGCGACATCCTTTTTTGTGAACTCTCAAGTACCAATTTGAACGTTAATTTATTATAATTCAGCGTTATTGATGAGATACTGAAACAAGTTGAGCACAAAAAAGATATAGCGGATAGCCTGACCCTTGTGGTAACGCCAAAACCATTGAACTATGAGCAATTTAACATCTCCAATAAATTTTAAAGCTTGGATTGAAGAAAATAGGCATCTTTTAAAACCGCCTGTAGGTAATAAAGTGGTTTGGAAAGATGGTGACTTTATTGTCATGGTTGTTGGTGGACCGAATAGCAGAAAGGATTATCATTACAATGAAACACCTGAATTTTTCTATCAGGTTGAAGGGGATATTATTTTAAAAATAATTGATAAAGGGACGCCAAAAGATGTGCATATTAGAGAAGGTGATATTTATTTATTACCGCCTAAAGTGCCACATTCCCCCCAAAGAGGCGCCAATACTGTTGGGTTAGTTATAGAATACAAAAGACCTGAAGGCACGCGTGATGCACTACTTTGGTTTTGTGAAAATTGTGTAACGAAACTTTATGAAGAAGATTTTACTTTAGATAATATTGAAACAGATATGCCAAAAATATTTGATAAATATTACAACGATAAAGACAAACGGAGCTGCCCTAATTGTGGGGAAGTTATGCAACCACCAGAAAAAGTACAAATAGATTAAATATAACTTAAAGATTCCTGACCTCTCAGGACTTCAACATGAAACGTAAACTTAGAATTAACGGTCATTCTCACTTACTTCCTTATCCTGAAGATATCCCAGAATTCATGCAAGAAAAAGGCATTTTTTGGGTTGATAAAGATCGAAAATTCATGCTTCAGAAAGATTGGAAACGTCCAGTTACGGACTCTAGCTTTTTTTTAGATGAAAAACTAGAATGGATGGAACGCAACAAACTAGATCATGCTGTGGTTTTAAATTTGTCACAATTATATGGGAATGGTTTGCGTGTTGAGGAAATGAAGAAAGCACTGCGTTTTCAAAATGATTTTAATGCTAAAGTTCAGCATGCTCACCCTAGTAAATTTACTTGCGGTTTTGTAGTGCACCCCGCGTTTATAAGAAGCGCCTGTTGGGAAATAGAACGTTGTGTTGAAAATCATGGCATGCAATTATTGTGCTTACCTACCCATTACATGGATACCATAGGAACATGGCGTTGTATTTTTGATGAAGAGAATGAGCCTATTTTTGAGTTGGCTAATAAATACAATTTAGCTGTAGAAATTCACCCGTATGATGGTGAAAAATTTATAAAATTAGAAAATATCTCATGGCGTTTTCATTTAATTTGGATGTTAGCCCAATGCGGAGATGCTTATCATTTTTTAACATTGAATGGTTACCAAGATAAATTTCCAAATATGCGAACCTGTTTTGCTCATGGTGGACAGTTAGCACAAATTAACTTAGGACGACGCATTCAAGGTTTTGATGGCAGACCTGATTTGTTTGAAGGTAAACATCACCCAAGGGAAGCCGTAGGACATAAAAATATCTTTTTTGACACCTTAGTTCATGATACGGGAGGATTGGAGCTATTGATACGAAATCATGGCTCTAAACAGGTTATTATGGGACTAGATGACCCTTACCCTTTAGGTGAGATGGAAAGTGACAAACAATCGTCTTATCCTGGGAAAATTTTAGATCTTGCTATGGAAAGGGAAATCATTAATAAAAAGGAATATGATGATATTTGGGAGCATAATGTAATTCAGTGGTTATGTGGGGAAGATGAAACGGCAAAAGAAAAGTTGATTAATAGAATTTTAAATTAACAAAGATTTAAACTTACTAGGTCTCCGCGGAAATTGAACAGACAAACGATAATCAATCATTATATTTACAATGCATTTTATACCAGAAAATTTAGATGATTATGTGGTGTCTCACTCTGAAAATGAGCCTGAATTACTGCAAGAATTAAATAGAGAAACCTATCAAAAAATTTTGCAACCACGTATGCTTAGTGGGCACTATCAAGGTAGAATTTTAAGTATGATTTCTAAGCTAGTAAATCCAAAAAACATATTAGAAATTGGCACTTATACGGGTTATTCTGCATTGTGCTTAGCAGAAGGCATGCAAATTGATGGAGGGCTACATACTATTGACATCAATGAAGAATTGATTGATTTTCAGCGTAAATATTTTAACAAATCTGGTTTTGGAAATCAAATTCATCAATATTTAGGTGACGCTTTAGAAATTATCCCAAAACTTGACACCTCCTTTGATTTAGTTTTTATTGATGCCGATAAAGAAAATTATTCCAATTATTTTAACGTCATTATTGATAAATTAAATACTGGTGGTATTATTATATCTGATAATGTTTTATGGAGTGGTAAGGTTTTAGAAACTACGTTTAAAAAAGATGACACTTCTACGCCTGCCCTGATTGAATATAATGCACTTTTGAAGGAAGACGAGCGTATTGAAACGGTTGTTTTACCTATTCGTGATGGCTTAACAATTAGTAGGAAAATCTAATGAATTGATGAAATTCAACTTGTTTAATACACAAACAGCTAAAATTTTCGTTTTACAGAACCCGTAAAATCTTCGATTTCATCTTTTACTTTATTGAGTTCCTTTTTTACATCTTTAGTAATACTTGTGTCTAATCCATTTTTTTCGGCAGTTTTTGTAATTTCGTGTTTGATATCATTAGTGGCGTCTTTAAGTGTACGCATGCCTTTACCTAAACCTCTTGCAATTTCTGGCAGTTTATCTGCACCGAATACCATGATGGCAATAAATAGTATAAAAGCTATTTCTCCACCACTTATAAATAAGAATGTTGTTTGTTGTATCACAATACAAATATAGTGAGTTGTTTTTATTATTCCATTTACCAATTAAAATTATTGAAATAAAAAAAGCCGATTTTACAATCGGCTCTTTATGAAATATTTGATTTTTATTACCCTTTTACCTTTTGTTTAAATTTATCAAAACTGTTGGCCTCAACCTTCTTAGGCCATGCGTTATTTGAAGTATCAACATCGGCAGTTTCTAAATCTGGATCAATAGTAAAACCTGTTATAGCCTTATCTGTTCTAAACACCTTTTTGACTTCCTTTTCATTATATCTCCATATTTGAGCTGGGAATGTTTTTCTTTCTTTAGTACCATCTTCATAAGCTATCTCAAGTATTATAGGCATCACTAATCCACCTGGTTTTTCAAAAGTAACTTCGTAGAAATATTTAGGCGCATCTTTTAATCGTGCTTTTTCTTCTTCAGGAAGTTCCTCGATATAATCAGTTAAAAATTTAAAATCTGAAACGTTCTTTGCATTTTCTGGCTTTTTACCTTCCTCAACTTCTGCGTAGTAAACCAATTTATCCTTGTATGCAGCTAAATCCATATTATACCTTTTTGCAGTCTCTTTTGCTGCTTCAGTGGGCTGATCTGTTAAATAGTATTGTTTAACACCTTTAACACCAATATCCGTATAATCTGTTGTATAAAACCATCCTCTCCAGAACCAATCTAAATCCATGGCTGAAGCATCTTCCATTGTTCTGAAAAAATCAGCAGGTGTTGGATGTTTAAACATCCAACGTTGTGAGTATGTTCTAAATGCATAATCAAACAGCTCTCGCCCCATAATGGTTTCTCTTAGCATATATAATGCCGCCGCTGGTTTTGTATATGCATTAGGTCCAAATTTGTGAACATAATCACCTTGAGACATTATTGGTGAAATAAAATTTTGATCACCACCCATATAAGGAACAATATCTTTTGGAAGGTTTCCTGTGATAAAATTAGGATCATAATCTAACTCTGCTATAATTTCAACAAAAGAGTTTAACCCTTCATCCATCCATGTCCATTGACGTTCGTCACTATTTATAATCATTGGGAAAAAGTTATGCCCAACCTCATGAGTAATGACCCCAATCATACCTCTTTTTAATCTTGGTGAATAGGTTCCATCTGGATTAGGACGACCATAATTAAAACAAATCATTGGATATTCCATTCCCATTTGTGCATGCACAGAAATGGCTTTGCTATAAGGATAATCAAAAGTTAATTTTGAGTATTCTTCAAGTGTATTTGCAACAACTCTTGTTGAGTGCTCTTCCCATAAAGGATTGCCTTCTTTAGAATACAATGAAATGGCCATTACCGATCTTCCGTTAATATCAACCGCCATAGCATCATATATAAACTTTCTTGATGAAGCAAATGCATAATCTCTAACATTTTCAGCTTTAAAATGCCAGGTTTTTTGCTTTGTACTTTTTGTTGTTTCAGCTTTTTCAGCTTCTTCTTGCGAGACTATAAAAACAGGATCTTTAAATGATTTTGTTGCTTTTTCGTAACGCTTCATTTGCTCTTTAGTAAAACACTCTTTTCTATTTTGCAAAACTCCTGTTGCTTCCAATAAATGGTCAGCAGGAACCGTAATCTTCACATCAAAATCACCAAATTCTAGAGCAAATTCACTTCTTCCCCAGAATTGCATATTTTGCCATCCTTCAACATTATCATAAACACAAAGTCTTGGATAAAATTGAGCTATAACATAGGTGTTATTTCCATCAGGGAAAGCCTCATATCCAGATCGTCCTCCATCTAAGATGTGATTATTAACATTGTACCACCATTTTATTTGGAATTTAAAAGTTTCACCTGGCGCTAATGGTTTAGCTAAATTTACTCGCATCATAGTACGATTTATCATAAAAGGTAAATCTGAACCATCTTCATTTTTAACATATTCTATATTGAAACCACCATCAAATTTTTCTTTCAAATTCGCTTTTGCAAATGAACCAGCACCATTAAAAGCAGCGTTAAAACTTTCAGAATCAATATCGGGTGATTTAGAATCTTTTGCACGCATATTTTGGTCTAATTGAATCCATAAGTAACCCAAATAATCTTTTGAATTATTATGATACGTTATTTTCTCATCACCAAAAATTTGACTCTTATTTTCATCTAAACGAAGGTTCATTACATAATCTACCTGCTGTTGTGTGTAGGCATGGCCTGGAGCACCTGAAGCTGTTCTAGTTTCATTTGGTGTTGCCAAAACGTCTTTCATTTGTCTAAACTTGTTCTGATCAGTATGACCTTGTGGCTTTTCAGTAGTTTGATCTTGAGCAAAAGCGCCAGAAAAAAGAAATACTAGTGATAAGAATAGATAAGTGTGTTTTCTCATAGTTGTTTTATATTGTTTTATAAAAAAAAGTGTTTTTTACAATTTTCGTTAGAAGATTGTTACAAAATGTGACCGAAAGTACTCAATTACGTATCCAAATTGCTTCATTTTAATTAAATTTTAACAAAGCATTAGGATTATCATAAGTTAAAATGATACTTTTATTTTTAGAATTTATATTCGTTTTCACTATATTCTGTTGATCCTTCTGTAAATCGAACAAAACGCTGTTAGTAATCGAGAAAGATTCTATACTTTTTACATGTTCAACTTCTAGGTAACACCTCACTATATCACCTTCATATTCTTTACCAATAAAATTGAATGTAACTTCTTTGCTATTGATACTTAACTTGATTTTATCTTGCAAGTATCTATGTATGTACGTATCAATTATTTCAGCCTCATCCTTTTCAGCAAGTACAATATTTCCATCATAACTTGATTTTAAAGCGTTTTCAAAATCATCAATAAATAGTCTAGATGTAATTTGAACCGATTCCTTTTCCTTTACATAATTAATTTGAGTAACACTTATATAATACTTATGCATTGATGTAAACGCAAACAGTGGTATAATAAAAATAATTATCAAAAATTTAAAAACCTTCATTGTTGTGATTTAAGAGTGACTAAATTACTTCTTTGCTATTCAAAAAGCATTCCAAACCTTATTATTTTTTAATTGAATTAATATTGTCTAAATACTTTTTGTATTTCATTCTTAAAAAAATCAAAATTTTAAAGTCACTTTGATTTTTGCAATGTTTTAGAAAATTTTCATCATCTGCACAGAAATAAAAGAAGTCCATTTTTAATACTTCTTTTAAGGGGTTAGAAACAAAAAAATCTTTAGACAGTCTTGATTTAATAACTTGTAACAGCATTTCTTTTTCTTCAATTTCAACTCTATTCTTTAGCATATTAGTTCTGCCACTAAGTCCATTTAAAATAGGGTTTAACGGGAGGCCGCCACCTATAAGACCTAATAACATTTTAGGTTTAAACTCACCTGCTTCACTTAAACGCCGTTCACTCTGTGTGGCTGGTTTCCCTGTATAACCAGTAATACCAACATCATAGAAATTAATTGGTGGTTCTCCCTCTGTATTTTTAATATCAGACAGTAAATCTCCCGTTAATACTTTACCAACAAACACTTCATCTAGCTCATTAATTTGTTCAGTCAATTTCACAAAAATAACTTTGTTTGAAATAATTTCATTTGAAATGATGACTTCCCTTAATTTATGTTGAACAGATGAAAATTTTAAAGTATCATTTAATTTTGTAGTAATGGTAAAAAGCCCTTTTTTATCCGTTATAGTAAAAACTTGAGCCGTTATATTTATAACATGAATATTTTCGATATTCGTTTTACTCCCCACTCTTCCATATATTTCAGTAGACTGACTATGTACAAAAAAGGATAAGAAAACTAGTACTATAAATAATACGCGACCCAAATTGATTAAATTAGAGTATAAAGTACGTATTTCAAATCTTAAAGAAAATGTAAATAGCCTTTAAGGTTTTGTTAAAAGCCCTGAAGAACAAGTGCTTTTATTTTTTTGTTTTCAAGAACTCAACACTTTTTACATTCAGAAGTTCAAGAAATTCCATTTCTTTTCCATAATTAAGTAATAAAAAATCAAAATCGTCACTTTCAACAAATCCAATAAATTCTTGAACTCGATGTTCAGGAATATTAAAATTATCAACTAGAAATTCTGAACCAAAATAATATTTAATAGATTCAATGGGAACATCAGGCACACCTGCTTTCTTCTTGTCTTTTACTCTTGATCTGAATAAAGGAAGCAATAACTGATCAACGACATTAACAATGTTAAGGCCGTTTACCATAGTTTGGTGTTGCCTATCAACAGTAACATTTTTTACTTCTGACTTGTAATCTTTTTCAAAATCGTACTCCTTGCTACGCTTAACTCCAAAATAAAGAGCATCTAACTGAGGCTTAAAAGGTGTCGTAGCTTCTAAATCTGTATTTAAATTTCCCGACAGTCCTTTTGTAAATACTATAATTTCATCGAGCCTATTAATCTCTTCAATTAAAAAAAGCTTCATTTTCTTGGACTTGATGATAGCTGCATTAACTTCAAAACTTATATTTTGATATTGAAGTGCACTAACTTCAATGTTATCTTTTAAAGACACTTTTAATTTAAACTCTCCGTTTTCGTCAGTAATTGTTCCGGTATTTGAAGACGTATTAAATATGGTAATACCCAAAACATCATTGCCTTCAACTATAATTTTTCCAGACACTTCAATCCTATTGATGTTTTGAGAAACAGCATTTACAGAGATTAAAAGAGCTAAAAAGAGAATACATTTTTTCATGAGTTATTTCTTATGAAAATACCACTTTAATTTCAAATTGTAAAGTAAAATTTACGAATTCTTTGCTAAATACATTTTTTGATTAGCTTTACAAATAAAACTATTTTTTTATGCGAAATATTATTATTGCTAGCACGTCAACAATTCACGGTAGTGGATATTTAGAATATATTTTAGATGATTTAAAGGTGTTTTTTAAAAATGCTAATACCATTCTCTTTATTCCATATGCAAGACCTAGTGGCCTATCGCATAATAATTATACTGAAATTGCAAATAACGCTTTTAATAAAATTAACAAAAAAATAAAAGGTATTCATGAATTTGAAAACCCTAATGAAGCCATTAAAAACGCAGAGGGTATATTTATTGGCGGCGGTAACACCTTTGTTTTATTAAATCAATTATATAAAAACAACGTCATTGATACTTTAAAACAAACTGTACAAAATGGCACTCCTTATTTAGGAACCAGTGCTGGCAGTAACATTTGTGGTCTAACTATTAAAACGACTAATGATATGCCCATTGTTTATCCACCGAGTTTTAATGCCATAGGATTAGTTCCTTTTAATATAAATCCGCATTATTTAGAATCAAGTTCTAATAATACACACATGGGCGAAACTAGAGAAACCAGAATTAAAGAATTTCATTCCTATAATACACAACCCGTTATAGGCTTAAGAGAAGGCAGTTGGTTGCATGTTAATGATGATTCTATAATTTTAAAAGGTGAATTAAACGCCAGAGTTTTTGAATATAACAAAGCACCCTATGAGGTTGATTCTGGTACAGAATTAAATCAATTAAAATAAAAAAATTTGGGCGTGTCCCCAAAAAACGGGGTCGGGCTATCCACTACAAGTCCTCGCTCGTACCTCACTGTGGGCTTTCCATTACTATCCCTCACGCAAGCCTATGAGTCAAGAC
>Ga0075467_10000890_pt1 | contig 24463 bp, 18 predicted proteins | sample DEB08_DNA_9_FD_75067 | JGI IMG/M metagenome (GOLD analysis project Ga0075467, IMG submission 75067) | Aqueous microbial communities from the Delaware River and Bay under freshwater to marine salinity gradient to study organic matter... | ecosystem: Environmental > Aquatic > Marine > Coastal ... | reverse complement strand
GGGCGACCGGGTGAAAGCGGAAGTTCTATTATTTATACCAATAATGATAATGTTTATACGACTTATGGCGTTCTGAATTTTGTGTCTAATTATCGACATAGTAGGATTCAAGATTGGCAGTTTTATGCTATTAAATCGGTTATTGAAAAAGATACAGAACCTATCAAACCTACAAAAGCAATTGTTGATGTAACGGTTTATCCTAACCCGACACCCGACAGAGTTCACTTAAAGTTTGCTGATTTTACAGCGGATTATACGATTACGGTTGTTAATGCTAATGGGCAACGCCTTGGTTTTGTTGAAGTCGAAAAGGGACAATTAGAAACAGAAATTGATTTGACGGCTTATCCCGCAGGTTTATATATATTGAATATTCATCATGGAAAAGAGACTATTTCTCAAAAAGTTATGAAAATATAAGATTGTATGACAGGTAGCTGCTTTGTTGACAGAAAATAATAACGGCAGTATTCGCTTAGGTGAATACTGCCGTTTGTACTTTATATTTATTTAAAATTAAAAACTTAAAAAAGTGATTCGATAATGTTTTCTAAAGTAATTCCTTCGGCTTCTGCCTTATAATTACGGACGATACGGTGTCGTAAAACATAGTTCGCAATAGCTTGAACATCTTCGATATCAGGTGAATATTTTCCTTGAATTGCAGCGTGACATTTTGCACCCAAAACTAAGTATTGAGAGGCACGAGGTCCTGCGCCCCAAGAGATATATTTATTCACTGTTTCTGTTGCTCGACTTGTGCCTGGACGAGTTTTCGATACTAAACCAACCGCATATTCTAATACATTGTCAGCGATAGGAATTTTACGAATTAACTCTTGATAAAATAAAATTTGCTCTGCTGATACGATATTTGTTAGGTCCACTTTACGGAAAGACGTTGTATTTTTTACAATTTCTACCTCTTCGTCATATTGAGGATAATCTAAGTAAATATTGAACATAAAGCGGTCTAATTGAGCTTCTGGCAAGGGGTAAGTTCCCTCTTGCTCGATCGGATTTTGAGTTGCTAAAACGAAAAACGGCTTTGGCAATCGGTGCATTTCTCCTGAAACAGTGACCGACTTTTCCTGCATGGCTTCTAGGAGTGCCGCCTGTGTTTTGGGTGGCGTACGGTTGATCTCATCAGCTAATACAATATTAGCAAATAGTGGACCTTCATTGAATTTGAAGTGTCTATCTTCATCTAAGATTTCAGAACCAGTAATATCGGAAGGCATCAAATCTGGTGTAAATTGAATACGTTTAAAGTCTAAGTCTAATACCTCTGAGATGGTACTCACCAAAAGTGTCTTAGCAAGACCTGGCACTCCGACCAGCAGACAGTGACCATTACTAAACATAGAAATAATAACAGCTTTGACAACGTCTTGTTGTCCGATGATTATTTTTCCAATTTCTGCTGATAAATCTCTATACGACTGGGCCAATGCATCGACTGCTTCTACATCTGATTTGTAGTTCATATTTTTTTACTTAGTGATTATTTATGTAGTTATTAATGATTAGTCTTTTACTTTCAAAAGGTTGTTTAACTAATCCTCAAGTACAAATATAAGAAAAGGTGACACTAAAAAAATGCCACCTTCCCACAAGTTTACAAAATGCCGTTTGTAACTAAAATTCTTTATTGCTTTTTTAACGATTTTGTAACGCTTCGCTGATAAAAGCAAGATTACGGATTGCGTTTAGAATCTTTGTACCATTTATCCAAGTTGTTACAACTGCTGTAGCGATCATCTACTTTTATATACATTTCTTCCACACGTTTACTAATCCAGTCACTCAAATAGGTTGCTTTTTTTTGCTCAATTGCCGCTGCTTGAATTTTAGCGTAATCTTGTTTTAAGTTAGCTTGATGCGGTTCTGTACGAGAACGCAGCCAAATAATTCGGACTAACTCTTCTCCTGTTTGAGGATTAGTATAGAACATTGGAGCAGAAACATCACCGACTTGCATGGTATCAATTGCGAAGTAAACATTTGGATCAAGGTCAGCGACTTCAAACGTTGAGTTTCCGGTAAGATTATTCAACATCAAACCAGCATTTGTTTTACTCTGCACATTTTCAGAGGAATATTTATTGACGGCATACGCAAACGAAAGCGAATCCTTTGTTATTAAAGTTCTGACCGTATCTAATTGTCGGTATGCTAAGTCTTTATCTTTTTGTGTGATGCGAGGTTTTATCAAAATATGACGTAAATGAACCAAGTTACCACGACGCTCTAACAACTGCAAAATATGAAAACCAAATTCAGTTTTAATCACTTCCGAAATTTCATTCGGTTCTAACTGATAAGCGGTTGCTTCAAATTCTGTTACATAAGAGCCACGTTTTCCCCAGCCTAAATCGCCGCCATTTCTACCCGATCCAGGATCTTCCGAATACTGTTTTGCCAATGCGGCAAAGTCCTCTCCACTATTAACGATTCGGTTACGAATACTTTGTAACTGTTTTCTCGCTTTTTCTAATTCTACCGCATTTGGTTTCGGTTCGATAACAATCTCTCCAACTTCTACTTCCGAATTGAAAAACGGCAAACCATCATTGGGAATTTGAGCGAAAAACTCTTTCACTTCCGTAGGCGTTACAGAAACTTCCTGAATGATTTGCTGCTGCATTTTTTGAATCGTCAATTGACGTTTTAAATCCTCTCTAAAACCTTCTTTAACGGCTTCAGGAGTTTTTCCATAATAGGAGATGAACTGATTACGATCGTAGTTCATCATTCTTAAAATCTGCTCAATACGAGCATCTAATTGAGCCTCTAATTCTTCATCTGCCACGAGGATACTATCTAATTCTGCTTGTACCAACATCACATTTTCGGTCAATAAGGCATCTAAAATCTGACAGCGATCATCTTCGGTACGTACGTCTTTAGCACGATAGCGTTCTTCTACCTCTGATAGCAATACAATGTTGTCACCAACGGTAGCTACAACTCCATCCAAAATAACGGTATCAATTTGTGCTTTCGCATTAAAAACGCATAAAGCCAATATTATTCCTACGAAATACTTCATTTAATTTATTTAGTAATTACTAATTACAACATTTTTCTTATCCAACTCTCGCTTGTAGAGTTCATCTGTCATGTTGTCTAACAACTCAAATTTTCGCTTACGCAAAATAACTTTAATAATCTTATTTTTGACATACGACAACGGTGCAATTTGACCTTGACGCACGACTTTATCTACCTTGATATAATACACAAACTCGTCACTACTAATTGTCGTATTCAAACCGCCTGAAATACTACCTTCTTTTAACGAACTTATTGGAAATTCGGCTGCCAAGTAATCGACATCTATCCAGATACTATCTTCAACCAAAAACTTATCCGCATAGATTCGACAATATTCGGCTAAGTTTTGTTTGTTTTCCACCGGGTTTTTCCACCACAATTTTAGCGTATCTTGTTCAGGAGCTTCTTTGGGCAGTTTGATGAATTTTCCTTGGACGACAGTTTTATCCAATTGATATTGATCTAACGCAGATTCGTAATAGCGACGGATTTCCGTATCGGTCACCATAGAATCCAAGCGTTGTTCGACCAATTTTTGTTCATAACTATGGCGAATTAAGGATAATCTATAATCTTCTACTAATCTATCTACATCCAAATCATCAGGAATATTTTGTTCTGCAATAGCAATGATCAGCTGTTCTTTCGCCCAGTTTTCAATAAAACTATTGACTAACATTGAGCTATCCTTTGCATTGATTCCTGGCCCGACAATTCCTTCAATATCTGATGGATACAGGGATTTATCAAAAACAGTCGCCAGAGGTTTTTCGGTCGTGTTTTCATTTTCGCTGCTACAACTCCATAGCAATAGCAAGCTACAGAACAATAAACTATGTTTGAATAATTTTGACAATTTTGATGAGATTTTTGGTGTGTAATAAACCTGACAGATTTTAGTAATCTGTCAGGTTTGTAGAACATACTATTTAATCAATTTATTAAAAACCGCCTCATTGATTTCTAAAGGATAAGTCGCCTTCAAATCTTTAATCCATTTTTTCTCCAAATACTCTTGATAATCAGCAATAACATAACCTCTTGCTTCCGAAAGTGGCTTTACTGTTTTTGGTAAAACATTATCAATTTTGACATACTTCGTTTGCTGACCATCTTTGCGAGGGCTACCTAAAACACCTTTTTCCCAAATCGTCTCATCGACCATTGCGTTTTTACCTTTTTCGTAAGTTCCGACCTCATAAGTTATCACATCACGCACTTTATTCATCTTTTTAATCACCTTAGCTGTTGATTTTTTACGAGCTAATTTTTCAAATTTAGCGATTAACTTTTCGTCCGTTGTATTGACTTTATAAATCGTCACCTCTGCTCTCTCGTCCCACTTGTATTTTTCTTTATTTTGGTCATAAAACTGCTGTAAACCAATTGTATCTTTCGATGCTTTATCCCAAACTTCTTGTTTTGTGATTTCGAATAACATAATCCCTTCTCGATATTCTCTCATCAAGGCTTTGAATTCAGGATATTTATTTTCTAATTGTCCTTCCTCGTACTTTAATGCTTCTTGTTGTATAAAAGCCTTAAACATTTCCATTCCAGCCTCTTGTGGTTGTTTATCTCTTCCAAGTCGAACACGATTACCAGCCATTCTTTTTAAATAAACATTAAAATCGTTGACGGTATATGTTTTTCCACCCAGACTAAACAATGATTTTGTAGCGTTAGCGGTCGGAGCATTCCATTGATAAGTTGCAAAACTGGCATCTAAACCCTCCATAAATTCATTCAAAATCTTATCCACAGCGTTGTAATTGGCCTCTTTCTTAATAGTTTCTACCAAGGCATCTTGAACGATCTCAAAACGGCTATCTCTACGAATTTGATTTTGCAAACGACCTTTCATATTGTCGTAACTATCCAAACCAGGGTAGGAGATACGTTTTACAATATGCCAACCGACACTTGTACGAAACGGACGAGAATAAGCACCATCTTGCGGAATATTGAAGGCCGCTTCTTCAAAAGCACCTTCGTACTGACCAATCGTAATATAACCGATGTAGCCACCTTTACCAGCCGTTCTATCATCTTCTGACGCCAACTTCGCTAAAGCATCGAATGCCGTTCCGTCTTGCAAATCACGATACAATTTATTGATTTTTTGTTGAGCCATTGCTTCTTCAGTTGCTTTGTCCGTAACACGCACCAAAATATGAGCGACTTCCATGCGACCTCTTGCAGGACGAATATCATCCACATAAATAATATGATAACCGATGCGACTACGAACAGGTTTTGAGTAACTGCCCTCTGGTGTATTATAAGCCGCAGATTCTAAATCATAAAACCCAGATAACTGCAAGGCTGTAATGTAACCGATTTGGCCACCACTTTCTTTTGTTGATTCGTCTTCTGAGGCTTCTTTGGCTAAAGCCGAAAAGCGTTTGCCCGAACGCAACTGCTTATACAAATCTTGAATTTTGTTATACGCTTTCACCGTATCGGCAGGGTTAGCATTCTCCGCAACACGCACATAAATATGACTGATACTGATGTCGTTTTTCATACGATCATAAGCCTCTTTCGTCAACTTTGACATAATTTCACGATCGGTCAAATAGTTGCGAGACAACTGCTGACGATAGCCTTCTAACTCTCTTTTCAAAGACGAAACGGTATCTAACTGAACATCTTTTGCACGTTGCACCTTCATTTTGAAAGTCGTGTACAAATCTAAATATTCCTTTAAAGATGCTGCTGAAAAATCAGCGTTTGCTCCGTTATTCTTTTGATAAATATATTTGAACTCTTCTACTCCGATTTCGGTATCTCCAATTTTAAAAAGCGTTGGATCGTCTTGTGCGAAAACATGATTCGCTAAAATGAAAGCAAAAATTATTACAAAAATGCGTTTAGACATTGCTATTATTTTTATGAATAATTATTTTATAAATGATAATTAAATTCTGTCCAATAACGATAAAATCGATGGAAACCGCATCAATTCCGTCATCTAATTTTCAAAACGCACAAAATTACATATTTTACTATTCAATTAATAAAGATTGTGATATGAAATCGATGATGAATAATATATTGACTTACAAACTCATTTAAATTCTATCCTCAAAAAAATAAATAAAATCAGAATATGACAAAATCCTTCCTTTTGATAGTTAGTGCTTTATTTTATGCAAGTTCTATGTTCGGACAAGCAGATACAACATTGTTTGGAGTCTATGATAACGTAGACGATTTTGAGTTCGGACGGTTTTATATTCAAGTGTATATTCCACCAAGTTTTGAAATCAAAAAAGATAGAGTGTTTTTATTAGACAACAATCAACACCTTTTGACAAATTTGGAAGAGGGAAAAGATTATGCAATTCAAACGGAAGTAATAGAAATTTGTCCAGAGTTTACAAAATGGCAAATTGGTGAACCGCAATTTGATACAATTATAGAAGAAAGATTTTATAGAGATAAATCGTACTTAATTCCAATCGAGCCAATGCCGGGCTTTAAGAATAAGATTAGCTATCCAGATATATCCGTTGGTTTTCCTAAAGAAGTTAATTTTAAATATATTCCCATTGATGATACGATTTTGGTCAATGCAATTGAACCTTGCATGTCGGTAACAGAATACACCGCACTTATTGGCACAATGGTAGAAATCCCAACGACATATGATACGACAAGATCCAAAATCGTAAAAAGGTGGGGAAAATGGTATCGTAAAGTCTTGCCAAGCGAAAGGCTTTTAAGACGAGAGAAAATTGTTTTTAAACACATGGAAGTATTTCCTGAAACTTTTCCTCAGCTATTGGATACTTTTCAGATTATTCAGTTTTTAGACACGACATTGTACCAAAAGGCAACCTATACTATCGTCGAAAGGCAAGTAATGACTCGTCATAATCAAGGTTATTTTTCAGAATGGCGAGAGTGTTTTTGTCACAGTAAAGATTCTCCAATTTTAGTTTTACTCATTCAAGAGGCTCTACGGCAGAAAGGCTATAAAGTTGATTTAACCAATGAGTTTGACGATAAAACAAGAAGAGCGTTGATTCTTTTTCAAAAAGAAAATAACCTTCCACAAGAACTTTGGAATTTTAAAACGTTGGCTGAAATGTTAGAAATTGGTGATTTATGAGAAATCTACTTTATGTATTCTGATTTAATGTTTCAACCTGCTTTCGCTCAAAGTGAATTGACAGAAGGTTTTGGGGATTATTAAATGTCTATTTTTTTTAGAAACTTTGAAGAAATCAGGATTCATTTGACGAAACTTTTTCTAACTTTTTAGACTCTAAAAGTTCATTCAGCTCGTGGATAATTTTTTCTAATTCTTTGACTTCAAGGTTTGTAGCCGCTTCTAAAATATCTTTAAAATCTATTTCTACTTGTATTGAAATTTTCTGCATGGGTAATTATTCTTAATTTAAAATTACTGAACTATCATTTAAAATACAATTTCATAAAAAATGATTTTTTAATGTTAAAAATCCATCAACAACCCAGAAATCAGTTACAAGATTATAAAATTCAAAAAATCATATCATCAAAAGAATCAAAGACTTACCTTTGAGGTGTTAAACAAAACGAATTTATTTAAACCGTGCTGGTTTTCAAAACCAATACGGTTTAGTGTATCGAAGAATCATGGGATTAAAAGTATTTGCTCCGGCGAGCATTGGAAATGTGGCAGTTGGATTTGATGTATTGGGTTTGTGTCTGGACAAACCTGGCGACGAAATTATTATCAAAGAAAGTCGAACGCCTGGCGTGACGATTTCTAAAATCACAGGTGGAAAAACGCTACCGCTTGACCCTGCCAAAAATACAGCAGGTGTGGCCGCACAAGCTGTATTAAATCATTTGAAAACTAATATCGGTGTTGATTTAGAAATCCGTAAAAAAATGCCTTCGGGTAGCGGTTTGGGTTCGAGTGCGGCTTCGGCAGTCGCTGGGGCTTTTGCCGTCAATGAATTTTTGAAAAAACCATTAACCAAACGAGAATTATTGCCGTTTGCGATGCAAGGCGAAGAGTTAGCGTCAAAGGCGTTTCATGCGGATAATGTCGCTCCATCTTTGTTAGGTGGCTTGATTTTGATTCGGGACAATCCGACGTTGGATTTGCATCGAGTTTATACGCCTTCAGGGATTCATTTGACGTTGGTTTATCCACACGTTGAGATTTTGACGGCTGATGCAAGGGCTGTTTTGAGCGATACGATTTCATTAAAAACAGCGATTCAACAATCTGCAAATTTGTCAAACTTTATTTTAGGAATGATGAATGGTGACTTTGGCTTGATTGGTCGAAGCCTTGATGATGTGATGATTGAGCCGCAACGAGCAAAGTTGATTCCGAATTTTTATGAAGTTAAAGAGGCGGCATTGAAAGCTGGGGCGTTAGGTTGTAGCATTTCGGGAGCAGGGCCAACTATTTTTGCGATGAGTAAAAACTCATTTGAGGCAGAGGCGATTGAACGAGCGATGAAAGCGGTTTATGAACAGGCAAAAATCCCTTGTACGACTTATGTGTCAATGGTGAATAATGAAGGTGCGATTAGGTGTTAGAAATCAATTCAAAATCTAAAATAATAGCGGTCATGCTGAACTTGTTTCAGAATGACAAGGTGTTCGGTTTTTCTGATTGATGAAATATTTGTATAAAACGGAAGATTTAAAATTATAAAAATGAAACTCTATTCTACTAAAAATAAAGCAGCGACGGTGACACTTGCCGAAGCAGTCATGAAAGGTTTGCCCGATGACAACGGACTTTTTATGCCAACAGAAATTCCTCAGTTGTCAGCGGATTTTATTAATAATTTAGACCAATATTCTTTTGAGCAGATTGCGTTTAAAGTAGCGAAAACTCTGTTTGGTGAGGCGATTCCGTCAGCGGATTTAAATCGGATTATTAATAACTCGGTGACGTTTCCGGCTCCAGTTGTGGCGTTAGATGAAGAGAAAAAAGTGTTAGAATTATGGCACGGGCCAAGTTTGGCTTTCAAGGATTTTGGAGCGAGATTTATGTCGCAGTTGATGAGTTATTTTAATCGTAAAGAAACGAAAGAACTCGTTATTTTGGTCGCTACTTCGGGCGACACGGGCGGAGCTGTTGCAGCAGGTTTTTATAAAGCATTGGGAATTAAAGTCGTGATTTTGTATCCAAAAGGAAAAGTGAGTCATTTGCAAGAAAAACAATTGACAACTTTGGGCGAAAATATTACGGCTTTGGAGATTGACGGTACGTTTGATGATTGTCAGGCGTTGGTGAAACAGGCTTTTTTAGACCAAGATTTGAAACATATTCGCTTATCATCTGCGAATTCTATCAATATCGCTCGATTGATTCCGCAAAGTTTCTACTATTTCGAAGCGTACAAGCAACTAAAAGACAAATCGAAGCCTGTCGTCTTTTGTATTCCGAGTGGTAATTTTGGTAACCTAACTGCAGGGCTTTTGGCCCAAAAAATGGGACTACCTGTTCATAGTTTTATCGCTGCAACGAATGCTAATGATGTCGTTCCGCAATATTTGGAATGCGGCGTTTATAAACCTCGCCCATCTGTTCGTACAATTTCTAATGCAATGGATGTTGGTAACCCGTCGAACTTTGCGAGAATGTTGGACTTGTACGATTCTGTTTGGAAAGACATGCAAAAAAATATTCACGGCTTTACTTTCAATGATACGGAAACTCGTCAAGCTGTTTTAGAAATAAAGGAAAAATACAATTATATCATGGATCCGCACGGTGCTGTCGGCTATTTGGCTCTAAAAGCCTACCAAAAAAAGTATTCAAATATACAGGGAGTTATTTTGGAAACGGCTCATCCTGCGAAGTTCAAACCGGATATGGAGGCAATTTTTGGTCATGAAATTGATGTGCCTGAACGTTTGGCGATTTTGGTAGATAAGGAGAAAGTGAGTGTGGAAATGGGTATTGATTACGAAGGATTTAAGGATTATTTGAATGCTAATTTTTAAATAAAAAATGGTTGAATAAAAACCTAAAAAACCGTCATTCCTGTACGTAGGAATGACGGTTTCTATTTAGAAGCAGTGATTTTACGATCGCTTTCTATCCCATTCCCAAGCTGTTTTCATAATATCTTCAATCGTGTATTGTGGTTTAAAACCTAAGACATTGAAGGCTTTTGACGGCTCGGCATAGATTGCAACGACGTCGCCATCACGTCTGTCACCGATTTCGTAATTGAGTTTTAAACCGCTTGTTTTTTCAAATGCTAAAATCGCTTCTAAAACGGTAACACCCTCGCCGATTCCTAAATTGAAAGTTTCGCAGTTGCTTGTTCCTTTATCGTTGGCGGCAAACTCCAGCGAGTTCGTGTGTGCATCGGCTAAATCCATCACATGGATAAAGTCACGGACACAGCTGCCATCACGAGTATCGTAATCTGCTCCAAAAACGGTCATTTTCTCTCGTTTGCCTAAGGCGGTGTCTGTGATGACTGGAACGAGGTAAATTGGTTTTCCCCAAGAGATTTCGCCTAATTTGCCGGACGGGTGAGCACCTGCCGGATTGAAGTAACGTAAGACAATCGAATTGATTTTAGGGTTTGCTTTTGCAAAATCTCTGATGATAAATTCGCCAATTTGCTTGGTACGAGCGTAAGGACATTCAGCCTCCTTAAAAGGTGTATCTTCGGTTACAGGAAGGGTTTCAATATTGCCATAAACAGAGCAGGAAGAAGAAAAAACGAAACTTTTAACGTTATATTTTTTGATACATTCCAAGATGTTGAGTAAGCCGTTCAGGTTGTTTCGATGATACATCAATGGAACGGAAACGGACTCCATTACGCTTTTGTAGGCTGCGAAATGAATTACTCCCGAAATATCTGGATTTTCTTCAAAAACAGCTGCTGTTTTATCAAAATCACATAAATCAACTTTGTAGTTTTTGACTTTAACGCCAGTAATGGCTTCTACACCGTCCAGTGTTTGAGTTGTCGAACGAGAGTTGTCGTCAATCGAAATAACGTCATAACCATTGTTGATTAAACTTACTAAGGTGTGACTCCCAATAAAGCCACAACCGCCTGTTACTAATACTTTTGCCATTTTCAGAATTTATATGGTTGTATATTTTTAATCTTGATTAAGGGTAAAGTTAGGTGATTTTATATAAGGTTAAAAGGAAATCAGATTAGGAATTAAAAATCAATAGAAAAGGTGTAATTTCGTAGTTGATATTTATTAATATTTGAATAACACGTAGACAATGGAACGGATTTTTGAATTTCTGAATGTAGTTATATTTAAAGTTGGAGAAACATACGAGTTTACCTTGCTCAATTTGTTATATACGATAGTTGTTTTAGTTGCCGCAATTTTTGTTTTGCGTAAGCAAAAACAGCTAATAGCTCGACTTGGCGAACAATTCGAAATAGGAGAGAAGGAACAAGGTCTTATCAATCGGGTTTTACGGACGTTATTGGTGATTATAACGGTCGTGTTACTTTTTCAAGGTGTGGGGTTCTTTTTATCGGGAGAGCAGGTTGCTGATTTTTGGAATTTTCTGATATTTAGGTTTATTGGCTATAATTTTAGAGTAAAAAATTTAGTAGGAATAACGATTGTATTAGTAGCGGCTAATTTTGTATTTAGTAAGTACAAACTACTAATTGCACAGCTAACAGGGCGATTTGAAATAGAGGAGAATGAGCAGAAGACGATCAATCGAGCGTTCCGAATTATTTTGTTTTGGCTTACGGTCGTTATGTTTTTTCAGAGTGCAGGATTTGAGTTAGAAACGATTACGGATTATTCGTTGCATTCCTACGATTGTAAAACGGTTGATGTTCCTGAGGGACAATGGAAGTATAATTATTATGAAATAGACACGATAACCAAGGTACAAAAATCTTTGAGTAAGGAAACGTATGATAATTTGATTGCGGCTAACACAACGGCTGATAATAAAATCTACAAGCAAAAAGTCATTGAAAACTCTAAAACAAGAGAAGAATGTAGTCATTTTCGACTGTCTAATATTATTAATTCGATTATAATTTTCTTTTTCTTTAAAATTATTATTTGGACAATTATTCAGCTTTTAAGTGCTTACTATAAGCGAGAGAAGATGGATAAAGGTTCACAATATGCCATCAATCGCTTGATAAAGTATTTTGTTTATACTGTAATGGTATTGACAATTATTGAAACCTTAGGGTTTCAGTTGACGGTAGTTTGGGGTGCTGCGGGTGCGTTGTTAGTTGGTTTTGGTTTAGGGTTACAACAGACGTTTAACGATCTGTTTTCGGGGGTTTTGATAATGATTGAAGGCTCGGTTCATGTCGGTGATATGGTTCGTGTGAAAGGTGAAATCGGTAAAGTTACGAAGATTGGAATCCGTGCATCAGAGGTAAGAATGCGAGATGACGTAGAATTGATAGTGCCAAATTCTCATTTGGTGATGGATGGTTTAGCGAACTGGAATCACTCTGATCAAAAAGCAAGGTTTTTTGTTTCGGTCGGTGTGGCTTATGGTTCAGATACGGAATTGGTGAAAAAACTTTTATTAAGTGTAGCGGCAAGACAGTCAAAGATTATTGATTATCCCGAGCCGATGGTACGATTTGCAGATTTTGGCAACTCTTCTCTTGATTTTGAGTTACATTTCTGGACTTTCGATGTATTTGGTGTGCTTGATATTCAGAGCGATTTGCGTTTTGAGATTGATAAAGCTTTTCGAGAGCATAATATCGAAATTCCGTTTCCTCAACGTGATTTGTGGGTGCGTAATGCGAAGGATTTAAAATGATTTTAATGTTTTATGGTTTGGATATTTGAATATTCAAGTATTATCAATCATCAAATATTCAAACACTCAAACATGCAAACAAAAAATAATGATTGAAACTTTTATTGAAAACATAATTAACTTTTTTCAGACGAAAACAGGTGGTGCGATTCTGTTTGTTTTGATTATCGTAGCGACGTTTTTCTTAGTGCGTATATTCAAGCGAGTTTTCAAAAAGAACGTCTTAGACGATGTTTTGAACTCGAATGACTCGACCAACTATGCGTTTTTTCAGCATATTATTACGGCCAGTATTTATATTGCAGGTTTCGGTACAGCGATGTACATGATTCCGAGTTTGAGAGCCTTTTCGGCTTCCTTATTAGCAGGTGCTGGTATTTTTGCGGTGGCTATTGGTTTTGCTTCCCAGAAAGCATTTTCTAATATTATTAGCGGTTTGTTTATTGTTATTTTTAAACCCTTTCGGGTAAACGATAGATTGATGATTGATGCAAATATTGCTGGAGTCGTTGAAGATATTACGTTACGACACACGGTCTTGAGAAATTATGAAAATCACCGTGTCGTGATTCCAAATGCTTTGATGAGTGATAAAGTCCTTGTGAATGCTGATTTGGTTGATGCAAAAGTTTGTAAATTTATCTTGTTTAAGGTAGATTATAAAACCGATCTAAAACAAGCGATTAAGATTATACAAGATTTGGCACAAAGTCATCCATTGACTGTCGATAATCGTGACGAAGAAGCAATTAAGGATAATGCTCCGATTGTTGCCGTACGAGCGACTTCATGGGGCGATTATTCGATTACGTTGAGAGCATCGGTTTGGGCGAAAGATGCTGCTGATGGATTTACGATTACTTGTGATTTGAATGAATCTGTTAAAGAAGCATTTGACGAGGCAGGTATCGAGATTCCGAGAGGGATTACTTTGAGGTAAGCATCATGGAGCAGTCGGTATATAAATTGTATGATTTATAACATCGAAATAGATTGGTGAATTTAGTTTATTAAGTGAAATCGAATGGTGTATTATTTGTTATTTTACACGGTTTTCTTGTCAAATTTTGTGGTGAGCCACAAAAGGTACAATTCAGACGATTTGGACCACAAAAGTTATATTATTTAATTTTTTTCATAAGAAAACCGTGTTCATACCTATTATTTACCAAAGCCAATACTTTGTTTTTTGTTTCCTAAGCTCTTTTTCAAAGTTGCCATTCTGATTGCGGCGACCGCTGCTTCGACTCCTTTATTGCCGTGCTTTCCACCTGCTCTATCTTTAGCTTGTTCGTGTGTATTTGGAGTTAAAACGCCAAAAACAAACGGTTTACCTGATGCAACGGACATTGTCATTAAGGCATTAGCGACTGCACCGTTAATATAGTCATTGTGTGGTGTTTCCCCTTTGATAACGCAACCCAAACAAATATAACCATCTAAGTTTTTGGCTTGAGCCAACAGCTTGGCACCAGCGGGTAGTTCAAAAGTACCCGGGACTTGAACGGTATGAATATCGTCCTCACTTGCTCCGTGTTTGACTAATGTTGCGTAAGCCGCCTCGTATAACGCATACGTAATATCATTGTGGTAATCAGAAACGACGATACCAAATTTCAATCCTTCAACTGAAGGAATATTATCTTCATTGTAATCCGATAAATTTTTTAATGCACTTGCCATTGATATAAAGTTATGTAGTTTTACTTTTTTAAGAATTGCAAAGGTAACAAGGTTTTATAAAAGAAGTTGTAGGAATATCACGGAGGAATAAAAAAGCAAGTGCTGGTCTTATCAACACTTGCTTTTCGAAGTAAATTACATCAGCTTGAAACTACAAATCAGTTTTTCATAAGGCTTGATTAACCACGAAATCTATTTTTCTACAAAAAACTTTGATATGTGAATGATAGAAGTAGTTTCTTTGTTTCTGATGATGTAATAATATGCGCCAGGCTTTAATTCAATACTAAGATTGTAAGAGAATGAGCCTGGTTTGAGGACTTTTGATGTCAAAAGCACTGGCTTGTCATTCGTAAAACTTTCAGGTTGATTATCATATATAATAATGTCAATTGATTGATTATCGCTGACGGTTCCTTTTATACTGAAGTCTGTAATTTTATTTTTAGGTACAAAAGAATATCCTGTTTTTGGAAATGTAATATTTGTACCTCCTTTAAAGGAGCGAACATTTTCTCTAATCAAATTTTCTAAGACAGCATTAGGCATAAAGTTTTCTAAATCTGTAATTGCCATAAGATTATCGCCTTTAGATTGATTTTCATCTATCGCTTCAGGGTTTGGCTTGCTTTCTTCTTGAATTTGCTCTTGAGGCTGTTCATTGATCAAGACTTCTTCAGTTTTATCTTCGTGTTGTGTTGTATGATTTATAACATCTTCAACACCCATATCAGAATGTTCTGTGTCTTGTGATTGAGATTGACTGATTGACAATAATCGGATTACAAAAAATGAAACGATGAGTAATGATACAATGCCGATGCTCCATTTGATGCACTGAATAGCCCTTATGTCAGTCGAAGGTGCAATATTTGGTTCAAGCGTTTTACCCAGAAACTTATCGCTTGAAGTAGTGATTTTTCTCTTTGACTTAGGGTTTCTTTCTTGAAAGAAAGTCATAAGATCTTTATTCAATGCAACAGTTTTCGCTAGCTCAGCATCGTTTTCCATCGCTTTCTCGAAAGCCTTACGTTCAAATTTATCCATCTCATCATTGAAATATCTGTCAATTATTTCTTGCTCGTTGAGCATAATACTTATTTTAGTTATTTATATTCTGAATCCTCTTCGGTATTTACCTTAAAGGTTTATTAATTATTGCTCATTTATTTTACATTTCATGACATAATTAATTCTAAAAAAACCATTGTGATTCCACTTCAATCTTTGCATTTACTATCATTAATATCTTATAAACTGTTATCGTTAACGGTTGATTTATTTATAAAAATGACTTTTTACTTACTTAAAGTTGCATGTTCTCCGAATTTGCTACGTTTTTGTTGGTTTTATATATACTGACACAATCTATAAACCTATTGCGAAAATTTTTGAAAAAATTAGGTGTACGAACTACATTTTATTAGCGTAAATTTATAATAGTCCATGAGGTTTTGAAATGGTTTCTTTTGGGGGAGGTTTAATGATTATTTGGTTCTCTGAAAATTCTCCTTTTACAAAAGACTTGAATAATATAGTGTTTGAAGGAGAACTTAATGTAGTTGCCTAAAAAAATTAGGAAAGTGGTATTAAGAAAATGAATTTTTTTAGTTTTTCGATATTACGGTCATTTTGGATAAATAGATAGGATAAGTAATGAGTGATAATTTATAAATTATTGATTATAAAACTATTAAGGAATCATTAAGACTTTCTTAATCCAAAAAATGGTCTAAATAATTATTGAAGTAGATTATAGAAGGATTATATTTTAAAAATAGATTATGAAAATATTTAGATTTCTATATATGAAAGTGCGATAAATTTCTATCTTTGCGGCAAATCATTACCTTCATCAATCTTCTTTTCAACGGAAATGAGGACGAAATTAGCAAGAATTAGAAATTGCATAAAAAAATGATTTTTCTCATTTTTTTATAAGAAAGCGTTTTTGTTCGCCTTTTTTTTAAAAATCGTAATTATATTTCGGTTTTTCTAAGAAAGGAGAAATAGAAAATGGGTTTGTTAATAGGTTGTTAAAATACTCTTTATTTAGATGTCATCTAAATAATGATATAGTGTCACAAATGAGTTGGTAAAACATTTTTCACGTTGTAAATTTGCGTGACAAACAAGTGACATGTAAAGTGATGATCAATACATGTTATATTTTAGTCAAATAGAAAGTCAAAAAAACATTTAAATAATATACGATGCTACGTAAAAATTTACTACAAGTACTACTGGCATTCTTCTTTGTTCAGGTTGCCTTTGTGGCGACGGCACAAGATGGAAAAGCATTATTTCAAAATAATTGTGCCTCTTGTCATGCTAAGAACATGAAGACTAACGCAACTGGTCCCGCACTTGGAGGTACTCAAGAACGTTGGGCTGATTATCCAGAAGCAGATTTGTATAGTTGGATTCGTAATTCTCAAGCAATGATTGAGGCGGGTCATCCTCGTGCGAATGAGTTATGGGACGAATGGGGACCAACAGTAATGACTTCTTTCCAAAATTTGAAAGATGAAGAAATCGCTGCGATTTTATCTTATATTGATGAAGTTTATACAGCGGTACCTGAAGTAGTTCAAGTTGAAGGAAACGGAGCTGAAGGTGCAACGGAGGATTCAGGAAATTCAACTTTGTATTTCACTATTCTATTTGCAATCTTAGCCTTATTAGCGGTTGTGTTAGCTCGAATTATTTCGAACTTAAATCACATGGCTAAAGTAAAAGCTGGTGAGGATCCAGGAGAACGTCAAACTTTAGTACAGTTATTAACTGATAAGCGTTTATTAGCATTCTTGACTTTCATATTTGTAGTAATAACAGGTTATACCACGGTTAATAATGCAATCAATATGGGACGTCAGCAAGGATATGCACCGGAGCAGCCTATTAAATTCTCGCACGTCACACACGCAGGCGAAAATAAGATAGATTGTCAATATTGTCACGATGGAGCAAGACGTAGTAAACATTCTGTGATTCCTGCTACGAATACTTGTATGAATTGTCACGCAGCTATTAAAGATGGTTCTAAATACGGTCGTGCAGAGTTGACTAAAATATATGCTTCAATTGGTTTTGACCCTACAAAAGGCGCAGGGCAGTATATTGAGGACTATGAAAATATGAAACAAGAAGATATTGAAAAAATCTTCAAGAAGTGGTTAACTGATGGTTTCGCAGAGGATGTTCAAGCTGGTAAATTGACAGCAAGTGAAGCAACTGTAGAAGCTGAGAAGTTATTGGGTCCTGTAATGGCACAAGCACAAAAGCCGATTGGTTGGACTCGTATTCACAACTTACCAGATCACGCTTATTTCAATCACGCACAACACGTAACTGTGGGTGAAGTAGAATGTCAGACTTGTCACGGTAAAGTGGAGGAGATGGAAGTTGTACAACAGTACTCACCTTTGTCAATGGGTTGGTGTATTAACTGTCACCGTCAGACGGAAGTACAGTTTGAGGATAACGAATACTATGAAGCTTATCAAAATTATCATGAAGATTTGAAGAATGGTAAATTAGATAAGATAACGGTAGAAGATATCGGAGGTTTGGAGTGTCAAAAGTGTCACTACTAATCGATTGGCAATAGTTAGTAAGCAGCCTATAGTGAGCAGTGCTTCAGTTTGAAACAAAATTTAAAACTAATCAAGTGTGGGTTATTCGTAAGTAATAATTCATATTTATATAAAATATCGCTTTCAGTCCATGAAACAAGAAAATCAAAATATTTGGGTAAGTGTTGAGGATTTGAATAACGAGCCAGAATTCGTTGAACGTTCAAAGCAGGAGTTTTTTGAGTTGCCTGTAGTCGAAGCAATGAGTTCAGATGAGAACGTCATTGAAGAAGCGACGAAAAATAGTAATCGTCGTGACTTCTTAAAATACATGGGATTTGGTTTGACAGCAGCGACTATCGCAGCGAGTTGTGAAACGCCTGTTCGTAAAGCTATCCCTTATGTAGTCAAGCCTGATGCTATTGTTCCGGGTGTTGCTACATATTATGCCTCTACTTTTGTGAAAGGTGGTGATGTATGTCCTGTAGTTATTAAGACTCGTGAAGGTCGTCCTATCAAGATTGAGGGAAATGTTATGTCTGCAATGACAGGCGGTGGAACAAGCGCAAGGGTACAAGCTTCTATTTTGGAGTTATATGATACTGCGCGTGTCCGTAAAGCAGCTGCACCTAATAAAAAGGGTAAGGTAAAAGATACTTCTTGGGACAAATTAGATGAGAAAATCAAGGGTGAATTAAAACCTGATGCAAGTATTCGTATTGTCACAAGTACGATTGTTAGCCCTTCTATTAATGCTGCTATTGAAGACTTCAAGGTCGCTTATCCTAATACGCAGGTAGTTACTTATGACGCAGTTTCTGCTTCTGGTTTGTTAGATGCGAATGAGGAGAATTTTGGACAGAGAGTTGTCCCTAGTTATGACTTTTCAGCTGCTAAGGTTGTTGCTACTTTTGGAGCTGACTTCTTGGGTACTTGGATATCTCCAATTGAGTATGCGGCAGGTTTTGCGAAAGCACGTAAAGCAAATAAGGACATGATGAGATTATACGCTTTAGAGAGCGGAATGTCTCTGACGGGTTCTAATGCTGATCACCGTATATTTGTAAAACCTTCAGAGCAAGGTCAAGCGGTATTAGCCTTATATAATGAAATTGCGAAAGCGAAGGGAGAAAGCTCGGTTTCTGCTCAGAAATTGAGTTATGCTAAGTCGAATCCAGCTATCAAAGAGATGGCAAAAGACCTATTAGCGGCAAACGGCTCAATCGTAATTTCAAATTCAAATGATAAAAATGTTCAAGTTGTAGTTAATAAAATCAATGATTTATTAGGAAACTACGGCAAGACAATCAGTTTCGCAAATCATTCTAATCAGCGTCAAGGTGACGACAAAGCGGTTAGTCAAATGATTGCAGATATGAAAGCTGGAAAAGTTGATGCAGTAATTATCAATGATGCTAATCCAGTATATGATGCACCAAACGCTTCTGAATTTGCAGCAGGTTTAAAGAAAGTAAAAACAGTTATCTCTTGTGATAGTTGGTTTACAGAAACATCTGAATATGCAAATTATTTAGCACCTCAAACGCACTTCTTAGAATCTTGGGGGGACGCAGAGGCTAAAAAAGGTCATTTCTCAGTCATTCAACCTACAATTGCTCCGTTACACGAAAATCGTCAGTTTATAGAATCATTGTTGGTTTGGGCAGGTGCTGAAATGACAACTGCTCATGATTATGTAAAGAATCTTTGGTCATCAACTGCCTTAGCAGGTGCGTTAGATACAACAATGGCTTGGGATAATGCTTTACATGATGGTGTCGTCAATGGAAGTGTAGGAGAAGCCGTAGCTACTTTCGCAGGTGATGTTTCGGCAGCAGCAGCTAAGGTAGAAAAAGGCGGAAAAGGAATTGAAGTAAGTTTCTATGAGTCTGTAAATATCGGTGGAGGGCAATATGCAAATAACCCTTGGTTACAAGAGATGCCAGATCCAATTAACCGTACAGTTTGGGACAACGTCTTGATGATTCCTGTTTCTTGGAGTGCTGACAAAGGAAACTATGTCAATGCAGAGGGCTTCGAGGGTTTGAAAGATGGTGATAAGATAGAATTAACAGTTGGTAAAAATACGTTTGAAACAGTTGTCGTTCGTCAATTCGGACAAATGCCTGGTACAGCGTCAATCGCTCTAGGTTATGGTCGTACAGAAGGGGGACGTGTGGCAAAAGGTGTTGGTAATGATGTTACACCAATGTTATCTACTTATAAAGATGGAAGTAGAAAGTATTTTGCAACAGGAGCAAAAGTATCAAGTAAGACAGGTGAGGATAAGGATTTCGCTTGTGTTCAGATGCATCATACAATGGGTGTATATGATACTGAAAAGCCTGAAGTGAATGTTGATGAGAAATTATTTGCTTTCCAAGGATCATTGACAAAGCGTTCTATCATTCGTACAGCAAATCTTAGTGAATTAGACACAAAGATTGATGACTTAAAGCATGAGCGTGAGCATCACCAGAAATTAAATAATTATTCATTATACGATGGTCATGATTATGACTATGAGCAAGGGCATCACTGGGGAATGAATGTCGATCTAAGTGCTTGTATCGGTTGTGGAGCTTGTCAAGTAGCTTGTGTTGCTGAGAACAATGTTCCGATGGTCGGAAAGCATGAAGTAAGTATTCATCATGAGATGACTTGGATTAGAATTGATCGTTATTTCTATGGCGACGTTGAAAATCCAAGTGTTGTTTATCAACCTATGATGTGTCAACATTGTGACAATGCCCCTTGTGAAAATGTTTGTCCGGTTGCAGCAACGAATCATAGCTCAGAAGGATTAAATCAAATGACCTATAACCGTTGTATTGGTACACGTTATTGTGCGAATAACTGTCCTTACAAAGTCCGTCGTTTCAACTGGTTAGATTATACAACAGCTGATTTATTCGCTTGGAATGAACCAGGAATGGGTGTTGGTGGTGAAACTCCTTACTATGCGGATAACTTAACTCGTATGGTATTGAATCCAGATGTAACGGTTCGTTCTCGTGGGGTTATTGAGAAGTGTTCATTCTGTGTTCAAAGAATTCAAGAGGCGAAATTGACGGCTAAAATCGAAAAGCGTAAATTACGTGATGGCGACTTAAAAGTAGCTTGTCAAACAGCTTGTCCAACAGGAGCAATCACATTCGGTGATATGAATGATAAGAATAGTGAGATTAGTCGTGAATTAGCTGCTGATAGAACTTATAAAGTTTTAGAGGAAGTAAACACAGCATCTTCTGTTGGTTATCAAATGAGAATATCGAATAAAAATGAAAAAATTGGATAGTTGTTTATTTAATAACTATTCTTAGATAAAAAAACTAATTGAAGTTCCGTTTTGACGGAATCTAAATATTTTAAAAATAAATTAGACCATGGGTTCAGTTATAGCTCCAGTAAGAGATCACTTAGTCGAGGGTAGCAAAAGCTACCACGATATTACGGAGGACATTTGCCGACCAACGGAGACAATGCCTAAAACGATGTGGTTAGTTGCCCTACTACTTTCAGTAGCAACATTGACTATACTTATTGTTTCGATTGCCTACACAATATGGGTTGGTATTGGTACTTGGAATTTGAATAGGACAATTGGTTGGGGTTGGGATATTACCAACTTCGTTTGGTGGATTGGTATTGGTCATGCTGGTACATTAATCTCTGCCATCTTGTTGTTATTCCGTCAGAAATGGCGTACAGGTGTAAACCGTGCAGCAGAAGCGATGACAATCTTCGCAGTAATGTGTGCAGGTTTGTATCCGCTAATTCACATGGGACGTATTTGGTTAGGATTTTTCATTTTCCCTTATCCAAACACAAGAGGTCCTTTGTGGGTAAACTTTAATTCACCATTACTTTGGGATGTATTTGCGATTTCGACTTATTTAACTGTATCATTATTATTCTGGTATACAGGTTTAGTTCCTGATTTCGCTACACTTCGTGATCGTGCAAAAGGTTTCCGTAAAACAATCTATAACTTTTTATCTTTTGGTTGGACTGGTTCTGCGAAGCACTGGCAACGTTGGGAAGCTTTATCATTAGTTTTGGCAGGTTTGGCTACTCCTTTAGTACTTTCTGTACATACGATTGTATCATTTGATTTCGCAACATCTGTTATTCCAGGTTGGCATACAACTATTTTCCCTCCTTATTTCGTTGCAGGAGCTGTCTTTTCAGGATTCGCAATGGTATTGACTTTAATGCTCATCGTTCGTAAAGTATTGAATTTAGAGGAATACATCACATTGAATCATATTGAGTCAATGAACAAAATCATTGTCTTAACAGGTACAATTGTTGGGGTTGCTTACTTGACAGAGTTATTCATTGCTTGGTACTCAGGGTACGTTTATGAGCAGTCAGCATTTTACAATCGTGCGGTTGGTATTTATTGGTGGTCATATTTCGGAATGATGTTCTGTAATGTAATCTCTCCTCAAATGTTCTGGTCTAAAAAATTACGTAGAAATATTACCTTCACGTTCTTTATGTCAATCATCATTAATATTGGGATGTGGTTTGAACGTTTCGTAATTATCGCTACGACATTAGCGCGTGATTATTTGCCATCAAGCTGGAGTTATTATATTCCTTCATGGACAGAAATCGGATTGTATGTTGGTTCATTCGGTTTATTTTTCACTTTGTTCTTGTTATTTACTCGTGTTGCACCGGTAATTGCAATTGCTGAGGTAAAATCAATTTTGAAAACCGCTGGTGACCAGTATATCAAAGCAAATGCTGATAAATTAGCAGGAAAGAAAAATACTGTTGAAGAAGCAGCTCATTAATTGAGATTTACTGTTGAGTTACTGAACTTTTTTATTCGATAAAAGAATTAAGCGTTCAATAATAAAATAGTTTGACAATAAAAAAATTAAAATAATAATTGAGCAGAGCTATAAATGTTCGTTGTTTATAGTTCACGGTTCATAATTCATATAAAAATGTCTGATACTAAAGAAGTTTTATTCGGGTTATACGATGATGAACAAGACCTTATGAAAGCTATCAAGGAAGCTAATTCTAAGGGTTTAGAAATCATGGATGTATATACGCCCTTCCCGGTTCACGGTTTGGATCACGTGATGGGATTAAGCGAATCTCGTTTACATCAAGCGGGTTTTGTTTATGGAATGTTAGGAACATTGACAGCATTCGGATTCATGTCTTGGGTATTTACCCGTGATTGGCCGATTATTTTTGGTGGAAAACCTTATTTCTCTGCACCGTCTTTTATTCCGATTACTTTCGAATTAACAGTATTATTTGCTGCAATCGGTATGGTAGTGACATTCTATGTAGTATCAGGTTTAGGTCCAGGCATTACGAATCGCTATTTACATCCACGTATTACTGATGATAAATTCTGTATTGCATTCGAAACAGAAGGAAAGTCGGACAGTGATTTAGCAGGAATTCGTAATTTCTTTGGCACAACAGGTGCATCAGAAATTCACCAAAAAGAGGTTTAGTTGCTATTTCAGTCTAACTAAGTCAAATTCTATTTGAAAAATCTATATTAAGAATATTTATAAAATGGAAAATAAAGGTCGTTTATTCTTATTGTTGGGTATTATTGGGCTTTTCGTGTTGTCGAGAGTAGCTTGCAATAAGAGTGATGGAAATCATCCAGGATATGAGTATATGCCGGATATGGCACACTCAATCGCTTACGAAGCAAATACGGAAAATTACTACAGTCTAAACAGATGGAGTAGTGAAGAGGAGTATCTTGAATACGCTCAACCTCGTAAACCTATTTCAGGGACTGTTCCTCGTGGACAGGCTGGTACGGTAGGTCGTCCTGACATGGCTGATGCCCTGCAAGGAACACCCGTCAATGGTTATGTTCCTTACTATTATGGTGATACTGAGGAAGAACGTGCTTTGGCTATGGCAGACCCTAGTATTAGTCGTGCGAATTATATGCCGACAATTACTGATAGTGAAATGAGTCAGGCGAAAGAGCTATATGAAATATTCTGCGGTATTTGTCATGGTGAGAAAGGTGATGGAGCTGGTTATTTAGTTCGTGATGGAGGTAAGTATCCTGCAGCACCTTCTAATTATTTGAATGAAGAGTTTCTAGCAGCTACAGACGGACGTTATTATCATGCGATTATGCATGGTAAGAATGTTATGGGAGCTTACAAAGATAAAGTCTCATTCAAAGAGCGTTGGATGATCATTCATTACATACGTTCCTTACAGCATAAAGCGACTGATGAAACTAATTCTCCTTATCCTTTCTTAGCAAGCGCTGAATCTGCTGTGCAGGAAGAGCCTGTTTTAGTCGAGGACGAAAATGCGGAAACTGAGCAAGAAACTCAAGAAAATTAGAATCAGTATCAGCATAAAATTG
>Ga0075467_10000888_pt1 | contig 24486 bp, 22 predicted proteins | sample DEB08_DNA_9_FD_75067 | JGI IMG/M metagenome (GOLD analysis project Ga0075467, IMG submission 75067) | Aqueous microbial communities from the Delaware River and Bay under freshwater to marine salinity gradient to study organic matter... | ecosystem: Environmental > Aquatic > Marine > Coastal ... | reverse complement strand
TTGTTCGCGGGTTGTCGATAGGGTTCAAGGCGATAGAATCCGCAGACATCGATGGCACGTGGGGACGTCGTTTCATGAAATGGGCATGGCTGGAACTGTCGGCCGTCACCATCCCGGCCAATGCCGAATGCACGATCCAGACCGTAAAGTGTGCCGATCAGGCGATGCGCCGCGACGGCGCGGGCGGTTCTAAGCTGTCATTCCCCTCTAGCCCGCTTTAATCATATCCGCCGCTTTTTCCGCGATCATCACTGTCGGGCTGGAGGTGTTGCCCGATGTGATGCTGGGCATCACGGAGGCATCGACCACGCGCAGGCCGGTCAGGCCGTGGACGCGGAGCTGGGAGTCGACCACGGCCATGGGATCTGTGCCCATTTTGGCGGTTCCGATAGGGTGGAAGATGGTGGTGGCGATGTCGCCTATCGCGGGGAGCAAGTCTTCGTGGGTTTGTAAGGCGGGGCCGGGGCGGTACTCGGTTGGCGCAAAGGGTGCCAAGGCGGGTTGGGCCATGATCTCGCGCGTTACGCGGATGGCGTTGGTGGCGGTGTGTTGGTCATCAGGCGTGCTTAGGTAATTGGGTGCGATGGCGGGGGCATCTGTGGGGATGTTGCTGCGCAGGGTGACGGTGCCGCGGCTGGTTGGGCGCAGGTTGCAAACACTTGCGGTGATCGCGGGAAAGGGGTGGAGGTCTGTGCCAAAGCTGTCAAGCGACAGGGGTTGGACGTGGTATTGCAGGTCGGGGGTGGCCTTGTCGGGGCTGGAATAGGCGAAGGCACCAAGCTGGCTGGGGGCCATCGACATCGGGCCAGAGCGGGCGGCGGCATATTGGGCGGCGATCTTGGCCTTGCCCCAGAGGGTGTTTGCCATTTGGTTCAAGGTTTTGGTGCCTGTGACCTTGTAGACCGTACGAATTTGCAGGTGATCTTGGAGGTTTTGGCCCACGCCGGGCAGGTTGTGTTTTGTTTGGATACCATGATCGCCGAGGTGTTTGGCCGGGCCTATGCCCGAGAGCATCAGGATATGCGGTGTGCCGATGGCCCCGGCGGCGAGGATGGTTTCTCGCGCGGCATTGGCCCGTTTGGGTTGGCCGTTTTGGGTATAGGCGACGCCGGTGACTCGGGCGCCATCCAGCACAAGGTGGCGGGCGGTGGCGTGGGTTTGCACGGTCAGGTTGGGGCGGTTTTGGGCAGGGCGCAGGAAGGCCTTGGCACTGCTGACCCGCCAGCCGGAGCGCTGGTTGACCTGAAAGTAGCCGCAGCCGTGGTTGTCGCCGGTGTTGAAATCATCAGTTTTGGGGATGCCTGCTTGAGCGGCGGCGTTTTGGAAGGCATCAAGGATATCCCAGCGCAGGCGGGGTGCCTCTATCCGCCATTCACCGCCTTTTGCGTGCAGGTCGCCTGTGGAGACGGTGTTATCCTCGGATTTCAGGAAATAGGGGAGGACATCGTTCCAGCCCCAGCCTGCGTTGCCCTTTTGACGCCAGCCGTCATAGTCGGCGGCCTGACCGCGCATATAGATCATGCCGTTAATTGCGGTGCAGCCCCCCAGCGTGCGGCCGCGCGGGTAGTTCAATGCGCGGTTGTTCAGGCCCGCTTCGGGTTCGGTTTTGAAGCACCAATCGGTGCGGGGATTGCCCATACAATAGAGGTAGCCCACGGGGATGTGGATCCATGGGTAGGTGTCACGGCCTCCGGCCTCGAGCAGCAAGACGGTGGTTTTGGGGTTTTCAGACAGGCGGTTGGCGAGGACGCAGCCGGCGGCCCCTGCGCCGATGATGATGTAATCGTAGGTTTGCATGGGTGGCCTTTGTTGGGCGGGGAACGCGCTGGGGGGTGAGGGCCGTGAGTAGGTATTTGGGCCAAGATGAAATGAGGCGTTAGTCGTTGTCGGACCCGGTAGCGCCGGCGCTGGCGCGCGATTGGGCCGAAGGGGGGACGGTGGTGCGGAGGGCGAGGGCGGTAAGGGCTGTGAGTGTTGTTTGGGGAATGGGTTGGATCGCGGCGCTGTAGGGTGGAGTGGTGGGGCGCGTGGTTTGGGTGAGTGTGAGGGGGGCGGTGGGCCAGTTTTGTGGAGTGTCGAGCCAGAGGTCATCGCCGGTGAGGATGGCATGGCCGGAGGGGCTGGTAAGGCGGAGGGGGGTGGCGAGGATTTTTGACAGGCTGGCTGCGAAGGGCAGCAGCAGGGCGGGGGTGGCGATGGAAGTGAATGTAAGCGGGAGCGTAATGAGGGCGGCGTGGTCGCACAAGGTGGCACCCGTGGCGAGGGGGCAGAGGGGGGTGCCTGTAGCGGTGGTCCAAGTGTTGGCATGAATTTGGGGGGCGATGGTTGGCCAGTTTGTGCCACCCATGTTTGCGAGATGGGCGAGCAGCAGGGTCGTGCCGGGCAGGCCTTTGGCCTGAAGCCAGCGGGTGGCGATGCCTGCCTCCTCGGCCATGCCCCAGCTGTAGCCTGCGCCGCGGGCGGCTTTGGCGGCGAGGGCATCAATTTCTGTGAGGGAAAACTGGGTCATAGGTTTGACGCATCGGCTGCGAGGTCGGCTGGGTAGGGCATGTTTTGGAACAGAGCGATGCGGACCCAGCGGTCGGAGCGGGGGTCGAAGTGGCTGGCGCCGAAGAAGGCAAGTTTGCAGCGCAGAAGGTCGATGGGCAGCATGGATTCTGCGATCAGGTTGTCGCGGATTTCGGCAAAGGGGTAGCGGGCGGAGGTTTGGACGCGGCGCGCCATGAGGCGGTGTTCAGGATGGGCGAGCAAGAAGGCGGCGAGAGTGTTGCCGTCGGTGAAGGTAGCGAGGTCGCGGGCGAGGTGGGCGGCCATGCGGCCTGTTGCGAGGGGGAGTTCCAAGCTGGCGCCGTCTTCGGCGAAACGATCACCGAGGCGGGGTTCGAGTTTTTCCTCGGACACATACCAAAAGCGGGCGGCGTTTTCGGAGGTAGTGTAGTCGATGCCTAAGGCCCAAGCGTAGTTGGCCCGCAGGGTTTGGCTGAAATGGGCCAATGACTCGGCGCCGTCGATGCGAAAGGCGGCGGGTTCATCAGCGTCCATGCAATCGGCCAGCCCGTCGATCAGCGTGCCGTGGGGTTCAAGGATGAGGGCGAGGATGGCCTCTTGCCCTTCTAGCGTTAGGGCGGCTTGGCCCCATTGCCACAATGCATCCCACGGATGAGGGCTGGGGCGGGGCCATGTTTGCAGGTGCTGGGCAATCAGGGCGAGATCGCCGCGCAGGTCGGCCAGTTTGGCGATTTGGATCGGGTGGGTAGAGTGCCAGCTTGCGGCGTTTTTGGTGGCCGCGTCCAAGGCATTGTGCAGCGCCGCCAGAGTCGCCGGGGTGGTGCCGGTTTGGGCGCGGACGCGGGCGAGTGCTTCCTCTCTCGCTAGCATCCAGTTGTTCAGCAAGGTTGGGTGACGGACCAAAAACGGGGCCATGCCGAGGCCGGTGGAATTACCAACACCAAGGCGGCGACGCAAGGGGGCCGCAAGCTTGGTGGCGGTGGCACCGCCACGGCTCTGGGCAAGATGATCAACCAGATCGGCGGTAAAGGCACGGATGAGCCAGACGGTGATCATTTCAGCTCGGAAGGGGCCAGAAAGTTCGGGGCGGGCGGCAATGCTGTCACGGTCGGCAGCGCCGAATTTGCCTGCCCCGTAAACGGCAGTCGTGCGCATCAAATAACCAACGGCATCAAGTTCGGCGGCATCAGGTTGCACGCCGCGCGCAAGGCAATCGACCACATAGGCGAACAGCCGCACGGAACGATTGGCGCGTGCGAGGCAAAGTTCAGACCCCGTAATGCGCCCGGCCTCTTGCAGCGGCACGTTGGCGGCAAGGCGGGTGATGTCGTCGGGGCCGGGCGTTCCATCAAACAGGCAAAAGGTGGCATCCCAAGCGGTGGCGATCACGCGGTCTGAGCGCATATCATCGGGCAGATCATGCGCAAAAGCGACCAGAGAATAGGTGCGTTCGGGACCAATAGCGCGGTAGACGGCGTGGCCCACACCTGCGGTATCCACTTGCCAAACCGGCCGATCAAAACGCCAACCTTGATCACGCATTTGGCGCAAGACCACCCGCAAGAATGACAGCCGCGTGGGGTGCGCCGAACCCATGCGCGCCAGCCGCATCACCTGATCGGGCGCACGGCGAAAGGCTGTGGCTTCGGGGTAAGGGTTGAGGGGCGCGCAGGTCATGGGCGGGGCCTTTGTGTTAAGGGTTGGGGCCAAAGCTGGCATCAAAAAAGCGGTGCCAATTGCCGCCCATGATCGCTTTTACATTCGCGTCATCAAACCCTGCGGTGCGCAGGCCTGCGGCAATATTGGCGAAATCGCGGTTGTCTTGGAACCAGTCGGGCATGGGGGGAAAGCCTGCGTTGGCAGCACTGCCTTCGCCGTAATCCACGCCTTTGGTCCAGCGACCGGTGCGCATCCAATCGACGATGCTATCGGGTTGATCTTGGCACAGGTCGGTGCCGATGCCGATGCGACCCACACCAATCAGATCGGCGGTACGCGCGATCATATCGCAAAAATCTTGCAGCGTGCAGGCCGTGCCATTTTTGAGGTGGTGTGGGTAAAGCGAGAAACCCAGCATTCCGCCGCTTTGCCCCAGCGCGCGCAGCACATCATCAGATTTGTTGCGTAAGGCCGGGTGCCAGTGGTTCGGGTTGGCATGGGTGATGGCGATGGGACGGGTGGAATGCTCGATCGCCTGCAAGGTGGAGTGGTCGGCAGAATGGCTCATATCCACCACCATGCCGACGCGGTTCATCTCAGCCACCACGCCGCGACCCATGCGGGTGAGGCCGGTGTCGTGTGCTTCGTAGCAGCCCGTGGCCAGCAAGGATTGGTTGTTATAAGTCAGCTGCATAAAGCGCAGACCAAGGGTATGGAGGACTTCGACGAGGCCGATATCATCCTCGATACAACTGGGGTTTTGAGCGCCGAAAAAGATGGCGGTGCGGTTGGTTTTTTGCGCGAGTGTAAGGTCAGCGGCGGTGCGGCCTTGGAAGATCAGGTCGGGGAAGAGTTCGAACCAGCGGTTCCAGCGTTCGATTTGCAGCACGGTTTCGCGGAAGTTTTCGTGGTAGGTGATGGTGACGTGCACCCCGTCCACCCCCCCTGCCCGCATTTGGCGAAAGATCTTTTCGGACCAGTTGGCGTATTGCAAGCCGTCGATCAGCATTACTGAGGATCTCCAGCAAAGACATAGGCGGTTTTGACCGAGGTGTAGAATTCGGCGGCATAGCTGCCTTGTTCGCGGGGGCCAAAGCTGGACGCGCCGCGCCCGCCAAAGGGCACATGGTAATCGGTGCCAGCTGTGGGCAGGTTCACCATCACGCAGCCTGCACGCATATTGGCGCGGAAATGGGAGGCCCGTGACAAGCTGCGGGTCATGATGCCTGCGGTCAGGCCAAAGGGGGTGTCATTGGCGATATGCAAGGCTTGGGCATAGCTTTCGGCCTTGAGAATGCAGGTGATGGGGGCGAACATTTCCTCGGTATTGATGCACATGTCGTTGGTGGTATTGGCAAAAACGGCGGGGGTCATGTAGTGGCCATTGTGCGGCATATCGGGTTGAGTGCCACCGCAGAGCAGGTCTGCGCCTTCGGATTTGCCGAGTTTGATATAGTCGAGGTTTTGCGCGAGTTGGGCCGCGCTTACCACGGGGCCAATTTGGGTGCCTTCGTGCAAGGCGTGGCCGACCTTTAGCACCTGCGCCGCACGCACCAGTTTTTCGACGAATTCGTCGTGGACGGCGGTGTGGACAATCAGGCGGCTGGCGGCGGTGCATTTTTGCCCGGTGCCGCCAAAGGCCGCCCCTGCGGCATGGGCGACGGCCAAATCGATATCGGCGTCATCCATGATGATAAACGGGTTTTTAGAACCCATTTCCATTTGCACCTTGGTCATATTGGCGACGGCGGCGGCGGCGATGCCGCGCCCTACGGGGACCGAGCCGGTAAAGCTGATCGCATCAACATGTCGGCTTTCGACCAGTCGTTGACCGATGCTGTGGCCTGCGCCCAAAACCATGTTAAACAGGCCTGTGGGGATGTCTTGTTTGGCGATAATTTCTGCAAGGGCTACGGCAGAGGCGGGAGTTTGGTTGGCAGGTTTCCACACGACCGCGTTGCCATAGGCGAGGGCGGGTGCGATTTTCCAAGACGGCGTGGCGATGGGAAAATTCCACGGGCTGATGATGGCGACCACGCCCACGGGTTCGCGGCGCACGTCGATTTCAATGCCGGGGCGCACGCTTTATGCAAGGTCGCCGTGGTTTCGCAAACATTCGGCAGCGGAATAGGTAAAGAACTGGCCAGCGCGGTAAACCTCGCCTTTGCCCTCGGCTGCGGGTTTGCCTTCTTCGCGGGCCAAAAGCGTGCCAATTTCTGCAGCGCGGGCCATGAGTTCGGTGCCGATCGCCATGAGGACATCATGGCGCTTTTGGATGCCTGCGGCCCACCAGATCGGTTGGGCGCGACGGGCAGCGGCCAAAGCATGGTCCAGCTGTGCGGCGTCGGCCTGACCGTAGTGGCCAATCAGGTCGGTTATGTCCGAAGGATTGCGGTTTTCAACTGTCGAGGTGCCCTGCTGCCAAGCGCCGTCTATATAGATGCCCGTGTTGGCGATTGTTTTAGTCATGCTGGCCCCTTTTCTGCACTGATTTGGGGCAGGCTAGGCTTTGTTGGCCGTTCAATCAATGTTCGAGTCAGGGCCTTTCCTGGAGTCGGAGTCGTTCTTGGGGGACGGAGGGTTGCGTTCCCATTGGGCGGTCATTTTTCGGTTTAACCATGCAAGGCCCACCAAGGACAGCCCGAGCCCCATGAAAGAAAACACGCGGATAAGGCCGGACAAGCCCGACATATCCACCAAGAACACCTTGGCGACGGTTAATGCCACGCCCGCCATCGCGACTTTGCGCAAAATATCCGAGCGGCGGGCAAACGCGAGCATCAGCAACCCGACCGAGGTCACGAGCATGGCAAGGGTGTAGGTGTAAAGCTCGGGATCGGAAAAACCTGGTACGGTAAGATCAGTGCCGCGCCACAGTCGGCGGATTTCCATGCCGATGTAGAGGGTGGCAAAGGCACTGGCCGCGAGGATAAAGGCCAAGCGGACCCATCGGCCGACATGCATGATCTTCCACGCGGCCACAGCAAACACGGCGGCAAGCGGCAAGAAGGCGAGGGCAAGGCTATCAAACAAGGGTGGGCCCAGGATCAGCTCATTGCGTGCGGTCAGGGGGTTTGAAAACAGCAAAAGCACCGCCAGCGTGCCAAGGGCGATCAGGCCGTAGAGGCCCCCAACGATTGCGCGCAGAACCGTGATGAGTTTGCCGCCCTTCTGCATGCGATAGAGCTGGTTCAGCGCAAGGGCTATCCAGATGGTCGACATCAGGCCCATGACCCAATGGCTGTCGCTGGCCGAGCGTGGGGCTACACGCAGCAAGGTCACAGCAAGGAACACGCCAAGAATGGTCCAACACGCACTTTCCAAAACCAGTGCGGTTTTGATGCGGCGGTCGCGCGACAACCACCACGCGGCGGCGAGCAAAGCGAGGGTCGCGAGGTAAGCGAAGGCCACCTCAAAATACCCGATGACATAGACCTCTGCGCTATAGTCCCAGCCCAGCGCCCAGTCAAAGCCCGGCCAGATCACCAGCCGGAAGGTGATGATCGCCACTGCGATCTGGATGAAAAAGGTCAGCGGCGGCAAGGCGTGCCGCCGATCGAGCGCGGCCGTGCCAAGCACCATCACGGCCAGCGCCACTGTCAACGCCGCCTTGGTCAGCACAAGGAAAACCGCGAGGGTGATCAGCGTCAGCGCGCCCACCGCGAGAAGGCCAGTACGCATGGCGCGGCCCGCATCGGTTGCGGTGGCTGCACGGGTGGCCAGAACGACCATAAGGGCGGCCATGGCAATGGCGGCCAGCGCCCAGTTATAGGAACCAAGCACTGCCCCCGGCGACCAGAGAAATTCGAGGATCAGCAGGCTGGTCGGCGCAAAGACAGTGGCGCAAAAGGCCCAGAAGGTGGGGACGATTTTTGGACCATCTTCGCGCAAGGCCCAACCCATGCGCAGATACATCAGTACGGTGCCAAGCGCGCCCAATGCGGCGAGCACCCAGACCGTAGCGGGAATTGGCAGGGCGATGGGGGTTGCCTGATCCACGACGACAGGTTTGGCGGCCGCCCAAAACTCACGGGCGAGCGGGCCGCGGTCTGCCGCCTCAAGCGCGATCACTGCCAATAAAGCCAAGCCGGGGATCAGAACGTGGTCATAAAGGCTTGGCGCGTCGCGCGTCCAAAGCGTGGTGGCCAACAGCAGCAAGGTCAGCGCATAGATCCCGAGCCAGACGGTATCGGGGGTGCCTGCATCCATGGCTACGGCAAAGGCGGCACCTGTGGCCACGAGTGTGGTGCCAAAAGTCAGGCGAGTGGGAAACTCGGGGCGCTGCTTGCCACGGGTTAGCAGAGTATCAAGGAATGACGCCCCCGACTGGCGCGGGATCAGCCCGCGCTCGGGAATGGCAAAGGCGGCGAAAGTGGTAAGAAGCACGCCACCAAGGAAATGCAGATCCGCGCCTTTGTCCAACCACAAAACGGTGCTGCCGGTCAGTGTGGCGATCAGGCCAATTGCGGAAATCCACGCCCAACGCTTGACCGTGTCGATGCCCATGGCAACTGCCGCGACCATGGCCAGATAGTAATGCACGATCCATGAATTGTCAGAATCGCTTCCGGTGATAAAGGGCGCAAGGGACGCGCCCAAGATACCGACTGCCGCCAGAACCGGACCCGAAAACCAACCCAATACCAAGGCGATACCCGACACGGCCCCAAGGCCTGCAAAGGTGGTGGTAGGCCCGATCAGACCATACAGCGCACGCGCGCCAAAGACCGCGACATAGAGCACAACAATACCAGCACCTGACAAGACCGAGGGCAGCGATTGCGTGGCACCTGTACTGTCGCCATCGTAGGTATCATCGCCCGATTTGCGGCGGATATATTCGCCGCCCGCGATCAAGGCCGCGCCAAAACCAAGCGCGCCCATGACGCGCCAGAACGGGGTGAGCAGTCCGTTTTCAATGCCGTATTGCACCATGAACACGCCCGCCAGCGCCAAGGAGGCGGCGGCAATGGCAAGCACCCAATTTTCGCGCAACCAAGTGGTCAGCTTGTCGATCAGATCAGGCTTGAACACAAAGGCTGCGGGGGTTTGCACGTCATGGTCATGTGCTGCATTGGCCGATTGCGGTGGGGCGCTGGGCCAAGGGCTGGGTGTTGGGCTGGGGGATGCGAGCTGCGCATCGGGTTGCGCGGTTTCGGTTTGAGGTGCGGGTTTTGGTTCGGTTTTTGGGCGGGACGATGGGGCCAAGCGCGCCAAATCGGATTGCAAACGCTTGACTAGCTCTTCCAAATTGCGGGTCTTGGATTTCAGGCCAAGGTGCGAAAAGAACAGGTAAGGCACGATCAAGATGATCAGCAAAACAGCCAGACCGGCAAGGGTGATCATTACTTCAAGCTCATGCATGCCACGCCACCATACCTACCACCTTTATCGCAGCGTATGCGACAAACCGCCAAAACGGCAATCCTATTTGCGGCTTTAGCGCCGAGGCTTGCCTCTCCATGTCGCAAGCCACGCCTTGAAGCGTGCCCAGAGGCTATCAGCCCGATCGTCAATTTCATCAATCGTGTCGCCGATGCTTTCCAGCGTGGGGTCAATGGTGCGTTCGCGAAACTGTGCCCACATACGCCACAGCAACAAAAGAATCCCGGCCAAAACGATAAAGAAAAAGATGTTGAACCACGGGATAATGCGAACATCGGGGCCCTCGACTTGGGTTACCGTGATGGCATTTGGATAGATCGTTAAGAATTCGTTGCGCCAGCCGTAGTGGGTGACGGCCACCCAAGTTGGGTTGGCCTTGTCATTGGAAATCAGGGCTTGCGCCTCGGCCTGAAGGTTAGAGCTGTCGAGTTTAAAATAGGGTGGCCAACCCCAGCCGGTATCCTCGTTGCGGTAAACGATGATTTTGCCGTTGGGATATTCGGCATTGATAAAGCGTACATCGCGGTTGGTGCCTGCCGCCGTGCCAACATCGGGTGAGGCCCAAAAGAAGGAGTTTTCGCCGAAATCAATGCGGCGGTTCTCGGTGCCTACAACGCGAACGATATCATGCTGCGGCAGTGTGTAGTGAAAGAACGAAAACAGCAAGACTGCGATGATCGTGAAAAAGGTCCATTTTACATAGCGCATTAGTGATTTCCTTCAGGCGAAATTCAACAGGTAGATGGCTGCTATCACGGCTAGGGTCGGGATGACATAGACCAACCAGATCAGCTTTTTGCGCAGGCCTTTTTCATACGCGGCCATGCCTGCGGCGATATAATCATCGCGCTCACCCGGGCCTTGGGCGGCATCCCACTCTTTCTCCAGTTCCTCTCGCTGGGTAGAGCGGGAATAGATGCTGACCAGAAAATACAGAACGGTCAGGCCAAGATAGCCGAACAACGCAAGGCGAAACATCGCAATCATCGACGGGCCTTTCGGACAGAGCCCCAAGGGCCGACGAGGTCGGTCATTGAGGGGTTCGGTTTTGGCTTGGCGCCGGGTTTGGGGTCGGGCTGTTCCACCGCATCCATACCGGGTTCGGGGCCAAACAAGGCGGTTCGCGCGCCTGCCTTATCCACTTGATACTCTCGTTCCAGAAAATCAGCAACATAACCGCGCTTGCGGTCGGACCAGCGGGCATAGCTGGCGTAGAACAGTTCCTTGTGGGTGATGAACATCTGGCGCACATCCAAGGGCGCGAGTTGGGCCAGCAGCATGTTCACCAGATCGCGGTCGGCATGGGGGCGGGCGCGCAAGGTGTAGAAATAGGCCGGGTGTTCCGAGGTGATGCGCGGCCAATCCCCGCCCCCTTCGACCCAAGCAAGCAGACGAGCGAGGCCGCGGAACTCCTCGGGCAGATCAGCGCCCAAACGCTGGGCGATTTTGCGCAGGTCGTTGCGGGTGGCCGACCCTAGATCGAGGTTCAGCGCATCGGCCACATCGACCAGAATAAAGTCCATCTTTTGGCGCAGAACGGCGGCGCAATCCATGCCGCGCGCCTTGACGATGGGTTCGACGAGGCCGTTTTTTTCCAGCCAATCGGCGATCATGTTGCGGTTTGATATGTCCATAACCTGTTCAATCGGCACATTCCCCAATGAGGCCGAAGGCAAGACCGAGATCACGGCCGGCACCTTGACGCTGCGAAACACATAGAGGCCGCCGAAATGCGAGGTCCAGAAATTGGCCTGTTCAAACGCCATTTTGGACAAGGATATTGGCACGCGCGTCACATCGCCGGTGCGTTTGGCCAGCCCGATCATATCAGCGATCAGCACATCATCGCGCCAGCCGTTGGGTTCGGTGCGAAAGCGGCCGATCATCTGGCCGAGTTTTGCGGCATCGGCGACATGGCCGCCAATCGTATCAGCCTCTATCGTGATGCGGCGGATGTCGAGCAGGCGGGCGGGGTTTGACACCTCATACACGCTGTTGGCCAATTCGCCTGCCACGGCATCGCGGGCGGTCAGAGCGAACAACTGCGCCTCATTCGCGTCGATGAATTGCCGCAGCACGCCGCGCGAGGTGGAGAACGTGACGTTGAGCAAGGGCGCTGTTTTTTGCGCGGTGGTCAGCAGGATAAACTGGCGGTTGCAGCCATTAGGGTTGAGGTAGCGATCATCACCCAACTCATCCCCGATTTCGGGGGAATAGCCTGAAATGTCGATGTGAAAATCTGTGAGGGTGGTGCGCTTGCCCGCCAAATGCTCCAGCGCGCGGTTGTAGCGTTCGATCAGGGCGGGCGAGTTCACCTCTACCAAGTTGCCGAACATCAGACCTTTTTGGATGAGGCGTTTCATGAGCGGTCCTTTGGGGTGGTTTCCTTGACGATCTTGGCACGGCGGCTGAAGACGTAGAGGTACCACGGCAGCCAGAATATGGCGGAAAATCCGGCGAGGGCTATGGCCTCCCATGCGCGGGGTTTCAGGGCGGTGAGGTGGTCGGGGTTTATGAGGAAGAGGACAATGATGGCCGTAATGGCGCAGATGAGGATGCCCATGATGCGGGCATGGGCGGGGCCTTTGTCAAACAGCATGGCGGGGCGAGTGACGAAGGGGACCACGAGGAAGGTGATGAAGGCGGCAAGGGCGAGGGTGGTGAGGAGGAGGGTGGTCATACTTCAAACCCCTTCAATGAAAGTGCAAAGGGCATCGCCCGAACCGAGGGGTGGGTGAGAAGCACCCGCCCCGTGGGGCGGTTCGGGCGCTGCCCGGTGGTAGGCACCGGGCGGAACACGTTTAACTTGGATTTCCGCGCTTCCATTTTCCCTGATCCAATACTATCCCATCGCATCTGATTTGAGGTCCTTCTTCAGCCGCTCCCATTCACGTTTCAAAATTGATTGCGCAATATGAGTTGTGTCCTGAGCGGGGACCTCATTTTGAGAAATACGAAGCCGATCAACTGCTAGCGCTGTTGACAGTGTTTCATACTCCGGGTCTGAACGATTAACCCTGAGCAAGATTCTATTTGAAATCTCCGCAAGCCGATACGTCCGATCATGTGACAAGCCGCTGTCTTGAGTCAGCGCTGGCATAGATCCGAGGCAGAGCGCCTGATGCTCAGCAATCTCATTTCTAAGCGAGTTTATCCATTCCTGACGAAATCCCGCGATTTGAGCAGTGGCGTTGAACTGCCTTTGGGCTCTCCCAGAAGCCAACGCCCTGCGAACGGCTAACCATGACGAAAGCAGAGCAACCAGCCCTGAAAAAAGCGGGACCAGCACTGAAAAAGTCAAAAGCTGGTTTGTTTCAACCCATGCCGATATCTCGCTAATACTCACCCCTTCCCCTCCAAATACCGCCGCTTGGCCTCTTCCTGACGCCCGAAATCACGCACCATATTCCCAATCGCCACCTCGTCCGACTTATCGGCATAGCGGAATTCTGAATCGGCGTAGCGGTTGATTTCCTGGATCACCATATCGACCGTGATCTTTTGGGTCATGCTGCGGATCATCGCCAGCTTTTCGTCATAGCCTTTGAACAGGAACAGCTCGGGGTTTTCCATCCATTCATCCGGCAGTTCAAAATCCATCGCGCGGACCTTGACCGCGTCGGTGATGTTCTTGATCGCGCGGCCGGTGAAACGCGGGTCGGCCTCTTGGATCCTTTTCAGGTAGGTGCCGAGTTTGGCGATGGTATCGAGCTTACCCACATCACGCGACACCTGATCCCAGACGCGCAGCAAGCCCTCCTCATGCGGGCGGGCGTGGCCTTCAAAGCTGGCGGCGACGGCGCGCTTCATTTCTTGGGCGGCAAACAGGTCATGCGCACCCACGGGAATGTCATGGTTTTTGCCCATCAACAGGGCAAGGATGTCGATATAATCATCGCGGGTTTGCGGGCCGTCGACAAGGAAACGGGCGCCGGCGCGTTGGCGCAGGGCATCATCGACGTTCTCGGGATAGTTGGAAAACATACCGAAGGTGCAGTTGCCGCGCACGACCGTATTGGCGCCGGCAAAGGCCTCCATGAACACGGCTGTTACCTCTTGCTGGCCCGCTGATGATTGCTTGTCGCCACGTTTGCCTGCGATTTGGTCGATGTCATCAATGGTACCAAACCCGATCACAGCGGGGTCCAGCACGTTGGTGATAAAGGCCTTGGCGTTTTGGCCGGATTTGCCCTGATAGCTGTCGATCTGGTCGATGGAAAAATTCTGATAGCGGAAGGGGTAGCCTGCGGCCTTGCAGTAATCATTAAGAAGGCCTGCCATCATCTGGATCAGGGTGGTTTTGCCCGTACCCGGCGCGCCATCCCCCATGAAGGTAAAAATGAAACCGCCCATTTCAGCAAAGGGGTTCAGCTTGCGGTCAAAATCATAGGCCATCAGCATTTTGGCAAGGCGCAAGGATTGGTACTTGGCGATGTGATTGCCGATCACCTCATTCGGTTTTTTGAAGGTCATGGTCAGGGCGGTGCCACGGGCGGCCAGCGCGGGTTTAAAGCCTGCGATGGTCAGCTTGTCGGCCTCCACCATCCAGCTTGCGGCGGTGAAGCCTGCGATGCGGGGGGCATCTTGGCCACGGAGGGCAACCGATGCCATGAGTTGCTCGGCATAGGCCAAAACGGTGGCTACCAAGGTGGCGTCATCGGTTGCATGGGCGGCTATGGCTTGGTCCAATTCCCACAAAGCGCCGTGCAGGGCGAGGGAGGCGTTGTCGGTCAGAACTTCCTCCACCGGGCCGATTTCGGCGGTACGTTCGGTGGTTTGGGGGGCCAAAAGGAAAGCGGTGGCATTGCCAAAGGTGTAGAGGACAGCCAACGCCTCGGCGGCTAACAGTTCGGTGAATTCTGCTTTCCGCTCGGCAGGCAGGCGGCCTTCGAGGTTGGCTTTTTTCAATTCCACCAGCGGCGTTTGGCGGGCGTATTCCTGCCCTATGGCCAGCGCGACAGAGAGAGCACGGCGCAAGGCTTGGGCCACGGTGGCTTGGATCGGCGAGGTCAGGGGATCGTCATCATCCTTTTCGGCAATACGGTCGAGCAGGCGGATCCCTTCGGCCCGCGCGGTGGAACGGGTAACGAGGCCGGGGGTGGTCGAGCGAAACCGGCGGCCCATAGCGGCCACGCCGGGGGATTTTTCGGGTGCGACGGTGGAATAGCGCGCGGTGCCGATGCGCGGAGTATGATCGACCCCCATCAGCATTTCGGTCGCAGCCAAATAATGCGATTTGATATCATCCTCGCGCAGTTCCATCGTGTCGCGTGTCGTCATGTCGAAAACCTTTCGCTTAGCGTTGCGGGATGATGCGGCCACCGGCCCCCACCACAAATTTACGCACCCCTGCAAAGCCGGGAGGGTTCTTTTCGACCAGCGCTTGGAACGGGCGTTCGGGCATGATCAACATGCGGTCCATGGAGGTGGCGCCAATATCGGCAAGGCTTTTGCCGGCAAAGGGGCTGGATGTAAAAATCTGGCGTTCAGCCGAAGAGAACCAACCGGTTTTCACGGTTTCCTCACGCTCGGCCAGCAAATCCTCAACCGTCCAGACCAGCGCCCAATCTTGGCCGGGTTCGGGACGGGCCGCTGCCAGTACGTCCGAGATTGGCCCTGATTGCAGCGTGAAACTGCTCGAATACATGGGGCCAAGGTGGATGCGGCGCAGGCGTTTGGGGTGGAGATCGTCAAAATCGGTGTCAAAGCCTTTGGCGATGGTGACCAGTTTCAACCCATCAAAACTTTGCGCCATCAGATGGGCCTGGGCTTGCGGCCAACGCCTGTCATCACGGGGAAGCGGGATTTTGCCGCTATCTTCAAGGTTCATCATATAGATGACGGGCAGGTTGGTTTGGGTGTCATAGACCGCCCAATGCACCAACCACGAGCGGCGCGATTTACTTTCGCCCAACCATTGCACATCGGCATCATTGCGCGCCCAAAACTGCGCACCGCCCACAAGGCTTTCATAATAAAGCCGTTGCGACATGGTGAATTGCAGGCGGGTCGGAATGGTCAGCTCGCCAATGATCTGACGGATCATCGCATCCTTGATCTCGGACTCGCTGGGCAGGTGGGTCAGATGCTTTTCGGCCTGCTGCGCGTCATTGGCCATGACGAGCAGTTCTTGGGCAATCGGAAAGCCGGACTCGTGACGGTCAAACGTCAACTTGCCGGGCAAAGGGCCATCCACCCGGCCTGTCATCAGGTATTTATAGCCCAGCGATTGAAAGGTCAGGCTCAACCGCTGGATATAGGCCCCGATCACGCGGGCCTCGAGTTTGGTCAGCGCGCCTTCGCCTTCCAACTCGGCGGCGACGCGGCCCAAATGACCTGTGATCTTCTCAAACTTGTCAAAATAGCGCCGGACGATGGCGGTATCGTAAAGCTCTGCGTGATCGTCGGTCAGGGTATTCACTGGTCGTCTTTCCTTTTACGCCGGATATAGACGCCTATAGCGCTTATGGCGATGAACACCGCGAGAAACACGATTTGGCCCGCGTTGGGCACCATGGCAAAGCCATCGGTGACCGCCCCAAGATAAAGCGCGGCCATGCCCGTCATAACCACGGCCCAGACAGACCAGCGGTCGCCCTCGCCAAAGAACATGATGTAGATCACCTCAAGCGCGCGGCGCGTGGCCCGCCACAGCCGCATCTCAGCCGCCATATTGGTTTTTGTCATGCTTTTCCACGATGGCAGCAAAGCGGCGGGCGAAACGCTCATCCGCCTTGGCCTTTTGCTCCAGTATCTTGCGGGCAAAGACCATGTGATCCTCATGCGCTTCCATCATATCGGCCATCCGGTTGTTGGTGGCGGTGCCGATGGCGGCCATGGCGGCCTGCGCTTCTTGGTCGGTTTTCACGCCGATTTCATTGATGCGGTGGGCCACATCCTGCTGCTGCGCGGTTTTCAAGGAGGAGGTCAAGGCGTCATACAGCACCACGCGCTGCTTGGTATCGGTTTGCAGCTTGTTGATCAGAACCATCTGGGTGGCCGCTTGGTTTTGCAAGCTGTCCATCCAGGTTTTGCCCTTTTCGATATAGCGTTCCAGCGTTTGCGACTTGGCCAGATCGACCTGCTCTTGCTGAACCAGCGCGTTATAGCGGGTGTTCAACGCGGCCAGTTCGCTTTCCAGCTTGGTGCGCTTGGCGGCGTCTTGTTCGACGCTGATTTTATTCTCCATCTCGATGATCTTGGGGTCCATCGCGGTGATCTCGGCGCGCACCCCTTCAAGGCTACCCACGGTAGCCTCGCGGTCATCCAGCGTGCCTGTCAGGTTGTTTTCCACGCTGTTTTTTTGGGTATTCAACATGTCCAACTGCCCTTGAAGCAGTTTGACGATGATATCGGACTTGGCGATCAAATCTTGCAATTTGTCATCAATCGACGCGGTGCGCATGCGTTCCTGACGCAAGGACTCCGCCTTGGCGTTCGAGAATATCCCGATAAAACTCTCCATCCCGGTCTTGTTGCGCATTTCATCGAAATCGCGGCTAAATCCGGCGGTTACATCATCAAGACCCATGATCAGATCGGCGATATTGGCGTTCATCAGGTCGGTATGCTGGTGTACATCGTCCAGCGTGGCGTTTTCCACGTCAATCGCGGCCTCGCCTGCCTCAATCTTGGCGCGGGCAACCTCGATCCGGCTGGTGATCTCGGTGATCTTGCCTTGCGCCTTTGCCACCTGATCTTGGCTTTCGCGGATCTTGCTGTCGAAATCTGCCATGCTGGCCTCCGATGTAAATACTTATAACATGTGGGTGGGGGGTGTGGATCATTCCAGCCCTCGCCGCGAAAATAGTCCACAACAAGGGCTTGCCCCCCGATTGCAGATAAATTGCGGCATAGGTGCGGGAAATGCAATTGCTTTGGCGCAGCACCCCTTTACCCCTTTTTCTGTTTAAAAATATGCTGCGGAGGGGGAATTGGCCTTAAGGTTGCCTTACCAAGTCTCGACAAATCGCTTTAGGCCAAGGGGGAGGCGCAAAGCCTCCCCGCCACCGGCAAAATCACACCGCGATATTGTCGATCATCCGGACACCATCAATCCGGGCCGCCGCCAACATGCGGGCGGGCGCATCGAGCGTAGACACGCGCTCCAACATCGCAGCTGATCGTAACTCGATATATTCGACCTCTTCAAAGCCTGCGGCCAACACCTCGGCGCGCGCGGCTTTCATCGCTTTGGACACCAGCATACCGTCCCGAATAGCGGCGGCGGCGCGTTGCATGGCCGCGTACAAGGCCGGCGCTTTGGCCCGCCCATCCACCGTCAGCCGCACATTACGCGAGGACATGGCCAACCCGTCCGCCTCGCGTATGGTTTCGCAGCCGACCACGGTCACGGCCAAATTCAGATCGGAGGCCATGCGCCGCACTACCTGCAACTGCTGCCAATCCTTCTGGCCAAAATAGCCACGATCCGCTTGGGTGATGCCAAAAAGTTTTGCCACAACGGTCGCCACCCCGTCAAAATGGCCGGGCCGGTGCGCGCCCTCCAAAGGGCCGGACACGCCTTTGACTGAAACCTTGGTTGCAAAGCCGTCGGGGTAGACATCGGTGGGGGCAGGCACGAACACCACATCAACACCCAAAGGGGCCAAAAGGGCTGTATCGGCCATTTCGGTGCGTGGGTATTTGGCAAGATCTTCAAGGTTGTTGAACTGCTTGGGATTGACGAAAATCGTCACGATCACGCGCTGGCACTCTGTTTGGGCAGTCCGCACAAGGCTGAGATGGCCATCGTGCAGCGCGCCCATTGTCGGCACCACACCCACCACATCGCCTGCCTTTTTCCAACCTGCGACCACGGCACGCAACTCGGCGATGTCGCGCAAAACCAAAGGCGTCACAGTTTGCCACCTTTGGGCGGCAATTCATCCGGGAAGGAATGTTCCGGCCCCGGAAAGGCGCGGGCGCGCACCTCGGCGGCATAATCGGCGATAGCATCAGAAGCTGCCTCACCCAGATTGGCATAGCGCTTGACGAATTTGGGGCGGAAATCGGTGAACAGGCCCAGCATATCGTCAATCACCAAAATTTGGCCGTCACAGCCCACGCCCGCGCCAATCCCGATAGTTGGGATGGTCAGGGTTTGGGTGATGCGGCGCGACAACCCTTCGGGGGTTTTTTCCAGCACGACGGAAAACGCGCCTGCGGCTTGCACGGCCTCGGCATCTGCCATCACGCGGGCACCCTCATCCGCGCGCCCAACGACTTTGTAGCCGCCCAGCGTGTTTACCGATTGCGGGGTCAGGCCGATATGGGCCATTACAGGCACACCTCGCGCAGTCAGAAAGGCGATTGTGTCGTGCATATGCACCCCGCCCTCTAGCTTTACCGCAGGCATTCCGGTTTCCATCATCAAGCGGCTGGCGTTGCGAAAGGCTTGCTCTGGGCCTTCCTCATAGCTGCCAAAGGGCATGTCGATGACGGGCATGGCCTTGGTGATCCCGCGCATCACCGCCTTGCCATGCAAGATCATCATCTCCATCGTTACCCCGATGGTCGAGGGCAGGCCGTGCAACACCATGCCCAAACTGTCGCCCACCAAAACCACATCGCAATGTGGATCAGCCAATCGGGCTACCGGAGTGGTATAGGCGGTCAGACACACCAGCGGTGCGCCACCTTTGCGGGCTAGAATATCGACCGGAAGGGTCGGGCGGACGGGTGTTGATGCGCTCATGTCTCTCTTGTTCTCCTTCAAGAGGAATGGTTTGAGCCCTTATACCGCCCCACCCCAAGCCGTACCAGCAAGAATGTTGCGCGATGATGCGCGCAGGCCTGCTTTGCGCTTGACCTAGGCGTGGCACCGGGCTGACATCGGTTCAGGTTTCACAAGAATGGACACAAACATGCCCTATCTTTTACCCCTGTCGCGCGAAGGTATCACCCCCGAGATTGAACGCCCCACGCCTGAGAAACTGCTGGCTGGAGATCCGGTCCATACCACCTGGAACTTCGAGGATCTGGACGGGCTGTATTGCGGGATTTGGCAATCGACACCCGGCAAATGGCGGGTTTCCTATGCCGAGTGGGAGTATATTCGCATTCTGGAAGGCGTATCGGTGCTAACCGATGCGCAAGGCAATGCGACGACACTGCGGAAAGGCGATAGCTGGATCATTCGCCCCGGGTTCGAAGGAACTTGGGAAGTGCTGGAAACCACAGTCAAGGATTATGTGATCCGGCTGTAGGGCCACCATAAATGAAAGCGGCCCCGCATGTGCAGGGCCGTTTTTCACGTTTTAGCGCCAATTACAGCGGCACATTGCTTTCGTCGATCACCGCATTGTCGGCATTATCGAACACGGGCAGCGGGTCATTGGCAATCGCCTCATCGCTGTAAATGGTTTCGGGATCGACGCGCTGGGCCGCCAGTTCGATGCCACGGTTATAGTTTTCAGGGTCGATGCGCAAAGATTCTTCCTCGGATCGCACGTGGACATGGGTGCCAATCGGGATCATCTCAAACAAGGCGATGATGTCGTGATTGAACAAGCGGATACACCCGGCCGATCCGGAATTGCCGATAGAGTCCAACGCGTTGGTGCCGTGAATGCGGTAGTAGGTGTCGCGGTTGCCTTTGTAGAGATAAAGCGCGCGCGCCCCAAGCGGGCTGCGCAAGCCGCCGCGAATACCTTTGGCAAAAGGGCCGTAAATTTCAGGCTCGGTGCGCAGCATGTTCGCAGTCGGCGTCCAGCCCGGCCATTTCTTTTTCACCTGAATGGTACCGTCGCCCGAAAAGCTGCGGCCTGCACGGCCTACCCCGATGGGAAAGCGTACCGAATTGGACCCTTCACGCACGAAATACAGGAACTTTGCATAAGGATCGACATCGACGGTCCCTACAGGCTGCTCACCCAGATAGGTGCCCGTGATACGGCGGTTCACACCTTGCAAGTATTCGCTGGGAATACCCGGCAGGTCATAGCCACTGTCAAAGATTGGGCCGTAGCCTTCGATAAACCCGGCGTTGGGGTTTAGTGCCTCGGGCGGTGTCGCACAGCCTGCAAGCAGGGCAGAGCCGGACAGCGACAGGAAGGTACGGCGGTTTAGAGAGACGTAGGTCACTGTGCGCTCACTTTATTAAGGTAATTCGTGGCAGAAGCGACATTAATGAACGCCGAGGTCAAGGGGTTCGACGATCAGCCTATAGAAAAGCCCCCAAGCGTTGCAGTTGGGGGCCAGTCTTTGGCAGTTTGGGTGGGTTCGCGGCAAAACCCCGCCGGTTGTGGGCAAGGTTTTGCCGATAAGCCGAAATACCGCAGACTAGAACAGAATCAGGCCGAAATTAACCCACTACGTTGAAGTCTGGCCCATACGGATAAGCCGTGATGTTTTCATTGCCATCCTCGGTGATGACCAAAATATCATGCTCGCGGTAGCCCCCTGCCCCCGGTTGCCCATCGGCCAGCGTCAACATCGGCTCCATTGAGATCACCATGCCCGGTTCCAGCGCTGTATCAATATCTTCGCGCAGTTCCAGCCCCGCCTCGCGGCCATAGAAATGCGACAGGATGCCGAAGGAATGGCCATAGCCAAAGGTGCGGTATTGCAGCAAATCGCGTTCCGCCAAGAAATCGTTGATCTGGGCTGTGACACCAGAACAGGTTGCACCCGGTTTCAGCAAGGTCATGCCATATTCATGGGCGGCCACATTCGCCTCCCATATTTTCAGGCTGGCCGGATCAACCGAACCTAGGAACATCGTGCGTTCCAGCGCGGTGTAATAGCCTGAAATCATCGGAAAACAGTTCAACGACAAAATATCACCTTGCTGCAAAACCCGGCCTGTGACGGGGTTATGTGCGCCGTCGGTGTTCAGCCCCGATTGAAACCATACCCAAGTGTCACGGTATTCAGCATCCGGGAAACGCTTGGCGATTTCCATTTCCATCGCGTCGCGGCCTGCCATGGCCACGTCAATCTCGCGCAGTTTCTTGCCTTTACCAGCAATCAGGCAGTCACGGATCGCATAGCCGCCCACATCAGCCACATTGGCCCCGTGGCGGATCAGCGCAATCTCAGCGTCCGATTTCATCATGCGCTGCGCCATGGTCGCGGGGGCGATATCCATGCCGCGCGTGGGCTTTAGAAATACGTTCAGCTTTTCGGATTGCACCAAGGTCAGATGATCCCCTTCGCAGCCCACAGCTTTGCCATTGCCGACAACGCCTGCAACAACACGCCAGAAATTGTCACGCTGCCAATCGGTATAGGTGATGTTGTCACCAATCGAGCGCCGCCACGGTTGGCCTGCGTCAATCCCGGCGCTGACTGTCACGCATTGATTGGCTGTTACCACACAGGCATAGGGCCGCCCGAACGAACAGTACAAGAACCCCGAATAATAGGCGACATTATGCATCGAGGTCAGGACAATCGCGTCCAACCCATGCATCTCCATAATATCGCGCAGCCCTTCCAGCCGCGCTTCATATTCCTCATCGGCAAAGGGCAAAGCACCCTTTGTGCCATTGTGGAAACGGTAATTCTCGGGACGAGCAAGCGTCATTGTCAGACCTCATATAAGAAGGGGTGGCATATACGGCCAGACCCCGAAAGGCGCGGGCGTACAGGACGGAATTTTGGGCCAACCCTGACAAGATACAAAGGAGTCGCCTCGCAACGACGCCATCGCTGCTGCGCAAGCTTTGCCGCGTTTTTGGCCCGCACGCAAGACCCTCCATTTGTGGTCCTTAGGCTTCTTTTTGCAATTTCATCTTGGCCAAAATACCTAAAACCCGCCCCACGCAGCCTGCGCAATAGTGGATATTAGGCCAGCTATAGCCACTTCACCCCAAACGGCGGCGGGCAATCACGTCATTGCCGGTGGACTCCCTGATACGCGTAATAGCTTCGGCGACGGGCTCAATGACTGTGGCCATGAAGGCACCGGTGGTATGAATCATCAGCTTGTCATTGACCATCATCGCGACATGGCCTTTCCAGAACAACAGGTCTCCGCGTTGAAATGGCGCGCCATCTGGCACCGCTTGGCCCAGCGATTGCTGCAGGTCGCTATCCCCTGGGCAGGGCTGCCCACAGGCCAGCAGCGAAAGCTGCACCAACCCCGAACAATCAAGGCCGGAATGGCCGTTGCCCCCCCACAAATAGGGCACGCCCAAAAACAGGCCTGCAACGTCAACCGGATCGCTATACCACTGGCCCAGCTTTTGCAGATGGCTGGCTGGCACAAAACCATGTGGCGTTTCGGCAAAGGTGCCAGACAAGCCCAAAACCGACAAGCGACTGCCAAAGCTGATGCCCACCGATTGCGGTGCCTGCGCACGCGGTTCGGAATAGAGGTGGCTGGCGGGGGCGGCCAACCAATGGGTCGGCTTGGTCGGCGCACATAACGCGTTTTCCGGCAAATAGCCGCAATACCCATCCTTGAGGCTGCGGCCAAAGGCGAAGCCGTCTTGGTGTTCGATCACTTCAAATCCGTCGCCCAGCAGCAATTGACGTTCGCGGGGGCCATCCTTGGAGCGCAACAAATCGACGGCGGGCACGGCTACCTCGTAGGGGCGGGCCTCGGCATAGATTGGCGCTTCAACCTGTCCTCGCAACGAGATATGCGCCGTACGCGGGGTGGCGAATGTTAGGCGGCGGTCAGTTTGCTCGAGGGCGGTTTGCGGAATATCGGTCATAGTTTGGCCCCCAGCATTTGAGGCAAAGCCGCCAGAATGGCGCGCGCGCCTTGGCCTACTCCGCCCTTAGGCCGCGCGGGGGACGATGTGGGTTGGTGGCCATAAATGTCAAAATGCACATAGGCAGGATTTGCGACAAAGCGGCGCAAAAACAGGGCGGCAGTGGTGGACCCGGCAAAGCCGCCCGATGGCGCGTTGTCCAAATCGGCGATCCCCGGCTCGATCATCGCCTCATACCCCGGCCACAGCGGCAAGCGCCACACCGGGTCGCGCGCCTGCGTGCCTGCATTTGACAAGGCGGTCGCAAAGCTCTCGTCATCGGTGAAAAACGGGGCCAAATCGGGGCCAACCGCGACGCGCGCTGCACCCGTTAGTGTGGCCATGGAAATCACCAGATCGGCCGGTGCCTCATCTGCGCCCACCTCATCTGCCAGCGCCAAAGCATCGGCCAGCACCAGTCGCCCTTCAGCATCGGTATTGTTCACCTCAACCGTTAGCCCTTTGCGTGAGGTCAGAATATCGCGCGGGCGCATCGCGCTGCCGGAAATGGCGTTTTCCACGGCGGGGATCAGCACCCGCAAACGCAGTTTCAACCCAAGCGCCATGATCATATGCGCAAGGCCCAGCACCGTGGCCGCCCCGCCCATATCCTTTTTCATCAGCAACATGCCGGCGGAAGGTTTGATATCAAGACCGCCCGTATCAAAGCACACGCCCTTGCCCACCAACACCAGTTGCGGGCCAGTATCGCCCCAGCGCATATCCAGCAAACGCGGCGCGCGCGTAGACGCGCGGCCCACGGCATGGATCATCGGAAAATTTTGCACCAGCAAATCATCGCCGCGCGTCACCGCAACCTTTGCGCCGTGCTCGGTTGCCAGCTTGCGAAACGCGACTTCAAGCTCGTCTGGCCCCATGTCTGATGCAGGCGTGTTGATCAGATCGCGGGTCAGGGTTTCACCTTGCGCTATGGCCAGCAAACGCGCGGCATCAACCCCTAGTGGCGCCTTTAGGCGCGGCAAAGGTGCTGCGGTTTTGGTGGGACGGTAGATATCAAAACGGTACTGCCCCAAAAGCCAAGCCAGAACTGCCTCCTCTAACGCCGCATCTGTCAGGGTGGTTTCAAAATGCCAATCGCCTGCTGGCAAGGCAGTGGCCGCAGGCGCTACGCCAAACCGCGTCCGGTTTCGCGCCGTTGGCGTGCCGTAACCCACCACGGCCGCAGCAATTTGGCCAGTGGCGTCGGGCAGCAGCAAAACCGCCCCCAAGC
>Ga0075467_10000887_pt1 | contig 24487 bp, 16 predicted proteins | sample DEB08_DNA_9_FD_75067 | JGI IMG/M metagenome (GOLD analysis project Ga0075467, IMG submission 75067) | Aqueous microbial communities from the Delaware River and Bay under freshwater to marine salinity gradient to study organic matter... | ecosystem: Environmental > Aquatic > Marine > Coastal ... | reverse complement strand
TTTTAATAGGCTTGGATGTAATTGTTTTTCCGTTGAGTTTAATGCTTGCTGGAGGAATAGAAAACTCTCCTTTTTTAAGGGGTTTTAGGATGTAAGTATACTTTTGAGAGAAACTTGCTTTTCCATTAATCCATGATTGACTTATAGATTGACTAGGACCACCGACAATTTGGAAATTGGTAAGATTTGGAATTTTAAAATTATCAGCTCCTTGTTTATTAACTGTAAACTGTACTCGTAATCGTTGATTAAGGCCGAGCTTATTTTTGCTAACACTAACAACGAGTTCTGGTTCTTGAGCATAGAGAGACATACTCATAAGAGTAAACAGGATAAGAATGTATTTTATTTTATGCCTCATTTTTATTTTCTAGCTCTTGGCAAATATAAAATTTACCAATCTTTTTCTTGCTTTACTTTTTTACCTTTTGCTTTTTTAGCGTTTAATTTTTTCTGAGTTTTTTTCTCTTCATTATTTAAACTTTCTAACAACTGCTTTATTTGTTGTGGTGACATTTTTCCTGGTTGCGGCTTTTGCCTGCTCTTATCGTTCTTTTTGGGATCCTGTTTTTTCTTGTCATCTCCCTTGTCACCATCTTTCTTAGGATCTTTTTTATCTTTATCGTCGCCGTCTTTTTTATCCTTATTTTGATCTTTGTTTTGATCTTTTTTATCCTTGTCTTTATTTTTATCGTCTCCTTTTTCTTTGTTTTCCTCGTCTTTCTGAAGTTTTTGAGCAACTGCTAAATTGTACCTACTCTCATCATCACCGGGGTTGTTTCGTAAAGAATTTTTATAAGCATCTATTGCACCTTTATAATTCTTTTGCTGCATCATTGCATTTCCAATATTGTGGTATCCTTCAGATTTTTCTAGTTTGTTTTTTGAACTCTCTACCGTTAAATTAAATTGTGGAATTGCTTCTTTATAGTTCTTGTCTTTATAGAGCGCATTTCCCAAATTGTAACTAGCTTTCTTGTAGGAACTGTTTTTTTCTAAGGCTTTTTTATAAGCAACAGAAGCATCTGTAAAATTTTTCTGTAAGTATAGCTTATTACCTTCTCTTACATATTTTCTAGCCTCTCTTTGTTGAGCGATAGAATCTTTTTGCGCATAAGAAAATGTTGATGTTAATAACATCAATAGGGCAATTAGTATAAATTTTAAATTCTTCATTGTCTTAGAATTTATTTGTCTTCTTCATTAAATAAATCGACTTTTCTTAACCATTTGGTTTTCTTATCAAGTAAGAAAATATCCAAAACTAAAAATAAGATTCCGATTCCCAAAAACCATTGAAATTGATCTTTGTAATCTGAAAATTGCTTGGTCTCAAATTCGCTTTTCTGAGCATTGGTAATAATATCCTCTATGGCTTTCACAGGTTTGTCTGTTAAATTCCCGTCAATGTATTCGCCATCTGCGGCATTGGCCACACCTTTTAAAAGTTCAGAATTTCGTTTTGTTAAAACGGTTTCTCCTTTGTATTTTTTATACCCAATAAGCGAGCCATTTATTTTTAGGGGGATAGGCGCGCCTTTTTCAGTTCCTACACCAATGGTATATACCTTAATTCCGTCGTTAGAAATATTTTGGGCTAACTGTTTTGTTTCCTCTTGATGATCTTCTCCGTCAGAAATTATAATTAAAAACCGATTGGTTTGCTCATCATTGTTATAATAGGTTTTTGCCAAATCTAAAGCATCGTTAATTGCTGTTCCTTGACTAGAGACCAGATCTGGGTTAGCATTTTGCAAAAACATTTTTGCTGCTGCATGATCGGTAGTTATGGGCAATAAAGGATAGGCGTTTCCTGCGTAAATGATAATTCCTACACGGTCACTTCCTAGTTTGTCAATAATTTTAGAAATGATTTGTTTTGATTTTTCTAACCTATTTGGAGCAATATCTTCTGCTAACATACTTCTAGAAACATCTAGTGCAAAAACAACATCGACACCTTCTCTTTTTACTGTTTTTAATTTAGTTCCCATCTTTGGGTTGACCAATGCTAAAATTAAAAATGAAATCCCGATGATAAAAAAGAAGAGTTTTAAAACGGATTTAAAAACAGAAACATTGGGTGCTAACTTTATTAATAAGCCAGCCGAAGCAAATTTTTTCTGAGTTCTTTTTTTCCACCAGAATACCAATAGAAATATCACTACGATTATTGGTATCGCAGCAAAAAGATAAAAATAAATGGGTTCCTCTAGTCTGTATAACATTATATAAAACTTCTAAACAGTGTGTTTCTTAATAAATACTCTAACAACAATAAACCTACTGCTATGAAAATTAAAAATCTGTATTTTTCTTGAAAATTGTAATATTTAAATTCTTCAATTTTTGTCTTTTCTAAGGTGTCTATTTCATCATAAATATCTTGGAGCTTAGTATTGTCTGTTGCTCTAAAATATTGTCCTTGTGTTTCACTGGCAATAAACTGTAAAAGTTCTTCATCTATTTCAACCTGTTGTTTTCTAAACTGTAATTTCCCAGTCCTAGGATCTTTGCTGTAAGGAAAATCTGCCATACCGTTCGTTCCAATTCCAATGGTATATACTTTAATATTTAATTCTTTTGCAAGCTCAGTAGCTGTTTTTGGATCTACAAAACCTGAATTGTTTACTCCGTCTGTTAGGAGAATGATGACTTTGCTTTTAGCCTCGCTTTCTTTTAATCGATTTACGGCAGACCCTAATCCCATTCCTATCGCTGTTCCACCTTCTAATTGCCCCCATTTAATATCTGCAATAGTTCTTTTAATAATTCCTTTATCACTAGTAATTGGTGTTTGTGTAAAGCTTTCACCTGCGTATACTACAATTCCGATTCTATCATTTGGACGTCTATTTACAAAGTTTGTAGCGACTACTTTTAAAGCTTCTAGCCTATTTGGTTGTAAATCTTTTGCCAACATACTCGCAGAAACATCAATTGCCATAACAATATCAATTCCTCTATTTGCTTTTATTTTTGTGCTAACGGATACGTTTCTTGGTCTTGCTAATGCAATCAATAAAAAAGCTAAAGCCAACAACCTAAATAAATATAAAACAGGCTTCAGTTTTGGTAAAAAGGAACCTTTAGAATTAAACCCTTTTACGCTAGAAACTCTTAAAACCGCAGTGTCTTTTTTTCGCATAAAGAAATACCAGACAGCCAATAACGGAATTACCGTTAATAGCCATAAAAAACCAGGGTTTTGAAACTCAAAATTACTCCAATCCATCTTCTGCTGCTGTTTCTTCTATTATCGGTTTAGGTTTTAATGCATTTAAGACATCTTCTGCATCTCTTCTGTCTTCTTCAATTTCGTGTGAAAGTGGTTTTGATTTGGCAAATTTCACCAAATCAGCTTCACTAAGCAATCCTTTTAATTTGTTGATCGTTTCTCTACTAGTGTCAATTGTTTTTGCTTGATTGAAATCAGAAAGAGTTTCAACTAATTCATGTGTAGTAATTTCTAAGGCCGGAACTTTCAACTCTTTTTCAATATAAGCTCTCACAATTTCAGTAAGCTCACTGTAATATTTTTTTACTTCATTGTTTTGCCACAATAACTTATTGTCTAATTTTTGAAGCCTTTCAATTGCTTCTTCGTAAGGAGGTAAACCAGCAATTATTTCTTCTTCAGTAATTTCTGCTTTCTTTCTAGTAATGATGAAATACACAAATACAGCAATCAATAATAAGCCTAAAACAACCCATATAATATAAGGTTTAAAGTCGTCAAAAACCAAAGGCTCACTTTGAATCGCTTTAATTGGAAACATTTTTAGTTTTGTAGTGTCTACCGCAACTGTAGCAACATTAATTAAAACAGAATCGGTTAAATAGGCCCTGTTTCTAATAAATATTTGTTGGGTAGGAATATAAAAAGCACCACTATCAAAACCAGTCATTAAGTATTTTTTGATAAGACTGTTTTTAAAGGTGTCGATTTTAAAATCTTCTACTACTTCTAAGTTTTTTAAGTTTTCTAATTTTTCAGGGAGAATTACATTAGCTGTGTCGCTAATAGTGATTTGAAACAAGAATTGTTCGCCAATTCTAATATTGGTAGTGTCTGTCTCTACTTTTACTTGCTGCGAAAAAGAGACATTACTACATGCTAAAAGGAATAAAAGGATTCTTATTTTCATTGCTGTTATCTTCCTTTGTGTTTAAAATAGCCTAATAATTTTTTCACATAATCTTCGTCCACTCTAGTATCTATTGCCCCAGCACCACTTATCTTAAAAGTGCTTTTGTAATAATCTGATAAACGTAAAGCATTTGCTTTGTAACGATTTCTTACTGTTTTTGACGAGGTATTGATCAGCTGAACAGAATTTGTTTCTGCGTCTAGCATAGGCACCATTCCTAAATTTGGAATTTCCTCATCGTGTTTGTCATAGACTCTTATTCCGGTAATATCGTGTTTGTTGCCAACAATTTTTAAGGTTTTCTCATAATCATCGTCCATAAAATCGGATAGCATAAAAACGATGGCTCTCTTTTTCATCACATTAGAAAGAAACTTAAAAGCTTCAGAAATATCTGTCTTTTTACTTTCAGGCTTAAATTCAATTAACTCTCTAATGATTCTTAATACATGACTTTTTCCTTTTTTAGGAGGAATAAACAACTCTATTTGATCTGAGAAAAGAATCAAACCAACTTTATCGTTGTTTTGTATTGCAGAGAAAGCTAAGGTTGCAGCAATTTCCGTTACGGTGTCTTTTTTGAATTGTTCTGCTGTTCCAAATAATTCCGATCCAGAAATATCTACCATTAACATCATCGTTAATTCTCGCTCTTCTTCAAATACTTTTATATGAGGTTCGTTAGAACGAGCGGTAACATTCCAATCGATGGCTCTTACATCATCTCCATATTGATACTGTCGTACTTCAGAAAACGTCATTCCTCTACCTTTGAAGGTAGAATGATATTCTCCTCCAAAAACATGATCAGACAATCTTCTTGTCTTGACTTCAATCTTTCGTACTTTTTTTAGTATCTCTTTCGTATCCATAATTTAACTTACCCATTCTAGCGGTAAACTCTCTAACTCTATTCCTTTAATTTGTGAATCAACTGCTCTCTCATAGAATTTAGGTTTCTCAATTGATAGGCTAATATTTTCCTTTTTATTAATTCTACTCAACACTTCTTCAATAGGTTTTTGCTGAGCTAAAAGCAAACTGTTTAAAACTTGATTCGACTCATTTTCAAAATCAAAACAATTGATATGAAATTTAGGGTTTCTATTTTGGTAAACAACCCATTGTCCATAAGTTTCTTTGGTTAATTCTAATATTAATTTATTACTGATAATGCTTTTATATCTTGTTAATTTATATTTCATAGCTAAAATATTTTAGGGGGGTATAACAATTTAGAATGGTATGCAGTTGCTTCCTATGGAACTTCTATTTCATTAATAATAGAATTAATAATGTCTATTGATGTAATGTTTTCGGCTTCAGCTTCGTAAGTAATTCCAATTCTATGTCGCAATACATCATAAACCATCGCTCTAACATCTTCAGGGATTACATAACCTCTTCTTTTTATAAATGCATAACATTTAGCCGCTTTTGCTAGATTGATACTTCCTCTAGGGGAAGCTCCGAAACTGATTAGAGATTTTAAGTTGCCTAAATTATACCTTTCTGGAAATCTTGTGGCAAAGATGATATCAAGAATATATTTTTCAATTTTTTCATCCATGTAAACTTCATTGGCAGCTTCTCTAGCTCTTAAAATTTGCTCTATAGAAACTACTGGGTTTACGGTAGCAAAACCTCCACTTAAGTTTTGACGCATGATAATTTGTTCATCCGCTAATTTTGGATAATCAATAACCGTTTTTAGCATAAAACGATCTACCTGTGCTTCAGGCAGAGGATATGTCCCTTCTTGTTCTACAGGGTTTTGGGTTGCCATCACTAAAAAAGGTTCATCTAATTTAAAAGTAGTGTCTCCAATAGTTATCTGTCGCTCTTGCATGGCTTCTAATAAAGCAGATTGCACTTTAGCAGGCGCTCTATTGATCTCATCAGCTAAAACAAAGTTCGCAAAAATGGGACCTTTTTTAATAGAAAAATCATTTTCCTTAATATTGTAAATCATGGTTCCAACCACATCCGCCGGTAAAAGATCCGGTGTAAACTGCACTCTGCTAAAAGAACCCTGTACGGCTTTCGCAAGTGTATTGATGGCTAGTGTTTTTGCCAAACCAGGCACACCCTCAAGTAAAATATGTCCATTACCAAGTAACCCTATTAGTAAACGTTCGATCATTTCTTTTTGACCAACGATTACTTTATTCATTTCTGAGGTAAGCAAATCGACAAAAGCACTTTCTCTTTCTATTTTTTCGTTAATTGCTCTAACATCTACATCCATTCTATCTTAAGTTTTAAGAATTAAAAATTGAAAAACAAATCTACAATAAACACAATTTTAACATTGTTAAAGATAGGTTAAAGGTAAAAGGAAGTATTTATGACTATAATCTTAACATATGTTTATAGTTGTAGTGCTGCTATTTTTTTTCATTTCTTAATATTATGTTAATTTTTTTTTGTTTATAAGAAAATAATCGCCACATTTGTTTGATAATCAATCAACCACATTTATATGAAACAAAATGACTTTTTAAAATTTTTCACGGTTGTATTTTTATTTGTAGGGGTAATTTCTTTAAATGCTCAAACAATTAAAGGTAAAGTAACAGATAATAGCGGAGAAGCTTTATCCTTTATGAATGTCGTGGAAAAAGGAACAACAAATGGAACGACTACTGATGAAAACGGTGAGTTTTCGTTAGATGTAAAAAAATTACCAACAACAATTTCTGTTTCCTCTTTAGGATTTAAAACTGTTGACAAGAAAATCACAGACACTAGTTATGTTACTATTGTTTTGGAAGAAGACAATCTCGCTTTAGATGAAGTGGTTTTAGTTGGATCTAGAAACAAAAATAGAACGGTAGCTAACACACCAGTTCCTGTAGATATTATTGACATCTCTGAATTAGTAAGTGCAGGGCCGCAAGTATCAGTAAATGATATCTTAAATTATGTTGCACCTTCATTTACATCAACTTCACAAACAGTTTCAGATGGTACAGACCATATTGATCCTGCTGCCTTGAGAGGTTTAGGGCCAGATCAAGTGTTAGTTTTAATTAACGGAAAAAGAAGACACAACACATCTCTAGTGAATGTTAACAGTACAGTAGGTAGAGGTAGTGTAGGAACTGATATGAATGCAATTCCAGCATTTTCAATTAAAAGAATAGAAATTCTAAAAGACGGAGCAGCGGCACAATATGGAAGTGATGCCATTGCTGGAGTTATTAATATTGTATTAAAAGACAAGGAAGGATTAGAAGTTCAAATAAATCAAGGAGGAAATTGGGGAAGTGAAACCAATGACCAAGATGGTGGAATGGATGGAGAAAACTTTCAATTCGATGTAAACTATGGAATTCCTTTAGATGATAAAGGAGGTTTTATAAACTTTACAGGTTCTTTATCTACTAGAGCGCCTTCTTTTAGAGCAAGTGGTGATGGATTTACAGGATCAATCTTTGATGCAAGTAATTCAGTAGAGTGGATCGGTTTAAATAGCGGTGCAGGATCAGATATTACGCAATATTCTTTAGCACAAATCCAAACGTTCTCTCAAGGAGTTACTCATTTTGATTTGTCTTTAAAAAATCAAATTAATGCAGCTACTTCAATTGATGATTTAAGAGGATTGTTAAACTTTAACACAACTGATGCAGAATTAGCAACAAGAGGCCTTACTAGAAAAGACTTTAACATGAGAGTTGGTCAGTCTAGGTTAAGAAACGGAAAATTTATGGCAAACATGGAGTTTTCTATCAATGATGATTTTAGTTTTTATGCCTTTGGTGGATTTAGCCATAGAAAAGGAAATGCTGCAGGTTTTTACAGGAGACCAAATCAATCTAGAGCTTTCACAGGATTATATCCAGGAGGATTCTTGCCAGAAATCAATTCTACTGTAAATGATGAGTCAGTAGCTGTTGGTATTAGAGGAAAACAAGGAGAATGGGATGTAGACTTTAGTAATACTTACGGAAAAAACTCTTTTGATTTTAACATAGGAAACACAAGTAACGCTAGTTTACAACAAGATTCACCTTTAGAAGCGTATGCAGGAGGTTTTTCTTTTACTCAAAACACAACTAACTTAGACATGTCTAAATTCTATGATGATATTTTATCTGGTTTAAATGTTGCAGTTGGAGCAGAATATAGAATGGAAGCTTATAGTATTTTTGCAGGACAAGAAGAGTCTTGGGCTACTTATGATATTAATGGAAATATTTGGGATGGTAATTCTGCTACTCAAGTTACAGATTTCTTCGGAAATTCTAGAGCAGGAGGAATTCAAGTATTCCCTGGTTTTAGACCAGAAAATGAAAGAAATGCAACTAGAAACAGTTATGCTTTTTATGCGGATTTAGAATTAGATCTTTCTGAAACTTTATTTGTGTCTGGAGCAGCTAGATTTGAAAACTATAGTGATTTTGGTTCTACTTTTAATTGGAAATTAGCAGGATTACTTAAAGCAAGTGATAACGTAAACTTTAGAGCAGCTTTAAGTACTGGTTTTAGAGCACCGTCTTTACATCAATTAAACTTTAATACCATTAGTACAAACTTTATTGCAGGTGTACCATTTGAAGTGGGAACATTTTCAAATGATAGTCAGATTGCAGGAGCCTTAGGAATTCCTCAATTAAAACAAGAAGAGTCTTTAAGTGCTAGTATTGGTTTTACAGCCAAAATTCCGGATGCTAATTTAAGTTTAACAGTTGATGGTTTCTTTACGGCAATTGATGATAGAGTAGTATTAACTGGAAACTTTGATATCCCAAGTGGAATCATAACAGATGCCGAAACAGCTCGTTTCTTCGCAAATGCAATTGATACTGAAACAAAAGGGTTTGATATTGTAATTTCTCACAAAGCAACTATTTCTGATTTACGCTTATCAAGTGATTTAGCAGTAACTTTTGCTAGAACGCAACAAGTAGACGAAATCAATTCTTCAAGTGTATTAGCTTCACAAGCAAGCACTTATTTTGGGGAAAGAGAATCTTACTTCTTAGAATTTGCAACACCTAGATTTAAAGCAAACCTTGGACATGTATTACAATCAGACAACTGGAAATTATTTGTTAGAAACTCGTATTTCGGATCGGTAATCAATCCAGATACAACAAATAATGGAGGAGCAGATTTCCATCCAGAATTTGGAGGAAAAATAGTAACAGATTTATCTTTTGGATATGACTTTACAGAAAACATGACTTTAACAGTTGGTTCAAGTAATATTTTCGATGTGTATCCAGATGCAACTCCATCTAATTTAACAAGTGGTAATCAATTTATATACCCACGAGTTACTTCTCAGTTTGGAATTAATGGTAGAACAGTTTTTGCTAGATTAAAATTAAATTTATAATATACAAACTATAGGATATGAAAAATATTAAATATATAGCTTTACTATTCTCCTTAACCCTTTTAATTTCTTGTGGTGAGGACGATGTAGATAGCGTAACAAATCCCGGAGATTTAACTCCAACAAGTGAAATAAGCATCGGTTTTATTGATGCAAATGACGGGCAAACAGTCTTAGAAGCTGGCGGAACAGTTAGTTTCACAATAGGATTGAATGTAAATCCATTAAATGTTGCTACAGAAGTAACATTAGGAATAACATCTTCAGATGGTACCATTGATGGAGCAAGTTTTCCAGCTACTGTAACCATTCCAGCAGGAGAAACAACTGTAGAGGTTACGGCAACTTTTGCAGACGATGGTGTTGCAGAAGGAACAGATGTTGAAACGTTCACTGTTGAAATTTTAGATGCAGATTTTGGAGGATCTTTAGTGTACTATTTAACTCCAGCAGATGTTTCTAGGTCTATTAATGTTGTCGATAGTTTACCATTAATAGTTGTTACAACACCTTCGGATGTTGATTTTAACTTTACATGGACAGGAACTAGCGATTTAGATATTAGAATTAGAGACGCAGGTTTTAATGATATTGATACTGGTTATTCTGTAACGCCAGGAGAAACTGTAACATTAGGACAAGCAGATCCTGATGGGGTTTATACAATCTCTGTTAGGCCTTGGACGGTTAATGATCCAACGACTGATTATACATTTGAATTTGTTTCTCCTGCAGGAACAGAAACGTTTACAGGAACAGTAACTCTTGGAGCTGGTTTTTGGGCAGAAGAAATTCCTGTACTAGAAATTACGAAAGCTACTAACGGAATGGAAGTTACTTATTCATTTATAGAACTATAAAACAAGACATATGAAACATATATATAAATTAAGTATAATACTAATATCTGTTTTTACATTTATAGGATGTAATGTAGATGATGATGACCCAATAACTACAGCAATAACTAAAGATTTATTGGCTTCTGCAGTTGAACAAAGTGAAATCATTGGTGTTCCTAACGATACTGAAAGTTACGACTTTATGGTACAGTTTTCAGAAGCTTTACCGAGTTATTCAACGTTAGAATATACAATTGATGGAGTTACAAATACAGTGAATGTAAACTCCGGAGCAACTTCAGTAGCGATATCACTTACTTTTAGTGCTAATGAAAGTTTTCATGATGTAGTTTTAACTGATTTTATTGTGGTTAACAGTTCTGCTAGAAACTTTCTTCCTTCTTTAGACGGAGTTACTTCTTTTAAAGTAATGAAAGTAGGGGCTTTTATAGCAACAATGACTTGGGATTCAAGTGCAGATCTAGATCTAGATTTGGATGTTATGACTAACACTTGGGGTTGGGCATTTGTTACTTTAGATGCAAGTGCGGGAACTGCAAATTCAGAAACGGTATCGTCTATTTTAGATGATGGTAATTATGCATTATGGATTTGGACAAATGGTTCTACCGGTCAATCTTACACATTTACTGTCACAACCATACAAGGTGTTGAAACCTTTACAGGCTCAGTAGATGGAAATTCATGGAATTTATGGATAACCAAAAGCGGTAATAACTACACGTATTTTACAGAAGATCCGGCTTAAATATTTTAGGCTTATTAATATAAAAAAGAGGCCAATTGGCCTCTTTTTTTGGATTAAAATAACAGCGCATGAAAATAAATAGAGACATTCTAAACTTAAAACCCTCTGCAACACTTCTTATTAACGAGAAAGTAAAAGAATTAAGAAAGGAAGGAAACCAAATCACACATTTTGGATTTGGTCAATCCCCATTTCCAATTCATTATTCTATTGTAGAAGAATTAAAAAAGAATGCAACAAATAATCATTATCTACCTGTAAATGGATTGTTTGAGTTAAGAAATCAAGTATCTGAATTTCTTTCTCAAAACCAGGGAATCCAAAGAGATTCAGCTCTAATTTTTATCGGCCCTGGAAGTAAAGAATTACTATATCAGTCTATTTTAATTTTTGAAGGAGAGTTTTTAATTCCTAAAGGAAGTTGGGTAAGTTATATTCCACAAATCAAGTCTAAAGGAGGTACTTACTCTATTCTAGAAACGAGACTAGAAAACGACTTTAAACTAAGCTCTCAATCTCTTGAAGCTTATCTTAAACAAAGCAATCATAAAGAACACGTATTGGTTTTAAATTCTCCAAACAATCCAACAGGAGCCGTTTATACACATAAAGAATATGAATTATTGGCAGAGGTTTGTAGAAAGTATCAAGTAATCGTTTTATCAGACGAAATTTATTCCCAATTAAACTTTAATGATGATTTTTCTCCAAGTATTTCCAAGTATTATCCAGAAGCAACGATTGTTTTTGGAGGCTTAAGCAAAGTGTTTTCTGCAGGAGGTTATCGTCTGGGGTTTATGTCACTTCCTAAAGAGTTGAATCAATTATCAATTGTTTATCGGTCTTTATTTAGTGAAACATTCAGTTGTGTTTCTTCACCAGTTCAATTTGCCGCAGTAAAAGCCTATGAATATGCAGATAAATTAAAAGAATATGTCTCTATTTCATCTGCTATTTTACATGGAATATCTTCTTATGTTTTTTCAGAATTATTAAAGAATAATATAGATTGTACCAATCCAGAAGGAGCATTTTATATGATGATAGGTTTTGATCAATTTAAAACTCAAATCCAGTCTTTAGGAATTAATACGAGTAAGGAATTAGCACACTTTATGTTAGAAAACTATCAAGTTGCTTTATTGCCAGGATCAGATTTTGGATTTGAAACTACTGAGTTCTTTTTTCGCTTGGCCTTTGTAGATTTTAATGGAGAAAAAGTGATGAATGCTTACAGAGACATCGCTATTATTGATGAAAGCTTTATCAAGGAGAATTGTTTAAGAATTTATGCTGGAGTTCAGCAGTTAATCAAATTCACAAAAGAAGTGTCTTAATACTCTTTCAGTTTAAAGGTTTTCATAAATTCACCATAGGTGAAATACTGAATCCAATCTCCAAGATTGATGTACTTAGTTTTACTAGTTAAGTCAATTTCTAAAGGTAAATGTCTATGTCCAAACACAAAATAATCGTAGTGTTTTTCTTCAAGTTTTCGTTTACAATACTGAGCCAGCCATTCGTTTTCTTCACCTAGAAATTTTGCGTCTTCATCACCAGAAATTAGTTTGTTTTTTACAGACATATACTGACCTAACTTTACACCTAAATCTGGATGAAGCCATCGAAACAACCATTTAAAAAACGGAAAGGTAAAGACTTTTTTCATTCGTTTGTATCCCTTGTCTCCAGGACCTAAACCATCACCATGGCCAATTAAAAAAAGCTTTCCATTGAGTTCAAATTCTTGCGTTTCATGAAATACAGGAATGTTTAATTCTTTTTGAAAGTAATCTCGCATCCATAAATCATGATTTCCGACAAAGAAATAAATGGAAACTCCTGCATCTTTAAGTTCTGCAAGCTTCCCCAAAACTCTAACAAATCCTTTAGGAACAACGGTTTTATATTCGAACCAAAAATCAAATAAATCGCCTAATAAAAAAACAGCTTCAGCATCATCTTTTATAGCATCTAACCAAGCAACAAATTTTTTCTCTCTAGGAAGACTAGCTGCTGCCGTGGGAGCACCTAAATGTTGATCGGAGGCAAAGTAAATTTTCTTATTTTCAGATGTAGTAATCGTAGTCATTGACTGCAAAGTAACACTATTCTAGATTAGAATCCAACTCTAAAACTTTCTGTAGCATTTTATCATCTTGATGGATGATTCGGTAAAATCCAACATCACCAAATAAATCATTGGCTATACTTGCTTTTAAATATTTGCGAATTTTCTCTCGGGTAGTAAAAGAGGGTTTACTGATTTCTTTAATTTTAGAAAAATATTCATCCAGTACTTTTTCATCTTTATCAAAATCTTCGATAAACGTTTCTAAAGTCCATTTTTTAGTGATTTCTTTTCTGTTTTCATCAACGTAATCAAAAGAAAAATTATTGATTGATCTAAAGTAGAAATTACTTAAATAAGCTGTTGTGTCAATCCCTACAAATACATCTGGTATAATTCCGCCACCACCATACACCACTTTACCTTTGGGTGTAACATAACGCAAAGAATCAGTTACTTGAATACTATCTTTACTTAGCAACTCGCCACTTTGAATTCTTTTTTGATAATCTTTACGGTAATTAGAATCTCCATTTTTAGTATAAGGTTTTTGAATAGATCTACCCGTTGGAGTATAGTATCTTGCGGTTGTTAATCGAACTGCAGAACCATCACCTAAATCCATTTCTATTTGTACCAATCCTTTCCCAAAAGTACGTCTACCTAAAATAGTTCCTTTATCATTATCTTGTAAGGCACCTGCTACAATTTCAGAAGCTGAAGCAGAGCTTTCATCTACTAAAACATACAATTCGCCATTTTTAAAAGCGCCTCTTTTAGTCGCAAAAGATTCGTCAATAGCTCCTTTATTATTTTTAGTGAATACAATTAGTTGATCTTCTTCTAAAAACTCATCTACAATGCTTGTTGCAATGTCTACAAAACCACCGCCATTTCCGCGTAAATCTAGTACAAGGTTTTCCATACCTTGCTTGGTAAGTTCGGTTAAAGCTGATTTGAATTCTCGATACGTATTTCTTGCAAATCGATCTAATTTTATATAGCCAATTCGATCATTAATCATGTAAGAAAGATCTACACTTTTTATATTAACGTCTCCACGTGTTATATTAATATTGAATAAAGAATCATTCGATTTTCTATAGACTTGTAAATTTACATCGGTATCCGTTTGACCTTTTAAATATTTAGGAACATCATTATTGTTTAAGTTTTTTCCTGATAAAGTATCTTTATTAGCAGCAATAATTCGATCTCCAGCTTTAATTCCTGCTTCAATACTTGGTCCGCCTTTTATGGTCTGAATTACAGTGATAGAGTCGTTAATAATTCGAAATTGAACACCAATACCAACAAATTTTCCTTGCATACTTTCCTGAACGGCTTGCAAATTTTCTTTTGGAATATAAACAGAATGAGGATCTAATTTACCCACCATTTGAGAAATGGCACCATCTAATAAATTATCCGTATTAACGCTATCTACATAATTTTGATCTATATAATCCATTAAACGCCTAATTTTTGCCTCGTTTTTAGAATTACTGTTCATAGACAACCGATTGTTGCCTCCGTTAAAAAAGACACCAATTAAGATTCCAAAAACAACCGCTAGGGATAAATATATAGGAAAATTATTTTTATTCATTTAATGGTAAATATTGAGTTTCTACGCCTGCTTTTTCTAAAAAATCGATTCCTGAAGTATCTCTGTAATCTCTACAATACACAACGCGTTTAATACCTGCTTGATGAATAAGCTTACTGCATTGTTGGCAAGGTGATAAAGTAATATATAAAGTGGCACCTTCAGCAGATTGCGTTGAGCCGGCTACTTTTAAAATAGCATTGGCTTCTGCATGTAATACCTCCCATTTTGTTAAACCTTCATCGTCTTCACAACAGTTGTCAAAACCAGAAGGCGTACCATTAAAACCATCAGAAATAATCATGCGGTCTTTTACAATTAATGCACCTACTTGCTTGCGTTCACAATGAGAGAGTTTTGCCCATTCTAGCGCCATTTTTAAATAGGCGATATCGTATTTACGTTGTTTAGAATTCATGAAGGTTAAAAGTAATGAGATTTAAAAAATGAGAACGTTAATTATTTACCAAAAAACTCTATTAATTATCATCGGAATTACAAATCCGATTACAATTGCAGAACACACCAAGACCCAATCTCTTTTAGAAACTCTAAAGAAATTTTGCAAAAGAGTTCCTAGGATTAAAATTCCAAAGACGATTATGATTTGAGATGCTTCAATACCTAAAGCAAACTCTAATAAAGGAAAAAATTTATCTTCTTCTTTTCCAATCATCAATCTAAAATAATTTGAAAACCCTAAGCCGTGAATCAATCCAAAAAACAAAGCGAAAAATAAATTCAACTTTTCTTTTCCAGAGGAAGCTTTATTAGCTCTTAACACATTAAACATTCCTGTTATAAAAATGGTCACAGGAATTAAAAACTCGATGATGTCAATTCTAATTTTTAGAATATCATAAGCTGCCAATGCCAAAGTTAAGGTATGTCCAATAGTAAAAAATGTGATCAACCATAAGGCTTTTTTCCATTGATTAAAACTGAAGACTACTGCTAATACAATTAAAAACAAGATATGGTCATACGCAGCAAAATCTAAAACGTGCTGTAAGCCTAATTTAAAATACAAAATAAAATCATCCATGCTATTATATTAATATTTTCAAATATATAAAAGAGTAGCAATATATAATTAAAATATGCCAACAGGTATATACACCTGTTTTTCGGTTTACGTATTTACATCCTTACAGGCTCTAAAACTAAAAACTAAGTTTGGTAACTGTTTTATTTATGACAAGTGAAACAAAATATTTTAACCATTTAAAACATTATATATTATGGATCAAATGTTAGCATCAATTATGATTTTCGCAGGAAATTTTGCTCCTAGAGGCTGGGCTTTTTGTGATGGACAATTATTGCCAATTAGTGCAAATACTGCATTATTCTCTCTGTTAGGTACAACGTACGGAGGAGACGGAAGAACCACTTTTGCTTTGCCAGACTTACGAGGTAGAGCACCAATAGGCCCAAGACATGGCCCAGGTTTGTCTTTGTATCAACTAGGAGAAAGAGGAGGAGTAGAAACAGTTACATTAACTCAACTTCAAATACCTCAACATACACATACAGCATCAGTTACACAATCAGCAGGTGGAACTGCAAATGGAACAATTAACGCTGGAGCTTCAGGGAGTACGAATAACCCAGCAGGGAAGTTTTTAGCTCAGTCAGGGAATATTGGGCCAAATCAAATTAATATTTATGGAGATGCTAGTGATGTACCTATGGCTGCTGGTTCAGTATCTGTAGATATGAGTAGTGTTCCTGCTCCAACCGTGACAAATTTACCAACTGGAGGAAGTCAATGGCACACAAATGTTCAACCTTTTTTAGCAATCAATTATATTATTGCATTGGAAGGAATTTTTCCTTCTAGAAGTTAAGGTGTCTTTTAAATTTACATTATAGAAAAGGAACGAGCCACTTTTATGTATTGTTAGAAAAACAAAAAAGCCTCAGATTTTTCTGAGGCTTTTTTATTAACATAGTATAAGAAATGGACAAGAATGTAACTATTAATTATACAAAGTGTTTTTTTTTAAAAAAAAAAACTTAATTTTCCATTTCCTCCTTATAATTTATCAACTTAACCGAACTACCATGAAAAAAATTACTTTTCTATTAGCATTATTTGCCATTACTTTATTTAGTCACTCCGTATTTTCTCAGTCTGGGACAATTAATTTTGGCACGACAGATAACACAGATCTTGGAGCAACAGCAGATGATGGCGAAGGAGGTTCTTCCGATATTTCAGGAGTAGTTTTTAACATTTTTATAGGAAATGGATCAGGAACGGCAACAGGAGGGAGTATTTTTTATGACAACTCAGGAGCTAGTTATGAAGGACTTTCTGCATCTGGAAATCCAGGATCAACAGGATTTTCAGAGTTGATTATAGAGACGGGCGATGGCTCTGAGTTTGATTTTAATGGATTTTCTTCAGCAGAATATGGTTTTGTAGCCACTACTTATAAGGTAGAAGGCTTTAAAGATGGTTCAAGTACAGGATTTACAACAGTTACTATAGGCGGATTTGGTACAGAAATATATGATACTACAGATTTATCAGGTGCAATATTTGGAGATGTTGATGAGGTTCGTATTACGAACAATGCAGGAGGTGTTTTTTTTGCTACATTCGATTCTTTTGTAATAGCTCCTGCCCCAGTAGCTTGCTCAGCCCCAACAGCCCAAGCAACGGGAGCGTCATTTGGAACAGAAACTTCATCAACACTTACCTTAAATAGTTTTACAGCCCCAGCAGGAGGAGCAGATGGTTATGTAACTATAATGACCACTGATAATACTTTTACAGTACCAACTGACGGTGCTTTGCCTATAAGTGATAACAGCTGGAACGATATGGGAGACCAGGTAGTATATGCTGGGACATCCAATGCAGGAGTTACAGTTACAGGCTTAGATTTAAATACACAATATTTCTTTCGAGTATATTCTTATAATGATTGTAGCGGAACAAACACGTTTGAGACAACAGGACTCAGTGCCAATGATACAACAGCTAAAGGATCCTTGACAGTCACAGCCAATTCAGGGCTATCTAAAGTCTATGGATTCACTGATCCAATACTTACCTATACGATTACAGGATTCCAAGGTGGAGATACAGAATCAGATTTAGATACACCCGTAAGTATTTCAAGAGCCTCGGGTGAGAATGTAGCCAATTATGTTATTACGCCAGCAAATGCAGCAGACACTGACTATAATATCAGTTTTGTAACCAGTACATTAGCCATTACCCCAAGAGCCTTAACCGTCACAGCCAATTCAGGGCTATCTAAAGTCTATGGAGCAACGGATCCAACCTTAACCTATACGATCACAGGGTTTGTAAATGGAGATGTAGAAGGCGATTTAGATACACCAGTAAGTATCTCAAGAGCTTCAGGAGAGAATGTAGCCAACTATGTTGTAACGCCAGCGTCAGCAGCGGATAGCAATTATTCGGTAAGCTTTGTAACGAGCACCTTTGGGATTACGCCAGCAGCCTTAACAATCACAGCAGATTCAGGACTTTCTAAAGTATATGGATCAAGCGACCCAATGCTTACCTATACGATTACAGGATTTTTAGGCATGGATAACGAAGCAAGTTTAGATACCCCAGTAAGCATCTCAAGAGCCTCAGGAGAGAATGTTGCCAACTATGTTGTTACACCAGCCTCCGCAGCGGATAGTAATTATTCTGTAAGCTTTGTAACGAGCACTTTTGGTATTACCCAAGCTGGGTTAACAGTCACCGGACTTACAGGAGATAACAAAGTTTACAATGGTACTACCGTGGCTAGTGCAAGTGGTACTCCGAGTTTAGCAGGAGTAGTTGGAACTGACGTTGTAAGCTTAGGAGGAAGTCCAGTGTTTACTTTTGTATCACCAAATCCAGGAACAGCCATTACAATCAACACCACAGGTTATACAATTTCAGGAACTGATTCAGGAAACTATAGTTTAACACAACCAACTTTATCAGCAGATATTACTACACCAATTCTTCTTCCAACTATTTCTAATACCGATGCGGTTGTTACTTCAGCAGCTTCCATCACATTAGGAGGTGAGGTAACTTCTGATGGAGGAGGAACAGTAACCGAAAGAGGGATTGTAGTAGCTTACACTTCTGAGACCACTAATCCTCAAATAGGTGGCACAGGTGTGCAAAAACTTATAAACGGATCTGGCACAGGTACGTTTACTAATAATTATGATTATACTGGCTATGAAGGGACAAGTTATACTTTTAATTCTTATGCTATTAATAGTGCAGGGACTGCTTATGGAACCCCTAAACAATTTACAGTCCCATCTGTACCAACGTTTACTTCTACTCCATTTATTTCTGTAGATGAAAGAGATATCTATACGTATAATATTACAGCCATTGATGCAGACGGAGATTCAGTAACAATTACTGCACCTACATTGCCTTCTTGGTTAAGTCTAACATCAAGTGGAGTGGTTTCTACTTTTGCTGGTTCTACAACGGGAAGTACTGATGGAACCGGTACAGCAGCAAAGTTTTTATATCCAGGAGATGTTGCTGTGGATGCTACAGGGAATGTGTATGTTGCCGATACAAACAATCAACTGATAAGAAAGATAACTCCATTAGGAGTTGTGAGCACTTTTGCAGGAGCAGCTGGTGCAAGAGGTTATGTAGATGCTACAGGAACATCAGCAAGGTTTAATGCACCGAGAGGTATTGATGTTGACGCTGCTGGAAATGTGTATGTTGCCGATACAGATAATTTCAGAATTAGAAAGATTACACCAGCAGGTGTTGTAACGACTGTTGCGGGTTCTACTAAGGGTTATGCTGATGGCACAGGTACTTCAGCTCAATTTAGTCAACCTTATGGAGTTGCTGTTGACAATTCTGGTAATATATTTGTAGCTGACTTGCAAAATAATAATATTCGAAAAATTACTTCAGCAGGTGTTGTAAGTACATTAGCTGGCGCTGCTTCTTATAATAGTACTGGTGGTTCAGCAAATGGAACAGGTACAGCTGCTCGATTTAATTTTCCTTATGGAGTTGATGTAGACGGTTCAGGAAATGTGTATGTCGCTGATGGAAACAATAGTCAAATTCGAAAAATTACTCCAGCAGGTGTAGTAACTACCTTTGCAGGGTCAACTACAGGTTTTGCAGATGGTTTAGGAACTGCAGCAAAATTTGCGAATCCTCAAGGAGTTTCTATAGATGCTTCTGATAATGTATTTGTAGCCGATTCAAATGGTTTCCGTATAAGAAAAATTACTCCAGCAGGATTGGTTAGTACTTTAGCTGGTAGTGGTGGTAGTTCATATTTAGATGGTATTGGTACTGCAGCACATTTTAATTATCCGTATGGTCTTGGAGTAGGTTCAGATGGCAAAGTATATGTAGCAGATACTTACAATCACCGTATTCGTCTTATAGAACAAACATTATCCTTAACAGGTACTCCTGCTACTACAGATGTAGGAAATCATAATGTCGTTCTTGAGGCCAATGATGGCAATGGAGGTACAACACAACAGAGCTTTACTATTACGGTAAATGATATTACTGCCCCAACAGGTTATACCGTATCTGTAGATCAAGATCCAATTAATTCAATAAATGATGAAGCTGTAAGTTTTACTTTTGTAGGAGCTGAAATTGGGTCTACCTATAACTATACTTTTACAAGTAGTGGAGGGGCTGGGACTGTTACCAGTAGTGGAACTATTTCAACAGCAACAGATCAGATTTCAGGAATTGATTTGAGTAGTTTACCAGACGGTACTATAACACTGAGTGTTACTTTAACAGACTCAAGTAGTAACATAGGTAGTGCCACTACAGATACTAAAGAAAAAGAAACAGTTGTACCTGTGGGTTATTCGGTAAGTATTGATGGTGGAGGTCCAATTACAGCAAGTGATGTTAGTTCTATAGGTTTTACTTTTGCTGGTGCTGAAGTAGGTACAACATACATTTATACTTTTACGAGTTCTGCTGGAGGAACACCAGTAACAGCCACAGGAACTATTGTTTCATCCGACCAAAGTTTTTCAAGTATTGATCTTTCTGGCTTAGCTGATGGAACTATTACTTTAAGCGTTACACTAACCGATAATTCTGGAAATATTGGTTCAGCAGCTACAGACACAGCTACCAAAGATATTCTTCCTTATGTAATAGAAGTTACTTCAGATGCTAGTAATGGTACATTTAAGATTGGAGATGCAATTAATATATATGTACAATATGACCAAGAAGTAGTTGTTACTGGAACACCGCAATTAATATTAGAAACCGGAACTACAGACAGAACTATTGATTATGTAGATAGAAGTTTTTCTACTTTACGATTTGTGTATACAGTTCAAGCTGGAGACCAAAGTCCAGACTTAGATGTCACAAGTTCCTCAGCTTTATCTCTGAATTCTGGCACCATGAAAAGTACTGGAGGATTGGATGCAAAACTTACAGTTCCTCAAGGAGCTACCGGTGGATCATTGAGTCAAAATAAAAACTTAGTTATCGATGGAATTGCTCCAACAATTTCAATAGATATGCCAATAGCCGGAGACGATATTGTAACAGCATCAGAAGATAATGATCTTGTCATCATAGGAGGTGTAAATGGCGTTGCAGATGCAAGAACTGTTACCGTTACCTTTAGTGATGGCAATAACCCAGCAGTTACAACGACAGCAATTGTAGATTGTGATGCTTGGATAGCTACCGCTGCAGACATTAGTGGATTAGATGAAGGAACTATTACCGTAACTGCAGATGTAAGCGATGCCGCTGGTAATAATGCGGTACAAGCAAGTGATACATTTGTTTTAGAAAACACCACAAGAACAGTAACCTTATCTGTTGACAATGGAAGTATTGATGAAGCATCGGGCACTGCAACATTAACAGCCACTTTAAATAAAGCATCAGCCTTTACTATTACTGCTACATTAGGCTATACAGGTACAGCTATTAATGGGACAGATTATAATAGTTCTGCTAGTACCACAATTACAATTAACGCTGGTTCACTTTCAGCGAATGCCGCAGTAATTATCACACCAGTAAATGATTCAGATTCTGAATCAAATGAAACTATAATTGTAGATATTACAGAAGTAACCAATGCAATAGAAAATGGAACTCAAAGTCAGACAATTACAATTTTAGATGATGATGCTCCTATAGTAACAAGTGTTGTTGTGCCAATAGCAGGGGATTATAAGTTAGGAGATTTTATAGATTATGTAGTTACTTTTTCTAATCCTGTAAATATTACAGGTACTCCATCAATAGCTTTAACTATTGGAGGTGCAACAAAGCAAGCTACTTTATTTGGAACTGTCACAAATTCAACAACAGCTACTTTTAGATATGAAGTTGAATCAGATGATTTAGATGATGACGGTATAGAAGCCAGACCTACGATTAGTTTAAATGGAGGAACCATTAAAGATGCTTCTAATAATGTTGATGCTATTCGTACAATAAACAATTTGGCAGACACCTCTAATGTAAATGTAGATGGAATAATTCCTACAGTATCCTTAAGTTTATTTGTAAGCTCTCCTACAAATCAACCATTTGAAGTTCAGGCAAATTTCTCTGAGTTAGTTACTGGTTTCGATTTAACAGATATAGTAGTTACTAACGGTGTTGCTAGTATATTTAATCAGTCAAATAATCCAACTAGATACACTTTTACGATAACACCAACTATAGACGGTGAAGTAACAGTTAGTATTTTAGATAATGTATTAGAAGACTTATCAGGAAATGCAAATGAAGCATCCAATGTGTTAAGTGTCATTTATGACCAAACAAGACCTGTAATTACAATTACCTCAGATGCGCCAACAGATCCAACCAATGCTTCATTCACAGCAACGTTTACTGTATCAGAAGATTTGGCAGATTTTGAAGCTGCAGATGTAGTATTAACTAATGCAACTATTAGTAATTTTGTAACGATAAGCCCTTCATTATATACAGCGACAATTACTCCAATAGTAGATGGAATTGTTACTTTAGAGATTCCAGAAGACGATTTAGAAGACAATGCAAATAATGGAAATGAAGCAGCTAGCTTTAGTATTGGTTATGACACTATAAAACCAGATGTATTAATTACTTCTTCAGCAGCTGACCCAATTAATGCTGCATTTGATATTACAGTTACTTTTAGTGAAGACGTTACAGGTTTTGAGCTAGCTGATATTACAGTAGCAAACGGAACTGCTAGTAGTCTTAATTCAGTATCAGCAAGAGAATATACAGCTACGATAACCCCAATAACAGATGGTGTTATAACGGTTGATGTATTTGCAGATGTAGCCCAAGATGCAGCAACGAATACAAATACAGTAGCTTCTCAATTTAGTATTTTATATGATGGAACAAATCCAACGGTTGACATTACAAGTTCAGTAACAGACCCTACCAACACACCGTTTATGGTCACAATTACTTTTAGTGAAGATGTGACAGGATTTATTGAATCAGATATCACAGTTGGAAATGGAACAACAGGATCATTTACAACAATAAGTGCAACTGAGTATACAGCAATGATTACACCGACAACAGACGGAGATGTAACGATTGATATAGCAACAGGTGTAGCGCAAGATGCTGCAACTAATGGCAATGAAGCAGCAACTCAATTCTCAGTACTGTATGATTTTACCAAACCTGATGTATCTATTACAACAACAGCAAATAATCCAACGAACGCTCCATTTACTGCGACAATTACTTTCACAGAAGATGTCACTGGGTTTGAAGAATCAGATATTGTTGTTAGTAACGCAACTACAGGATCATTTACGACTATTTCAGTTTCAGAATATACAGTTGAAATCACTCCAGTAACAGATGGAATAGTAACATTAGATATACCAGCCGATATAGCTCAAGATGCAGCAACGAATACAAATACAGCAGCATCACAGTTTAGTATAGAGTATGATGCAACTAATCCAACAGTAGTTGTTTCCTCAACAGTAGCAGATCCAACCAATGCACCATTTATGGTTACGTTCACTTTTAGTGAAGATGTTATAGGTTTTGATGCAGGAGATATTACAGTAGGAAATGGAACAGCAGGATTGCTAACAATAGTAAGTGCTAGTGAATATACTTCAATGATTACGCCTTTAGTAGATGGAATTGTCACAGTTGAATTAGCGGCCGATGTAGCAACAGATGCAGCAACCAACGGAAATATAGTGTCCAATCAGTTTTCAGTGCTATATGATGGAACAAATCCTGAGGTAGTCATTACGTCGACAGCTAGCGGAACAACAAACGTTCCTTTTACTACGACGATTACCTTTAGTGAAGATGTAACAGGATTTACAGCATCTGACATCGTAGTTGGTAACGGAACGATTAGTTCGTTTACGACAGTAAGTGCATTAGAATATACAGCTTTAATCACTCCAACAGTAGAAGGAGCGGTTACAGTAGATCTTCCAACAGCAGTAGCGCAAGATGCAGCGACCAATCCAAACAATGTGGCGACTCAATTTAGTATTGTGTATGATATTACAAATCCAACAGTATTAATCACATCCACAGTCCCAGACCCAACCAATGCGGCGTTTATGGTAACATTCACTTTTAGTGAAGACGTTACAGGATTTGATCAAGCAGACATTACCTTAGGAAATGGAACCGCAGGAGTAGTTACACCAGTAAGCACAACAGTTTACAC
>Ga0075467_10000886_pt1 | contig 24496 bp, 16 predicted proteins | sample DEB08_DNA_9_FD_75067 | JGI IMG/M metagenome (GOLD analysis project Ga0075467, IMG submission 75067) | Aqueous microbial communities from the Delaware River and Bay under freshwater to marine salinity gradient to study organic matter... | ecosystem: Environmental > Aquatic > Marine > Coastal ... | reverse complement strand
TGGCTTCAACTCGAGGCGCAAACTCTCGCAGTAGGTGGTCACCGCTGCTTTCGAAGCGCTGTAGGCACCAGCACCAGGCAGACCTCGTACACCGGCCACACTAGAAATGCCCACGAGCGTTCCTGAACGCCGCTCGGACATGCCCGCAATAAAGGGCTCAAAGGTGGCCATGGTGGCCATCACATTGACAGCGAAGATGCGCTCGAAGACCTCAAAGTCTGCAACCGTTTCTGTCAAGGTGCCCGCACTGACACCAGCGCTAGCAACCACCACATCTACAGCACCGACCGCCGCTTCAAATTCACGCGAAGCCTGATGCAGTGCGCCACGGTCGAGCACATCCAAAACGTACGAATAATGTTGTCCAGGCAATGCCTCAACGAGTTGCGCCAAGCGCTCGCCTCGCCTAGCCACCAATCCCAAGGTGTGACCGGCACGGGCATAATGCCAAGCCAACGCCTGCCCTATCCCGCTACTGGCACCGGTGATAAAGACAGCCATGGTCGTACCCCGCGCCTTAGCGCTTCAATGAAGCATGCAGGTCCTGCAAAGCGTAAACCTGTAGCCCTCGGCCCTGGCGCAAATAATGCATGCCTTCAACGGCTGCCCAAGCACCCGAGATGGTGGTGTAGTAGGTCACCCGATTGGCAAGGGCCTGTGTTCGGATAGCACGCGAGTCCGAGATGGCATTGCGCCGCTCTTGAACCGTGTTGATGACCAATGCCACCTCACCATTCTTGAGCAAATCAACCACGTTCGGACGACCCTCAGCCACTTTGTTCACAGCCACCGCCGGAAGACCAGCCTTGATGATGGCGGCTGCTGTACCACGCGTGGCAGAAAGCTTAAACCCAAGCTCATGCAAGCGGGCAGCCACTTCAATGGCGCGAGGCTTGTCTTCGTCTTTGACGCTGATAAAGACCGTGCCCGACTCAGGTAAATTAACGCTGGCTGCCAATTGCGACTTCACAAACGCCTCACCAAAACTCTCACCAACACCCATCACTTCACCGGTAGACTTCATTTCAGGGCCAAGAATGGTATCGACACCCGGAAATTTCGAGAATGGGAACACCGCCTCTTTGACTGAGAAAAAGTGCGGCACCACCTCAGCACCCAAACCTTGGTCGTCAAAAGAGAGACCAGCCATGGCGCGAGCAGCGATTTTGGCGAGTGGCAAACCCGTTGCTTTCGAGACAAACGGCACCGTGCGTGACGCACGCGGATTGACTTCCAACACATAAACATCACCGTCTTGGACCGCAAACTGAACGTTCATCAAACCCCGAACGTTCAGCGCCTTGGCCATCAAGGCGGTCTGACGCTTGATTTCTTCAATCACATCGGTCTGAAGCGAGTACGGTGGCAAACAACACGCTGAATCACCCGAATGCACACCCGCTTGCTCAATGTGCTCCATCACGCCGCCAATAAACACGCGATGTCCGTCATACAAACAATCCACATCGACTTCGATGGCGTGATTCAAAAAATGGTCCAAAAGTACTGGCGAGTCATTGCTGACTTTGACGGCCTCCCGCATGTAGCGCTCAAGGTCTGTCTGTTCATGAACAATTTCCATCGCCCGACCGCCCAGCACGTAGCTCGGACGCACAACCAGCGGGTAACCGATTTCTTGCGCGTGGGCCAAGGCCTCACTTTCAGTGCGGGCTGTGCGATTGGCGGGTTGACGCAAACCCAGCTTGTGCAACAACTTTTGGAAGCGCTCACGGTCTTCGGCCATGTCTATGGACTCTGGGCTTGTGCCAATAATCGGCACGCCGTTGGCTTCCAAATCACGGGCCAGTTTTAACGGCGTTTGACCACCATATTGAACAATCATGCCCACGGGCTTTTCAATGTGAACAATCTCAAGCACGTCTTCAAGCGTCAGTGGTTCAAAGTACAGGCGATCTGATGTGTCGTAATCCGTCGATACTGTCTCTGGATTGCAGTTAACCATGATGGTTTCATAGCCATCATCGCGCAACGCCAAGGACGCGTGAACACAACAATAGTCAAACTCAATGCCTTGGCCGATACGGTTTGGGCCACCGCCAAGAACGATGATTTTTTTGCGGTTGGTGGGCTCGGCCTCACACTCTTCTTCGTAGGTGGAATAAAGATAAGCCGTGTCCGTTGCGAACTCAGCCGCACAAGTATCCACACGCTTGAAGACTGGACGCACGTTAATTTGGTGCCGGCGCTTGCGAACTTCAGACTCGTTGGTATCAAGCAAAAAAGCCAGCCTCCGATCAGAAAACCCCCGTCGCTTAAGTTGCAGCATCGTTGATGCATCGAGATCAGAAAGCGTCTTTTGTTCTAGCGCTAGCTCAATATCAACGATCTCTTTGATCTGCGCCAGAAACCATGGATCGATTTTGGTGAGGTCGTGCACTTGATCAAGGGTGAAACCTTGCGCAAACGCATCACCAACATACCAAATACGTTCTGGACCCGGCTCGCCCAACTCAACCTGAATGGTCTCGTGGTCAACTGTTTTTTGGTTTAAGCCGTCGACACCCACTTCTAGGCCACGCATGGCTTTCTGCAAAGACTCTTGGAAAGTACGACCAATCGCCATGACCTCACCCACCGACTTCATCTGCGTGGTCAATCGGGCATCAGCTTGTGGAAACTTTTCAAACGCAAAACGGGGAATCTTGGTGACCACGTAATCAATGGTGGGCTCAAATGACGCTGGCGTGGCGCCACCAGTGATTTCGTTTTGCAGCTCATCAAGGGTGTAACCCACGGCCAAGCGCGCTGCCACTTTGGCAATCGGAAATCCTGTGGCCTTAGAAGCCAAGGCCGATGAGCGCGACACGCGAGGGTTCATCTCAATCACAATCAAACGCCCGTCGCGTGGATTGAGCGCGAACTGCACGTTCGAGCCACCCGTATCCACCCCGATTTCGCGCAACACCGCGATCGAAGCATCACGCATGATCTGGTATTCCTTGTCCGTTAGCGTCTGCGCTGGCGCAACGGTGATCGAGTCACCCGTGTGCACGCCCATCGGATCTAAGTTTTCAATGGAGCAGACGATAATGCAATTGTCAGCGTGGTCACGGACCACTTCCATTTCAAACTCTTTCCAGCCGAGCAAAGACTCTTCGATCAACAACTCGTTGGTGGGCGAAGCTTCTAGGCCACGCCGGCAAATCGTCTCAAACTCTTCAGCGTTGTAAGCAATACCACCACCCGACCCACCAAGCGTAAAACTTGGACGAATCACCATGGGGAACCCCATGCTGCCCGTTTCTTCAGCAATGCGTCGCTGGACAAGAAGTGCCTCTTCTAAGGTGTGCGCCACACCTGACTTAGCAGACTCCAATCCGATGGCTGACATGGCCATTTTGAATTTCTGCCGGTCTTCAGCTTTTTCGATCGCAGCCGCATTGGCGCCAATCAACTCAACACCAAAACGCTGCAAAATGCCGCGCTGATCAAGGTCTAACGCACAATTCAAAGCCGTTTGCCCGCCCATGGTGGGCAGTAGCGCATCTGGCCTTTCTTTCTCAATGATTTTTTCAACCACTTCCCAAGTGATGGGCTCGATGTAGGTGACATCTGCCGTCTCGGGATCGGTCATGATAGTGGCTGGGTTGCTATTGACCAGTATGGTTCGGTAGCCCTCAGCTTTGAGGGCTTTGCAGGCTTGTGCACCTGAATAATCAAACTCGCATGCCTGCCCAATGATGATAGGGCCCGCGCCAATGATGAGAATGCTTTTTATGTCAGTACGTTTGGGCATAGTATCTTCAGTTTTGTGGTGCGTTGGCCATAAGGCCCATGAATTTATCGAACAACACGACAATGTCGCGCGGACCGGGACTGGCCTCGGGATGCCCTTGGAAACAAAAGGCTGGCCGATCGATCAGCTCAAAGCCTTGCAAGGTGCCATCGAACAAAGAGACATGCGTTACGCGCGCATTGGAAGGTAATGTCTTGGCATCAACCGCAAACCCGTGATTTTGTGCCGTGATAAAGACTCGGCCAGTGGCCAAGTCATGAACGGGATGGTTTGAGCCGTGATGTCCGGTTTTCAGCTTCACCGTGCTAGCACCAACAGCCAAACCCATGATTTGGTGACCAAGGCAAATCCCGAAGGTCGGGATTTTTTTGTTGAGAAAAACGCGAGTGGCCTCAATCGCGTAGTCACACGGATCAGGGTCGCCCGGGCCGTTTGATAAAAACACCCCATCAGGCTTCATCGCCAGTACTTGATCAGCCGTGGTCTGCGCCGGCACCACCGTGACACGGCAACCGCGTTCAATCATTAACCTGAGGATATTATGTTTCACGCCAAAGTCGTACGCCACGACATGTGGACCATCAGCCGACCCCGTGCCATGCCCACTGCCCAGTTGCCAAGTCGAACCGACCCAGTCATGCTGCGTCATGGTTGAAACCGTTTTGGCGAGATCTTGACCCGCCATACCGGCAAACTGCTGTACCAAAGTGAGCGCTTGGTCAGCATCGTCACCGGCCAAAATACAAGCGCCTTGCGCGCCCTTCTCTCGCAAGATGCGCGTCAACTTTCGCGTGTCGATACCAGCAATTGCCACGACACCCTGGGCATTTAAGTACTCAGGCAGTGTTTGGGTTGACCTGAAATTCGACACGCGCAAGGCGCAGTCCCGAATCACCAAACCCGCGGCATGCACTTTACTGGACTCAACGTCTTCGTCGTTGATGCCTGTGTTGCCGATGTGGGGGTAAGTCAAGGTGACAATTTGGCCGCTGTAGCTCGGATCGGTCAGGATTTCCTGATAACCCGTCATGGCGGTGTTAAAAACAATCTCGGCCACACTGTGGCCATTGGCGCCAATAGACTGGCCTCGGAAGATAGTTCCGTCTGCCAAGGCTAGAATGGCGGGAGGATGTTGGTTAACATCCCCGGGAAAGAGAAATGGCAGCACGCTTATGAACCCCGGTCTTAGAATCAGTATGCAAACCTTGGAAGTATAACGCCGATGTCCACTTTGCTCGACGCTCTCAAACAAAACACCACTGTTGTGGCCGATACCGGCGATTTTGAAGGCATGCGTCGCTTCAAGCCCACAGATGCCACCACCAACCCCTCGCTTATTCTGAAGGCGGTTCAACTCCCAGCTTACCAGGGCCTGCTTGCCAGTAGCGTCAGTCGCGCGCCCGCCGGTCAAACCGAGGCCGTGGTTGACCAACTTTTGGTTGCCTTTGGCACGGAAATCTTAAAAATAGTGCCTGGACGCGTCTCGACTGAAGTCGATGCCCGCTTGTCGTTTGATACCCAAGCCACCGTTGAGCGAGCCCGGCGCTTGATCGATCTGTACGGCCAAGCGGGCATTGACCCAAAACGCGTCTTGATTAAGATAGCCGCCACTTGGGAAGGCATTGCCGCGGCTCAAATCCTTGAAAAACAGGGCATCCACTGCAATCTAACGCTATTGTTCAGCCTGACCCAAGCAATAGCTTGTGCTGACGCGGGCGTAACCCTGATATCACCTTTTGTGGGTCGTATTTACGACTGGCACAAAAAAACCGCTGGCAGTGCCTGGGACGAAGCGGCCAATAGTGGCTCCAACGACCCTGGCGTGCAGTCGGTCGCTCGAATCTACAGCTACTACAAAACACACGGCATCAATACAGAAATCATGGGTGCAAGCTTCAGAAACAGTGGCCAAATCTTAGCGCTCGCCGGCTGCGACCTTTTAACCATTAGTCCTGACTTATTGGCAGCGCTCGAAAGCACCGAAGGCACGGTAGACGCCCGTTTAACGGCCGACTTTGCCCGTGCCCAAGCCACACCGGCGTTAGCGCTTAACGAGTCGAGCTTCCGATTCATGATGAACGAAGACGCCATGGCCCAAGACAAACTCGCCGAGGGCATTCGCGTTTTTGTCAGCGACGCCAAAAAACTAGACACTTTATTGGTATAGCCGGCCCCACCACCGCCTCTCATCGGGTTACCTTACTTGGAGATCGACAGCATGCAAACCGTTGGTTTTATTGGCCTAGGCAAGATGGGAGCGCCCATGGCGTTAAACCTTCTGAAAGCAGGTTTTGCGGTTCAGGTTTTTGACCGCCTCAGTGACTTGGCTGACCCCATCGTGCGCGCTGGCGCGACGAACCACAACAATGCCCACAGCGCTAGCGTCAATGCCGACATCATGATCAGTATGTTGCCTGCGAGTGAACACGTTGAATCGCTCTATTTGGGTGCGACAGGACTTTTACAACACTTGACACCCGGTACGCTCATAATCGACTGCAGCACGATCGCGCCAGCGAGCGCTAGGCAATTACATGACGCTGCTGATGGGTTGGGTTTGGCGGCACTTGATGCACCGGTTTCTGGTGGTACCACTGGCGCTCAAGCCGGCACACTGACCTTTATCGTCGGGGGACTGGCAACCAATCTTCAAAGGGCACGACCGGTTCTTAACGCCATGGGTAAAAACATTTTTCATGCTGGCGATGCTGGCGCAGGACAAACCGCCAAAATCGCCAACAACATGATGCTCGGCATCATGATGGTGGGCACCGCTGAGGCTTTAAGCCTAGGTGTGGCCAACGGCCTGGACCCCAAAGTACTCTCTGAAATCATGACGCTCAGCTCAGGCCAAAACTGGGCTTTAGACCACAAAAACCCGTGGCCTGGCCTCAACACGAATATGCCTGCAGCCAATGGTTATCAAGGCGGCTTTTCGGTGGATCACATGCTCAAGGACTTGGGCTTAGCCGCACTGACTGCCTTGCAAAGTGGCCGGGCCACCCCAATGGGCGAATTAGCTCGCAACCTTTTTGCGTTGCACGCGCAACAAGGGCATGGTGATCTCGATCTCTCAAGCATCATTAAGCTGATCGACAAGAAAAATTCGGGTTAAGTCGCTTTGCGCTCCATGAGCGCCCAAGCCACAGTCCCCGCGTCAACGTACTCAATTTCGCTACCCGCCGGCACACCACGGGCAATACGGGTGACTTTCAAGCCTTTCTGGCGCAAAATCTCGCCCAAATAGTGCGCCGTGGTGTCACCTTCAGCTGTAAAATTGGTCGCCAAGATCACTTCCTCAACTTGACCGCTTGTGGCCCGAGAAACCAGCCGCTTAAGATTGATTTGCTCAGCACCCAACCCCTCAAGGGGTGCGACACGCCCCATCAAAACGTAATAGAGGCCGCGGTAATTGTGCGTTGACTCGATCGTGTTTTGGTCAGCTGGCGTTTCAACCACACAGAGCACACTTTGATCGCGCTGCTCATTGCTACAAGTCACGCAAACAGCTGTCTCAGAAAAACCGTTGCACTGCTCGCAATGCAACAAGGCTGTCAACGCTTGGTGCAACGCCTCAGACAACGCTTGAGCAGCCTGCGGATCGTGCTGCAACAAGTGATATGCCATACGGCGAGCCGTCCTGACCCCAACGCCTGGCAGCGCTTTCAAAGCATCCACGAGCGCCACCAAAGGCTGTGGCTCGGGCAAGTGCGGGCTCATCAGTCTGTGGCGGTCTTAGAAGGGCAATTTCATGCCGGGTGGCAAAGGCAAGCCAGCTGTCAATGACGACATCCGCTCTTGTGATGTCGCCTCAGCCTTGCGCAAGGCGTCGTTAAACGCAGCCGCCACCAAGTCTTCGAGCATGTCTTTGTCCTCAGTCAAAAGACTCGGATCAATGACCACGCGCTTGACGTCATGACGACATGTCATCGTTACCTTGACCAAGTTACCGCCAGCCGCGCCTTCAACCAGCACCTCAGCCAACGCATCCTGCGCTTTTTTGAGGTTCTCTTGCATTTGTTGAGCTTGGCGCATGAGGCCTGCCATTTGTCCCTTCATCATGACTGTTGTTCCTTTGTGTTGAGTGTTCGTTAGAGCGGTTGGTTTAATTGTTTGGCGTGTGTGGTGTTGAAGTCACTGACTTGATTGAACCTGGAACGATTTGCGCGCCAAACGACTGGATCAAAGCCTGGACAAACGGATCCTCATCCAATGTTTGAACCGCTGCTGCTAGCCGTGCTTTTTCAACCTCCTGTGCGAACCATTGCGCTGACAGACCCGCAGCAACTTCACCCACACTTACCGTAAGCTTAACCTCAGCGCCGAAGCTTTGGGTCAAGACCTGTCTGACACGATCCAAGTGTGGTCCTTTGGCCAATGCATCTGTTGGCACAAGCAAACGCAACTCATCGCCTGAGAAGCCCAAACAAGCCGCTTGTAAAACACATTGCTGCGCCATGCCTGAGAGTGGCATCTGGGGTGCCAGCACTGGCCACTGGCCCACGAAATCATCCACGCCTGAGCCTACCGCCGAAAAAGCCTCAGGCTCAGGGGCAGCTTGAACCGATGGCACTGGCACTGGCGCTGATACAGGTTCTGGTTCTTGCGCTGACTCGCACGCCGTGGCAACAACAGCCCCGTTATTCGGTTTGATCGATTCAAGGGGGAGTACTGACGCTGATTGACTGATGGGTCCTGAGGGGCTGTCCGAATTGGGGTCAGATTTCAGGGTTTTTTTTTCAGCCGCGGGGCGATTCGCTGAAAACGACAGCATCTTCAGGCAAACCATCACGAAACCGGCGTACTCATCGGGCGCCAAACTCAACTCTTGCCGACCATGCACTGCCACTGTGTAAAAAAGCTGAACCAAGTCGGGGCTAAGCGATTGCGCGAGCTGCCCAACCTCCGGATTAAGGGTTGACTCCTCATCGTCAATGACACCCACGTGCTGATGGATCGACAAACGTGACAAAAGAATCGCCAAGTCACCCAAGGCCGTCTTAAATGACAAGCCTCGCGTGGCCAAGGCATCAGCCACCGCCAGCACTTCTGGCGCGTCGTTATCACATAAGGCCTGCAACAAGCGGATGAGGTGCGTCTCATCAACGCTACCCAACATGCCTTGCACGGCTTCAAGCGTGAGGTTAGAAGCGCTGTAAGCAATCGCTTGGTCAGTCAATGAGAGTGCATCACGCATCGAGCCAGAGGCCGAGCGACCAATCAAGGAAAGCGCCCCCGCCTCAAAACTGACCTGCTCTTGTTCGAGCACGTGTGCGAGATATTGTGCAATCGAGTCGGCTGGCATTTGCTTTAAATTGAACTGCAGGCAACGCGACAAGATGGTCGGAGGAATTTTTTGTGGATCGGTGGTCGCTAAGATGAATTTTACGTGCGGTGGCGGTTCTTCAAGCGTTTTGAGCATCGCATTAAATGCGTGGCCACTGAGCATGTGGACTTCGTCAATCATGTAAACCTTAAAACGACCCATGACAGGCGCATACACCGCTTGCTCAAGCAAGCTCGTCATCTCATCGACGCCGCGGTTAGAGGCCGCGTCAAGTTCAACATAATCGACAAACCGACCGCTATCGATTTCTGTGCACGCTCGACATTTTCCGCAGGGTGTGGGGGTGATGCCGGTTTCACAGTTCAGCGACTTGGCCAAAATGCGTGACAAGGTGGTCTTGCCAACCCCGCGTGTGCCCGTAAAGAGCCAAGCGTGGTGCAACCGTTGGGTCGACAACGCATGCGACAAGGCTCGCACCACGTGCTCTTGACCCACGAGGCCTTCAAAATCTTTCGGTCGCCACTTTCGGGCAAGAACCAAATAACTCATGTGAACCCATGTCCTGCGTTAAGTGATTTGTCGCCGAACAACAAAATGACGAGCCTTACTTCGGCACTGACTCTGCACGGCTGTGGCTGCTTCGTTCCCGACCTGACCAGATTAACCGCCGAACCATGCGAAGGGGCCCGCCAGTGTCATTCTAGCAGGCTCAAGCCGCTCACACTGTCAGCCAAAGGTCATCGCGCGGAAAGTAAAGGGCAGCTTGCACAGGCTTGTCGTCAAACGCCTGCAATTGCGCCACATAACGTTGCAATTGACCACGATATCGCGCCAACATGCGCGCTTCGAATTGTCCCAACGATTCCTGGGGACCTGGGCGTGCTGTTTTGTAGTCCACCACCAGCCATTCGTCTGCCCGCTCAATGGCCAGATCCATAATCGAGACCGTTTGGCGTGCATCAAGCAACGCCCATTCCACTTTACGGTGCGGTTGACTCAGTAACCAGCGCCCCTTCTCGCTGTCGCGCATGGCCGCCAAGGCAGACAGCACCTCATCTGCTGCGGCTGTACGCAAAGCCCCTGGCAAACCGAGCGCTTGCAACTGCGACTGCACCAAGGGTGCGCCCGGCAGTGCCAAACCAGCATCTTTAGCGGTTGCCCAATGAGCCAACCACGCGTGAATCAACACACCGACCAAACGCTCGGCGGTTTCAGACACCGCCCAACCGTAACGGTCCTCGCCCGAAATATTTGATGTCGACTTTAGCGGCAAAGCCATTGCGTGTTCTCGACGCCACATCGTTGGTGATCGCCATACCGGTTGCGCCCCAAAATCTGTTGTGCCCTGAACCACGGCGGGCTGCTCAGCGCTCGGTGGGGGCAAAGGGCAATAAGGCCATAATCGATCCAACAGACTATTTTTCTTGGGGCTTTGCCAATCCCCCGTCTTTGGATCAAGTCCGTGACAAGCCACCAGATGCAGCGTCTCGCGCGCGCGGGTTGCCGCCACATAAATGAGCCGATCCGTCTCGTAGGCCATGCGTGTCGCTTCGCGACGCCCCAAAAACAATGCCAACCGATCCTGCTCTGTTTCTGTTTTAGGCTTGACGGGTCCAAACAACACCCGCGCTTCAGATTGCTCAACGCGCAACAAAGGCACCCGGTCTGGTGGCGGCTGACGGTCAAGCCCCAACAGCACGACCGACTCAAACTCCAAACCTTTGGCCTTGTGCATGGTCATCACATCAATGGCTCGCGCGCTTGCAGCCGGCTCTGCATACAAGGCGTGAAGCCGGCGCTCGAGCGCATCGACATCCAAAAAACTGTGCTCGGCCATGTTTTCAATCAAACGCAACAGCGCTTGAATATCTTCTTGATCACTCGCTTCGCCCACCAGACGGTGGCCTTCCAATGCCCGCCAAGTCTGCTCTAGTCGAGCTGCAAAAGGCATTACACCATCATCATCAATGGCTTTTAACAACACCTGTGCCACTGAGAGCAACCGCGCACGCTGTGAGGCCTCAACCGTTTTGGCCAGCTCCTCGCTACCAACCATGCGAGCCAAGCACTGCGCCACAGTCAACCCAGGGGTGGCCATCAAACACTGATGCAAGGTCCCCAAAGTCAGGCCGCACCACGGCGCGCGAAGAACACCGATCCATGCTGCTCGGTCGCCCAAGTGCAACAAAGCGCGCGCCAAATGCAAAACGTCATTGATCACCGGCTGTTGCTTAAGCGCTACCAATTCAATGGCTCGACAGGGCAAGCCTGCCGCCCGCAAAACTCGGGTCACGGCACCCAAATGTGAGCGAGAACGAACCAAAATCGCCATTGGTGAAGACGACTGTGCGTGGGTTTCCCAAGCCAATTGCGCCAGCTCAACCACCCGACTCCAAGCTGCCGGCTGATCATCGAGCAGGTGCCAACTCACCGCTGGCGCGTCGCTTATCGGATGCCATTCTTGAGCCTTCGAATAAGTGATCGCACCCATATCGTCGTCATTGCTCGCGGGGAACAGCTGCGTAAAGGTTTGGTTGACCCAACGCACGATGCCACCCTGCGAACGAAAGTTTGCCGTCAGGGTCAGTCGCTCAAGCGGCACGTGCCCCAAGCCCTTTTTTTGTACTTTCAAAAACAGACCAACCTCAGCCTTACGAAACCGATAAATTGACTGCATGGGGTCACCCACCAAAAAAGCGGTGCGCCCATCCTCAGGCAACCAGCCCGAAGTCAAAAGTTCGAGCAAACGCAATTGTGGCAAGCTTGTGTCTTGAAACTCATCGACCAACACGTGCGCCAACTGTGCATCGAGCTTTAACAGCAAATCGCTGGGGTCATCAGCCCGGCCCAAAGCCTGAACAGCCCGTTGCGACACTTCAATAAAGTCAACTTCCCCGCGCTGCGCAAACAGCGTCAGCAGTTGCGCAGCACACAAGCGCAGGCACCCCAATTGCGCTTTCAGAATGATGGCTTGCTGGCCTGTCAACTCGGGCTCTGGCATGAGACGCACGGCATGCAAGCGCGCCGCCCATGGGGCTGCAGGCTTGACCCCAACATATGGCGCTAGCCACTGCTGCAACAAGGCCTTTTGTGCAGACTTGGTTGGACAGCCAATCGCTTTGGTAATTTGTACACGTACCCCACCGGGATTGGTGAGTAATAAATCAGCTATGGCACACCACTGTGCGATGTGGCTCGGGTCTGGCAACAGTTCGCCAGGCATCCAGTCTTCTAAAGGCTGTAGAACCGTTTGTGCCGATTGCTTTTCCTCACTAAGCGCCTGTGCCGCCAACCTTGCAATCGGTGCCAGCGCATCCTGCCAACCCAATGGCATGGCTTGAGCGAGCTGCGTCAAATCATCCGTTAATACCGACCATAAGTTCTCTTCAAGCACATCGGTGTCATCGCCATCACCCAACAACGGCAACCACTGGTCGCGCTTGCCCAACATGTCAGCTAAGGCTTGTGAGGCGGCCTCAACATCCAAATCCAAGTGCGTCAAAACTTGTTGCACAACACTCTCTTGGCTGCCCATCAACAGCGTTCGCCTGGCCGCTTCTAAATAGAGACTCGGGGCATCTTGCACAATTCGTGGCATACCCCCTAACCCAGAAAACCATGGCATGGCGCGAACCAACGAAGCGCAAAACGCATCAATGGTCTGAATTCGCAAACGCGCTGGATGCGATAACAGGCCCCACGACATCGCTTGATCGCGAGCCAAAGCCGCGCGCGCCAAACACCACCCCTGGTATTCGTGCGCATCTTCAGGTGCTTGCTCGTCTGTCGCGCGCGCTAACTTCTCCATGACGCGCATGTGCATTTCAGCGGCCGCTTTGCGCGTAAAAGTCATGGCTACGATTTGCTCAGGACGATCGACGCGCGCCAACAATGCCAAAATTCGATCAGTCAATAATGACGTTTTGCCTGAGCCAGCTGGCGCTTGCACGATAAACGAGCGTGTCGGATCAACGGCCAAAGCACGCTGATCGGCATCATCAGGCAAGCGTTCAGTCAAACTCATCGCCACTTTCCTCATGCAATCGCAACAGCGACCGAATCGTGCAAAAGCTCATGTCTTTGTGATGCCAAACCACGTTACTGGTGTCGCCGCGCGTGAATGATTGTCCCAAATCCGTTAAGCGAGCTCGCCACTCTAGCAATTGCTCAGACCAATCAAGCGAGCTCCAGGCTTGTTCTGACAGCACAGACACGCCTTCAATCTGAGTTTCAGACTGAGACAAGCCGCGCAATGCCACGGCACCGGCATGTAACTGACCCCACAGCAAGGCCGAGGGCGGTTCTCCCGCCTCACTCAAAACCTGAACATAGGCCAACAATTGCACATTCTTTAACCGCGGGCCCATCCAATCTTTGGCTGGATCGGGCAAGTGTTTACCTGTTTTGTAATCAATCAGTAGGCTTTGACCATCGGGCAACTTATCGAGCCGATCCAAGGACACCTTCAAGGACAATCCATCAAGCGACCCAAGTATCAATTGATGACTTTGCTCGCACTCAGCCACTCGAAACGGCGGACGCGTTGCCTCAAACGACAACCAATCCAAAATGACTGTTTGACTGCGTTTCATTTCTAACAAGCGCAAAGCCCTTGGCCAATCAGCCAAATAATGCCCCGCCCTTTCAAGCACCCGCTGCTCAACCAAGGTTGACAATTGACCGCTGGCTTGTTGCTCAAGCAACACGGCTTGTGAACCCAACGCCAGCCAAACATCCTCTATCACCTTGTGCAGCAACATCCCCCGCTGCACTGATGTGTTGGGCAACACCGCGTGCGCGGCTAATCCGTCAACGCCTAATCGGTGTCTAAAAAACGCCCAACACGGGTTTATCGCCTGCAATTCAAGAACAGATACGCCACCCCCAATTATTTCATTCGGTGTCAAGGCCACTTGTGGCTCGTCTAACCACGCTTCCAAAACAATAGGGGCCGCATCTTGGTCACGACCAGCCATCCATTGGTCAGCTGACTCAATGGGTAAGTCAGCAATGAGCGGGGACGCTCGCATTGGACTATCGCCGTCTCGGGCTGGCCAGCTAAACAACATGTTTGGCGCCAATTCACAAAGCGCGGCATACAACGATTTGGCCCACTCGAACTCGCGCGCCGGTGTCGAGCGCGGTGCGCCGGCTTGACTCAATGCTGGCAGCGGAATCAAGGGGTTGGGACTGGCCATGGCAGGCAGGACCTCATCGGTTACCCCCATCACCCAGACCCCATCCCACCGGCCGCCCTCGGCCTCGAGCAAACCCAAAACATCCAACCGCGCATGTCGGTCACGTTGTGGCTGAAAAGCTGTCTGACGCGTCAGCCGATTGAGCATCTGCAAGGCCTCACCAACCGTGGGCGCAGGCAATAAATCATCAAGACTCGCCAAACGCGATAACAACGCATCCAGTGCCCGTGTGGCTTGGTAGGCCGCTGAGCTTTGCGTGGTGTCGCCTGGAAACCCAAGTGCCACCAACGTTTGCCGAAAGCGATTGGCCCAAGAAAACCACGGCGCTGTAGGGCCTAGCTTGTCATGCCAGATCGCTTGGACTTGCGACCACGCTTGGGACAACTTCGGCGCTGATTCAATGGCTGACAGCCAACGCGCTGTGGTCACACCAGTCACCTGCCAACGCCGCCACTGAACGTCAATCAATGCGCGAGCACTGGCCTCGCTTTCCACGCCGACGCAACCGCCACCGGTCAAGGTTTGACCCGCGAGCGTGGGCTTGGCTTCACCCTCAGTTTGCAGCTGAACAGTCAAGGACAACCAATTCAACATGGCTCGGCCAAGCGGCCAATGGGCTAGGGGCGGTGCCACTGCAACGTTAAAGGTGAGGCCATCTAAAACGCGGGTTAGTACCCGTCGGGCCAAAGAGGCCTCGCTTTGTAGCGCTGGCACCACGATGGCAAACCGGCCTTGTGGGTACGCTGCCAACTGCTCACGAGCCCAATGAGCCGCACCTTGCCATTGCTCAGCCACGGACTCAAATCCAACCCGAACAATGGTGGGCGTCTGACCAACAGGCCCTGCGGGTGGCGCCCCGGTTAGCTCGACGAGCTGAACCGAGGCGCTTTGGCACTGCTCAAGTAAGGCTCTCATCTGTGGCGAGTATTCGTTAAAGCCAGCCAAAACAACTGTCGCCGGCAGAGAAACTTCGCCATTTGCAATCCATTGCCTGACTTGATCGGCCAAGCGATCTGTATCCAAGGCGTCAAGGTCATTTAGCCGTCGCTCGTAGGCCTCACGCCACGCCAAGAAACGAATGTAATCCGGTGTTTGCACCGCTTCGGGCACGTGAATCTGCCATTGCCAAAGGAGACTATCGGCTTGTTGCGCCAGCAAAGCCACTTGTTCAATATCAATCAGCCCATCGTCTGACTCCGCTTGCGCAATCACATCGACCCACAGCAAACGCGCCGCCGAGACATCGAGCACACGGGTCATTTGAGTCGCGCGAGCAGCAAAGCTACGTTCAAAGACCATGCCGTTAAGCCAAGCCGACCACGGTTGGATACGTGGCAGTTCAATTGTTTGGTCAGTTAAGGTGTCAGCAAGTTGCGCGGTCACTGTTCGGGTCAAGCGGTTATTCGCCGTTAGCACCAAAACGTCAGCCGCAGGCCCAACCAAGAGGTCGTCGATACCCCAACGAACCCAATCGATTGATGCCATGCTTTAGAAACCGCACATAGCGGCAATCGTTTCCCAGTTCAGGCGCATGCCTGGGGTTAGATAACCCAGAAATCCAACAGCCATCACAGCAACGAAAAGAGACCAACCCGCCATGCGCCACGCCAAGTGGACCTTGGGCTTTGCGGCCTCTGTCGCTTGATCTGGTGTCGATGACTGTAAGGATGAGGGTGAGACTGACACTGAGTGCTCCCGCCATTTAAGTTGGTTGAGCCACAGCCTGTGGCTGAGCCAAGGGCTGTTCGCGAATGGGCAAACATAACGCACCGGCAATCAAAGCCAAAGCAATGCCCATCCACCAAACAATATCATAGTTGCCCGTGATGGCTTGCACTTTTCCGCCCAACCAGACGCCTGTAAAACTACCGATCTGGTGGCCCAAAAAAACCATGCCTGACAAGGTCGCGGCAAACCGTAAACCATAGATTTGCGCAATCAAGCCTTGTGTCAGCGGTACCGTGCCCAGCCAAAAAATGCCCATCCAAGCCGCAAACACGTAAATCACCCAAGGCGATAGTGGCAACAGCATTAACCACAGCATGCCAATCGCTCTCAAAGCGTAAATCCCAGAGAGAAGGTACTTCTTACTGTATTTACCGCCCAGACGCCCAGCCCAATAAGACCCAAAGACGTTAAACAAACCAATCAAGCCAATGGCGATTGCGCCTGTACTCGCATTTAAGCCACCGTCAATGGCAAACGATGGCAAGTGCAATGTGATGAAAGCCGTGTGAAAGCCACAAACGAAGTAGCTCCAAAATAAAAAATGAAAACTGCGGTGCTTGAGTGCTTGCCCAATCGCTTGTCGCATCGACAGTTCAATACCAGTACCTTTACTCGGTTTGCCGCGCAGGTAGTAAGCCATGGGAATGGCACAAGCCAAAAAGACTGATAACACCCAATAGGCACCCGTCCAGTCTAGTGTGTCAATCAAAACCTGGCCTGTGGGTACCACTAAAAATTGGCCCAGAGACCCCCCAGCGCTAGCGATGCCCATTGCCGTACTGCGATAGCTCGCTGGCGCCGAGCGCGCCACAACCGGCAAAATAACGGCGAATGTGGTGCCGGCTTGACCGAGGCCTACCAACAAACCCGCCGTTAGATAGAGCTCCATTTCTGTGCCTGCCATGCGTGTGCCCACCAAACCCATGGCATACAGAAAAGCCGACAACGCAACAGTGCGACCAGTACCATAACGATCGGCCATCATGCCCGCAGCAATCGCCCCAACACCCCAGGTTAAGTTTTGTAGGGCGAACGCCATCGAAAACACTTCGCGCGACCACCCAAACTCGACCCCCATGGGCTGGATAAACAATCCGAAGGTGGCGCGTGTACCCATGGCCATGAGCACAATGAGGGTGCCGATCAAAATCGGCGGCATGTTGACGGTCGTTTGACCTTGCGTGTTAGACATCAAGTCCTGCTGAAAGGAAATGGCGCCGCCGGCACGAATCGAACGTGCGACTCCCTTCTTAGGAGGAAGGTACTCTATCCACTGAGTTACGGCGGCAAGTTCGCAAGTTTAGCAACAAGACGCGCGCTGTGGCGTACTAGCCTCGTGGATGGTGCTTCGCGTGCAATTGCTGTAACCGCTCGCGGGCCACGTGGGTGTAAATCTGCGTGGTTGAAATATCAGCATGCCCAAGCAACAACTGCACCACTCGCAAGTCCGCCCCGTGGTTGAGTAAATGAGTCGCAAAGGCATGGCGCAACACGTGGGGCGACATCGGGGCACGCACGCCAGCAATCACAGCGTATTTTTTAATCAACAACCAAAACGACTGCCGCGTCATGGGCTGTGCCCGCGCAGTAACAAAAAGCGCCGAACTCGTTCTGGCACCAAGCAAAGACATCCTCGCTGATTTAAGGTAATCATCAAGCCAGTGGGCAGCCTCACCACCAAGCGGCACCAACCGATCCTTGCCGCCCTTGCCTTCGACGACCCGAATCACGCCGTCAGAAAGACTCAAGTCCAGCACACCCAAGTTAACCAGCTCCGAAACGCGCAGTCCGGTGGCATACAGCAGCTCAAGCATCGCCCGATCGCGCAAGCCTCGATCGGTTTGCACCGCCGGTGCGCCCAACAACGCCTCAACCTGCTGCTCACTGAGTGTTTTGGGCATGCGGACGGGTTGCTTGGCTGCACGCAAGTCCAAACAAGGATCCACTTGGATTCGCCCCGTGCGCCTGGCCCACAAAAAATAACGGCGCAAGGTCGCCAAACGTCGGTTAGCTGTGCTCGGTCGAGTCTGAGCGTGAGACTCAGCCTGCCACCCGATCACATCGGCCTGGCTGGCTTGATCAAGCGTTTTGTCCCTTTCCTCCACCAACCAACGCTCAAACGCCACCAAGTCCTGCCGATAAGCCGACAATGTGTTTGTAGCTAACCCATCTTCGAGCCACAACGCATCGATAAATGCGCTGACTACCAAAGACCCTTGTGTATCCGGACTGGCCTGATTCATGGCTTCACCTCAAGCGGGAAATTCCGTCACAATACCAGTATTGCTTTCCCGTTCGAAATGCTAATGAGTTCAATTAATGTCCGTCGCTTGGTTGGTTTTGCCCGATTTTCTGTTGATTGTCCTTGGATGGGTATTGCACCACCGGCTTGGGTTTTCTAAGGAATTTTTCACTGGGCTTGAAAAGCTGGTTTATTACGTGCTGTTTCCAGCACTGCTTTTGCAGTCAATTTTAAAAACATCCATTACGCCAGCTGCTGCCGGCGACAAGTTTTTGGCGACTACCGCACTGCTGGCTTTGGGTTTTGCATTGGTTCGTTCGGCTGGGCTTTTTGCCGCCCTACCTTGCGCCACAGCTGGTTACGTGATGACCTTTAGCAGGGGTGGTGATGGCCGCTGGGTCAGTTTGATGATCACTATTGGCACCCTATTTAGTGGCCTCACCATCACGGCCTGGATGATTCTGCTACGCTAGAGATCGAAAAAAATCACGCCCGTGTTGCAATATGACAACAATGCCTTTAAGCCTCTTTCTACCTGATGAAGCCGCAACCGATGTCTTGGCCCGTGCGCTGGCCACTCTTGTGTTTCAAACCATACACCGTGCCGCAAGCCCTGCTATAGCTCACGATAAGCCATCAAACGGCGTGGCAATTTACTTACAAGGAAACCTCGGTGCTGGGAAGACCGCCTTTGCGCGCGCCTTCCTGCAACAGTGCGGTGTCAAGGGTCGAATCAAAAGCCCAAGCTATGCCCTGCTTGAGTCTTACAAAGTTTCGAGCTTATACTTTTATCATATTGATTTTTATCGCTTTAACGATCCTCGGGAGTGGGAGGGTGCGGGGTTTCGCGACTTATTCCACCCCAATGCGGTTGTGTTGATTGAGTGGCCTGAAAAAGCTGCGAGTCAGCTGCCCCCACCTGATTTGCATATTTCACTGCAATACGAGGTTGAGGGACGTACCGTTGGATTACGAGCAGAAACTGAGCGAGGGCAACAATGGCTAAAGACATTAACCCACCAAGGGCCAGTGACCTGATTAAAACGCCCCTAGAACGTGCGCCCATTACTCGACGCCAACTTTTGAGCGCTGCCGGCGCCTTCATTTGTTTGCCGGTTTTTCCTCGCATGGCCATGGCAGCAGCTGGTGTTCTCGCGGTGCGAACATGGCCTGCGCCGGATTACACGCGCGTCACTCTCGAACTCAACAGCGAGCTCAAAGCAGAGCATTTCACCCTGGAAAACCCACACCGCATGGTGGTGGACATTGACGGCTTAAGGCTCAGTCCAGCGCTAGAGAGCTTGGTTCGTGATATCAAACCGGATGATCCCTATATTGCATCTCTGCGCGTGGGCCAAAACCGCCCAGACGTGGTGCGTATTGTGATCGACCTCAAGCAGGCCATCGCCCCCCAAGTTTTCACATTAAAACCCGTGGGTGACTACCAGTACCGCTTGGTGCTCGATCTTTATCCTATCTTGGCACAAGATCCCCTTATCGCATTCCTGAAGCAACAACCCGATTTTGGTAGCGATGACCCTTTGGCCAAGATTCTAGAAAACTTGAACCAAGGTGCCCCAACCCCTGGACCTGCTCAAATTGCTTCAGCACCAGCAACAGCTCCCCGAGGCGCCCCACAGACAGTGCCCACAACGAGTGCTCGGCGGCCGTCTCGGCAGCGCACCTTAACCATTGCCATTGATGCTGGCCACGGTGGCGAAGACCCTGGTGCCGTTGGCAAAGGTGGCACTTACGAGAAAAATGTGGTGCTTGCGATTGCCAAAAGACTCAAAACAAAAATCGATGCCACGCCTGGTATGCGCGGCTACCTGACCCGCGATGGCGATTATTTTGTGCCGCTGCACGTGCGCATGGAAAAAGCCCGCCGCGTCAAAGCCGACTTATTTGTCTCTGTTCACGCCGACGCTTTCGTTCGCCCCACGGCTGGTGGCAGCTCCGTCTACATCCTGTCTGAGCGCGGCGCCTCGAGCACTTCTGCTCGGTGGATGGCCAAAAAAGAAAACGCCTCCGACCTTATCGGCGGCGCTAATTTGAGCGGGCAAAACAATCAAGTCGCCAAACTGCTTTTAGATTTGTCGACATCAGCACAAATTAAAGACTCACTAAAAGTCGGCCGGGTGTTTCTTAACGAACTCGAAGGCGTCTATCGCCTACACAAGCCACAAGTCGAACAAGCTGGCTTTGCGGTGCTTCGCGCCCCAGATATCCCTTCAGTGCTAGTGGAAACGGCATTCATCAGCAATCCGGCCGAAGAACGTCTTTTGCGAAGTGCCAAGCACCAAGAGAAATTCGCCACGGCCCTGCACAGTGGTGTGGTGCAATTTTTTGCCAGCAACCCTCACTTGGCACGCGCAGACTAACGACCGCATACAAGCGCGTGATTTAAGCGCTGAGACGCCAAAGCACCCTCTACAATAAGGGTGCTTCTTTTTTTGGGCTCGCCATGACTGCTTCTGCCGCGCGTATTGCCGCTTTACCCGACCAATTGATCAGCCAAATTGCCGCTGGCGAGGTGATTGAGCGGCCCGCCTCGGTGCTTAAAGAATTGGTCGAAAATGCGCTCGACGCCAACGCGCAAACCATTGAGGTCCGACTTGAAGCCGGTGGCATTCGTCGCATTGCTGTGATCGATGATGGCAGCGGTATCGAAGCCCATGACCTTGCCTTGGCTTTGCAGCGTCACGCCACCAGTAAAATTCGTACATTAGACGACCTAGAGAATGTCAGCTCAATGGGGTTTCGGGGCGAGGCATTGGCTTCAATCGCCTCGGTGGCTCGTTTGACACTGACCTCTCGCACCGCGCAAAGCAACAATGCCTGGCAGATGACGGCTCAAACCGAGCCAGAACCCGCCGCTGGGGCCGTGGGAACCGTTGTTGATGTGCGCGCTCTCTTTGACTCAGTGCCTGCCCGGCGTAAGTTCCTCAAAGCCGAAGCCACTGAGTTTGGCCACTGCATGGACGTCATGACGCGCATCAGCTTGTCACATCCTGATGTGGTGTTTCGGGTGTTTCACAATGAACGCGCCGTCAAGCAATGGCCTGCAGGTTCCATGCTCAAGCGTATTCGCGACGTTCTCGGTGACGAGTTTTCTGAGCAAGGACTCATCATTGAGGCCAACAGCGGCGTCACTACCCTGAAAGGGCTGGTCACTCGACCCACCGCAGCCCGGGCGCGCGCCGATCGACAGTTTTTGTTTGTCAACGGTCGGCACGTTCGCGATCGCACCGTCTCTCACGCCATCAGAGCCGCCTATGCAGACGTTTTGCATGGCGATCGACAGCCCGCTTATGTGCTGTTTTTAGAGATTGACCCACAGACCGTTGACGTCAACGTCCATCCCGCCAAGCAAGAAGTGCGCTTTCGAGACAGCGGGGCTATCCACCGACTCGTGCAACAAGTTATCAGCCAAGCGCTAGCAGGCCAACAGACACCGCAAAGTCATTTCAGCACCCAGACCGCTACAGCACCATCAGAAACCGACCCAGCGCCATCGCCTTTGGCCTATCCTGCCACCGCGACCCAAAGTAGACTGTCGTTGGCTGAGCCACTGGGCCGCTACCAGACCAGCAATCACAACAACGCCCACAGCACCACCACCAGCAACAGCATGGGCCCGGGCTGGCAGCAAGCTCACCAGCCGTTACCAACCACAAACCCGATCGCATCACACGACCCCGTCGATGAAAACGTGCCGGTCTGGCCACTCGGACGCGCATTGGCTCAGTTGCACGGGGTTTACATTTTGTCGCAAACCAGCGATGGACTGATATTGGTCGATATGCATGCTGCCCACGAAAGAGTGGTCTACGAGCAACTCAAAACCAGCTTGGATCAACGATCGGTCGCCACCCAAGGCTTGCTTGTGCCGCTGGTGCTCACCGCCTCAGCGCGTGAAGTGGCCTTGGCGCAAACACACGAAGCGGCATTGAACGACATGGGGTTCGAAATCCGTGCTGGCGGGCCTCAATCATTGATCGTGCGGCGAGTACCCGCTTTACTGGCGCGCGGTGATCTCGATGCCTTGGTGCGTGGGGTCTTACACGATATCGAATCGGTTGGTGCCAGTGCCTTACTCACCGAACAGCGCAACATGTTGCTAGCAACCATGGCCTGCCACGGCTCGGTGCGTGCCAATCGTCAGTTGACCATCGCTGAAATGAATGGCTTGCTTCGACAAATGGAACAAACCGAACGCGCTGATCAATGCAACCATGGCCGACCCACCTGGGTCGCTTGGCGCATGGCCGATCTCGACCGTTTGTTTTTACGCGGCCAATGAGCAACTTCGCAGCATCCGCAGGGCCGCCATTGCTTTGCTTGGCTGGGCCCACCGCCAGCGGGAAAAGCGCTGCCAGCATGGCGATTGCCGAACACTTGCCGATTGAAATCATCAACGTCGACTCTGCGACCATCTACCGGGGCATGGACATTGGCACGGCCAAACCCGATCACAAAGCCCGAGCGAAAACGGCCCATCACTTGCTCGATATTCTTGACCCTTCGCAATCGTATTCTGCTGCGCAGTTTTTGCACGACGCCCAAACCTGTATTCAAACCATCAGAGCGCGAGGCAATATCCCTTTGCTCGTCGGTGGCACGATGCTTTACTTCAAGGTGCTAAGAGACGGCATTGACGACTTACCCAGCGCACCATCTGCCCTGCGCAGCGAGATCCAAGCCCGTGCGCAAGCTTGCGGATGGCCCGCCATGCACCAAGCCTTGGCTGAGGTCGATCCAATAACTGCCAAACGATTGGCACCTAACGACAGTCAACGCATTGGAAGGGCACTCGAGGTCTATCACTGTAGTGGACGCCCATTGTCGGATTTTTTCAACCAAGATCGACCAACAGCATCGCCCATTCGCTTGATCAGCCTCGAACCCCAAGACCGCGCACCCTTACACGAGCGGATCGCGCAACGTTTTGACGCCATGCTCGAGCAAGGGCTTGAAGCAGAGGTCCGTGCTTTGCACGCGCGCGGCGACTTGAGCCCAGCGCTGCCATCCATTCGTTGCGTGGGCTATCGCCAATTGTGGGCATACATTGAAGGTCTCGACACCCTAAGCCAGGCGCGCGAGAAAGCCATCGCAGCCACACGCCAACTGGCCAAACGGCAATTGACGTGGTTGCGTAGCATGCCTGAGCGGGAAGTCATTGATTGCCTGTCGCCAAGCGCGACGAGGGCTGTTTTGAACAAGGCGCTCGAAAACGCCAAGCTCAAGCATCAAACCAACGACACTGACTAAATCACCACGGTCTGCGCGTCACCATCGCCACATTCTGCGATTTCTCCTAAGGCGTAGACCGTTTCGCCAGCCTGCCTTAAGTTCTCAGCCACGGCGTTAGCCTCGCTAGAAGGCACCACTATCACCATTCCAATACCGCAATTAAAAACACGGTACATCTCTTGGCTTTCGATACCACCCTCGGTTTTCAGCCAATCAAAAAGCGGTGGCAACGTCCATGCGCTTGAATGCAGGCGGGCCTGAAGACCTGGTTGCAAAATTCTAGGCACGTTGTCTAGCAATCCACCACCCGTGATGTGAGCCAACCCCTTGATCGACGGTCCAAACTGAGCCAAGGCCGCCAAAACGGGCTTGACGTAGATGCGCGTGGGCGCCATCACCACATCGCCTAGTTTCTGGCCATCAAACGAATCGTCGGGTTTGGCACCGGTTAGGCTCAACACCCGGCGTAAAAGCGAATAACCGTTAGAGTGCGCGCCACTCGAAGCCAGGCCGAGCACGTGATCACCGGCCTGTATGGTACGACCGTTGATGATGGCTGATTTTTCTACGGCACCGACCGCAAAACCCGCCAGATCGTACTCACCGTCTGGATACATGCCAGGCATTTCAGCAGTTTCACCACCAATCAATGCGCATCCAGACAACTCGCAGCCCGTGGCGATGCCACCAACCACCGCTGCTGCCACATCGACCGACAAACGCCCACAAGCGAAATAATCCAAAAAGAACAACGGCTCAGCGCCCTGCACCAAAATGTCGTTCACGCTCATGGCCACTAGGTCGATGCCAACCGTGTCATGGCGCTGCCAATCAAAGGCCAGCCGAAGCTTGGTGCCCACACCGTCTGTGCCAGACACCAGCACCGGCTCTCGGTAACGCTTAGGCACTTCAAATAGTGCACCAAAGCCACCGATCCCAGCCATGACCCCCTCGCGCATGGTTTTGGCAGCCAACGGTTTGATACGGTCAATCAATGCCTCACCGGCATCAATATCAACACCGGCATCGCG
>Ga0075467_10000883_pt1 | contig 24525 bp, 19 predicted proteins | sample DEB08_DNA_9_FD_75067 | JGI IMG/M metagenome (GOLD analysis project Ga0075467, IMG submission 75067) | Aqueous microbial communities from the Delaware River and Bay under freshwater to marine salinity gradient to study organic matter... | ecosystem: Environmental > Aquatic > Marine > Coastal ... | reverse complement strand
TAGTGTTTACAGATTCACCATCAATTGTGAGTGTCCATGTTTTAAGATTTATATCATCTGGAAGCAAACCATTATTTCTAATAAACATATTAGAATTTGGTGTTATTTTATCATCCAATAAATGGGCTTGAGCTTCTATATTCCATGGCTTATCATTTAAGATTACCATTTCTGGATTCTTATTGAACATTTTAAAAGGATCTGGATCTTGTAATGCCACAGGCGTATAACCTTCAATCATTTGAGAACCAAAAATAAGTTCTGCACCTATAAGAGTTGCAAACGAACTTAATGTAGCTTTTTTAACAAAATCTCTTCTTTTCAAAACACTTAATTTATACGTTTAAATAAACAATCATACAAGTTAGAGTTTCTTTAGTTCTTATATTGTAACCAATGTTACATTAAAAAATTAAATTTAATTCTACATTGCAGAAATACTAAAAAAAGACATAATGATGAAAATCATGAAAAAAGATTTTGAAACTAGTTTTACTGGGTGGACATTTATTGTAGCGGCCTTATTATTATGGGGTGGCTGGGCTTTATCATCACATCACATTGGCGAGTATATAGTTGCTTCTGATTTCACCGCAATTGGTGAAAATGTTTGGTATTGGATTTGGATGTATCGCATTCACATTTTTGGTTGGGTAACAATGGGAATCGCGATGTTTGCGTTAGTCTCAATAACGGCAAGAAGACCTTATCGTGTAGTCATTTTACCTGGAGCAGGTATGATTATAATAGGGACTTTTACTTTAGCAATTGCCGCTGCATATTATTATAATCATGGTGCATGGGGAGTAGGACAAACAGCAGGAAAATCACCTGAAGAAGTTGAGGCGTTCATGAATAATCTTTTATTCACTAATCAATATGTTACATGTTTTATACGTTTTGGGCGTATCTTTTCTGGAGTAGGACTGGTATTATTAGGTTTTGGTTTCATTAAATGGAAAATAGTTAGCACGTGGTTAGGTTGGTTTACATTACTTTTAGGATTTGCAGCTATGGGAATTATTTTAGCTATTCCAGACAACTTCGAAATCTATAAACCTTTATTTCATATTAAAGTTATATGGTTGGTTATGATGGGTATTGTATTGTTAAAACAAGGAGTACATTTACCTAAACCTGCAGCTTAATACCTTAATATTTGTGACTTTTTGAAGTGAATCCCCTTTTATTACTTTCAAAATAATATGGCAAAATTGTTTGAATGTTATTTGCGTTATTTTAGCATAAGATTACTTTAATTTTAGCATTTTCGAGTTTGGTTCATTATAAAAATCATTAATTTTACATATTAATACTTATGTAAATGCAACAAACCACCAGTACCATTTTAATGGTTCGTCCTACAAGTTTTAGAGCCAATGAGCAAACGGCTGTGAATAACCATTACCAAAAGGAAATGAATGATGTGGCACAAGCCACTTTAGAGGAGAAAGCTCAAGAAGAGTTTGATATTTTTGTTGAAAAACTGAGAGGTATTGGTGTGAATATAGTAGTGTTTGATGCTAAAGATGGATTAGATACACCTGATTCACAATTTCCAAATAACTGGATTTCATTTCATGAAAATGGCGTAGTTGGATTATATCCAATGTTTGCCGAAAACAGGCGATCTGAACGTCGTGAGGCAGTTTTGGACCAATTAGAAACTGAAGGCTTTCAAATTAAAAATATTGTTGATTATACAAGTGCTGAAGAGGAACAGTTATTTCTTGAAGGTACTGGAAGTTTACTCTTGGATCGTGTAAATCGAAAAGCGTATTGTGCGTTATCACAACGAGCTGACGAGGATTTATTCATTGAGTTTTGTGAAGATTTTGAGTTTACTCCAATCGTGTTTACAGCCAACCAAACAGTTGATGGTAAGCGCACGCCAATTTATCATACGAACGTGATGATGTGTTTAGGCGAAACTTTTGCGGTCATTTGTTTGTCATGTATTGACGATAAAAAAGAACGCAAAAACGTTATCAAACATTTGAAAGAGGATGGCAAAGAAATTATTGATATTACTGAAAAACAAGTCAATAATTTTGCAGGAAACATGCTGCAAGTAAAAGGTAAAGATGATAAACGTTATTTAATTATGAGCCAAGCCGCATATGATGTATTAACACCTTCTCAAATTAAAACCTTAGAAACACACACTGAAATTGTGTCAAGTTCACTTAATATTATTGAAGCTTGTGGAGGTGGAAGTGCACGTTGTATGATGGCTGAGGTATTTCTGCCAAAAGCATAACGTTTCTTGTTTATGGCTTTTAAAAATTAATTGAATATATTGAGCTACTTTAGTAACTAAACTATGAGCTCAATGCAACAAATAAAAGCACCTTGGTATTACCTCTTACTAGTTATTTTAGCTGGAGAGTCAGTTTTTATTCTACCCTTTGTGCTTTCAAGAGTTTTTAGGCCTACTGTTCTTGAAGTTTTAGAATTAAGTAATTTAGAATTAGGGCTTTGTTTTTCAGTATATGGTATTGTTGCAATGTTGTCATATCCTTTTGGAGGCCCTTTGGCAGATAAATTTCAACCCAGAAAATTAATTGCTGTTGCTTTATGGATGACTGCACTTGGTGGATTTGTCTATGCCACATTTCCTAGCTATGCTGTTTTAAAAATATTGTATGGTTATTGGGGTTTTACAACCATATTTTTGTTTTGGGCACCAATGATTAAAGCGACTAGAGTTTGGGGAGGATCAAATTCCCAAGGAAAAGCATTTGGTTTTTTGGATGGTGGACGTGGTCTCGTAGGAGCGTTGTTTGGGACCTTAGGCGTTATTATTTTTTCATTATTTCTTGCTTCAGGAATTGCAGAAGCAACATTAACTGAAAGTAGAGCAGCTTTTAAACAAGTTATTCTTGTCTGCTCGAGTATTGTTATTCTTGTTGGCATTTTGGTATGGTTCTTTTTGAAATTAGATAAAGATATAGAGAAGCAGATTGTTTTAGACAAAATCACATTGTCTCAAGTTAAAGACGTGTTACGTTTGCCTTCTGTGTGGTTGTTAATGATTATTATTCTGTGTGGCTATGTTGGATATAAAATCACAGACGTGTTTTCGCAATATGCTGCAGATGTTATGCTGTTTGACCAAGTAGAATCAGCAAAAGTTGGCACATTTTTACTTTATATTCGCCCAGTTATTGGTGTTTTAATTGGAATTATAGCAGATCGTTCACGCATCACACTATTACTTTTTCTTAGTTTTGTAATTTCTTTTATTGGAGCACTATTGTTTGCTTTTGGTTTTGTTTCAGAATCGTTAACTGTTTTATTTTTTATATCAATTTTCATTGTAGCGGCTGGAGTTTATGGAATACGTTCACTTTATTTTGCAGTCATGGAAAAAGGAAAAATTCCATTGATTCTTACTGGAACTGCTGTTGGTCTTATTTCTCTTATTGGATATACTCCAGATATTTTTGCAGGTCCAGCTTATGGATATTTATTAGATAATTCACCAGGAATTAAAGGACATCAACATGTGTTTTTTATGTTGGCTGTGTTCTCTTTTATTGGTGGTATTGCGGCGCTTTATTACTATAAATTGTATGGCGTAAAAAAGATATAAAAAACGATTAAGATATGGCTTTTGCCTTTGGAAGCTCAACAAAGAATTTACTTCCTAAGTTTGGTTCGCTCTCCACCCATATTTTACCATGATTAATTTCCACTAGTTGTTTAACAATTGATAAACCTAGTCCTGTACCTTTTTCATGGCTTGTTCCTCTTGTTGTGAATCCACTATTTGTGAATAGTTTTTCTTGATTTTCTTTAGAAATACCGACACCTGTATCTTCAATACAGATTAAAATATTACCATTACGTTCTCTGTTTGAAATGGTAATAACATCGCCAATCCTTGAGAATTTAACAGCATTTGCTAACAGGTTTTGTATGATTATTTCAACCATACTTCTATCTGCATACACATAATCTTTAATAGATTCGTCTAACAAAATGATTTGTTTTTTACTCACTTTCTTTTCAATCAAGTTCATTTTCTCACTAAAGACATCTTGTATATTAAACTGCTGTGGTTTAGGCTCAAGATTCTGCATTTGAGATTTAGACCAGTTTAATAAATTCATTAGTAGTGCAGCTGCATTATCAGCATTTTCACTTAGCTCAGGAATAAGTTCATCAAATTCTTCTCTACTTATACTATCTTCTTTTAATAAATCTAAAAATGCTTTTACACCTGTGATAGAATCCTTTAAATCATGAGAAACAATAGAGAACAAACGATCTTTTACGTTGTTCATTTCTTCCAAATGAATGGTTTGCTCAAGAAGTGAATCATTTTCAAGTCTATACTGTTTATTTTTGTCTTTCAGAGTTTCTAAAGTATCACCAAGTGTCTTCCGTTTAAAGAATACACTTAACAATGCTATTATGGAAATTAACAACAAAGCACCTAAACCATAGCTTAGATACTTATATTGTTTAAGGGTTTTATCATTAATATTTGCGGTTATATTTTCTGTTGGTGCAGTTTTTGAATTGTTAATAACGTCGTAAGGGTCGTCAAAAACAACTGGGATAGCATTTGTCTTATCTATCTTAGCTTTTAAGTCATGATATTCACGTTGCCAATTAAACGCATTTTTATAATTGCCTTTAGTTGAGTCTAGTTGTACTCTTAACTTAAGATGCTTCAATAAAATGTCATCATCTTCAACTTCTTCAGTAAGTTTATATGCCTCGTTAAGTTGATATTCTGCTAATCTAATTTTGTTTTGTTGTAGGTTTAAATCAGATAAGTTATTTAATGTTTTTAAAATGCCCTTCTTATTGTTGTTAGCTCGATTCAGTTTTAAACCTTCTAATAAGTATGAAGCAGCCTTGGTGTAATCTCTAAATTGTAAATACTGTTCTCCAATATTTGGTAAAACCTCACCTTCAATAATTTTATCTGATTCGCTATTTGTTAAGTAAGTTAATAGTTTCTCATAATACTCAATAGATTTTCTATGCTCTTTGTTTAAAGCATATAGCTTTGCAATATTATTGGTCGATGCTTTTATACCATCAGTGTCTTTTAATAATTCACGAACTCTTAAAGCTTTAAAATTATAATTTAAAGCTTCGTCGTTTTGATTGGTATTAAAATAGGCTTCCGCTAAATTGTTATAGGCTAAACTTAATTGATCTAATAAATTCTTACGTTCAAAAACATCAATAGCAGAAAGCGAATGTCTTAATCCTTTATTGTAGTTCCCTCGTCGTATTTCAACAAGGCCTAAGCTGTTATTTACCTTTGCCATGCCTAATGAATCCTTAAGTTGCGTAAACAAGTTTAGAGATCTATTGTAATTATCAAGAGCGTTGTAGTAATCGTTATTTTCAGTATATATTAATGCTTTGTAATATTTCAATTCGGCAGATGCTGAATAGTAATTTAAACTTGCAGATAATTGTTCACTTTGATTAATATATAGGAGTGCTTTTTTAAATTCTTTTGAGTCATAGAGTACTTTAATAAGCTGAATAGATGTTTCAACCTTGGCGGAATCTTGTTTTTGATAGGCTAATTGTATAGTAAGACTATCCTGTACTTTAGTTTGAGAATAACTAAAGATGGATGTTAATATTACAGCAGTTAATGTAATTAACTGTTTCATTTACTATAATTGGTTTTAAGTACAACAAAAACAGTATTACCTATACTTGCCTTGAGGGAGAGGAAAATTAAGCAAATACTAAAAAGCAACTGAATTGCTTTAAAACTATAAGCAAGTATTATCATGATTTGGGATCTTGATTATTAGCTAGTAACAAAAATTGCTAAAAGCAATGCGAAAGCCTAATTTCTAGGTCTTAATACCAATAAATTAGATGAAAGGAACAATAAAATTTATTCAAAAATAGTTGTATCGATGAAAGGCATAAAACATAGGAAAACTACACGTTTGTCGATGAACGGTATACCTACAATATTCAAAAAACACGATAAAAGTCAAAGGGTTGAAAACAAAAGAATTATTTTTTGAAAAGCGCATCATTAAATATTGCGTATTTTAACATAAACTAAAAACTAAAATTATGAATAATACAGTTAAAATGATTCTATTGGTTGTTGGTGTCATCCTCATAGGATACGGAATTTATACCTTAATTGCTCCAGAAGCCTCAGTAGATCTGGGAGTGATAAGTGCTGAAGTACAAGACAACAATGATTCTTACATTACAATTGCCCTAGGATTGGTAGCTGTAGTTCTAAGTAGAGTTGGTGGCAAAAAGGCTTAAAAACGAATTAATAATAATAAATTAGAAGCTTGGTAGCCTTGTGTTATCAGGCTTTTTTATTGATTATTTTAGAACTTTATTTGGTATAAAAAAGTTTATCTTTGCAGCTTAAAATTTAGTAAGAATGACCATTCAGGAGACATTATCAGAACACGTTAAAACGGCTTTTTCTAATTTGTATCAAGCTGAACTTGATACTGTAGAATTTCAGTCAACTCGCAAAGAGTTTGAAGGTGATATTACAGTAGTGACGTTTCCAATGTTGCGTTTGGTTAAAATGAATCCTGCCAAATTAGGTGACGATTTAGGAAAATATCTTGTTGAAAATGTTGATGAAGTAAAAGCGTTTAATGTGGTTAAAGGCTTTTTAAATTTGGTGATTTCTGATAGTTTCTACCTCGATTTTTTCAATGGTATTAAAGATAATGACACTTATGGTTTTGTGCATGATAAAGATGATAAAGCTGTAATGGTTGAATACTCTTCTCCAAATACCAATAAGCCTTTGCATTTGGGTCATGTTAGAAATGTCTTATTAGGTTATAGTGTTGCCGAAATTATAAAGGCCTCTGGAAAAAAGGTGTATAAAACCCAAATTATTAACGATCGTGGTATTCATATTTGTAAAAGTATGTTGGCTTGGAAACGTTATGGTAACGGTGAGACTCCGGAAAACACAGGATTAAAAGGTGATAAGTTGGTTGGTAATTACTACGTAAAGTTTGACCAAGAATATAAAAAAGAAATTGCCTATTTAGTAACTAAAGGATTATCTGAAGAAGACGCCAAAAAGCAAGCTCCAATTTTACTAGAAGCCCAAGACATGCTTATCAAATGGGAAGCTGGAGATGATGACGTCGTAGCCCTTTGGAAAATGATGAATAGTTGGGTTTATAAAGGTTTTGAAGTAACATATAAAAATATAGGCGTTGATTTTGATAGTTACTACTACGAGAGTAATACCTATTTGTTAGGAAAAGAATTTGTAGCTGAAGGCTTAAACTCAGGTGTATTTTTTAAGAAAGATGATGGCTCCGTGTGGTGCGACTTAACACCAGATGGTTTAGACGAAAAAATAGTATTGCGTTCTGATGGTACAGCGGTGTACATGACGCAAGATATTGGCACAGCCATACAACGTATTAAAGATTGTCCTGATGTTGGAGGTATGGTTTACACTGTTGGTAACGAACAAGATTATCACTTTAAAGTCTTGTTTTTAATCCTAAAGAAACTTGGTTTTGATTGGGCTAAAAACTTATTCCATCTTAGTTATGGAATGGTTGATTTGCCTAGCGGAAAAATGAAAAGTAGAGAAGGTACTGTTGTTGATGCCGACGATTTAATAACCGAAATGACAACAACTGCACAAGAGATTTCACAAGACTTAGGAAAGCTAGAAGGCTATACTAAAGAAGAGAAACAACATATTTATAACATTATTGGTTTAGGTGCTTTAAAGTATTTTATATTAAAGGTAGATCCTAAAAAACGTATTCTGTTTGATCCAAAAGAATCTGTAGATTTTCAAGGAAATACAGGACCTTTTATACAATATACGTATGCACGTATTCAAGCCATTTTACGAAAAGCAGATTTTGACACCAATGTTAGGTTGAACTCAGACGAAGTGTCTTTAGAACCTAAAGAAAAAGAACTCATTAAACAATTGGAGTTATTTCCAGACGTAATACAACAAGCAGCAGCAAACCATAGTCCTGCTTTGGTAGCTAATTATACTTACGACTTAGTGAAAGAATTTAACTCCTTTTATCAAAATTTTTCCATACTAGGTGCAGATATCCAAAACGAAAAAGTGTTTAGAGTGCAACTTGCACAAAGTGTTGCTAATACTATTAAAAATGCCTTTGGTTTATTAGGTATTGAAGTGCCTGAGAGGATGTAGAAATTGGATTTCGTTATATGGACCAATTCCAGCTTTATTCTTGGAGCATTTCCTCAAATACAATGCGAGTTTTAGAATCAGTAATTCTTTCTAGTAAATTCAAAAATTCTAAAGTTGAATTAATTTTTTCATTTACACGAAACTCTAATAATTCTAGCATTTTAGTTTTACCAATTATGCCTTCTAATTTTTTAAGTAATATGGCACCTTTAATGTAATAAGCCTCATAGGAATTATCGGAAAACAAAGTAGCATTGCCAACCGAAGGCGCACTCATTGATTTCTCTGAATAACTTTTATAAGTAATATTAAAGTCACTTTCATCATATTGTTCTTGAACCAAAAACATTGCATAGTTCGCAAACGATTCGTTTAACCAAGGTTCTTCAATAAAATTGGCGTCTGTCCACCAAAAATGTGCAATTTCATGTGATAGGTTTCCATAGCTATTATAATCTGCCCCTGTAATAATCATGTTTTTTCTATTAAATTGAAACCCAATTTCCTCACGAGTTGTATTTCTAAGTACAACTCTAAAATCTGTAATTGGAGAAGATTTCCCAAAAGTAGTATTCATTAATTGAATGCTTTGTTTTACTTTTTTGTGCATGGAAGTGAGTACAGAAACTTTTGTTTGTTGCGAAGTAAAAAATGTAATAGAAGATGCCGCATTTGGTTTCCAAAAAGTCATGTCTTTTCCAGCTAATATGAGAACTTCCATATCTGGAATTTGTTTCTTAATTACAATCTTGTTTGGATTGCTAGCGTCTACTTTAGCCTCCATATTTCCAATCAAAGTGTAATCTTTTGGTAATCCTGAAACGGTAGCTACATACGTAAATTTATTATTAAGATCGTTATGATTTGGAAACCAAAGCTTATCTACATTAAGCTCAATCCAATTAGATTTCATGTGGTTCTGCTTTGTTAAGTCTATTTGATATGTAAAATGTAAATCAACAGTTTCCCCTTCTTTTAATTCTCTATCAAAGTTTAGTTTCCAATAAGGCAAAGGTCTATTTGGTTTACCTGACATTTCAAAACTATCTAAAGATTCACCTTTAATATTAAGAGAATCTACTCCTGGGTTTAGTAAAAAAAATTTAGCATAACTATTCTCTTTGACGTTGAGTTTATAAAGTGCATTTATTTGTAAAATGGAGTCCTTAAATTGAAGATCTATGTCTAGGTTATCAGAATTTTGAGCTTCGATGAACCCAAAAAATAAAATAACAAATGGTAAGAGTAACATAAATGAAAAATGATGATTTTTATTCATCTTATTGCAGCATTTTATAGTCATAATATGCTTTTTGAGAAGGTTAGTGTTTTTATTAAGACGATTAAATTGATTAAATGTTACTAATTAATCTTTTTAAAGACGTATAATGATCAAGATATTACGTCTTTAGATAAATTTTTAAAACAGTTGTCTAATATCATCGTCCTCATTTTCATCATCAGTATTTTCAACATGTTCTGTTAGGTTTTTAGGTAAATTGTCTTTACCATAAAATAGCATTGGTACCGGTAATATTGCTGCCATTCCAATCATGAGTAATAAAAAGAATAAGCGTAAAAAGCGTTTAATTTTATTCATAGGTTATTTATATAATTGATACAATGCTTCATCCAAGATTTTGGAGAAGTGTGAACTAAAAAATAAAGTGATATTAACCTATAGAAGTGGCATCCTCAGTGTTTGAGGTTGGTGTTGTAAGCTTTAAGTAATCTGCTTGTTGAGGTAGTAATAAGTGTTGTTGTTGTTTGTAGTTTGTAGCAAACATACTTTTGCGTTGTCTTAAAAAACATTTAAAACTAAAAATAGAAAAGCTGTTACTAAGAATGTTTTCAGTTTTTTGAGGCTTTATTTTATAAACATCTTCAGTTTTAGATAGCTCTAAACCGTTTGTAACCCAATAAGCGTAATTGTTATTTGCAGTCGTTGAAGTTGCGTCTGACTGAAAAGTAAGACAGCAAGCAACAAGTGTAAAACTTAAAAAAAGAGGTTGAATTCGTTTTAAAAACTGCATGAGTAAAAGATACAACTTTAATTAATTAATACGTGTTTCTAATCACAAGTTTTAGTTGCAATTAGAAACACGTGTATGTTTTAGTTTTTAAACGATTTATCTGGATAAGCTGGTGGTTGTGGTACAGCACGAGGATCTTTCTTAATAAGATCTTCTAAAAATTTCATAGCGGCATCTAGTTGTGCATCTTCTCCTTTAAATGTAGCGTGAGGTAAATTATCAACTACAATATCAGGATCAAAGCCATGACCTTCAATACGCCATTTGCCTTCGCCATAAACGCCAGACATTGGTGCTCTTGCTAATCCACCATCTGTCATTCGGTTAACACTGCTTAGCCAGATTTCGCCTCCCCAAGTTCTAGTACCAATGGTTGTACCTAAATTCATTTGTTTAAAACCATCTGCAAATGCTTCTCCATCTGAGGCTGTGTTTTCGTTTACCAAAACAACGATATGACCTCTAAACGAATAAGGCATGTTCCAATACGGTTTTCCAGATCTGCTTTTCCAATACATCCAAGCTTGGCGCAATAGTTTTTCAAGAATAAAACTATCAATATTTCCTCCATTATTATTACGAACGTCTATTATTAATCCTTGCCTATCAAATACTGGATAAAATTCTCGGTACCATTGGTTAATGTCATTACTTCCCATAGCACGTAAATGCACATATCCAATTTTGTTTTTACTTTCTTTTTCAACTTTTAGTCGTCTTGAATATTCCCAATCGCTATAGCGCAGACCATACATATTACCAATTGGAGTGACAATAACATCTTTGTTAATTGTACCTCGTTTTAAACTTAATCGTACTTGTTTGCCAACTTGGTTTCTAATAAGTTCACCAATATCTAAGGCTTCTAACGCTGTTTTTCCATTTACACTTGTGATAATATCACCAACTCTAACATCTAAATAAGGATCATCTAAAGGTGATTTTTCATCAGGATAATCTGGATCTGTTTTATAAATGTAATCTATTTTATAGCCTCCATTGGCATCGTCTCTAATAACACGAGCTCCTAAATTGGCAACAGGAATATTGCTGTCATCACTGCTTGTATCTCCACCTCTCACACTTGTATGTAAAGCTGCGAGCTCACCAACAAAGCGTCCAATAAGATCTGATAATTCTACTCGTGTTGTAATACGATCTACAAGTGGATAATATTTGTCGTGCATTGCTTTCCAGTTGACACCATGCATGTTTTTATCATAAAAGTAATCGCGTTCCATACGCCATGCATCTGTAAATAATTGTCGCCAATCTTCTTTTGGCGAAATGGCAAATTTCCATCCACTAAGATTAATGGCATCCTTAAGATCTGCTTTTCCAGTGCCAGCACTTACCAAATAGTAATTACTGCCTTTTCTAATTAATAATTTTTCACCATTCGCTGTGAGTTCAAAACCTCTAATGCCTTCGGCGACTGTTACTGCTTTTGGTTTGTCATTGGTAATTTTCACTACTGATAAATCTGTTGAGCTCTTAACTCCTGTGCTACTACTTGCAAAATAGATAGCGTTTTTAGTAACACCTAATCCGTTATAGTTTCCTGCTGGAATTGGTACTTCAACTATACGTTCAATAATTCCATCTTTGTCAATTTTTACTGAAACCGTATCCTCATCTTTTTTGTCTGTTGGAGCCGTATATAATTCATCGTTTTCACGGAAAGGTGAACGAGTTCCTTTTTGTAAGGCGATGTGATAAAGCTTTTCGCTAGCATCAAAATATGGTTCAGGTTGACGAGTTCCCCAAGGACCGCCAACTATAGTTGTGAAACTTCTATCTGATAAGAAATAAATGAATTTACCATCTGGACTCCATTCTGGATTTATGCTATTTGCTCTATCTGTTGTAATTGGGAATGTATCCCCATTATCTATGCCATGAATTTGAATTTGTGCCATGGTATTATTTGCCACCTGAACAAACGCTAACCATTTACTGTCTGGAGACCAAGAAAATGAATAAATACCTTCTTCATTATTTGATATTTTCTTGCTTACTCCAGTTGCTATATTTAAAACGAACATATTGTTTTCAAGATCATCATAAGCAATCCACATACCATCTGGTGACGGCGTTCCAGCATGGCGCAAAACCGTTCCGTTTTTTGTAATATTTTTTTGAGAACCAATGCCATTTGAAGGTAAACTAATGAATTCAAATTCACCACTTTCATCAGATAACATGTAAAGCTCTTTGCCGTCAGGGGAAAAAACAGCATCATTTAAGCGTACATTATTTTTGTGTGGAAACTCAATAAATCGTCCTGATTCAACTGGAGCGACAAAAACTCGTCCACGAGCCGTAATTGCAACATGACTTCCATCCTTATTAGGATGTACAGACGAAATATAATCGGCAGGTTTTTCAACCCATTTTTCTCTTTGATGATCTAAATCTGATGCTAAACGAATATCAATTTTTGAATTACCTCCAGAATTGATATCGTATTTCCAGATGTCAGCGCCTAGTTTATAAACAATAGTTCCAGTGTTTGAAATAGAAGATTCTCTTGCATCAAAACCAACATGTTTGGTATGCTGTTGTAAATCATTACCATTTTCGTCTATAGACCAAATATTCATGATGCCATCTCTTGCAGTTAAAAAATAAACACGATTATTATACCACATTGGATGATGACTTTCGCCATTATAACCATTAGTTATTCTAACAGCTTCAGAGCTGCCTTTTGTAAACTTCCAGATTTGTCTTGCTGTTCCGCCTTGATAGCGTTTTGTGACATTGCCATGAAATGAAGGACGAACAAAGTAAATTGTTTTTCCTGCTGCGTCATAAGAGGCTTCACTAGCTTGAAATAATGGGATGCGCTCTTTTTGTTTTGTTTTCGTATTTATGGTTACTAATTGTCGTTGTGGTAGTGTTGAAAACGCTCTAGAATCATATATGATTTTTCCGTCTGGTGTCCAACCATTTGTTGCTGAAAAATCACTTTCATAAGTCCAACGCATTGGTAATCCGCCTTCAATTGGCATGGTGTAAATTTCTGAAGGTCCTTCATAACTGGCTGTGAAAGCTATGGTTTTTCCATCTGGTGAAATTTTTGGATATATTTCTTCTTCAGCATGTGTGGTTAAGCGTTGCGCTATTCCGCCAGACATTGAGACTTTCCATAAATCACCTTCCGCAGAAAAGATTAGTGTATTATTATGTGCTGTTGGATAATTATAATAACCTTCAAAGCCTTGAGAAAAGGATGAAAACGTAGTTATAAAGCATAAAGCAAATGTGAGTTGAAAAACAGAAATAATTTTTTTTGTAAGCATGATGATACCTAAATTAAGTTGAATAAAAAAACAGGAAGGTTAAGGTGTCATTTTGAGCATCGCTAAGTTAAGCGAATTTTAATATAAAGCAAACCTAAAAATTCACTCTAAAACTAAAATTAGGTGTGATTCCTAAGGACTCTAATTCAATTTTATTGATGCTGTTCGAGTCGTTAATTGTATGGTAAGTATTGATGATGTTTTTGTTATTAGTTACATTCCAAACGGAAAAACCAGCTGAAGCTTTGGTTTTTTCGCCTAATTTAAAATTGTAAGTAGCAGAAACATCTGCTCTTAAATAATAACTAATGGTTTCACTATTGGGTAAGCTGTAATTTATAAAGTCTCCTGTAATCGGATTGTTAGCATCTGGTTGTGTAAAAGGTTTTCCGCTTCTCCAATTGATTCCTAAGGCGAACTTCAATTTATTATAAATGAGGCTACTTCCAAATTTAATGGCATGTCTAATATCTATATTGTTTGGGAAGGTATTTCCGAAGTTTAAATCCTTAAAGGTGTAATCATTCTTGCTCAATGAATAACTTAGCCAAGTACTTAAGTTTTGTATTTGTTTATTGATTAGAAAATCTATCCCTTTTATGCGATAACTACCTGTTGAATTTATAAACTGATATTGGTTTTGAAACCCTTGACTTCGTGTTGTAATACCTTCGACGTCTTTAATATAAGCTTCTACACTAACTAATAATTTGTTTTTGTTAAAGTGTAATCCAGCTGAAAATTGTTTGCTCTTGATTATGGGAATGTCATCATTGTTTGATAATATCCATCGTCTGTTTTCAACACCTAAAAAGTCATTTTGTAAATCAATAATTTGTGAGGTTGTTTGACTTTTTAATTCACCTAAAAGTTCAAATCTAAAGTTGGATAAAAATCGTTGACTAAAACTAATTCGAGGCTCAAAGTAAGTCTCTGAAAATTTTTCAATATAGTTGGTTCTAAAACCAATTCTAGCATTAGTTTGTTTTGATGTTGAGCTAAACCCAACTTCATTAAAAATGGAATGGGTTCTAATTACTTCTTTTTCAAGACGCCTAAAAAGGGGATTGTTTACATCCTCTAAATTACTAATACCTACTTCTGAAAATTGATAACCTCCAAAATAATTGATGGTTTCATCAGGTTTGTAAGAGATGTGTAATTTTAGCGCTGTGTCTAGAACTTCATTTTCTTGAATTAGGCGCTGATCGTTTATAACATCATAGTTTGTGGATTCTATCTCGTAATTAGAAACAGATAGTTGTGCTGAGGTTGAAAGGTTGTTATTCCATTTTCGATTATAAGTAATGCCTAAAGCGAGATTGCGTTGTATGAGATTGCTGTTTAAAACTTCATCTAGATCATTAACTCTGGCTTCCTCGTCATAATTTAAGTTATTGTATATGTTTAAGGCATTGATTCTTATGTTGTCCTTTTCAGAAATATCATAAAGAAATTTTGCTGAAACATCATAAAAATAAAAGCGTTCATTTTGGGATATAGTATTAGAATTTGTTAAATCTGTATCCTGAAAAATGCGCTTAAAATAGGAATCATAAGTTGGCGTTGAAAATAAATCTGTCAAGGAACGTCTTGCCGATAATTGCAGCCCCATTTTTTTATTAATCGCGCCTTTATAATAGGCATCTCCATTTATTAAATTAATTCCAATTCCAGAAGTAGTAGAGCTTTCAATTTGATTGGCTGAACGCATATCAATAACACTAGAAACACCATCTCCATAAACCGCACTTGATCCATTTTTAGATACAATAACATCTTTAATAAGGAAAGGATTGAATGCAGAAATGAGCCCGAAAAAATGACCAGATTGATACATTTTTATACCATCCCAAAGTATCAAGTTTTCATCGTTAGTGCCACCACGTACATTTAAATTTGAAATGCGTTCGTCTGCGCTTTGAATTGCTGGAAGCGCTTGAATGGTTTGCAAAACATCAGGCTCAATGAGGCCTGGTAAAATCCCAAAGCCTTGCGGTTTAATTTGGGTAGTTCCATTACTTCTAAGTGTGATACCTCTAGTGAGATAATTAGAAACAGTAATTTCTTCAAGCAACTGCAATGTTGTTGTGTCTGCTTGAAAAGGGGTCTTAATAATAACAGATGATTCGTCTAATAACACAAATTGCAAACCCGTTTGCTCCTCTAAATACCATAGTACATCTGATAAAGACAGATGATTAGGTGGAATAAATAGTTGCTTGTCTTTAATATTTTCATCAGCATAAGAGAATGTTATATTGTATTGGGCTTCAATATGCTTTAAAACAATTGCAAGTGGTTGCTGTTCTTTTTGGTTTGTTTGAGAAAATGAACAACAATTACCTAAAAAGAAAAGAAAAACAGTAAGGCAAACAAGTGTGTTTTTAGTCACTTATCAATACAATTGTTGAATTATCTTTTTTACTAAACGAAATGTTTAAAGGTAAAGTTATAGCTTTTAAAGCGAGTTCCATATCATCATGCACAAAACTTCCAGTATAAACTTGCTTTGTATCTATTTGTTGAGATTCAAATTTAATGCTGTATTGTCTTTCAAATTCATTAAGCACATAGCTTAGAGGCATACTTTTAAAATAGCTCTGATTATTAACCCATGAAGGATTTTTTGTGTTTTCTTTTTCAGTAGTAATAATTTTACCATCAAGTAATAAAAAGGAATCTCCAGGTTTTAAAACGGTATCTATAGTGTTATAATTTACATTAACTGAGCCTTCGTAACAAACAACTTCAAACAAGCCATTACGATGTTTTACATTAAACTGAGTTCCCAACACTGAAACTGTTCCGCTAGGTGTTTCTACATCAAACTTAGCGCCTTTGACCACTTTAAAATAAGCTTCACCATCTAGTTTTAAAGCTCGTTTTTTATTCCAATTATTTTTATTGAATGATAGTTTACTTAATGAATTAACAGTGACTAATGAAGCATCTGGTAGTTCAATAGATGTTTTCTCAGCAACAACTGTTGAGATATTAGTGTCTAATGTTATAGTGTAATAAAACAAACCAAGACCAATTACAAAAATTGCAGCAATACGTAGTAATTGTTTTGTCCAAATAGTTGAATGCTTTATTTGAGGAGTTTGTATGGCTTGTTTGATACTTTCAAAAGTCTCAGAGCTATTAAAATCTGGTGCTTTAAAAGCTTTTAAACTATTAGATAACTTATGTAACTCTTGAGCATCATCCAAAGCATTGAAGGCTTTTAGTTCCTCAGAACTAAGTTCATTATCTAACCATTTTTTTATTAATGCTTCTTGTTTCATTTTTGTTATTTCAACTATATAACAATCAAAGTGTAAAAACTCCTACCTTCAACTATCTATATTTCTTTAATGTCTTCTCGAAGTTTTTTCAAAGCACCATAGATTCGTTTTTCAACTGCTTTTTGAGAAATACCTAAAAGCTCTGCAATCTCTTTATGTTTTTTCCCTTCAACGCGGTTTAGTAAAAATGCCGATCGTTGTGCTTCAGATAAATTGGAGAGTGCGTTTTGTAACTTTTGCATATACTCATCACCTTCCATAATAAATTCTGGCGTTTCGTTAGTATAGTGTTTTGGTTTTTGTTGCTGGTATTTTAAAACAACCTTTTTATGAGCTGTAAGATTTAAGGTTAAATTGTTAGCTACAGTAAATAGAAAAGATTTTGCTTTTGACGGCGTTACTTTTCCGCAGTTTTCCCAAAGTTTTATAAAAGCATCTTGAACTTGATCTTTTGGATTATAAGATTCGCCAAACTTATAATATAAAAAGTCGTGAAGGTTTTTCGAATATTTTTCAAATATCGAAGCAAACAACGTTTCGTTGCAAATATTATCGTTTAAATCATTCGCCATTTATAGTAGTTTGGAATAGTAAATGTAAAAAAAAGAAATTAGAGGTAGGAGTTTTTACAAATTAATTGTTTTATAGCAAATACGTTTAACAAAACCCAAAATGCTATGATTTCAAAATTCAAACTCGTATTAATCCTATCCTTTTTTGCCCTCCTAAGTTTTAATTCATGTCAAGATGAGATTCTTGAAGTCTCAGAAACAGATGAAGAAACTTTAATTGCCCCAAATTCTACTTTGGCAAATTTAATGCAGTTCACTGTTTCTAATGATGGCTCAGTAGATGACGTTATGGATGATGCTAATTGCTTCTCTGTAAATTTACCAGTAACTATTATTGTAAACGATATTACTATTACAATAAGCACATTAGAAGATCTTGCCTTAATTGAAGATATTTTTAATGAGTTTGAATCTGATGATGATATTTTAGAATTCTTGTTTCCAATAACAATTATTTTAAATGATTACGACGATATTATTATAGAGAATGAAGATCAATTAGAAGATTTTATTGAAGAGTGTGTGAACGATGATAACGATGATGTTATTGAATGTATAGATTTTCAGTATCCAATTTCGTTTTCTATATACAATACCGAATTTCAGGTTATTGATACTGTTGTCATAGAAGGTGATGAGCAGTTATATGAGTTTTTAGAAAATCTTCAAAATGAAACAGACCAAGTTGTTTTGGCAAGTTTGAACTTTCCAGTAACAATGGTTTATGCCAATGGGAATACTGTTGAGGTGAATAACAATTCCGATTTAGAAGCTGCAATTAATGAAGCTGGAGATGATTGCGATGATGATAATGAAGATGACGATTGTTCAGAAGAAGAGGTTGATGCTTACTTAACAGAATGCTATTGGAATATTGTAAACTTTAATGGCGATGATAATTTCATTAACAATGATATTTATTTCAATAACAATGGGTTATTAGAAATTTACTCAGAAAATAATGTAATTGCCACAGGTAACTGGAGCACATCCATGTCTGATCTAGGAGTTATATTAACGCTGTCAGAATTAACAATGTTTGATGAAGACCTAGGAGGAAATTGGTATGTTTATGAGTGTGATGATGATCGATTTAAATTTACAAGAGAACCTGGAACTGTTGAGTCTTATATAATAATTGAAAGAGAATGTAACAACGAATCTGATTGTAATGTAGCTGAAATTCAGGCTGATTTAAAAGAATGTAAGTGGTATTTAGGTACAGATCTAGTAGATGGTAATGGTCCATTAATGTTTACTGAAGATGGTGTAAAGTTAAATGGTAATGTAATTGGAGGATGGAATTTAGCTCAAATAGAAGGTTATATCTATTTAACATTAGATCTTTCTGGAGATTATATGAATATTTCTAAAGAATGGAAATTAGTTGAATGTGATGATGACAGATTACAATTTATAAATGGAGATTATACACTTGTATTGGAGCAAGATTGTGAAAACAATAACTCAATTGGATGTTTAGAAGCAAATGCTATTGTATTATGTGACGAAAATAATGATGGTTTTGAAGTTTTCAATCTTTATGAAGGACTAAATGACATAGAAGGTTGTGACATAGATAATGCTGTGTCAGTAAGTTATCATACGACTTTAGTTGATGCAGAAACTGACGTTAATGAAATTTCAGGTGTTACTTCTTACACTAATATATCAAGTCCTCAAACAATATATGTAAGGATAGAAGTTTTGAATAATCCAAGTGTTTTTGAGATTTTGGAAATGGGATTATCATTACAAGATTGCTCAAATTCAGGTTCTGTTGAAGACCTTGAAGCAATTATTGTAAATGGTTCATGGGTTGTGGCTTCGTATATAGATAGTGGTGATAATGACACAGCTGTTTATGCAAATTATACTCTGGAGTTTAGTGCTGATGGTTCAGTAGTTGCAACTGATGGTGGTTCAAATACATTTTATGGAACTTGGGATGCCTTTTTGAATACAGGTGGAGATTTAAAATTCTTATTAGATTTTGGTGCTCAAATACCTTTTGACGAATTTAACGACGATTGGTTAGTAATAGATTTACAAACTAACAGAATTGAACTTTATGACTTAAGTGGAGGAGATGGTACAGAAGATTTCTTAGTTTTCGAAAGACTATAATAATAACTTTTAATATATAAACAACATGAAAACAACATTCAAATTAGCATTGGCATTATTAGTTTCCTTTTCGTTAATGTCTTCTGCATGCTCATCAAGTGATGATGATGACGGCTCTAATAACAATAATGCTAATCCGCAAGAGGTAATAAATATAGCACAATCTGGAAACTGGACTATTACTTATTTCTTTGATACAGATAGTGATGAGTCAAGCGATTTTAACGGTTACACATTTACGTTTGCAGATACTGGTGTGTTAACTGCTACAAACGGTCCAAGTACTATTATTGGAACGTGGTCTGTAACAAATAGCAGTAGTAGTAGCAGTAATAGCGACTTAGATTTTAATATTTCTTTCGTTTCACCACCAGATTTTGAAGAACTAAGTGATGATTGGGATATTATTTCTTATACATCTACAAAAATTGAACTTATAGATGTTAGTGGAGGAAATGGTGGTACAGACTACCTTACTTTCGAAAAACAATAAATGAATTGTGTTAGTTGATGGAGGCAATGAAATAGTAATCGAAAGAGAATGTCCATAACTTAAATATTAAATTTCGTCTAGTCGTTTTAAGTTAGTTATTTAATTATTTAGGGAAAAGGTTGCCAAATTATTGGCAGCCTTTTTATTTAAGTTTATTTTATCTCAAAGGAACTTCAATAATAAACTTCAAATTATTAAATTTGCAACTCTTAAAATTAGAAGTAAGACTATGTTCGATAATTTAAGCGATAAGCTAGATAAAGCACTCCACGTATTAAAAGGCCACGGAAGTATCACTGAGGTTAATGTTGCTGAAACATTAAAAGAAGTGCGTCGTGCACTTTTAGATGCGGATGTTAACTTTAAAATTGCAAAAGAATTTACCAATAGAGTAAAAGAAAAGGCATTAGGTCAAAATGTACTTACCAATTTACAACCAGGACAACTCATGGTTAAAATTGTTAAGGATGAGCTAACTCAATTAATGGGAGGCGATGCTGCAGGGATTAATTTATCTGGTACACCTTCAATTATTTTAATGTCAGGTTTACAAGGTTCTGGTAAAACAACCTTTTCTGGTAAACTTGCTAATTATCTAAAAAATAAGAAAAGCAAAAACCCATTACTAGTTGCTTGTGACGTCTATCGTCCTGCGGCTATTGATCAGCTTCATGTTGTTGGAGAACAATTAAAAGTTGAGGTTTATAGCGATAGAGGAAATACCGATCCTGTTGCAATTGCAAAAGCAGGTGTTGCTCATGCTAAGGCAAATGGCTTTAATGTGGTTATTATAGATACAGCTGGTCGTTTAGCAGTTGATGAGGTGATGATGAATGAAATTTCAAACATTCATAAAGCTATTCAGCCACAAGAAACGTTGTTTGTTGTAGATGCTATGACAGGACAAGATGCTGTAAATACTGCAAAAGCCTTTAATGATGTGCTTAATTTTGATGGTGTTATACTTACAAAATTAGATGGAGATACTCGTGGTGGAGCTGCAATTTCTATTAAATCTGTTGTAAATAAACCAATCAAGTTTATTGGTACAGGTGAAAAAATGGAAGCCATTGATGTGTTCTATCCTTCGCGTATGGCAGATCGTATTCTCGGAATGGGAGATGTTGTATCTTTAGTTGAAAGAGCTCAGGAGCAATTTGATGAAGAAGAAGCGCGCAAGATTCAAAAGAAAATAGCCAAAAATCAATTTGGTTTTGATGATTTCCTCAAACAAATTCAGCAAGTGAAGAAAATGGGAAATATGAAGGATCTTATGGGAATGATTCCAGGAGCAGGAAAAATGATGAAAGATATTGATATTGATGATGATGCTTTCAAACATATTGAGGCGATGATTCATTCAATGACTCCAGATGAGCGAACAAAACCAGCAATTCTTAATGCAAGTAGAAAAAAACGAATAAGCAAAGGAGCTGGAACTTCGGTACAAGAAGTAAACCAATTACTCAAACAGTTTGATCAAATGAGTAAAATGATGAAGATGATGCAAGGAGGTGGCGGAAAGAAGATGATGCAAATGATGAAAAATATGCCAAGATAAAAATTAACTTAAACCAATACATCATGACAATTTTAGATGGAAAAAAAATCAGCAACGACATTAAAGATGAAATTGCTGAGGAAGTAAAAAAAATGAAGGCTAATGGCGAAAAAGTACCGCATTTAGCAGCAGTAATTGTCGGAAATGATGGAGCGAGTTTAACCTATGTTGGTAGTAAAGTGAGAGCTTGCGAACGTGTTGGGTTTGAATCTACCTTAGTGCAATTATCAAATACTACAAGTGAAGTAGAGTTACTAGATACCATTGAAGAATTAAATAATAATGACGATATCGATGGTTTTATTGTACAACTACCCTTGCCAGATCAAATAGATGAGCAAAATGTGCTTTTAGCCGTAAACCCAGATAAAGATGTTGATGGTTTTCATCCTATGAATTTTGGTAAAATGGCATTAGATATGTCAACCTTTATTCCAGCCACACCTTTTGGTATTTTGGAGCTTTTTGATCGTTACGGCGTTGAAACTAGCGGTAAACATACTGTGGTTATTGGTCGTTCTCATATTGTAGGAAGACCAATGAGTATTTTAATGGGACGTAAAGGGTTTCCTGGAAATTCTACAGTAACGCTAACGCATAGTAGAACAAAAAATATTGAAGACATCACAAAACAGGCTGATATCATTATTACAGCTTTAGGAAAACCGGAATTTCTTAAAGCAGATATGGTTAAGGAAGGTGTTGTTGTTGTTGATGTGGGAATTACACGCGTTCCAGATGCGTCTAAACCACGAGGTTACAGAATTACTGGCGATGTAGATTTTGAAAATGTAAGTAAGAAAGCTAGCTTTATAACGCCTGTTCCAGGTGGTGTTGGTCCAATGACAATAGCTATGCTTTTGAAAAACACCCTGTTGGCAAAAGAACGTCGCAATAAATAGTTTCTGCAAAATTTATTTTTTTACTTTTAGAAAAATGAGTACCTTTTTTACAAATAAAAAGGTGCCTTATGAGACTATTAAAATTCTTGTTCCTATCAGTATGTTTTCTTGTATTTAATTGCAATACAACTTCAAAAAAAACCAATTCAGTTGCTGTAAGCGTCTCTTTTTCTGACGATATAAACAATGAATCACTTGATGGTAGATTACTTCTAGTATTTGCAGATAATAACAAATCAGAGCCGCGTTTTCAAGTAAGTGAAGGACTCAATGCGCAGCCCGTTTTTGGAATGAACATTGACGGTTTAACGCCAAACGAAAAAGTTGTTTTTGATGAATCTATATCAGGATTTCCTTATCAAAGCTTAGGAGATATAACACCAGGAAAATACTATGTACAAGCAGTATTACATACCTATGAAACCTTTAATTTATCAACAGGTCATACAGTAAAGCTTCCTATGGATAATGGAGAAGGGCAGAAATGGAACCGATCTCCAGGGAATTTGTACAGCACGCCAATTGAAGTTGAAGTAACCGAAAACGGACTTGAGGATTTCGAAATAGTAATGGATAATGTGATTCCAGAAATTGTACCACCAGAAGACACCGAATGGATTAAACATATTACAATGAAATCCGATTTATTATCAAAGTTTTGGGGACGAGATATCTATTTAGGAGCGCATGTGTTATTGCCAAAAGGGTTTGATGAACATCCTGAAGCAAAATATCCACTCATGGTATTTCAAGGCCATTTTCCTTCAGACTTTGGAGGATTTAGAACTACACCACCTGATGAGAATTTAGAGCCTGAGTATTCGGCACGATTTAATTTAGAGGGTTATAATATTATTGAACAACAAGAAGCCTACGATTTTTATAAACGTTGGAATGAACCAGATTATCCACGATTTTTAATTATTGAAATTCAACATCCAACACCTTATTATGATGATTCGTATGCAGTAAATTCGGAAAATCAAGGACCTTACGGAGATGCTCTTACTTATGAGTTAATTCCATATATCGAGCAAATGTTTAGAGGTCAAGGAGAAGGTTGGTCACGTTTTTTATATGGAGGATCAACAGGAGGTTGGGAAGCATTAGCTGTTCAGGTGAAGTATCCTGATGAATATAATGGATGTTTTGCGGCTTGTCCAGACCCTATTGATTTTGCGGCTTATTGCTTAACCAATATTTACGAAGACGAGAATGCATATTATGTTGGTAATGACCATAAAAAAGTGGAAGTTCCTGGCCATAGAGATTATTTGGGAAATATTAGCTCTACGGTTAGAGAGTCTAATCACTTAGAATTAGTATTGGGAGATAAATCTCGATCTGGAGGGCAATATGATATTTGGGAAGCAACTTACTCACCGCAAGCAGACGATGGATATCCAGTGAGATTATGGGATAAAGTTACAGGTGAAATTGATCATGAAGTGGCTGAATTTTGGAAAGAAAATTACGATTTACGCCATATTTTGGAACGTGATTGGGAAAAATTAGGAGAGAAGTTAAAAGGAAAAATTCATATTTATTGTGGTGATATGGATAATTATTACTTAAATAATGCGGTCTATTTAATGGAAGATTTTTTAGAGAGCACATCGGATCCTTATTATGCTGGCGAGGTACAGTATGGTGATAGAGCAGAGCATTGTTGGAATGGTGATCATGAAAACCCAAATTCCATTTCTAGATTGCGATATAATAGTATGTATGTGCCAAAAATCATGAAACGTATTGCCGAAAGCGCACCAAAAGGAGCAGATTTAACAAGTTGGCGTTATAAATAAACTAAAGTAATTAGTTTTTCTGCTCAAATAATAACCAAGAATTTGGATCAATAACTACGTCTTTAACATTAGATTTAACATCTAATTTTACTGATGATTTTTCATCTTTTATAGTTAAAGTTATAATCTCTGATGTATCATCTTCAAAAATAAGTTTAAATTCTATTGGAAAAGAGAATACGACATCAGTTTTTTGAGTTTGATCAATATTAAATGTCAACAATTGGTTATTCGATTTCCATGAGGTTTGTAAAATTG
>Ga0075467_10000882_pt1 | contig 24542 bp, 18 predicted proteins | sample DEB08_DNA_9_FD_75067 | JGI IMG/M metagenome (GOLD analysis project Ga0075467, IMG submission 75067) | Aqueous microbial communities from the Delaware River and Bay under freshwater to marine salinity gradient to study organic matter... | ecosystem: Environmental > Aquatic > Marine > Coastal ... | reverse complement strand
CCTTCTAACCGAGGAACAATTGTCTGAACGTCTTTCGTTGCTGTAACTATTTTTTTGAGTTCAGGTGTGTATTCAAAGGCATTATCTAAAGACTGTTCCTCCAGATAATCTTTGCCCTGTACCTGTACATAACCATAATATCCTTCGACAATTCCATTAATAATTGTATCCCAACTCCCTGATTGAAAGGAGTTTAGAAGAATCGATAAAAAAACACTAAACGTCACCGCTGCCGCAGTGATTAGCGTTCTTGACCGATTCCGCCAGATATTACGGTATGCCATTTTGAGTAAACTTTTCATCTGTTTTGTTTGAATGTTCGAGTGTTTGACTATTCGAGTGTTGAGGCAACATTTTAATAGTCAAACAATCAAATATTTGAACACTATTTAACTTTTTTCATATTCTGAATCGTAAAGAAACTTTCTTTTAGGCTTACGCCAAATTCGATATTTTCATATTCTAAAATCGTTCTGTTGTTAGGTTCATCGGCAGGTTTGATAATCATTTTGGTCGTAATCGTTCGGCCGCCCATTTCTTTGATATTTGTACCTAAAAACTTATTGACCAATTCGCCATCTTCATCATAAAATTCCGTTTTTAATTGTAAAAAGTGTTTCGTATCAATCAAAATCCAAATTTTCCCCCAAACGACAGCCGCATCTTCTTTTGGTGTCAATTCGATTTTGTAACAGATGTGGTCACCGTATTTTACTTTTTTTAATAATTTGTGGTCGTAATCTTTTACAATCGAGGATTCACGCACCATATCGTCATTTTTTAAATCAGAACCCATCCAGCCTTGCGACATCATCGAAGGATTCATTTTAATCACTCGGTCGATTTTTGGCTGCCAGTTCCAAACTTCACTATCTCTTTTTAAAAACGCCGTTCCTTTGTCACTTGCAGGGCCAGTCACCAGAGTCATGCTGTAATCATCGCCTAAAGTCCACGTTTTCATCGTTGTTGTTTTTTTCCATTTTGGACGAACGACCGTCATTTTCATCGTTGCTTTACTTGATAATCCACGAAAATTCTCTTCTGACTTTTTAATAATTTCAGTAGCGGTTATGCTTTGATTCGGCTTGACCGTTGCCTTTCTATTTGTGGTAAAAGCCATTGCGACAATTGCAAATACAGCGATTACGGTGAATATTGATTTGTTCATAGTTTTATGTATTTTGAGTTGTAAATTTTGAGTTGCGTATTGCGAGTTTGACCACTTCAATGATAGAAAACAGCATTTTAAAAATCATTAGTTTAATAACTCACTATCTGTTATCAATTCGTCAAACCCGAAACTCATTTATTTACAAAATTTATTTATCAAATAATTTTTCATTTCCTCCAGCGGATAATCGTCTTTCAAGTGTATATATTGCATCATAATGCCCGTAAGTGAACTACCTAAAAAGAAGGCTTCCAGTTGTGGCTTTTCTGCTCCCAACTCTTCAAATAGTTGAGTAAACTGCTGCATTCCAGCGGTTCGTTGTGCTGAAAATTTTTCTTTAATATGTGTTGAAATTTCGTCTTGAAGCGACAACGCCGTCATTAGTTTCCAATGATGTAAATTCAAATTAATCATCGCAAACATTCCTTCAATGATCATTTGTAGTCGTCGTTTTGGCGGAATTTCGTTCATCGAAACACTTTGATAAGCGGCTTGTTTGTCATCGGCTGCACCAAATAAAATCGTATCAAGTAAGGCTTCTTTACTCTCGAAGTAATTATACATCAAGCCTTTAGAAACACCCGCTGCTTTCGCAATTTTACTAATCGACGTATTGTGATAACCATTTTTTGCAAATAGTTGTAGTGCAGTTTCTGTAATTTCCGCCCTTCGTCTTTGACGAATTTCCTCAAATTGTTCTTCTTTTCTTGGCATAATTAATTATTCCTATTTTAAAATGACCGACCGTTCAGTCAAAGTTAAATTAAAAAAGTAATGCCAGTCAAGTATTTTGAAAAAAAACAGTGGAAAAAGCGATAAAAGTCAGTTTTTTGCAGGGAAAGCGTGGGAATAATAAAAGCAGTGAGATAAGTTTTTTTGAGTTTTAGGGAAAAAAGGTCTGATAGTTTTTAAAGCTACCAGACCTGATTATTAATTAGTTTTTTGAAATTAAAAATATGTTTGTTTAGAAATTAGAATCTGATTTTACATTGATTTTTTCAGACCAATTTCCTCTCCTTTTTCTAACATAAATTCGAAAGCGGCTTCATAATTATTCGGAATATCGCCATCAAGAATAGCTTCTTTAATTGCACTTTTGATCATACCGACAGGTCGAGACGGTGGAATATCAAAAGTCGCCATAATGACTTCACCAGAAATAGGCGGTTGCCAATTGCGAATGTGGTCCCGTTCTTCGATTTCTTTCAGTTTTTCACGCACTAACTCATAATTTTCCAAATATCGCTTAACACGTCTTGGATTTTTGGAGGTAATGTCGGCTTCACATAGCATCATCAAATCCTCCAGGTCTTCGTCTGCTTCAAACAATAAGCGTCGGATTGCTGAATCTGTTATATTGTCTTTTGTCAAAGAGATTGGGCGTAAGTGCAATTTGACTAATTTTTGCACGTACTTCATTTTGTGGTCAAGTGGCAAGCGAAAACGCTTGAAAATCTTTGGGGTCATTCTTGCACCGACGACTTCATGCCCATGAAACGTCCAACCGACTTTGTTATCAAAACGCTTTGTTGGCGGTTTTGCAATGTCGTGCATAATCGCTGCCCAACGCAGCCAAAGTTTATCCGTATTTCGAGAAAGATTATCTAAAACTTCTAACGTGTGATAAAAATTATCTTTGTGACCTTTTCCATTTTTTATATCAACTCCTTGCAGTCGGTACATTTCAGGAAAAATGATTTTTAATAAACCAGTATCGAATAGGAGTTTGAAACCAATGGAGGGCGTCGGGGAAAGAATGATTTTATTCAACTCTGTCGTGACTCGTTCCATTGATATAATCCGAACTCTTTGAGCATTTTTTTTGATAGAAGCCAGCGTTTCTGGCGTAATTGTAAAGTTGAGTTGAGTCGCAAAACGAATTGCCCGCATCATTCGCAAAGGGTCATCAGAAAACGTTTTATCGGGAGCTAAAGGCGTTTTGATAATTTTTTCTTCTAAGTGATATAGACCATCAAACGGATCAATAATTTCGCCATAGTTGCGTTCATTAAGGCTTACCGCCAATGCGTTGACTGTAAAATCTCGACGATTCTGGTCATCTTCCAAGCTACCATTTTCTACGGTAGGTTTGCGAGAGTCTGAACGATATGATTCTTTTCTTGCGCCGACAAATTCTACTTCCAAATCGTTATGACGTAACATCGCTGTACCAAAACGCTTATAAGTTGTTACTTTTGGGCGAGGTCTAAGTTTACGAGCGATAGCCGTTGCTAATTTGATTCCGCTACCAACACAGACAATATCCATATCCTTTGACGGTCGTCCAAGCAATCTATCACGGACATAGCCACCAACGACATAAGTTGGCATATTTAGTTCTGCAGCAGTATCAGAGATAAGTTCAAATATCTTTCTTTCATGCTCTTTTATATCAAACAGCATTTTTTATAGTATTAATTTTTTAATTGTTAATTGATTCCAAAGGCGTTTCAACCAAATACTTTAGAGAAAAGTTCTAAAAAGCGATTTGTAGCAAAAGTAAGGAAAACAAATAGGACAATAATAGTATCGGTTAAACTTTTAGTGATGAACCTACTTTTATTCTGATGTAGTATTTACCTTGAAGACGGCAAGTAGGCTGTTTGTTGTGCTAAAAACTGCCGCAAAGTATAGGTTTTTTATGAGAATTTAGCTTTTAATTTTGTTGAGTTTGAGCCGAATTGCAAACCCTTTTTTTTATTTTGCTGTTTGACATCAAATAATTGATTTGCAACGTTCTTAAGGAAAAAATCCAAAACTGCCTTCAATAAAATTGATTGATTCCAATAGAAATCCCTCATTTTTAATAAAATACACTATTATTCGGATTTTTATCGTTCGAAAAGGTATAAATTTGGATAAATAGAAGTCATGATTTTAAGTATTCTAAAAATCAACTGAAAAAGGCGATGTGCAACAATCAAAAAACTTAATTGTTAACAGAGATGAAAATAAAACCAAATTATCAATTATATACCAACTCAGTAGATTAAGCAATACATGAAGCACTAAAGATTATTTATCTTGTGCATATATTGTTTAATAAACACAAAAAATATCATTTTGAAAACATTTCTACGGTTATCGCAAATTATCTTATTTGTCTTATTGTCCTCGACTGCTGCCAAAGCATGGCATTTGGTGGGCGGGGAGATGTACTACGAGTGTCTGGGTAACAATCAGTATAAAATCACGATGATTGTCTATCGAGATTGTCGAGTTCAGCAGAATCCTGCTGCCCCTTTCGATCAGCAAGCACCTTTTAGTGTTTTTAATAGCGATGGTGGGCAAGTAGCGGTCAATGGTGGCTCGAATACGGTGTTTGTTCCTATTAGTAATGGACCTAATAATATTCCTGTTTCGACAGGAAACCCTTGTGTCATTCCGCCATCGGGGCTATGTGTCGAAGAGGCGACTTACGAAACAATCTTAACGCTGCCATACAGTCCGGGCGGTTATCATATTGCTTATCAGCGCTGTTGCCGAAATAGTACAATTACAAATATTTTTAATCCAAATACTTATGGTGGTACATTCACTACGTTTATTTCGGATTTGGCACAGACAAGCTGTAATGCGGGTGCAAGATTTAATAATTTTCCTCCAATTGTTATTTGTACAAATCAACCATTAAATGTTGATCATAGTGCATCTGATCCTGAAGGTGATTCTTTAGTGTATTCGTTTTGTGCACCTTACACTGGTTTTCAGCAAGGAAACCCGGGACCAGGGCCAGCAACTCCGCCGCCTTATTCTACCGTTCCATTTATTCCACCTTTGTCCGCATCTAATCCTTTAGGTGGAAGTCCTCAAATTACGATTAATCCACAAACAGGAATTATCACAGGGATTCCTGTCATGCCTGGGCAATATGTCGTTGGGGTTTGTGTAGAAGAATATCGGAATGGCGTTTTGTTAAGTACGCTCCGCCGAGATTTTCAGTTTAATGCGACGGCTTGTGCGGTTACAGTTCAGGCAGATATTGAAGAAGATTATAAGACAGGGTTCAGAGAGTTTGTACTTGAAAATTGTGGTGATACGGTAATTGATTTTATAAATCAAAGTGGTCAAACACAATTTATCAATGGTTATGAATGGAATTTTGATTTAAACAATGGCTCTTCGTTTAATTCGACAAATACAGGACCGGTTATTACTTTTCCTGGTTATGATACCTATGAGGGAATTATGGTTGTTAATCCGGGAAGTACGGGCTGTACAGATACGGCATTTATTACGGTTATTGTGCATCCACCTCCGACTGCAGCGTTTTCATATACTTATGATTCTTGTATTGTCGGGCCGGTTTCCTTCTTTGATAATTCTCTTACAGGCAATCCAAATGATACGATTGCGTATTATTTATGGGAATTTGACGATGGAAATGTCGCAGACACGCTCAATCCTGTTTACCAATATTCAGATGCAGGCTCGTATAATGTCGAATTAACGGTGACGGATCAAAATGGTTGTGTAGATTCTTTGACTCAGAATTTGGTTTGGGCGCCGACTCCGATTATTGATATTGTGCCAAGTGCCTTTGTTGGTTGTGCACCGGGCGATATTGAATTTGTCAACAATTCTTATCCGATAACTGGCTATACGACTACCTGGGATTTGGGTGATGGTAATTTTTCTAATGCGGCCAGTCCAATTCATACCTATGCAACGCCAGGGGTTTATACGGTTTCAGTTCATATTGAGTCGCCACTAAATTGTGAGGCATCGGATACATTTCCAGAGTTGATTACGATATACGAAGCACCGATAGCTAATGCAGAGATGACGTTTGATTCTTGTGAAATAGGGCCAGTGGAATTTACTAATTTATCAACAGATGGAGACACGGCTATTCGATATTGGACATGGGACTTGGCAGATGGCAATATTGCGACAGATACGAATATTGTTTATCAATATATAGATGCTGGAAGTTATAACACTGGGTTGTTTGTAGAAGATTACAATGGTTGTACGGATACGTTTTATCAAGTGGTAAATTGGTTTCCAGCACCAGTGATTTTTATTGGGCAGCCTGTTTACGAAGGTTGTAGTCCGTTTACGGTGACGATTGAAAATAATTCTTATCCAATTAATGGTTATGAAACGGTTTGGTCACTGGGCGATGGTGATACGTCATTAGACGCAAGTCCGACACACACCTACGCTGATATAGGAGAATACACGTTGTCGTTGTTCGTGACATCGCCGACAGGCTGTGAGGCCTCGCAAACTTTTGAGAATTTAGTCGTTGTTCATCCGAATCCGGTAGCCGATTTTTCATATAATCCTCAGGTGTTAAACTCGTTCAATCCGACTATTAATATATTTGATCAGTCGGTTGATGCGGTTGCTTGGCAGTGGGATTTTAATAATGAAAGTACATCGTTTGACCAAAATCCAATGCATACATTTTCAGATACGGGGGTTGCGTCGATTCAATTAATTGCTACGCACCCGAGTGGATGTCAAGATACACTGATTCGGTTGATTGACATTGTTCCAGATTATTCGTTCTACTTGCCAAATGCTTTTACTCCAAACGAAGATAATGTTAATGATGGCTTTATGGGAGCGGGTATGTTCTGGACTTTTCAGGAGTATGATATGAAAATTTTCAATCGATGGGGCGAAATGATTTTTGAAACTTCTGATCCGTTTGAGGCTTGGAATGGTCGAAAAAACAATACAGGAAAGTATGTCAAAAATGGTGTATATGTCTGTAAAGTTCGAATACGTGGACCACGGGGCGAAGTCCGTTTCTATGAAACTTTAGTGACGTTAATACGATAAATCAGTTAAGGTTTTTACAAAAAAAAGTCATCAAGTAGTTTTAATATTGCTTGATGACTTTTTTTGTAAAATAAAATTGATTATTTCCCTCTCAACAAATCTTTTACGATTTTCATGATTCGGCGAGGCAGAAACTCGACGGTATGATTGACAATATCAATGATATGGTGCGTTAGCTCGAAAGTAGGCATTTCACCAGCCCAATACTTTTTTACAGCAACTTTGACATAATCATCTTTTTTGTCGTCCAGCAGCGAGTTTAAACCTAAAGTAATTACAATCAGATCATCTAACCAACCAAATGCTGGTAAAATATCTGGAATCAAATCAATCGGGGAAATGACGTATAAAATTGCTCCTAAAATCGCTCCTTTTTTTTCTGCTTTCATCTTTCCATCAAACAATAATTTGATATTCAAATGTAATAAATCAGGTAGAACGGTCAGCAAATTAATCATCGTGTTGATAGGCGTATCTTCATTCCTATCTTTGATTTGTTTATCAATTTTTCTTCGTAAACGAATATAAAAATCCATGTACTTTTCTTCTTCCTCCGACGCTGATTCTTCAGTCACTTTTTCCTGTTGCTCATTTGCATTTTGCTGTTCGTCGTCATTTTCCTCCTCGTTCACCTTGTCGTTTTCTTTATTATTCTTCTCCATATTTGCTACAATTGAAACCGTGTTGATTTTTAAAACTGATACGGTTTATTACGAATTAAACTACGAAATTACACTATTTAAAACAATGTTGAAAGGTAAAGAATACCAAAACCTATCAAAAACACCATTCCAAACCATGACCAAATTTTAAAAATTTGATTTGGACGAGCATATTTGGGTACTTCTTTTCTATTTATTAATAAATAATTCGCTATTGCAAAAAACGGTGTGGTTAAAAACGATAAAATGGTGGCTACAAAAACCAAATTGGCCATCGAAGTCATAAAGAATTGCAAAATAATGATTGCACCAATCACTAAGGCGATTATCCAAACCCAGTAAAACTGTTTTGGTTCTTCGTTTTTATCTAATATCAAAGTCGTCGTTCGAGCCATGACTCTCGGCATCGCATCTAAACAAGTCAAGGTGGTACTAAACATCGTTGTAAATGCTGCAATTGCAATCAGCCATTTTGCCCAACTACCTAACGAAACGGTGTACATATCAATTAGCTGACCAGCGAAAACGGCTCCTTTGGGTGAAAACTCGACACCTGAATTAAACATAATCAACGCCCCTAATGACAAAAAGAAAACGGCTAAAAGTATCGTTCCAATATAGCCAATTCTAAAATCTAATAATGACCGTTTGTAATTAAAATCTTCAACCGTAGCTTTTTGTTTTTCAACTGTCCAGATAGAATGCCAAACCGATAAATCCAACGGTGCGGGCATCCAACCCATAACGGCTAACAAAAATCCGATTTCTGCCAAAGGTAAATCAAACGTTAAACTCGGCGTCGTCACGTCCTCTTTTCCTACTGCCAAAATCACTGCTAAAAAGGTGGAAACTGTCAAAACGATAATTACGATTTTCATCAAATTATCTAACAAACTGTATTTTCCTATTATTAATAAAGTGGTACAAATTCCTAATAAAACAATTGACCAAGTGACAGGCGATTCAAATATTCCAAACAAATTTATCGCTAAACTTGCCGTCACCACCGTGACAACTGCTTGGATAATAAACATCGTCGCAACGGTTATAAACGCAAAAAGGTATAAGAAACTTTTGTGTATTTTTTTATAGCCACTCACTAAATCTTGACCAGTCGAAGCAGCATATCGAGAGCCGATTTCAAAGAATGGATATTTGACCAAATGTATTAAAATGACCAGCCATAATAAGCCAAAACCAAAGCCAGCACCAGCTTTAGTCGCTTGTACCAAGTGCGATACACCAACTGCCGAACCTGCAAATAATAATCCTGGTCCAAGCATTTTTAGAAACTGTGACCAATTTCCTTTTTGAGTTGAATTTTCCATAATTGATAACGTAAAACCGATTTTTACTCGGTTTAAATGGAGTGATATTTAATGCTTTGAAAAATGTAATTTTGTGATTACAGGTTAAAGATAATTGTATTTATCTTCATTTTCATTAATCCAATCTTCAAAATGTTGAATACAAATTTGGTCAATGTTAGAACGATCTGCATCCGGCCAATACCACTGTACCTCAGAAAATTCTAAATCTAATTTTGCCCAGTACAGACTGCAAAAGTCTTGAGTAATTTCTAAATAATCATTTCCAATATGAATATCTTTTAATACGCTTAATGATTTTAATAAATCTCGTTCACCTTTTAAAACTTGTTTCCCTAAAAAGGTAATATAGTTGGTCAATACGTTATTTTGATTAGAATAATCAAGATTCAATTCTTTAAAAATCTTATCTGTCAAATACCATAATTCATGTTGATTGTAAGGTTTTAAAATTCCTGCAAGTTCGATGAGATGTTCTGTCTCAAAACCTTCAATCAACATTTCAACTGCCCAATTTATCCATTTTTCATCAACAGGTAAATTAAAATGTTTCCAAGCTAAAATTTCATAAGTAGATTCGATAGGTTTCATTATCAAAATTTAATGCCCAATCGAAACCGTCAGAATCGCTATTCCCAGACCAATCAAAATAGCAATTAATTTATTAACAGGAATTTTATGATTTGTATCTGTTTCAAACAAAATCGTAGTTGCAATATGCAAAAACGAACCGATAACAATCGCCATAATTGCCGAAATCATCTGATTTGTTAATACGCCTTGTTTAAATAAAAAACCGCCAATTGCAGCGGCCAAAGGCGACATTGCACCAAAAATCACTAAGTACAAAACAACGGTACTATCTTTAAATTTAGATAATAACAACAATACGCCTAATGCAAAAGCCGCCGGAATTTTGTGTAAAACAATGGCGTAAAGCAAGTGATTAACACCACTTTCGTGCTGATGTTCGTGACCATGATCGTGGCCGTGATGATGATGTTCGATAATATCTAACGGCAATCCTTCAATGAAAGCGTGCAAACATAATCCCAACATAATCGCCATGGCAGCCGCTGTATTTGTGTTACTTACGGCATGAATGTGGCCATGTTCGACTCCTTTTGATAACTGTTCTAATAATAATTGAATAAAAAAACCTCCCAATACATAAAATCCAATATTGGCTGTTCCATCATAGGTTTCAGGGACAAGATGTAAAAAGGTGATTCCTAAGATATAAGCACCACTAAACGACAAAAGTAACTGCACTAAATTTCTATCATTGCGACGTAAGTAAAACGCCAAACCTCCACCAATCAATACTGACGAAAACAACAAAAGGTAATCTAAATTGCCCATTTTTATATTTATAAATTGTGAATCATAACGAACAACCTTGAAAAGGCTGACCATAAATAGTCCCGACTACTCGAGATTGCACTTATGGAATTGGTAAATCAATAAAATTTCGACAAAACCGAGCGATAATCAAACCGATGATTGTTCCCAAAAGTGCACCGCCCAAAATATCTATCGGATAATGTACACCAACATAAATTTGTGAATAGCTAATTAAACTCGCCCACGACAAGCCAACTAACCAAATCCACCGCCATCTTCGACCAAAAATCACCGCTAAAAATACCGCAATTGCGAAATGATTCGTGGCGTGTGAGGACGTAAAACTCTTGCCAGCACCACAATTCACTAAAGTCCGAACATAAGGCTTGACTTCATCGTTTTGACAAGGTCGCTCTCGTTTGATGGTTGGTTTGATCACCTTGCTACTCACAAAGTCAGCAGTGACAACCGTTGCCGCCAAACATAAAATAATCCAAAGTCCTTTCCGTCGAAAATTTATTAATAGAAACGTTGCCAGAAAAACGTATAAGGGTATCCAAAATACTTTATTTCGAAATAACGGTAGTAAAGTATCTAAAATTGGATGTGTCCAAATTCGATTGATTTGATAAAATAGCGATAAGTCTAATTCCGCTAACATTGGTTTGGATTTGCTATTCAAAAATTACACAAAAAAACGACTTTTTAATCACAAAATGAACTATGAACTCTGAATTATAAATTATTGGTTCAATACTTTATTTTCGTGATTATTTAAACGTTTTTAAGATAAGAATAGTTAATACTTTTTCAATCAAAGAAAGAGACCATTCAATGAAAGTAGTAACGTATCCAGTCCGAACAACCAGAATCCGTCCAATGGTACTAACGATTATCCAGCGTAATGACGAAATTTTAGTATTTAAAGGGCAGAACCTCGTCAATGGTGAGCCTCGTTACCGACCGCTGGGTGGCGGAATTGATTTTGGTGAAAAAAGTCATGAAGCCGTGGCCAGAGAAATGATGGAGGAAATCAGCGTTGAAGTCGAAAATATTGAGTTTTTGGAAGTCATTGAATCTTTATTTCACAGTCAAGATGGCACACCTCGACATCATATTATTTTCTTGTATCGGGCAGTATTTACAGATAAATCGAATTACGATATCGAAGAATTTGAAATTATTGAAGATTACTTCACGGAGCGGGTCGTAGCAGAATGGAAACCGATCGAATCATTTAAAAATGGAGATGCTATTTTACATCCGAAATCAATATTAAAATGGATTTAGTTTTTAAAATATCTAACTTTATTATAAAATCGTCATTCTGACCCACATCGGGAGGACGAGAATTAGGTTTTAAATCTCCGTAACCTGTGTAATCTGTGGGAGAAAATTACTTGAACGAAATCGTTTTTCTCAAAAATTCTCTAAACGTCACATTTCGATAACTTTTACTTTCTGCTTTGACTTCGTAGAACTCCTGTTCCAGTTCATTCAAGCGTTTTTGGTTTTGATTAAAATGTGAAATTATATCTAAACTACTTTGTGAGCTGACCAATTCGATATTATTTATAGTTTGGTCTAAAATCGCCTTATTACTTATATAAGTTTCGTTGTTGATATTTTCAATTTTTGCTTTTATTTGTTCGCCAAAGGTTTTACATTTTTCAGTGATCAGTTCGTGTTGTTGATTAAATTGAGCTTCGATTTTCGCCTTTCTTTTGTTGTAGGTGTCTTGATGATTGGCAAGCGTCGTAATCGCCTTTTGAATATCTTGATTAGCGATTTCCAACTCGTTTTGGTGTGCTTTTGTTAAGCGGATTTTTTCTGCTTCAAGTGTGTTGTTCTTAGTTAATTCATCAATCGCCTTTAGGTGTTTTTGTTTTAATTGAGCAATCTGATTTTTGAGCGTCGTGTCGTCATATTTTTTATCTAATGTCTGTATTTCTTCGGGGGTCAAATCGGCAGGATTACCAATGGTTTTTCTTAAATTAATTAACCAGTTTTTCAATTCTACTCCACGTTCAGGCGTCATGAAAGGCACTTTTTGAAAAGTTGAGCTATTGATTTTTTTGATTTTTCCTTCACTATTAACATCGACAAAATCAGCCGCAGAATGGATACGGCTTCTCTCCAAATAATCGCAAATAACACCAACTAAAGGACCATTATCGGAGAAAATATCCCTTGAATGCGAACGGATGTTATAATTGCGTAACTGCTCACTGACTTTGATTTGATTGGCTGCTTGTAAGCGTTTTTCTTCTAAAGTTCGGCGTTGACGGAGTTTTTTGAGTTCTAATTCAAAGGTTTGCACCTTATCCAAATAGGCTTTTTCTAATTGTTTGCGTTGTTGTAATTGGTATTTTTCTGCTTCTTTTGCGATGTTTGCCAACTTCTGCTGATATTTTGTTTCTATACGTTTCCGGAAGGTATTTTGTTCTTTTTTGAGCCATTCGATTTGTTCTTCTACGGGTAAACGAAGCAAATGTCTAAATTTGACGTAAGTCTCGCCAAACAATTCTTTTTGTAAATTTTGAATTTGTTTAGCCTCTTCCATCAATAAAGTCCTCGCTTCCTTGTCTTGCGTACTCAAAAACTGACGTAATTGATGAATTACAGCTTCGATTTTACGTTTTTCTTCTATTAAATTTTGCTTTTGTATTTTTTCAAAATACTTGGCTTGTTGCTGTTGAGGACTTGACGAACGAGCGATTAGACTTTTCATTGATACGATTTCGCTACTCACATCTTGACGTTCTTCCCGCAATCGCTTTAGTTTTCGTTCGGCTAATCGTTGAGCTTTTTTCTCTGGAATTTCACGGAAGTAAGCGTACAACATCGCCATACTTGTCCCCAAAAAAGTAGCTACTTGAATCAAGCCACTGAACGACCATGAAAAGTCAATAGCGAACATCAAAAGTAAGAATAAACCAACCGTTCCGCCTGCGATTGTTCTTGGAACTACCAAACTCGATTCGATTTCGGTTTGAGCCACAACAGGCAATTTTGGCGGTGGCAAACTCGGCAATATTTGTGTTGAACTGCCAGCTAACTGCAATGGTTTACTATACGTAACCTGACCAATATTCAAGGTTTTTGATGGCAATTTTCTATCAATTGCCAACTGTGGAGAAGGAGCAATTGCCCAAAGCCATTCATCGGCAACTGGCCGCAAATCGGGATTGTCGTGACCATCTTCAAAACAGCGTAAAAATAACGATTGTACGACATTATCTACTTTCGTAAAATTGCGATGTGGCGGTGGAACGACCTTAAAATGTTGTTGTTTACTCGCTGCATGCACAAACAAACCCGCTTCAATCTTTTGGTGTAAACTCACCAATTTGTCATAAGGCGGATTACAACTCGCCGCAAACGGATGAATCCCAAACAATAATTTATAAAAAATAACCGTCAAGCTGAATAAATCCCAACTTTCAAAAATCGGTACCTTACCAGGTTGAATATTTTTAGTGTAGTACTCTGGCGGTGTATATTCGGGCGTTGTCACCGTTGCTGGAAAAAGGACCCGACTTTCGTCAATAATTTCCACCGAATCCATATCGACAATGGATACAAAACCATTTGGCTGAATAATAATATTATCTGTTTTTAAATCGACCAAAACATAATGATCCGTCGCATGAACTTGATGTACCGCTGTCGCAATATTGTAACAAATACTCAATCGTTTTTTCATGGCTTCAGGACGAGAAAAGTCAAAACGTCCCCAACGAGCTTGCAAATTTCGATGAATGCGAGGCATACACAAAATTTCCAGCTTTTCACCTTTTGCAAAAGGCATCATAAACCCCGCAAAACCCCTGTCTGCCACCAAACCCAACGGCCAAATCAATGGATAATGACCATGAGTCGTATAGTCAATCGGTGGATTTGAAATCATATATTCCACCTTTCGCTGGCGTGCGGCCGTTCGTTTATCTTGATGATATAATTTGACAACAAACTTCGTATATTTTGCAGGTTTACGGATTCGATATAAGTTACCTTCTCCGCCACTTGCAAATGGTTCGTTGTCTAAAAACAATTCAACATTATCCCTTCTAAAAAAGACTTTTTTCATATAAACTGGTTATTAGTCGCTATTGCTCGTTATCAGCCATTTTTATCTTTTTAATTCATGTAATTTCTAATACAAATCTATTGCAAACTTATCTTTTCCAATTTTATCTATCATGAAATTGGTCAAACCATCAAAATCTTCTTCATCCATCCAATTAAAAGATATGTTCTGTTTTTCACCTGAAGTCAAATAAATATTCATAAAAGGCATACTTCCATAACCTCTAGTTCCGTGTTTTTTGATTCGGTTTTCTTTGATTTCAGACCATAAGAATTTTTCAGGCTCTCCTAAAAAACGATATGGATAAGATATTGTCAAGGTTTTATTATCAAGTGTAAAAATAGTCGTTATTTGCGATGTTACACCAACAAATATAACAACAGCAATAAGGCTGATTGGCCAATAAATAAAAGCTAATATTAGACAAAAAAATAAATAGAACGGAGAGGATAAATCTCTTTTAATATAATTTTTACTAATATAAATGTCATTCATTTTCTAACTTGTAATTGTCGCTTTTTCCTTTTCAACTGTCACTTCGACCTCATTAAAAACACCCAAAATCATTGTTTTATCATCGGTTTCTGTCTTAAACTGAGCCGTTCCATTTGTCAAAAATCCACTCCAAAGTTGATTGATTTCTTCCTGTGTTTTGCCTTCTTTTCGTAGCATTTTCAAGCCTTTGACGTTGGGTTCAAAGAATTTTGGAAAAGGTTTGTTCAAATCAAAAAACTTATTTTTACGGGAATTAAAAATATTGACCTCGAAAGAAGATTTTTCGCAACCATCAGATAAAAGTGTAAATGCCACAACTTTATCTTTAATAATATGCGTTCGAGCATATTGATGGATTTCGTCTTCATTCCAAATATCGGAAGTGATAAAAACGGTTTCATTCGCTTCTGCTCCTTGAAACGGTTCGATGCAGCTTTTCCATTCTGTACCATTTGAGTAGCCTGCTCGACCATCGCCAATGTGTGTGATTAATAAGCCTTTCGGCGAATGTACGACTACGATTACCGTCGAGCCTAACGCATTAATTTTGACCTTTTCGGCTTCCGCCAATTTGCCCAAACCTTCACGCACTTTGCGTAAAGCCACAACCGCCGAGCCTTTCCAAATCGTTTCACTTGGAAATTCGTCTGCTTCGTGCCAGCCTTGTATCGTTACTAATTCTGAAAAATATTTTAACGACAGTTTTGCCGTCATTTCTGAGCCTAAATGAGAGTGCGTTGCCGAACCTGCACCATCACAAACCACGGCAACGCCCCAATTCTCATTCAAAGATTCGTAGGCACAACTGTCTTGACAAGGCAAATTCATTTGTACGTGCATATTTCCGATAACGGAAGCATAAGCAACTGTCCAGTTGTTCATGATATGTTTTGCGAGTTGCGGGTTGCGTGTTGCAGGTTTTATTGTTTTTTACGATGATAAGTACGAGTTTTAATTGTAGTTTCTAAAATTAAAACCTGTCGTTAGAACGATAAAATCCGTAACTCGCAACCCGTGACCCGTTTAAATTTCGATTTGTGTCCAACCAGTAATTGGCGGAAGGTTGATTTCGTCGCCTTCGTTCGATTTTGTAATAATACCAATACTATTACTCAACCATTTGAAGAACTCTGAGAATTTATAGCCGTCCAAAGGCATCGGTGGCATATTTGGTGGGCAAATAGCGGCTAATCGTTGGTGATTGTAACCCTTCACGCCTAAGCCAAAAAAGGTGAATCGTTTACCTGCGACTCCTTCGCTGATTTCACGAGCCAAACCATTGACATCTTGCCCCTGATCTGGTTCGCCATCGGTGATTAAGACGACAATAGGACGATAATAAGGTTGTCCAGTATCTTTGTACCATTGTTTGCGAGATTCGACGCTTTCCATTGCTAAACGCATCGCATCTACTAATTTTGTCGTTCCGCTGGCACGCAATGTCGGCATATTGAAATTGTGAATTAATGCAGGTTCTTGAATGACCTGAACGGAAGTATTGAACGTCACAATACTGACTTCCAAGCGGTTAGCGGCGGTCATGTCTTCATCAACCGCACGATAAAACTCTTGTAAACCTCTGTTTAACTCATTGATTGGCGAACCTGCCATCGACCCTGAAATATCTAATACCAACGTACATAAGCATTTTTGCTCGTAATTATCGGGCGTTTCTCCGTGAAAGTAACTCATAAATAGATTTGTTTTTCTGTTACATATAGTCAGAAACAATAATAATTGTAAAAGTTATAAAAATACGGTTTTTTTCGATAAAGTAAAGTTTTTTCGGGTTTAGTATGTTCATACAGATTGAGCGGTGTTGTGTGATTATTAGGGTGCAATCTTTTTTTAATATTTTAGTACGTATAAATTTGTTTTTTTAAAAAAAATATTAACAGTAGAAATGTCAAAACCAATCAATCAGCGAATTGCTCATTTTATTGGTTTTTTATGCTAAAAAGTCTGAAAAAAGGGAAAGGTTTAATATATTGCCAATTATTTATGAATATAGATAAATGATACAATTCCCTCATTATTAAATAAATATATAAGTTGAGTTGAGGTACTTATATTATAAAAGTATGAATTTTGGGTTTAAACCTTTTTAATGCTTTTCTGTTAGATACGGCAATAATTCAGTACGAGTATCCTTTACAATTTAGTTTTACAGATACAATAAATTTACGGTGGCGGTTTATTCGATAAAAGATTTAGAGAAACTTTCTGGGATTAAAGCTCATACAATTCGGGCGTGGGAACAACGGTATAATATAGTTGAACCTAAACGTACTCGGACGAACATACGCTTCTATAATGAAGATGATTTAAAGTACTTGTTGAATATAGCAATGTTAAACAAGAATGGCTTCAAGATTTCGAAGATTGCAAAAATGTCAAAAACTGAAATCGCTCATGAAGTCGCAGAAATCTCGGAAGTCCGTTTTGATAACGATACACAACTTGACGCATTGACTATTTCGATGATCGAAATGGACGAGTATAAGTTTGATAAAATTATTTCTACTAATATTGATCAATTAGGGTTTGAGAAAACAATGATTGATGTGATTAATCCGTTTTTGGATAAATTAAGCGTGTTGTGGCTGACAGGGTCGATTAATCCTGCACAAGAACATTTTATCAGTTGTTTGATTCGCCAAAAGTTGATTGTGGCAATTGATAAGTTACCATTTGAGCAAAGCGAGGATGCTAACAAATATTTGGTGTTCCTGCCGGAGGGAGAGATTCATGAGTTGAGTCTACTATTTTTGACGTACTTGCTGCGTGAACGTGGAAATAAAGTTATTTATTTGGGTCAGAATATTCCATTCGATGACTTAAAAGCGGTGTATAATATTCATCAACCCGAGTATATTTGTACGATGTTCTCAGGCTCATTTACCAAAGAACCGGTACAAGATTTTATTCATAGATTGACTGTTTCTTTCCCGCAGACACATATTTTAGTATCAGGTTATCAAGTCTTAGCGTATCCGATTCAATTACCTGAAAGATCTACGATTATAGAGAGTTTTGACCATTTTATTGATTTATTAAAGTAGTATTTCTAACCGATTTGTTTTAAATAGCTTTCCTTCTAAATAAATTTCCAATTTTTCAAAACTTTAGTTGCTGTTCAGGCAGGGGAATGGGCGAGTTTGTTTATGCCTATTAGGCAAAAAATGCCTTGTTCCGAATGTCAACCTCGTTATAATGGTAAAATAAAGTGCTAATTTTCGATAAATTGAAATTAGAACTTTGTGAAAATATCCTTAATATTAACAAGAATACATTTTACAAAACATATAAAATCCATTAAATTGTGCCTTCTAAAAAATCTAACGCCACATGAGCACAGTTACGATTAATCTTCCTACACTTGTCCGAACGGTCGAAATTGAAAAGAAACAGCAGTATTATTTGCGGCCATTATTTTTTTCTAATCCAGTTTCTACGGATAGACGTTATGAAAAATCGGTTTCTAAATTTCAAAAAGAAATCCGACACTACTTTCGTGGCTTTCATTTGAATCGTCAAAATTCAGAACAATTACTCTGGTTTTTATTTAATCCAAGTGTTACTTATAAACGCTATTACCTTTCTTTAAGAATCGGAATGCAAACGCTCAAGGGCGATTTTGGGGCAGCTTATTTTGTACTACAAGATAAGGTTTTTGTGACCTTGCCGATGTTTGATAACTTTATGTTTATTGTTGCTGATGATGGAAAAGGTAAGCGATTTATCAAACAAAAGGTACAAGAGACGATTGAAAAATTATTGCGAAAAGCAAAAAAACAAAATAGTAACAAGGGGATTGATATTGAGCCGTATTTGTCCCGAAAAGGCGAATTTGTTACAACGATAACAGTCAATGTAAGTATCGAAGAAGGGAAATTTCCATTTGAATATCAACAAGACGACTGGTTCTTTTCTCGTCTAAGTGGCGGAATGACGTTTGATGGTGCGACGGAGTTGGAAAAAGTTGGTAACAATTTGAACGACTTTTATCCGTCGGACTTAAAACGGGCGTTTTATCGAGAAGATTTGGTGAATCGCTTGTCGCAAGTTGTTTATCAAAGAGAAAATTCACCGATTGTTATTGTTGGAAAAGAAGGCGTCGGCAAACATTCGTTGATACATGAAGTCGTTTATCGTTACCGAGAAAGTTTTAAGGAAAAAGATGTTCGGTACGAAACTCTCGAACAATTTTGGTTAATTAATCCGAATCGAATTATCGCTGGGATGTCGATTGTCGGTATGTGGCAAAAGCGTTTTGAAACGATTTTGCGTCATGTTGAGAATCGTAGAAAAAGTATTGATAAATTTAGTTTTGATGGAAAAACGGATAAAATCTTAATTGATAATCCGATTGCCTTGCTGCGAATCGGTCGGTCGTCTCAAAATGATATGACGTTGAGCGATGTTTTAAAGCCGTATTTAGAAAAGCGAAAAATTCAAATTGTCATCATTGCAACAGCGGAAGAATGGAAAATTGTCCAAGAAAAAGATAGACGTTTTGCGGATTTATTTCAGACTATTCGCCTCGAAGAACCTTCGATTGAACTGGCTTCAAAAATGGTTTTGAAACAGCGAAAAGTACTGGAATTAGATCATAATTGTCAAATCGGCATACAAGCAATCAACCAACTTTTTGTCATTCAACGCAATTATTTAAAACGAAAAGCCCTGCCAGGAAGCGTGATGAAAATCTTACGACAATTGGCCATAAAACATAAGTTTGGCGTAGTCGATGCCGACGAAGTTCGCACTGAATTTCAGGAGTTTAGTGGCATGCACCAAGATATTTTTGATGAAAATTATACGTTTGAAGAAAACGAAGTACACGATAAAATTGCCGCAAATTTGGTTGGTCAAAAAGCCGCCGTCGAAAGTCTAACGAACGTTATCGAAATCGTTAAAGCAAAATTAAATAATCCTGATAAGCCGTTGAGTTCGTTTATGTTTATAGGCCCGACAGGTGTCGGAAAAACTCAAGCTGCTAAGGTCTTGACTGAATATTTAATGGGCGATGTCGATTCGATGATTCGTTTTGATATGAACGAGTATATTGATGCTGGTGCAGTGCAGCGTTTGACTGGCGATTACTATAATCCTGAAGGACAATTGACGGGCAAGGTGCGTTATCGTCCGTTTGGCGTTTTGCTACTCGACGAAATCGAAAAAGCGCATCCGAAAGTCCATGATTTATTGTTACAAGTTTTGGACGATGGCCGATTGACGGATAGCTTGGGGCGAACGGTAGATTTTACGAATATGATTATTATTATGACCTCTAATGTCGGTGCAAGACAAGCGTCTATGCGTTTGGGTTTTAAGACTTCAGAGCGAGATGAAACGGCGGTTTATCGTAAAGCAGTCGAAAATAAATTTCGCCCTGAATTTATTAATCGTATTGATAAAATATTGATTTTCAATCCATTAGAACTACCGCATATTTTGAATATCGCTCGTTTGCAAATCAATGAATTGTTGCGTCGTGATGGTTTTGTACGTCGCACTACTTTATTGAATATTTCGCAAGATGCACTGGAATGGGTTGCTAATCGTGGTTTTAATGCTCAAATGGGCGGACGTGCGTTAAAGCGTCAAATTGAAAAGGATTTGACCGCTCTTTCGGCGGAACAATTGATTGGAACTTACACCGATAAACCGATTATTTTTGAGATTGGTTATGATAATAATCGACTGATTCCTAATATTTTACCATTAGAATATATTGATCAATTAAGTGATAAATGGCTACCGAAAATCCCAAATGAAAAACAAGGCAGGCGTTTTTATAGGCGATTGTTGAATGTTGTGGAAGAGATCAACGAAGATATTTTGGATTTGGAAGATGAACTCGATGACGTGATTGATACGAATTCAGAGTTGGACTGGCAGGCGTATGCGTTCAAGGATAAAGTCGCAGAAGTCAAGCAAGTTTTACAAACGTCATTGCTTGGTTTTTCGGATAAATATTATGTTGCTCCGCCGGTGATTCCGTTTCGCTTAAAGCGAATTGGCGTAAATTTCCGTGGAAATTATAAAAACTTCAACGTACACGAACGTCAAGTGATGCAAGATAAGTTTTTCCAAAAAGATGCTTTTGAAGAGTTGCGAGAAGGCTACCGATATGGTTCAGAAGCGTTTGACCGGTTGCAATCACAGTTTTTGGAGCATTACTTAGATGTGGCTTTTTTGGATTTGGCAGCACGAGGTTTTGTCAATCAACAATCGGATGTCGTCACGATTTCGTTTGAAAGCAAAATTAATAATCAAGGCGAAGAAATGATTCAATTTCTTTTTGAGCAATATCAACGCTTGTTGAAAGCACTGGATTTAACATTTGAGATTGATAAAGAAAATAAAGCAATTACTACGGAAGGTCATGCTTTATACGATTTGCTAAAAGGCGAACATGGTATTCATTTGTTTTATTTACCGTATCAAAATCCAATTCCGATTTTTACAAAAATTAAAGCAAAAGATACTGAAATTCAACCATTTAGCGAGTTGAAAGTCATTCGTTTATACGATAAGTTTAATACAGTTACAGATTTGCGAACTGGCTTGACGAATGCTGGAGTGATGAATATCGGTGAGTTTCGTTTGTTGTTGTTTGCAGGGTTGGATTTGGATGTTCGGGAGGAGTTAGTTTGATTGTAATTCCTATCACGAATCACACGCTAGACCAAATCGTCACGAAGAACACGCAATTCTTCCTTCGTCAAATCCCGCCATTTTCCCACTTTCAAATCCGCCAATTTGATGTTCATAATTCGCACCCGTTTTAAGGTCACGACTTTATAATCGAAATACTCGCACATTCTACGAATTTGACGATTTAAACCTTGTGTTAAAATAATTTTGAATTTTTTATCATTCAATCGTTTGACATAACATTCCTTCGTCATTGTGCCTAAAATCGGAACGCCTTTTCGCATTCGATACACAAAATCATCCGTGATCGGTTTATTGACCGAAACAATATATTCCTTTTGGTGATTGTTTTCCGTCCGCAATATTTTATTCACAATATCGCCATCATTCGTCAATAAAATCAAACCCGACGACGCTTTATCCAATCGACCAATTGGAAAAATACGTTTGGGATGATTGACAAAATCAATGATATTATCCTTGTCTTTTAAGTCCGTGGTGGACGTAATTCCTGGCGGTTTATTGAGTGCGATATAAACAGATTGTGGTTTTGATTTTAATGGTTTACCATCGATTTTAACGATATCATTTTCAAACACACGATTGCCTTTTTGTGCGGTTTGATCATTGATTTTGACTCGACCGGCATCAATCCATTTGTCAGCTTCTCGACGTGAACAAATACCTGTGCTGCTGATGTATTTATTGAGCGATATAGAATTTTCGTTGGACATTTTTTGCGATTGTTAGACTGTTGAACTGTTGAATTATTTTGACGAGTTTTATGCAAAAAATCAAGTTTGCGAAAGTTTCAAACTGTCGTAAAGTTCTACTATTTATCAAATTTATTCTTCACAGGATTGGCATAAATCCCTAAAAGATATTGCTTCGCATTTTCATAATCATTTTCGTTGAAAACACTTAATTTCTCATTAAAAATCGTTTGATATTTTTCAAAATCTGCCGTTGAATAATGTGCGGCATAAGTAGCAGAATCCGCTAAAATGTCGTGAGCAACATAGTTAATTTCGTGTAATTGAAAATTTTGTTGGATGACTTTATCTAACAAATTCGTAATTGCAATCAATTGATCTTTTGGTTTTTTAATGGCTTTCAGTGCTTCTAATTTATCATTCAAAACCGTATCAAAATGAAAATGTGTTCGACCTTTATTACCTTGAATGCCCAATAACATATTTTGAACATCTTGCTGAAACGTCTTTTTGTAATTTGGATTATGTTGTTTTTCGATAAATTCCTGCGTTTTCAAAATATCACAAGGGTCAAATTCATACGTAATCGTAATCGGAATGATATTTAAGGACTGAAAATGGTCAATTAAATGATCGCTTTTTGCCATCGACAACATTTTGATTAAACCTTGTTGTGTGCTGTCATTGCCATCTTTTGCACGACCTTCACGCTGTGCCAACCAAACCGATGCTTTATCATTAGAAATCAAATCTTTAATATAATTCGATAAGTTCATCGAATGTTGATACAACTCTCTCGGGTTGCCTTCTCGATGTACGATAAAACTACGATTTAATTTGAAAATATAATCCGTAACTTGATGTTTTGCCAAATTGCTACCGATAGCGACCTCACAAGTTTCGATGCCATTTTCATAAAACGCCATATTTACAAAGCAAGGGTCTAAAACAATATCTCGATGGTTACAAATAAACAGATGTCGGCCGTTGAGGTTTTGGATTCCTGTGATAGTTCTCGAAGCCATACTCGACCGTTGAATCGCCAACAAAAATGGAGCAGTCAATTTTGATTGAAAATCATAAATCGAATGTACTTCGTCTTTTATTTTTAAAAAATAATTGACTAACTCAACAGGTAGGTATTGTTGCATTCCTTTGACGAAAGCGTTATTATTAAAAATTGCTTGTGTTGCCTCGAACACTTCCGAATCTTCAAAAGGTGTCGTTCTCATATTTTATCAGTAAATTTTGAGTGACAAAGGTCGGAATTGTTTTGGAAAAAGTTGATACGTGATGAAAAATAAATAATTTACACATTCACGCCTCAAACTGGCTTGTACAAATTATCAATTTTGAATATAAATCTGAAAAGGGTTGTGGAATACTTTTCGAGTTTTGGTATTTGAGTTTATTTGCTGTCTCGTCAATTCGAAAAAAACACCTGCAACTTCGGCAAAATAACCGCTACCCGTTCCTCATTCAAAACAGATTCTGTTTCTTTCTTTGTCGCCGTAATCTGACCTTTTTTCGCTAAATCCATCATTTTCTGACGTTCATTGGTATCAAAATCCGAAAACGTCCGACGTAACAGCGGCAAAATATCATTGAATTTATCCATCGGCAACTGCTTTACCCAGCTATCCAAAATATTCCAAAGCGAATAATTATAAATCAATAACAAACCACTGCCGTGCAAAAAACCTTCAATCCACTGTGCCGCATCCGTAATATCACGACTAAGCGACAAAGCAAACGCCATTTTTTCACCAGTTTTTTCGATAGATAAAATATTTCTATCCGACAAAATTCGAATTGCACCACCAGCTATTTTTCCGTTAATCGACTGATTATCTGCAATTTTTGATAAAGTTTTGTGCCAAGATTCCAAATAAAACTCATTATCCAACAACGAAATAGAACGATTTGTCGCTTGTAATAATTCAAAAACTTCATTTGCTGCATCATCATCAACATTCTGACAAGCAGAAGGCAAACCGATAAAAATCCGTGGCAAAATCTGATTCACGACCAACTCAATACTTGACAAATCAATCTTTCGAACTGTTCCATAACGCAGTTTTTTTACTAAAATCGGTAGCGTTCGCATTAAGTCCAAAACGTCCTTTGTCACCGCTGATTTATCTTTAACTAACTTGACCAAATACGGCAACGCCCCTTGTAAATCTGCATCAATTGCAGCATCTAACAAAGCAGATAATTTCGCCAATTCTTCTGCTTCAAAAGCCTGTTTTCTAATCGAATTTGTTGCTGCCGTTTCGACGG
>Ga0075467_10000880_pt1 | contig 24570 bp, 22 predicted proteins | sample DEB08_DNA_9_FD_75067 | JGI IMG/M metagenome (GOLD analysis project Ga0075467, IMG submission 75067) | Aqueous microbial communities from the Delaware River and Bay under freshwater to marine salinity gradient to study organic matter... | ecosystem: Environmental > Aquatic > Marine > Coastal ... | reverse complement strand
TGGCCAGACACGCCGTTTCACCTGCGCCTGATTGATGTGGACCCCCAAAAGGAACTGGTCACGTACATCGAAGCAATTGAACGCGAACTACAGCCTGGTCGCGACGTACGCGTGGCAGAGTGTTACTTTGGACTGCTAACGCTTTTTGTCGAACGCCAACTTAAAGCCCGCGACCCTGCGAATATCGATATTCGCCGCAGCAGCGCCGCAGCCAAGCTTGTCGCGCGGTACACCACGATGATCGCACGCAGCTTCCAGTCTGACCGCAGTGTTGCAGACTATGCCGCCGATCTAGGCGTCACCCCGACCCATCTGACCCGTTGTTGTCGGAAAACATGTGGACGGTCTGCTCTGGCGTTACTCAACGACCGTATCCATTACGAGGCTTGCGTAATGCTTAAGGACACCAAAACGCCGATCCAGAACATTGCACAGTCATTGGGCTTTCATTCTCCAGCCTATTTTACCCGCAGTTTTCAAGAAAAATCAGGGCAAACACCTTCTGATTTTCGCGGCAAACAACGACCTAACTTGCACGCATAGCCGAGCTCCAGTGCTGCACTGCAGCACCAAAGCGCTTTGGATCACTTGATCCAAATGTCGGTTTTAGACCCCCAACGTGTCGTAAACGTGATCCAATATGCGAATGCTCCTGTTGACGCGCGGCAATAAATTGTGCCGTATGGCACGTGGACGAATGCATGCGTAACAGGTGACGGACGATCACTGGCTGGCATTCGGGCAAAATGAAATGTGTCACAGGGAGAAACTAATGACGCAGATACCAAACTCAATCCACCCAGCAGCGCTGATGTACGCCAAAGAAGAAAAAGCGGGACTGCTTAGCCGTCGCGAATTCATGGCGCGCACAACAGCACTTGGTGTTACAGCGACCGCAGCCTACGCGCTGATCGGTGCCGCTGCACCAGCACATGCTGCAGGGCACATCCAGCAGGGCGGAACTTTGCGCATGCAAATGGAAGTACGCGCGCTCAAGGACCCGCGGACATATGACTGGACGCAAATCGCGTTCTTTTCGCATGGCTGGCTAGAGTATCTCGTAGAATACAATAACGACGGCTCTTTCGCACCAATGCTGCTTGAAAGCTGGACCGTTAACGATGACGCGACCGTCTACACACTGAACGTCCGCAAAGGCGTCAAGTGGAACAACGGCGACGACTTCACAGCAGATGATGTTGCACGCAACATCGCTGGCTGGTGTGACAAGAACATGGAAGGTAACTCCATGGCTGGTCGTTTTGCGATCCTGATCGATGAGGCCACAGGTCAAGCCGTCGAAGATGGTATCGAAATCGTCGACAGCCACACCGTGCGTTTGAACCTGCCAGATTCTGACATCTCGCTAATTGCGGGCATGGCGGATTATCCTGCTGCAATCGTTCCTGCTGACTTCGATGCGGAAAACATGGTCGGCAACCCAGTCGGAACTGGCCCATATGTCCCAGAAAGCCTTGAAGTGGGCGTCAAAGGCGTCGTTGTTCGCAACGAAGGATTTGACTGGTGGGGCTATGCCGAAGGGCGCGGCGCATACCTCGACCGGATCGAGTATGTGGACTACGGCACGGATCCATCAGCTTGGGTAGCTGCTGCGGCGTCTGACGAAGTTGACATGTTCTATGAAACTGTTGGCGACTTCGTTGAGGTTGTTGAAGGTATTGGTTGGGAACGCTCTGAAATCGCTTCCGGCGCAACCATTGTTATTCGACCAAACCAGTTGGCCGAAGTTGACGGCATGAAGCCTTACGCTGACAAGCGCGTCCGTCAGGCGATTGCCATGGCTGTCGACAACGCAGTTTGCCTTGAGTTGGGTTATTCCAACCTTGGTCAGGTCGCACGCAACCAGCACGTTGGTCCAATGCACCCCGCTTGGGCAGATGTACCAGGGATGCCATTCGATCCAGCAGGTGCACTTGCTTTGTTGACCGAAGCAGGCATGCAGGACTTCGAGATGGAAATCGTATCGATTGACGATGACTGGCGCAAGAACACGACTGACGCGGTTGCCGCCCAGTTGCGTGATGCGGGCTTCAACATCAAGCGGACAATCATACCGGGTTCGACGTTCTGGAACGATTGGACGAAGTATCCGTTCTCGTCCACGAACTGGAACCACCGTCCGCTGGACACCCAGATCCTTGGTCTGGCATATCGCTCCGGTGAAGCATGGAACGAAACCGGCTTTGCAAACGCAGAGTTTGACGCGCTTCTGGCACAAGCCAACGCAATTGCGGATGCAGAAGCACGCCGCGAAGTGATGGCCAAGCTGCAGGCGATCATGACGGACGAAGGTGTGACGATCCAGCCATACTGGCGTTCACTATACCGTCATGCCAAGCCTGGCATTGTGGGTTGGGACATGCATATTGCGTATCTTCCACAGATGTACAAAGTCGGTTTTGCGGCTTAAGTAAAACAAGGGCCGCCCCAGTGATGGGGCGGCCTTTCTTTGTTACCGGATGTGGATCTTTGGCAAACCAAAGGCCGCAATAAAAAACGAAAAGTCAGGCAACGTTCTGACGTAGCTCACCGACAGGGGCCTTTATGGGACTGTTTATTCTGCGCCGCCTTGGGGTTATGATCCTCACGGCTTTATGCCTGACATTTATTGTGTTCTGGCTCACGAACCTTGCACCGAACCTTGAAAAACTCGCCAAGACCCAAGGCAACGCCCGCATGTCGGACGAAGCTGTCGTTAGCTGGCTTGAAAATCGCGGGTATTCGCAAGCGTTGCCAATTAAATACGGCCAATGGCTGGGTGTGTTACCCGGCTATGTCATTGAAGCCCCCAACGGTGAAGTTCGGGCGCGTTGCGCTGAACCGGGTCAACCGGTGGAAGATGCTTCGACATTTTGTGGCATTCTGCAAGGTGACTGGGGCTTTTCGACGGTCTTCAAAGAGGACGTATCAGGCATCGTTGCCACCCGATTGGGTCTAACTGGCAAGTTGATGCTTTGTGTTATGTTGGTGATGATCCCTGGCGCATTGATCCTAGGGGTCCTAGCGGGCATGCGAGAAGGATCACGTACAGACCGCACGCTGTCGACCGTCTCGATTATTTCGACCGCGACACCAGAATATGTATCAGGTGTTGTCTTTATTTCGGTCTTTGCGACTGCAACTTTCGGGATGCAATGGTTCAAAGGTACGGCGACGTCGGCGATGGACGATGCAACCTTTGAAAACTTTTTCCTGCCGGTGATAACCATCGCACTTTACGGAATGGGCTACATCGCGCGGATGACGCGGGCTTCGATGACAGAGGTCATGACAGCCCAATATATCCGTACTGCGCGCCTGAAAGGCGTAAGCTTTCCCAAAATCGTCCTCAAACATGCTTTGCGCAATGCACTGATCGCACCGTTTACCGTGATCATGCTGCAGTTCCCGTGGCTGCTGAATGGCGTGGTCATCGTCGAGACTTTGTTCAACTACAAAGGCTTTGGCTGGGTGCTTGTGCAAGCCGCAGGTAATAACGACATCGAACTACTTCTTGGTGTCTCAATCGTTTCCGTCTTCGTGGTTTTGATCACACAGCTGATTTCTGATGTCGGTTATGTGTTCTTGAACCCACGCATTCGTATTTCTTAAAGGGAGGATCAGGACATGGACGCTTTATCATGGACCGGTAGCCTTGGCACCATCCTCAACCCCGCGCTGACAATCCTTGTGGTACTTTTTGCCATAGCCCTTGTCGCGCAATTGGTTCTGGGACTGTTCGCAGCCCCAATGACCCTTCAATCCAACGCAGACGGTACACTGGCATCACGCGGCGGTGCCTTGGGCATGTCCGAAACAGCTGTCAAATATCTGTTCCTCGCACTGCTTGCAGTCGTCGTGGCCTATATCGTAGTACCGCTGGTTATGCCTTATGGCAGTGCTGGCATCGTGGGCGAACTGTCCAAACGGTTCTTGCCGGTCTGGATTGCGCTTGTCGCACTCTTTGCCGTGTCGATCTTCTACAAGCGTAAGCTGGGCCTCTACGGCAAATTGTTCGACAGCACTGTGGGCATGATCGGTTTTGGCTTGGTGATGTTTTGGGTATTTACCGCATTGTTCGTCGGTCTGTTCGATATGATCGTTACACACGATTACCTTAGTCAGGTTTCGGGCCTCAAGAACAAGACACCCGGTGTCCCCGTGCCAGAAGGCACCGAAGGCGCCGTTGCACATTACCTTCTTGGAGGCGACAACCTTGCGCGCGACATCTTTAGCCGCGTTGTGACAGGATCGGTCTTCGTGATTGCCATTGCACCGCTTGCAACGGTCTTTGCCTTCATGGTCGGAATTACGCTGGGTTTGCCTGCAGGTTTCTATGGCGGCAAACTGGATACAGTGCTGTCCTTTGTGGCAAACCTGATCCTCGCTTTTCCGGTGATTTTGTTGTTCTACCTTTTGGTCACGCCAGAGATCGTTCTAACAGGTATTCCGTCCTACATGGCGGCATTCTTGTTCATCTTCCCGCTGATCTTTTTCGGCGTGTTATTGAACTCGCGCTATTACACTCAACCAGCCAAGCGCACCGCTATCTTGGTGCCTGTCTTGGGTGTTTTGGGCTGGCTTTATCTGTCAGTGATCAACCAAAAAGGTACGGTCATCAACTTCCTGCCAGAGTGGATGGACCTGTTTGATATCTCGATCCTTGTGGTGTTTGTGTCCGTCGTCTTTGTGAACGCACCAACTGTGTTTCGTATCGTTCGTGGCCTGACCCTTGATTTGCGCACACGCGATTATGTCGCTGCAGCCCAAACTCGCGGCGAAGGTGCTTGGTACATCATGCTTTGGGAAATCTTGCCCAACGCGCGTGGTCCGCTAATCGTCGATTTCTGCCTACGCATTGGTTACACAACCATCCTGCTGGGAACCTTGGGTTTCTTTGGCTTGGGTCTTTCATCCGAAAGCCCTGACTGGGGATCAACGATCAACGAAGGCCGCAAGCTGCTGTTGATCTACGCACACCCTGCCCTGCCACCTGCGGTCGCCTTGCTGAGCCTCGTTCTGGGTCTCAACCTGTTGGCTGACGGACTGCGTGAAGAAAGCTTGAAGGATTAAATCATGACTGACCAACCCATCCTTGAGATCGATAAGCTTTCGATTTCGTTCTTCACCCGACTGCGCGAAATCCCCGCTGTGATGGATTTCTCTGCGACCGTCATGCCCGGCGAGGCCCTTGGTCTTGTCGGCGAATCCGGCTGCGGAAAATCCACCGTGGCCCTTGGGGTTATGCAAGACCTTGGCGTCAACGGTCGTATTGTTGGCGGCTCGATCAAGTTCAAAGGCCGTGACCTATGCGAAATGTCACCAGAGGAACTGCGCGCTGTGCGCGGTTCCGAAATTGCGATGATCTATCAAGAACCTATGGCGTCGCTGAACCCCGCTATGAAAATCGGCAAACAGTTGATGGAAGTGCCGATGATTCACGAAGGCGTAGGCGAAAAAGAGGCCTACGCCCGCGCCCTCGAAGTGGTCACGGATGTGAAGCTTCCCGATCCAAAGCGCATGCTGAACAGTTACCCGCACCAGCTTTCGGGTGGTCAGCAGCAGCGTATCGTGATCGCGATGGCGTTGATGTCCAAGCCGTCGCTTTTGATCCTCGATGAACCGACCACTGCGCTTGACGTGACAGTCGAAGCCGCCGTTGTCGAATTGGTCAAGGACCTTGGTAAGAAATACGGCACATCGATGCTGTTCATCAGCCATAACCTTGGCCTTGTACTCGAAACCTGCGACCGGATCTGCGTCATGTACTCTGGCGAAGCGGTCGAACGTGGCAGCATCGAAGACGTTTTCGACGAGATGCAGCACCCTTACACCCAAGCGCTGTTCCGTTCGATTCCTTTACCCGGCGCAGACAAAAATGCACGGCCCTTGGTTGCGATCCCCGGTAATTTTCCGTTGCCGCACGAGCGTCCGCATGGCTGCAACTTCGGGCCACGATGCGACTATTTTGAAGCTGGGCGTTGCGATGCAGGCTTCATTCCAATGGAACCGGTGCCAGGCAATGACCGCCATCAGTCACGTTGTGTGAAATTCAAAGAAATCGACTGGCAAGCACCCGTGCAGCTTGGCGAACAAAAAGAAAAGCCGGAACCCGGTCAAGTCGTTCTGAAAATGGACAACCTCAAGAAATACTACGAAGTGGCCGCGAATGCGCTATTTGGCGGTGGCGACAAGAAAGTCGTTAAAGCCAATGAAACGCTGAGTTTTGAAGCACGCGAGAGCGAAACATTGGCCATCGTCGGCGAATCCGGTTGCGGAAAGTCAACCTTTGCAAAGGTCCTTATGGGGCTTGAAACGGCGACTGAAGGGGAAATTCTGCTTGATAACAGATCGATCGGCAACACACCGATTGAACAGCGCGACACAAAGACGATCGCCGACATCCAGATGGTGTTCCAGAACCCGTTCGACACGCTGAACCCCTCTATGACAGTCGGTCGCCAGATCATCCGCGCGCTTGAAATTTTCGGGATCGGAACGAATGACACCGAACGACGCGACCGCATGCTAAACCTGCTAGATCTGGTAAAGTTGCCGCGTGAATTTGCGGACCGTATGCCGCGACAGCTTTCAGGTGGTCAAAAGCAACGGGTTGGTATTGCTCGCGCATTTGCGGGTGACGCGCGCATCGTTGTGGCCGACGAACCTGTTTCAGCATTGGACGTGTCTGTTCAGGCGGCGGTGACCGATCTGCTAATGGAAATTCAGCGCGAACATAAGACAACCTTGCTGTTCATCAGCCATGACTTGTCCATCGTGCGCTATTTGTCCGACCGCGTTATGGTGATGTATCTGGGCCATGTGGTCGAATTGGGCACCACAGATCAGGTGTTCTCTCCGCCCTACCACCCTTACACAGAGGCACTACTGTCAGCGGTTCCCATCGCCGACACCAAGGTCAAGAAGAAGCATATTGTGCTAGAAGGCGACATCCCATCAGCAATGAACCCGCCCAGCGGTTGCCCGTTCCAAACACGGTGCGGTTGGAAATCCAAAGTTGCAGGTGGTCTTTGTGACAAGGAAGTTCCGCCAGTGCGCTTTGTGGCAGATGGTCATCAAATCAAATGCCACCTCAGCGATGCTGATCTGGCAGAGATGGAACCGGTTATTCAAATTGCAGCAGAATAATCGTTTTCTGGCCCCGCAAACATCTGTCTAAAGCATGACGGTTTTCGAGAGAAAACCGTCAGTTGCCCCATATAGCTAAGACATAGTTCTGGGTTTCCGCAAACGGCGGGACCCCGCTATGGCGGATCACAGCCCCTGGACCTGCGTTATACGCGGCCAACGCCAAAGGCCATGACCCGAATGCTTCGAATTGCGCGCGCAAATACCGTGCGCCACCATCCAGATTCTGTACAGGATCACGCGGATCAACACCTAAATCGCGGGCTGTTTCAGGCATGAGCTGCGCCAACCCCAAAGCACCTTTGGATGAAACCGCAAATGCATTCCAACCACTTTCTTGTTGAACCAACCGCAAGAAAAGCCCCGTTGGTACACCATGCTGTGTCGCAGCAGCACGCGCCAAACGCAGATACGGGCCGGAATAATCGCCGTCATATGAAGGTGTTATCGTAAAACCCTCGCCACGTGGCGGCTGCAAACGGGCCGAATTTTCATATTGTTCTGAAGCGCGCCCATCCAATACCGAGGTTTGGCTTTTCAAGAGTCCCGACCGCGACATGGTCGATACCTGTTCTTGCGCTGCCAAAGGCAAAGCGCCAAAAATCGCACATATGATGATCGGTCTTAGCACTCTGGTTGCGCCTCGGTTTCTCGCTAGGCCTTAACCTAGCCTCTTTGAGACAAACAGCCAATGCGGCAGTCTTTCATCGTCCCTTAACCTTGTTGCGGCATCCCGTGTCTGTCACAAAAGCGTAAATCAGAATCGTGGGAGGTCCATCATGGCCGGATCAGTGAACAAAGTTATCCTCATCGGTAATCTGGGTGCAGACCCGGAGGTCCGCAATTTCCAGAACGGCGGCAAAGTCTGCAACTTGCGCATTGCTACGTCAGAGACGTGGAAAGACAAAAACACCGGTGAGCGTCGCGAGAAAACCGAATGGCACACTGTTGCAATCTTCCAAGAAGGGCTTGTGCGGATTGCAGAGCAGTATTTGAAGAAAGGCAGCAAGGTCTACATCGAAGGCAAACTGCAAACACGCAAATGGCAAGATCAGTCCGGCGCAGACCGCTACAGCACCGAAGTTGTGCTGAACGGTTTTGACGGCACGCTGACCATGTTGGATGGTCGCGGTGATAACTCTGGCGGCGGCGGCGGTGATTCCTACGGCGGTGGCGGTGGCTCTTACGGCGGTGGTAGCGGCGGTGGAAACTACGGTGGCGGTTCCAGTGGTGGTGGCGGTGGCGCACCGTCCGGCGGTAACGACATGGACGATGAAATCCCGTTCTAAGCTATGCAGTTTTCGCCAGAATCCCAGATTTTGATCCTCAACGGGGTCATTCTGGGTGTGGCGTATCTTGGCATATATCCCAGCCTGCAAGAAAAGACGCTCAATCGCATTATGGCGATTGATATAATGTTAACGGTCATATCTCTCGTGGTGGCAGGCGCATTATTTTGGGGGACGGGTCAAACGTTTACCCTTTTGTTTTTTGAAACAAACTGGGCCGTTTTCACGCTTGTTACTTTATTTGTGATCGAAGTGCCGCTCTTTTTCAGCTTTGCAAAACGGCACGGGATCAATCTGTTTGATGATCCGGATGAAAGGCGCTGACTAAGACTTTAACGCGTCGTCCAACACCCGCAGTACAGTATCCTTGGGCACATCCGATGTAATAAAGGCATCTCCAATCCCACGTGCCAGGATAAATCGCAGCTTGCCATCCAGTACCTTTTTGTCTTGACCCATCAGGTCAAGCAGTCCTGCCGCATCGGGCAATTCCCCGGCGATATCGCGGATATCAACTTTCATGCCCATATCACGCAGATGCGCACGTACGCGGCTTGGGTCTTCTTGGCTGCAAAGCCCCATTCGGGCGGACAATTCAAATGCCAAGGCACAGCCGATGGCCACCCCTTCACCATGGAGCAAGCGGTCAGAGTAGCCTGTCGCGGCTTCAAGTGCGTGGCAAAAAGTATGGCCAAGGTTCAACAATGCGCGGTCGCCTTGTTCCGTTTCGTCGCGCTGGACAATGTCCGCCTTCATCTGACAAGACCGCGTCACTGCACGCACCCGCGCGTCCATGTCACCTTGTGCCAACGCGGGACCTTCCGCTTCAAGCCAGTCAAAGAACGCCGCATCGCCAAGCAATCCGTATTTCACAACTTCGCCGTAACCTGCCAAAAAGTCGCGCGATGTCAGTGTACCTAACAAATCCGTATCAGCCAAAACCAAGCTGGGTTGATGAAACGCACCTATCAGGTTTTTGCCGCTGGGCGAATTAATCCCCGTCTTGCCCCCAACAGAGCTATCAACCTGCGCCAATAATGACGTTGGGATCTGCACAAAACGCACACCTCGCCGCAGGATCGCCGCGGCAAACCCTGCCAGATCGCCAATGACTCCGCCGCCAAACGCCACGACAATATCACCGCGTTCTACCTTTTGGGACAAAAGCCACTCGACCGAGCGTTCCAACTGAGACCAGCATTTCGTGCTTTCACCCGCAGGCAAGGAAAGCGCCTCGGATGACAAACCCGCCTCGCGCAAGACGTCCTGCAAAGCCGCCAAATGCAACGCTGCGACGTTTTCGTCCGTCAGAATACAGACATGCCGACGTCCACCCATTGCAGCAATCTTCTTGCCCGCCTGCCCCAATACACCCGGACCAATCAAGATGTCATAGGCACGACCGGGTAGATCAACATGAACGGTAGCAGACATTTACAAAGTCTCCAGAATATCGGGGCGCGTAGCCAGTGTATCGACAACCATTTGTGTAGTTTGCGAGATGCTGGCCAACGCATCAACACTGATTTTCAGCCCTGCAAGTTCATAAACAGGACTACGTTCCTTGAAAAGTGCGGCAAGCGTCGCCTTGGGATCGTCGGTGCGCAACAAGGGGCGCGTGTCTTTGTGGCGGACACGTTCCCACAGCGTATCAATATCTGCGTCCAGCCAAATGGCGACACCCATCTGCGCAATTACTTCGCGATTGGCCGGGGCCAAGAACGCACCGCCACCCGTGGAAACGATACGTGGAGGGCCGGACAGCAGGCGCCGCAAAACCTCTGCCTCGCGTTTTCGAAAGAACGCTTCGCCGTCGCGTGCAAAGATATCGGCGATGCTTGACGCCGCGGCTTCTTCGATCGCCGCGTCACTGTCCACAAATGGCACATTGAGACGCAATCCCAAGGCGCGACCGATCGCCGTCTTGCCAGATCCCATCATTCCCACCAGCACCACAGTGCGTTTTAGATGGAAATGCGGCCCTTCTGACATCGTAAGCTACCTTCTTTTTTCGGCCATCTTGCGCCGAGCATCAAATTTAATGAATGAATGCCGTGATCTTGCCCGAAAGGCCATATATAATCCCTTTAATAGCTGGGAAAGAACCCACATATAAGCAGTAGAAAAGACGGATTGGGGCATAACATGTGGCGGCTCATCAAGGCATTGGCGTTTTTGATCGTCCTCGCGGCTGTGGGGTTGGTTGCCTATGCTTATATCGGACCCATGTTTTTCCCCGCAGATTTCGCAGCCCCCTCACAAGAGGTAACCCGCTCTGTCACGCTGGATTCAAACTAAAGCGATCGCTGCCGTCTTGTGTCTCGCGGCGGCCGAGGTCCCTGCCCAACAGGCAACATCGACAGAGCCGCTCTCTGCGATTGAATGGCTGTCGCGAAGCGTCGAACCCGTCATTCAACCCGAAGCCCCGATTGCAAGCACAGCACAAACGCCTGATGTCACCGTGACGACGCTGGAACGTCCGTCCAAGGATCCGATTGGCTTGTTGCCAAGCAGCCTAACGGGGCTTCCCCGCGACATCTGGTCTGCCAGCGAAGAGGCAGCACTCGTCGATCTGATCCGCACAGAGCGGCTTGATACCCTGCCCGCTTTGCGGGAATTCTTCAAAGTCATGCTCCTTGCCCAAGCCGATCCCCCACGTGGTGCAGGTCCTGACGGCGCGCTTTTTCTGGCGCGGGTGGACAAACTGCTTGATCTTGGCGCGTTGGAGCCGGCCAAGTCACTGATCGAACAAGCCTCCCCCGATACGTTGCCGTTGTTTCGTCGCTGGTTTGATGTCGCATTGCTGACAGGTACGGAAGACGATGCCTGTACGGCCATGCGCGAAACGCCGTCGATTGCCCCGACTTATCCTGCGCGGATCTTTTGTTTGGCGCGCAATGGTGACTGGGCGGCTGCAGCGCTGACCCTCAATACGCACCGCGTGCTTGGTGATATTTCACCGGACGAAGAAGCGCTCTTGATACGGTTTCTGGATCCCGAATTATTCGAAGGTGAACCAGCACTGCGTCCGCCATCCCGTGTTAGCCCACTCACGTTTCGTATGCATGAAGCGATTGGCGAACCTCTGATCACAGCGAATCTTCCGTTGGCGTTTTCCCATGCCGATTTGCGGTTTACGACGGCGTGGAAATCACAGCTAGAGGCCGCAGAACGCCTTGCCCGTTATGGTGCCGTTTCCGAAAATGTCCTTCTCAAGCATTACACCGCTCGCACACCCGCCGCATCTGGCGGAATTTGGGATCGTGCCGAGGCGATCCAGCGCTTTGATGTGGCAATGACAGCCCGCGATCCGCGCAGCATTTCTGCGACGCTGCCTGATGCATGGGCTGCAATGCAGGCTGCGCGCGCTGAAATCCAGTTCGCAGCACTCTATGGTGACACCTTGCAGGATCTTCCGTTAACAAATGACGCCGCAGTCATCGCATTTCAGATGGGGCTGTTGTCATCAGACTATGAAGGGATTGCGATTGAAGCCGCACGATTCCAATCCGGATTTGACCCGTTCCTGATCGCCGTCGCGCGTGGTTTACCTGCGCAGACAAAAACACCGCGCCAACGTGCCATCAGTGCAGTCTTTGACGAAGCAGCACCTCCTCCGGCACTCCAAACACTGTTGGACGAAGGCAAAACAGGCGAAGCGCTTTTACGGGCGATTGCACTGTTTGATGCGGGTGCAGATGGCGATCTTCGCTCTGTGACGGATGCATTGGCGGTTCTGCGGGCCGTCGGGTTCGAGGATGTAGCACGCCGTGCTGCGCTTCAGTTGCTACTATTGGATCGCAGCACATGACGCATGCCGCCCAACCCATGACCCGCTGGGTGCAAGTTTTTCTCGAAGCGCAAGCCGCCGAACTCGATGCCGCCAAGAACACCCAACTTGCCTATGCCCGCGACCTGCAAGGATTTGCTGACTGGCTTGGCGCCAAGTCGCTGCACTTTGAAAACACCACCCGCGACCACATTGAAGGCTATTTGATTGATTGCGAAGCGGAAGGGTTGGCCAAATCCACACGCGCGCGCCGTCTGTCTGCGATAAAGCAACTTTACCGCTTTGCCTTTGATGAAGGTTGGCGCGAAGACAACCCCGCTATCCAGATCAAAGGACCTGGCCGCGACCAGCGCTTGCCCAAGACGCTGGATATCACCGAAGTTGACCGCCTTTTGGACGCCGCCCGCACAACCCCAAAAGAGGCGTTGCGCAATAGCTGCTTGATGGAACTGCTTTATGCCACAGGAATGCGTGTGACCGAACTGGTTAGCCTGCCAGTGTCTGCAGCACGTGGCGACCCGCGGATGCTGCTGGTGCGTGGCAAGGGCGGCAAGGAACGGCTTGTTCCCCTGTCACCACCTGCGCGTATCGCCCTTGCGGCTTATCTTGAAGCACGCGATGCGGCCGAGGAAACATCCCGCCGCGACGGCAAGCCGCCGTCGAAGTTTCTTTTCCCTTCGCGCGGAAAGTCGGGGCATTTGACACGGCACAGGTTCTTTGGATTGATCAAAGAATTCGCCGTCGCTGGCGGTGTATCGCCGGACAAAGTGACGCCACATACTCTGCGGCATGCTTTTGCGACGCATTTACTGGCAGGTGGTGCCGATTTGCGGTCAATCCAGACCATGTTGGGCCATGCAGACGTTGCAACCACCGAGATATATACCCATGTCCTTGATGCCCGGCTGAAAGCGTTGGTTTTAGATCACCATCCGCTAGCAAAACCCACCAAGACTTGAAGCTGGCAACCGGACCCTACATAACGACAAAGTATTTGCGTGAAAGCACCTGATGGAAACCCTACCCCTCGACGCCGCGTTTTGGCTTACTTGCGGCGCGATTCTTATTCTACTCGTCCTATCGGCCTTCTTTTCCGGCTCTGAAACCGCGCTGACGGCTGCCTCTAGGGGCAAGCTGCGTTCAGCAGCTGACAAAGGGTCCAAAGGCGCAAGCCAAGCCTTGGTTGTAACCGAAGACAACGAGCGGCTGATCGGTTCGGTCCTGTTGGGCAATAACGTCGTCAATATTCTTGCGACATCGTTAGCCACGGCCGTGTTGACCAAACTTTTTGGCCAAAACGGCGTCGCAGTGGCCACACTGGTTATGACCTTGCTTGTCTTAATCTTTGCCGAGGTGCTGCCAAAAACGCTTGCGATCACCAACCCCGAGGTTGTCGCGTCCCGTGTCGCGCGCCCGATCGCAATTATCGTTGTTCTGTTTTCCCCAATCGTCGCAGCCGTGCGTTATCTGGTGCGCGGTGTGCTGTTTGTTTTTGGCGTGCGCACCGACCCCGACAGCAACATCTTGGCCGTCCGCGAAGAGATCGCAGGCGCGTTGCAATTGGGACATTCGGAAGGTCTGGTTGAAAAAGAAGACCGCGACCGGATTTTGGGCGCCCTTGACCTGAATGAACGCACAGTCGAAGAAATCATGCTGCACCGTTCCGGCATCGAAATGATCGATGCGGCGTTGCCGCCACAAGATATCCTTGCTCAGATCCTTGAAAGCCCGCGCACCCGTCTGCCGCTTTACCGCGATGAACCAGAGAATATTATTGGTGTGATCCACGCCAAAGACCTGCTGCGCGCGATGTACAAGCTTCTTGGTGGCGGCGAAGAAGACGCGCACGGGCTGGCTGCATTTGACGTCATGAAGGTTGCGATGCCGCCCTACTTTGTGCCGGATTCGACCACTTTGGATGATCAGATGCGCAATTTCTTGAAGCGTAAAACGCACTTTGCTTTGGTGGTGGATGAATATGGCGCCCTGCAAGGTCTGATTACACTTGAGGATATTCTTGAAGAGATCGTAGGCGAAATTGCAGACGAATTTGATGACCACGAAGAAGACCAGATCGCGGCGACTTCGGATGGTGCCTATATCGTTGATGGTGCCATGACGATTCGCGATTTGAACCGTGCCCACGATTGGAACCTACCCGATGACGAGGCAAATACTGTCGCCGGATTGGTTATTCATGAAGCGCAGATGATCCCAATTGAAGGCCAAGTGTTTTCATTCCACGGCTTTCGGTTCGAAGTTTTGACCAAGGACGAAAACCGACTGGCGTCGCTGAAAATCCGCAAACTTTGAGTGTGTTTGCAACGTCTGGTATGCGGGGAACAACCATCATTTAGCTCTGGAGGATCGGACTCTTCTAATCTCGCTGAGGAGATATTCCAGCACTTACGGCTCACTCCTGTCAAACTCCAAAACAGGACATTTTCCGTCTTCGTCAGACGTCGGATCAAAGTATAGTTCAAAGGTATCAGGAAAGACTTCAACCTCGATGCGACCTGAATCCCAGAACAACCTAACAGTTGGCCAAAAACCCCTTTAGGCGTAGTCTGGAGGAAATCCGGCAGCCTGAGCTGCCACAACCAATTGCGTCGCTATCGCCAACGCTTCGGCAGAGGGTCGTGGCTCATTATGCCAATCACATTCAATGCCCACCCAAGGATCAGACATTGCATATCCCCTTTTCTGGGGAGGTAGTGCGGAAGAAGGCAAGCTGTCGATCTGGCTCAATCCAGCCATTTTCCATCCGTAGTCACCCTACCGTCCCTTGAACAGCCCACCCAAGATGCCACGCACGATACGCCTTCCTGTCGTGCCTTTCAGTTCTTTGGCGACGACTGACGCCAGCGCACCGCCAAAGCTGCTGCTTCCTGATGACCCCCGCGATGTGGATTTCCCTGCCCGACCGCCATCATAGCGGCGTGCGGCTTTGAATTCGCGCTCTTTTTCTTCCAGACGTTCTTCTTCGGCTTCTGCTTTTTCCGCGGCTTTTGCTGCAGCTTCGGCACGTCCTCTCAGCATTTCAAACGCGCTGTCGCGATCGACCGTCTTGTCATATTTTCCAGCCATATCAGAGGCCTGCATGATGATCTTGCGTGTTTTATCATCGATAGGACCAAGCTGCGATGACGGCGGGCGGATCAATGTCCGCTCGACAACCGACGGGATGCCCTTGCGATCAAGGAAGGATGTGACCGCTTCACCTGTTCCCACTTCCTGGATCGCCGCAGCCGTGTCGAATGCAGGATTATCACGGTAGGTTTCGGCGGCTGTTTTCAGTTCTTTGCGGTCCTTTGCCGTGAAAGCCCGCAGTGCGTGCTGCACACGGTTACCAAGCTGGCCCAACACGTCATCAGGAATATCACCAGGGTTCTGGGTCACAAAGTAAACCCCGACCCCCTTGGAGCGGATCAATCGGGCGACCTGTTCGACCTTATCGACCAATGCTTTCGGGGCGCCATCAAACAGCAAATGCGCTTCGTCAAAAAAGAATACCAGTTTGGGTTTGTCGGGGTTGCCGACTTCTGGCAGTTCCTCGAACAACTCTGACAACAACCACAGCAAGAATGTCGCATAAAGACGCGGACTGCCCATCAATTGATCGGCGGCCAGAATGTTGATCTCGCCCATACCGTCGCGGGTACGCATCATGTCGGACAGATCAAGCGCAGGTTCACCGAACAATGCGCTGCCGCCTTGGTTTTCCAACACAAGCAGTTGCCGTTGAATGGCGCCAACAGAAGACGCCGCAACATTGCCGTACCGCAGCGATAAATCCTTAGCGTTCTGGCCGACCCAGACCAGCAGTGCCTGCAAATCCTTAAGATCCAGTAGAGGCAAGCCCTCTTCATCTGCCACACGGAATGCCACGTTCAACACGCCCTCTTGGACGTCGGTCAAATCCATCAGGCGGGCCAGTAACAGTGGCCCCATTTCAGCGACCGTCGCGCGGATCGGATGCCCCATTTCTCCAAAGAGATCCCAGAATGTGACGGGGAAACTGTCATACTGCAGATCAAGCCCAATCGTTTCCGCACGCGACATAAACGGCGCATGTAGCTTGAAATCGGGCGAACCGCTTACTGCGAGCCCTGAAAGATCGCCCTTCACGTCCGACAAGAACACCGGCACACCAGCTGCCGAGAATCCTTCGGCAAGAATTTGCAATGTAACCGTCTTGCCCGTGCCAGTCGCACCCGCAATCAGACCGTGTCGGTTCGCCTTATCCAGCAAAAGCGTTTGTGCGACACCGTAGCCATCGCCACCACCGCCGATAAAGATTGTCTCTGACATGGGTTCGTCCCTATTTACTGTTTGAACCAAAATACATTTTTAACCATTCCATGCCAGTCTAAAGCACGCCAATCTCGGCGCTGCTGCTTTGATTGGCATACGTCCTCCTTGTTAGACTTGCCGTGCCTTCGGGCACGGCTTTTTTGTCCGAACCGCGAACTATCAATATCACCCGAATGTTGGAAAATGTGTGTTGACGGGTCGGATCGCTTTTCGTAGCGTGCAGCCAATAAGTCGGCAAAGTCCGGCAGGGAGAATTTGAAGCGGGGTCCTTTTTAAGGGCCCTTCTTCTTTTTTGACCCCGCGCAAAAGTGAGCGGAAGACAGCCAAACCATCTATTTTTTGCACTGACAGTCACCTGCACCCGTGTTAGATCGCGTCAAATGCCAAAAGGATATATACCCAATGCGCTATGTTTTGAAATTGCTCTGTCTTGCAACCTTCTTGGTTCAAGCAAATGCCACCGTCGCTCAAGAAGCTGATGCCCCTGCGGAAGATGCTCTGTCGCTTGGCGAACCGGTTGGTCCCCAGGTCGGCGAAACCTATATCGCGGCAGAATACGGCGACTGGGCCCTGCGCTGCCTCAAAGCAGCCGAAGGCGAAGTCGATGCCTGTAATCTTTATCAGCTGTTGGTCAGCGACGAAGGCGCATCAGTTGCAGAGTTCAATATTTTTCAACTACCCGAAGGTGGACAAGCCGTCGCCGGCGCAACCCTTGTCGTTCCGCTCGAGACGTTGTTGACCCAACAAGTTACAATTTCGGTCGATGGGCAAAATGCGCGCCGCTATCCGTTCAACTTTTGTAACCGCGCAGGCTGTGTCGCCCGCATCGGGTTCACCCAACCCGAGATTGATGAGTTCAAGCGCGGAATCCAAGCAACAGTTCGGATTGTTCCGGCCGCAGCACCAACCCAAGAAGTTGTTCTTGCAGTTTCTTTGTCCGGATTTACGGCCGGATACGATAACGCAGAAGGTCGCCGCTAAAAAACTGTCAGTGCTTGCGTAGCGCAAGCACTGCATTCAACCCGCCAAAGGCAAACGCGTTGGTCAAAGCCACCTGAACATCGGCTTCACGGGCTTCGTTTGGCACCACATCCAAAGCACATTCCGGATCGGGTTCTTCATATCCGATCGTCGGTGCGATGATCCCGTCGCGCAACGCCATGATACAGGCGAGCAATTCAACCGCACCCGTGCCACCGATCAGATGGCCATGCATGGACTTCGTGGACGATATCATCAGCTTGTCCGCATGATGGCCAAACACATCTGCCACGGCCGCACATTCAGTTTTGTCATTTGCGGCGGTGCCGGTTCCGTGTGCGTTGATATAGCCCACATCTTCTTTGTTCAGCTTTGCGTCCTTAACGGCACCCGCAATCGTGCGCGCGGCCCCCTGTTTTGAAGGCATGACGATATCGGATGCATCAGAGGTCATCGCAAAGCCGATCACTTCGCATAATATCTCTGCGCCGCGCGCCTTGGCGTGCGCGTAGTCTTCAAACACATAGACGCCCGCACCTTCGCCCTGAACCATGCCGTTTCGCGTCGCTGAAAACGGACGGCAGGCGTCCTTGGACATGACGCGCAGACCTTCCCATGCCTTGATGCCGCCAAAGCATAGCATGGCCTCTGAACCACCTGTGACCATGACTTTTGCCATGCCACTGCGCACCATATTGAAGGCTTGGCCCATTGCGTGGTTTGACGATGCGCAGGCCGTAGCAACAGTGAACGATGGTCCGCGCAATTTCCATTCCATCGACACATGACAGGCGGCGGCGTTGTTCATCAGCTTTGGCACAATGAACGGATGCACCCGATTCTTGCCCTCTGCGTATACGGCTCGGTAGTTGTCGTCTTGCGTGTTGAGCCCGCCGCCAGATGTCCCAAGAACAACACCGGATTGGTCAGCCAGTTCACCTGAAAAAGTCAATCCTGATTGGCCTATCGCCTCGCGGGCGGCAAGCAGTGTGAACTGCGTAAAGCGGTCATAAAGGGCAATTTGTTGACGGTTGAAATGTGCGGTTTCGTCATAGTTTTTAACTTGGGCTCCAATCTGGATCGACAGGCGGTCCACATCGGGAATATCCAGCGGGCCGATCCCGCAGCGCCCTTCGCGCATGGCCTCCATGGTAGAGACCACATCTACCCCCAAAGGGTTAATTGTCCCCGCACCAGTGATTACGACACGGTTCATCTAGGCCGCCTGCTCTGCCTTGAGCTTTTCAACGGCCGCAACAATCGCCGCGATGGATGAAATATCAAATTCGCTCTCGGTGGGATTGTTGGCATTGAATGGCACCGTGATGTCAAAACTTTCCTCGATAGCGAAAATGCTTTCAACCAACCCAAGGCTATCAATGCCGACATCCGCAAGCGTGTTGTCCATTTTGATGTCGGATGGTTCCAACATCGCCTGATCTGCAATAATTGCGATCACTTGGTCTTTGATGCTCATCTCAAATCGCCTAACTTGTTTGCCGATCCTGTTTAGAGGTGCATGTAGTGACTCTCGCGGCGTTTGGGAACGGTCTATGATCGCTTTGCAAGATCACGCAACGTACGCGGCAAACGACGCAGCGCTTTGTAGCCTTCGATATGTGTCTGCATCTTGGTCGCCGGATACCCCATCATGACCCGTCCTGCAGGCACGTTCGACAAAACTATGCTGCCGCCGCCCAAGACCACATTGTCACCGATCTTGAGATTATCAGCGACACCTGCCTTGCCACCAACAACAACGCGGTCGCCAATAACAGTCGACCCCGCCACGCCTGCCTGCGCACAAAGCAAGCAATGCACACCCACAATCACATTATGCCCAACCTGAACAAGGCTGTCTATTTTGGTTCCCGCGCCGACCTGCGTTGCACGGATCGTTCCTGCGTCGACACAAGAATTTGCCCCGATTTCAACATCGTCACCGATAACCACGCCGCCAAGCGAATGGATGCGGTGCCAGCGCGGATCTGCTGGGGCGGTCAACGCGCCCTCGCCCAATGTTTCGCGTGCCAATTCCACGTTTGAAGGCTCCGCCGTCACAAAAGAAAATCCGTCGCCGCCAATCGCGACATTGGGTTGCAGGATCACCCGCGCGCCAAGACGCGTTCCCCGTTGCAGACGCACGCCTGCATGGATTTGGCAGTCCGTACCCACAGCAACTTCTGCCGCGATGCTGACGTGATCACCAATCCAGGAATTATCACCGATCACCGCGTCGGGGCCAATCACAGCAAACGCACCAATGCGCACATTGCGTCCAATGCGGGCAGATGGATCAATCGCCGCATATGGGCTGATCCCGTCTGCAGGCAATGGCCTGTCCAGCATCTGCGTCAGACCTGCCATCGCCAGTCGCGCGCGCGGCGCAATGATTGCGGCTTTCAGGCCCAAGGCTTGCCAATCTGCGCCAGCCCAGACAACCGCCGCCTGTGCCCCACCAAGTGCAAGTGCATCGCCATATGCAGGTGTCATTGCTAGGGCCAAGTCTGTCGCCGTTGCCGTCGCAGGCTCTGATGCGCCCTCGATCAAAAGATCAACGGCGCCAAAGGCTTCTGCCCCAAGCGCCGCTGCGATATCTTTTACTGAATGTGCCATCTCGCCCCCGGATCAAATCCCGAGGACAGATTTAGCCGCGAATGGCGCGAAGAGCCACCCCTTCACGTGCCAGCGCATTCCAGATGCGTCCGTCACGCCCGTACAGGTCGCGGCGGTACTGCGTGCGACCTTCCGCTTGGGTATAGGCCGTACGGTAGACCAGATGCACCGGAACCGGAGCCGCCAAATCAACCCGCTGTTCACGACCCGTCCGTAAGTAGGCTTGGAAAACTTCCTCTGGATTGCTGACCTGTTTGGATAGCAATGCATAGGCAAAGTCGAACGGATCGGCCAGACGAATGCAGCCATGACTGAAAGCACGGACTTCACGTCCGAACAGGCTCTTGGACGGCGTATCATGCAAATAGATATTGTGGCGGTTCGGGAACATGAATTTCACCAAGCCCAACGCATTGCCCTGATTTGGCGGCTCACGCATGGAGAACGGAAACGTCTGTTCCGTAAAGCTGCTGAAATCGACCGCATTGCGGTCCACAACGCGACCCGAACTGTCCGTCATAATCAGATTGTTGACGGCATTGGGGTTGTTTTGAAGCTGCGGCAGGAATTCTTTAGTGATGATCGAACGGGGCACATACCAACTTGGGTTGATTACCATAAATTCCATAACATCGGAAAACTCGGGCGTGACCCGATCCCTGTTACGCGCACCAATGACAGAGCGGGTCGAGAATGTCTCGACGCCATTGTCGATAATCTTGGCTGTGAAATCTGTCAGGTTGACCCAGACATGACGCTCGCCGCGCGGCCGGTTGATCCAGCGTTCACGTTCCATCGCAACAATGATCGACTGCAGGCGACGCTCTGGCGATGTGTTGATTTCGGCCAATGTACCGGTTCCCGCGGCACCATCGGTCGCCAGACCATGTGCCAGTTGAAACTGCTGCACTGCGTTGAAAATCGTGTCGTCGTAGGTGTGCGTATTCGACGCGGACATGAACCCCATCGCCGTCAAACGGTTGCGCAAAGCGACAACAGCTGGCCCACTTGCACCACGGTCAAGTTTGCCACCGGGAACTGTTGGGCCCCATCCACCTTCAGCCAACAGACGTTCCATCTGGGCCTTTTCATTCAGCAAACGCCCGTATTCAGGCGCGCTTGGTGGAAGCGCGCGCAGGAACGCGGCAGGACTTGATTGGGAAAATGCGCGAATTGTGCTGACAGGTGAACGATACGGCACTTCGCGGTGAATAGCGGGATCAATGCGCCGCGGTGTAATCATACCGGTTTGAATATCGCGGGCAAAATCCAGGAACTGACGGCTTAGCGCCACTTCAAGCTGACCTTGCATCTCTGGAGATGTGGCCGCTTCCAGACGCGCGATCAACCCATTTGCATCATAGCGATCGGCAGGCAGTCCATGATCTGCCGCAGCATCAAAGGCCGCTTTGATCGCCGAAAGACGACTGCGGTCCCAAATACCTTCGAAATTCCGCTCGCGGTAGAAAGTTACGAGATCACGGTCATTCGCTGCGGCTTGCGCCACAGCTTGACGGAATGCGGTGTCTTGCGCTTGCACTTGCGGCGCTGATGTCAGGATCATTACAAAACCGACGGCCAAAACGGCCATGTAATGCGTGAAAGAACGCACAGAAACAAGATAAGCTGACATCATTAAATGATCCCTTTATAGATTAGAGAACCCGCAAAAGCAGGTTTCTCAGGCTTAAAGACATGCATATCGTCCCTTTATGCTGTGTCTATTAACAATGACGCGATGGAGCGAACCCTTTTGCGAAGTGTTGCGCCGTTGCCCTTTTAGCCCTGTGACACAAACATCACAGCCACAACGGTGCGCAAGTTTTCGCCAATTTTTCGATTGTTAAGCAATAACAGGCAATCTGTTCTTGGTGATCGAATCAAAATATGCCATATAAGCCATGCATCTGGGGAGATGATGGCAAACAAATCGCTTTGAAGCGATACAAGTCGAGCGACGGGACAGGCGCTAAGCACATGATTAAAAAGACCTCCTCTGGGATTACCCGGCGCGGATTGTTGGGCGCTTTTGCCGCGACAGCTGTTGCTGCAACCCCAACCTATTCGAATGCCGCTGGATTTCTGCGCGGTGCCGGCGATGTTCGTCGAATCGCGATGCATTCGGGGCGGACCGGCGAACGCCTGAATACGATCTACTGGATCGACGGCGAGTATATCGGCGAAGCTGTACGCGAAATTAACATGCACATGCGCGATTGGCGCACGGGTGAAGCCGTGCAGATGGATCTGCGTACGATTGACATTATGTCGGCCGCATTGAACTTGATGGATACAACAGAACCTTATCTGTTGCTTTCCGGGTATCGCTCTCCGCGCACCAACCAGATGCTCAGCGCTAGCTCCCGCGGTGTTGCGCGTAATTCCTTGCATATGCGCGGACAAGCCGCTGACTTGCGGCTCACATCCCGCACGACTGCTCAGATGTCAGCAGCAGCTTTGGCCTGCCGTGCTGGTGGTGTTGGCCGATATGGTGGTTCAAATTTCGTGCATATGGATTGCGGCCCTATCCGCAGCTGGCGCGGATAAAAATCTTAAACAATCTAAGGCGCCCCTGAGGCGTCTTTTTTCATTGGGAACGCCTAGTCGAAAATGACGGGCGATTTTCCAATTTGTAGATGTTGGCGTGACGCCTCTTTGATGATGTCCGACAGTCGGTCAAACATCACCGGACTAGAGGCACTTCGCCAGACCATTCCGATCGAACGCATGACCGTGCTGCGCCGAAACGGTTTAACGACCACATTACTTGAACGGCTGTCAATCTCGGACCGCGCATAGAGCCTTGGTAGAAATGCGACCCCCATCCCCATGCCAACCATCTGCCGGATTGCATCAAGACTGGTGCCTTCATAATCGCGCGCAATGATCGCGCCGTGCTGATGGCACAGTGCCGCGATCTGGTCATGAAGCGCATAATCCGGCCCCAGAGATAAAACATTCAGATCAGCCAGATCGGCCTCGGTCACGTCAACGCGGGACGCAAGCGGGTGATCGTCAGGCATCGCCAACAGCAGAGGTTCGCGAAATAAGCGCCGCGTCGTAAGATCGCCGCCGCCTTCGGGAAGCTGTGTCAGGATCACGTCAAGCCGCCCCATCAGCAGCTCGCCGCGCAAATCTCGAGGCGCAACCTCGCGAATATAAAGGCGCAATTCAGGATACCGCGTGTGCAGGCGTTCAACCACATAGGGCATCAGGTATGGTCCGATCGTGGGCGTGGTCCCTAACCGGATTGTTCCGGCCAAACCCGTTTTCAGAGACGCCGTTAGGTCGATGATGCCATGAACTTCGTCCACGATGCGCGCGGCACGAACCAAAACCTCGCGCCCTTCTGGCGTCAAAGTGACGGGCCCACGACCGCGTTCAACCAACAAAACCCCAAGCAGATCTTCAAGATTGCTAATTTGCAAGCTCAGCGACGGTTGACTAATCCCCATCGCTTCAGCGGCTTTGCGGAAGTGGCGGACCTCGGACAAGGCCACCAGATACCGAAGTTGGCGCAAGCTAGGCATGTTTTTCATCGGCAATCCTCGTTGATAGGTTTTTCCTATCATTAATTACGATATCATTGTCTTTTATAATGAAGCAAGACCGCTACATCTAGGCACAGTGATGGCCAATGAAACAGCGGCCAGATAGCTGTAAAAAGGGGTGCGCATGAAAAGTTCGACAACAGATTTGACTTCGCGGCTTACTATCATTGAGGATGCATTTCGGCGTGTAGTCAGTTGTCACCCCGCGATATTTCGGGACCATAGGTCTGGCCGTACAAGAAAATTAATGGGAACCACCTAGTTTCCGATCGCCCTATGCATTCATCCGCGACTTCGTTAGCTGTACCTGACCGCACCACCCAATCATTTGACCGGAAAATTCACTTTGGATAGTTCATCACCCACCCGCTGGATCACACCTGCTGGCTTAGTTCCCGTATTCATCGCGGGCAGCCTCTTTGTCTGGTTTGCGCAGATGATTCCGGTGATCGCATCCGGAGACACGCTTCGCTTTGTATGGGAGTGGGTGCCAAGCCTTGGCGTCAATTTCAGCTTCTACATCGATGGTCTTAGCCTGACATTTGCCCTGTTGATTACGGGGATCGGCGCGTTGGTGATGCTATATTCGGCGCGTTATCTGGCCGGACACGTGCATCAGGCGCGGTTTTCGCTGTTCCTCACCAGCTTCATGTTGGCGATGATCGGTCTGGTTTTGTCCGACAACTTGTTGATCCTGTTTGTTTTCTGGGAACTCACGACGATCACGTCCTACCTGTTGATCGGGTTCAACCACGATACCGTCAAAGCACGTCGTTCCGCATTGCAGGCCTTGATGATGACAGGCGTCGGGGGCTTGGCCTTGCTTGCAGGCATCATCTTGATCGGCACCACCGCTGGTACATTCGAGATGTCGGAAATC